>OLJW01000054.1_pt1 | contig 150432 bp, 115 predicted proteins | sample 1603411 | NCBI WGS metagenome assembly OLJW01 (sample SAMN04168659, study PRJEB22393) | human gut metagenome | biome: human gut microbiome; feature: stool | host: Homo sapiens | collected 2014-05-12 | reverse complement strand
ATGTTTCAATGTAGCGCATCCTCCCCCTGTGTAAGGGGGAGCCAGAGAGGGTAGTCGAAAAGGTTAAAGATAAAAACTAAAAGATAAAAGTAAAAGAAACCTGTAACTCGCCAAAGGCGAATCCCGGTTGGAATCTAAAATTTAAAATCTAAAATTAGCAAGGCCTTGCGTGGCTGGAATCTTAAATCTAAAATTAAAACGTCATGATTCTCATTTTCGGAGGAACAACAGAAGGAAGAACAGCGGTAAAAGTACTCGATGAGGCAGGTAGTCCCTACTACTACTCCACCCGTGGCAATGCCCAGCAAATCGAATGTAAACATGGGACCCGGGTAGCGGGAGGCATGGATCATGACGCCATGATGGAATTTTGCTCGACACTCGACATACGCCTCATCATCGACGCCGCCCATCCCTTCGCCTCTTTGCTCCACACCACCGTGGCTGCCGTTTCCGAACAACTGGATCTGCCCGTCATACGCCTCGAACGTCGTTACCCGCCACGAGACGAATCGCTCGTGTGGTGTGACACCTTCGATGACGCCATTGATTACCTCGAATCTCACGAAATACGTGATCTGTTGGCCCTTTCCGGGGTCCAGACCATAACCAAACTACAACGTTACTGGGAAAAACATCCCTGCCATTTCCGTGTCCTCGACCGGGATGACTCCCGGGAGATCGCCCGCCGGGCAGGATTTCCCGCAGAAAACCTCCTTTTCTGGCAGAAGGGACAGGACGAACTAACCCTGTTCCGCCAGCTACGTCCCGGGGCTATCCTTACCAAAGAAAGCGGTGAATCCGGGTACTACGAGGAAAAAATCACCGCAGCCCGGCAACTGGGCATCCCGGTCATCGTCATTCGCCGTCCGCCGCTCCCCGACAGTTTCTACGTCGTGAACGGTGAACATGGCTTGCGCTACCGCGTGGAACGCCTCCTTCCCGGTTTTTACCCTCTCCGTAGCGGGTTCACCACCGGCTCGTGTGCCACCGCCGCCACCCGTGCTGCCCTCGAAGGCCTTCTTTCACGAATTCCGCAACACTCCGCCACGATTACCCTTCCCGATGGAGAAACGGTAACGCTCCCCGTCAGTTCGTGCGTTCTCACCAAAGATAGTTGCACCTGCGGGGTTACCAAGGATGCCGGAGACGACCCGGATGTCACGAACGGCTACACCATTTTTTCCACCGTCTCTCTCACAGACATTCCCGGAGTGCGATTCCTGCCCGGCGAAGGCGTCGGTACGGTCACCCTTCCCGGCATCGGCATACCCGTTGGCGATCCCGCCATCAACCCAACACCCCGCCGCATGATCACCGGTGAGATCGAACGGTTGCTTCGCACTCATGGTACGTTGTCCGGCGTGTCCGTCCGCATTTCCGTACCCGGAGGTAGCGAACTCGCTCAAAAAACCTTCAATCCCAAACTCGGTATTACCGGGGGAATCTCTATCATCGGTACTTCCGGCATCGTCCGTCCCTTCTCCTCCGAGGCTTTTGTCAACTCCATACGCAAAGAGATACAAGTTGCCCGGGCCCTTGGATGCACGGAACTCGTTATCAACTCCGGAGCCAAGAGCGAAAATTACCTCCGCTCCCGTTTTCCCCACCTCCCACCGCAAGCTTTCGTACATTACGGCAACTATATCGGAGATACCCTCCGTCTTGCCGAAGAGGAAGGCATCACCCACCTCACGATGGGCATCATGATCGGTAAAGCCGTCAAGCTCGCCGAGGGACATCTGGACACGCATAGCCGCAACGTCATCATGAACCGGGACTTCATCGCCACCCTCGCCCGTGAAAGCCACTGCTCCCCGGAAAGCGTTGCCCGCATCGCCGGAATAACCCTTGCCCGTGAACTTTGGGAACTTTTTGCCGACACCCCGGCCTTTTTCGCCCTACTTGTCGATCGCTGTCTCGCCGTCTGCCGTCCACTACTTCCACACGCCAGTCTAGATATTATGCTAGTTCCCGAACATAGCCAACGATAGCTCTTCGCCAATCCTTCGCTGGCTCTTCTTTGGCCTCTCTTTAGTTTATCTACTGCTCTTCTACTGCTCTTCTACTATTCATATACTACTTATACAGTATAAGTATTGTTTATATCAAATTAAATGATTATTTTTACATTAGCGAAGGACCGGAGGGAAGTAAGTGAATAGTTTAAGAATCTCCGAATCACGCACGAAAACACTAAAAACATCATCATGCAAGTAGAAGGCACCTCGTTAACCCCGAAAAAACGCTTCCGAGTGGGAGGTATCACCTATTATTACAGGCTTGGCAAGTTACAAGCCTGCCCGAGTAAGCGCATTACTCTCAAGAAAAAGATAAGAAAAGACGAGAACGGCAACATTATCCCTGATCGAACACCGAAACAAAGGAAAAATAACACCAAATTCACCTTTGCCCGCTACATGTTCGCCTTCATTCGCAAGAGATTTGGGGATCTACCCGTCTGGAAGATTGCCGCGGCCCAACGAGGGATGACCGATGATAACCTGATACAATCAACCAACTATAAATACCTAGACGAAAAGGGGAAAATTCTTGATATGGAAGGTTTTCAAGTCAGTCTTGGCCCTCTCGCCCTCCCCCTCAACCTACGAGCGACACGGAACGGCACGCTTGTCTCCATCACGTGGGACGATCCGCGGGATGAACCCTCCGCAGCCCCGACAGACCGCATGATGGTAGGTATATTCTATGCAGATTACCGCGACACTTTCACGCTCGAAAAAGAAACCGGGGCTACCCGTAGAGACGGGAAATGCGAAATCATCCTTCGCGATGACGACGGTGAAGTATGTATCCACCCATTCTTTGCACGCGCAGATAACACGGCCTTTTCCGAGGATAAAGCGATCACACTTCCCGACACGGAATAATCCCGAAAATAAATGCTATCTTTGTACTTGAAAAACACGTGACTGGAAACACGTTAAAACAATTGAAGCATGAAAAGCAAATTTAAAATTACCCGGGCCGACTACCTCAAAGCCATGAGAAAAGCCCGGCGGGACGAGGAGATCCGAGAACATCTCCACCCGGTGAACATCAACCGGGTACACAAATCCAAGAAAGTGTATAACCGCAAAAGAAATAAGGCGGATCTGAATAAGGATCTGCCTTATTTTTTTGCCCTCAGCAAGTTACAGGTTTATTCATTTTAGATTTAAGATTTCAGCCGGGATTCGCCTTTGGCGAGTTACAGGTTAGCAAGTTACAAGTTACAGGTTTATTCTACTTTTATCTTTTAGTTTTTATCTTTTAGCTCCAATCTTTCCAACTACCCCCTCTAACTCCCCCTTGCACAGGGGGAGGACATGCTACATTGAAACATTGAGGCGCTTTCTTGCGTTCGTTTCTCCCCCTGTGCAAGGGGAGCCAAAGGGGGTAGTCTTTTTCATTTTCAATTTTCAATTTTCCATTTTCAATTGTTCCAGTAGTTCCTCGATTGTCCCCACTTCAATCACGTTTTCCCCTTCCCGGCAGATCCGGAAACCGGAAGTTGTTAAATCTCCCGTTTCTACCCACACGCTCGATTCCACGTTCCGGTTTGCCAAGATGCCGTTACGCTGTAACGCCTTACGCACCATGGCGTATTTCTGACCGTGGCCCACCAAGCGCACTTGGGACGAATACTGGTTTTCCACGCGAAACAACCCGGTTTCCATGTCGAAAACAATTCCTTTGCGAGCGAAGAAACCGCTCAAATGTCCCTCAAGAGCCAAATCCTCCGGCGTGCCGATCGTGATGCCGTGTTGGCGATCCATGAGCCAGATTTTGTCGGCGATCTGCAAGGCCAGTTCCAAATCATGGGTCGAAAGGAATATCGTTTTTCCGGTCTCCCGGGTCAACTGGTGAAGTAACTGCATGATTTCCACCTTACTTGGAAAATCAAGGAATGCCGTCGGCTCGTCAAGGAAAATCACGGGCGTTTGCTGTGCCAACGCTTTGGCAATCATCACTTTTTGTCGTTCGCCATCACTTAACGTGTGAACCATACGATCCGCCAGATTTTCGATCTTCACGAGAGCGATTGATCGTTCGACAATCTCCCGATCCTCCCCGTGCAACGTACCCCAGAAACCCGTGTAGGGACTGCGCCCCATCTCGATTAATTCCCGGGCCGTCATATTCCGGACATCGCATTTTTCCGTCAGAACCACGCCAATCGTACGGGACAACTCCTTGTCTGAATACGAGCCAATTTCCCGATTCATAATGTCAATCTCCCCTTCCAACTTGGGCTGAAAAGCGGATAACGTGCGCAATAAAGTGGATTTTCCCACCCCGTTCGCCCCTAACAAACAAGTTAGTTCCCCGCCATTAATCGCCGTGCAAATATCGCTCGCCACCACCTTCGTGTCGTTCTTTCCCTTGTACCCGATCGCCAGATTCCTTAATTGAATGGTTGCCTGTTTCATACTTGTTATAACTAAAAACGTATTAACTACCCCCTCTAACTCCCCCTTACACAGGGGGAGAATGCGCTACATTGAAACATAAAAGCGACTTCTTTCGTTCGTCTCACCCCCTATGCAAGGGGGAGCTGGTGGGGGTAGTTGTAAATCTAAAATCATAAATCACGAAATCACTGAATCCCTAAAACTCCACCGCATCTCGCCTTTTCCTCTTCCTAAACAACACCGACGCTACCACGGGCGCACCCACCAATGCCGTCACGGAATTCACGGGTAGCGCACCCTCGAATCCCGGCAAGCGGGCAATCAAGTTGCAGAGCAATGCCAGCGATGCCCCGACGAGCATCGAGGCCGGCATCAGCACCCGGTGATCGGATGTCTGGAAAATTGCCCGGCATAAGTGAGGTACCGCCAACCCAAGGAAAATAATCGGCCCGCAATACGCCGTCACGATTGCCGTCAACACCCCGGCACAGGTAATCACCCACACCCGGGCCCGGTTGATATTCAACCCCAGATTACGGGCATAACCATCACCCAACATCAGCAAATTCAATGGCTTGATCAACAAAAACGATAACGGGATAATCACGGCCATGATCGTCACGAACAGCATCATCTGGTTACCCGAAACCCGGGCAAAGCTTCCCAATCCCCAGATCACGTAAGCCTTAATATCCTCTTCCACGCTAAAAAACTTCAACACCCCGATCACTGCGTTAGCGATATACCCGATCATAACCCCGATAATCAACAATGTCACACTCCCCGCCACTTTCCGGGATGCCAGCACGATCAGCCCCATCACCGACAAGGCTCCCACGATAGCCGCAATCGACAGGGCTACCTCCCCGATAAAACCGAGACGACTTAATGCCACCCCACCCAGTTGACCGGAAAGTAACACCACGAACGCCACGCCGAGACTTGCCCCCGAGCTGATACCCAACACGGACGGCCCCGCTAACGGGTTGCGGAAAATCGTCTGCATCTGCAAACCGCTTATCGAAAGGCCCGCACCCGCCACCAAAGCGGTCAACGCTTGGGGAAGACGGGATTTCAATATAATATTCTGCCATGCCACCGGATCTCCCTCACCTCCCGTCAAGATATTCCAAACTGCACGAAACGGGATGGCCACTGAACCCAGCAACAAGTTTAACAACAAGAACACGAGAATGGAAATCGTGATCGCAAAAACGAGTATCGTGTACTTACCTCTCTTCATCGGCTCACTTTTTTAAAATATCATAATACACCGGTTCATGATCAGGAAGGATTTCCGGGTGGAACACCCGTATCATATCCGCCAGCACGACTTCCGGTTCGGCAGGCATACTCTCGTAGAACGGTTTTTCCCGCATATTACAATAGACCACGTGTTTTTCCTTGAACGCCTTGAAGTCCGCGTAACGCTCGTCCTGCGCCTTCAGGGCCTCGTAACAATACTCCCCGGCAAAGCTATTCGCTATCCGCCAGTAATCGGCACTCTCTGCCTGATTGTACACGGTCTCGAAATCAAGCGTCACACCACCGGAACGGGGATCATCCTTCAAGAAATAATCCGCCCCCGCATCATGGAACAATTGCGCCAAAAAGCTCTTTCCTCCCACGGCATACCAAACACCCCCACGTAACTCCCCGCTAAATACAACGGGACGATACTTCACCTCTCCCACCATCGCTTTCAAAGAGTTATAACGTTGCTCGATTCGATCGAACTCCCGGTTCGCCACGTCCTCCATCCCCAATAATAGGCCGACAAACTTGATCCACTCGGCCTGACCGAGCGGTGTCATCTCCTTGTAACCGAGATGAGGCACCAGCGGGATTCCAATATCTTTCACGGCATCATACCCCCCGCGTTTGAACGGGGAGATCAACATCAGGTCGGGATTAATACTCATGATCACCTCGTTATCGAAATTTCCCTCGATACCGATACGACGGGTTAGCCCCTCGTCCACCTGCCGTTGCATATCCTTGTTAAACAGGAAACGAGTACTCGTGATTCCCACCACCCGATCCATCGCCCCCAACTTGATGAAATTGGAGAGCTGCAACGAAGTCATGCAAATGGCACTCCGCACGGGCAACGCCACCACCGGTAAATCTTTTGGGGTCTGCACCGTCGATCCACGCGGCACCAAAGCGTACTGGTAATGAGTATGACTACTCTCCTGCGGGTCTTTGATGTTCAGTACCACGTACCCCTCACGTTCCTCCAACCAAAAACCTTTAGCATACTTAATATGAATCCGGGAAACCGTATCGACCTTCCTTTTCACGGTCTGTTCTCCAGACGACTGTTTGCGTGAAGTCGACTTGCAACAAAAGAGAACACTACAAAAGCATAAAAGATAAAAAAAACGCACTACATTCATTTCTTTTCCTCCGAAAGTATTAATTAATCACGTCTCATGGCAGGTTTTCTGGCTTGTCATCTTTTCCCCTTCCCGGTATCACCAGTGGCCTAACGAAAAGATCCGCCCTCTCGGACGGGCAATGACTTTACAGCTGCGGGGACAGCCCCGGAATTTCACCGGATTCCCTTTTCTTCCAACATGAAAGCACCAAGACGCCTGCAAATATATAAATATTATTTTGAGGCTATTCCTTTTTTAGCGACTTTTGCAACGAAGAAAAAGAGTTCATAAGGTTTGTAAGGTTCATAAAGCTTATAAAGTAACGGGGTGTCCTTCGGACGAAGCCTGTCGGCAACTTCCGTTGCCGTGAACTAAGCACCTCACAAGGGACCATAAACCTTATAAACTTTATGAACCTTATAAACTTTACAAACTAATTTAGACATGAAAGGAAAAATCGTGGGAGTATCGTTGGGACCGGGAGAACCGGAATTGATCACGTTAAAGGCATTAAAAGCCTTACAGGGAGCGGACATTATCTATTGTCCCGGCACACAGACCAAATCCCGTTCCCGGGACATCCTGCAAGCCCTGCCCGTGGCCATGGAACGAGTACGACTTTTCCACGTCCCCATGTCCAAGGATCGCACGTTTGCCAATCAAGCCTATGATGCCCTTTGCACGGAAATAGCATCCCTTGTCGCCACGGGTAAAAACGTTGCCATCACGGCAGAAGGGGATTCCGGTTTTTACTCTTCCGTGAATTACATGTTCGACAAACTCGCTTCCATGAACCTTCCCGTTACCACCGTGGCCGGTGTCCCTGCTTTTATCGCGGCAGGAGCCATCTCGGGCCTTCACATTGTGAAACAAGAAGAAAAACTCGTCGTCCTACCGGGAATAACCACCGCCAAAGAACTGGACACCCTTCTTTCCAACGGTCATGTTGTGGTGATCATGAAACTCTCGCAATGCACGGAAGAAATACACCGTTTCATGCAAAAAAGTCCCTGCCACGAGTACCACTATTACGAAAATGTAGGCACGTCAGACGAGCTACACACGACTGCTTACAACGACATCACACGCAAAGACTTCCCCTATTTCTCGTTAATGATTATTCGTCCTTGCAAACAATTGGCATAGATATTGCGTACAAGAAGACGCAAGATGAATGATTATAAACATTTTTACAGGTTAATTATATGATTCAACGAATAATATGTGCATTGTCGTTATGCCTTTTATTGTTTATCCCGTTCCATGACATCATGGCGGGGGAACTCGTGACAAGAGATTCGCTGAACAATACAACTGACACGTTGAAGAATGGATTCTTTCACCGTCTCTATCGTTATTTCGAGCAATCGAACAAGGTGAAAGAAGAAAAGAAATTCGACTTCTCCATCATCGGCGGGCCGCACTTTTCGAGTGACACGAAACTGGGACTCGGCGTGGTCGCATCCGGACTGTTCCGCATCGACCGGGAAGATAAAACCATCTCCCCGTCAAACATTTCCCTTTACGGGGATGTCACGACCACGGGTTTTTACCTGCTAGGTATCCGGGGCAACATGATTTTCCCGAAAGACCGTTTCCGGGCAAACATCAATATGTACTTTTTCTCGTTTCCCAGTGAATACTGGGGAATCGGCTACGATGCGGGGAAAGACGAGGATCACAAGACAGAGTACAAACGATTGGAACAACAGGTAAAACTGGAACTTCTATACAAACTCGCACCCAACTTGTACGCCGGGGCAAACCTCATGTTCCGCAATGTCACGGCAAGGAATTTCGATGACATCACGTTCCTCAACGGGGCCAAGAAAAACGTGAACACCTTCGGACCGGGACTCGTTATATCTTATGACTCGCGAGACTTTATCCCGAACCCGGCAAGAGGCTTTTTCGCCCAACTGGAACAACAATTCTTCCCCGGATGGCTGGGAAATGACGATAGTTTCAAACGCACAAGCGTGGATTTCAGATATTACCAGAAAATGTGGAAAGGTGCCATACTCGCCAGCCAGTTACAAGGAACATTCAACTACGGGAATACCCCTTGGAGCATGGTTTCCCTCATGGGAGGATCATACGCCATGCGAGGGTATTACGAGGGAAGATACCGGGACAACGACCTGATACAATTTCAGGTAGAGTATCGCCAGAAGATATACAACCGCCACGGAATCACCGCATGGGCAGGAGCCGGAAACGTGTTCCCCGACATGGACAAATTCAAGTGGAAACAAACCCTGCCGACCTACGGAATAGGTTATCGCTGGGAATTTAAAAACAGAGTAAACGTAAGATTAGATTATGGATTCGGCAAAGGCGTCAGCGCATTCTACTTCGGTATTAACGAAGCTTTCTAAAGGGATCGTGAATTTCGTGAAACAGCCAAGATTACTGTTTTGGCTCTTTATCGTGTTGAATTTAGTCCCGAATTTCTGCTTGCTTTTCACGGAACCTCTCTCCGGACTGGGCAAAACGATCTTGATCCTGCTACCACTTGGTGTTTACATGGTCGTGTTCTCCCTGTTCAAACGGGCGGGCCTCATGCAATTGATACTGATTCCGGTACTGATCTTACACGCCTTCCAGCTCGTTTTGTTCTATCTCTTCGGAGAGTCGGTCATTGCTGTTGATATGTTCCTGAACCTACCCACCACGAACGCCTCCGAGGCCGGGGAATTGCTGGGAAATATATGGCCCTCCATTATCATTGTCTGCGTCCTTTATATCCCCGTTATCGTGCTGGCCTCTATTGCCGTACACCATAAAGTGAAACGTACTGCCGTATTCCGCAAGCACATGATCACGTGGGGAATCATCTTCTTTATCATTGGTTCCGGACTGGTCGCTTTCGAGAAACACCGGGATAACACCTACGAGGTAAAAACAGATATATACCCGGCAAACGTGATGTATAACCTGTATTACGCGGGAGTGAAATGGAACCGCAGCATGAACTACCCCGTCACCTCGAAAGATTTCGTCTATCATGCCACCCGTGATTCCGTTCATCAACGCCGGGAAATATACGTGCTGGTAATCGGGGAGGCTGGAAGGGCTGAAAACTGGGAACTGTGGGGGTATCATCGGGAAACCAACCCGCTATTGAAAAACGAGGATAACTTGGTACTATACAAAGATGCCTTAACACAATCTAACACGACACACAAAAGCGTACCACTCATCTTGTCCGCCGCCGACGCTTGCCACTACGAGTACCTCTACACGCATAAAAGCATCGTAACTGCCTTCAAAGAGGCCGGGTTTAAAACAATATTCCTGTCAAACCAGACACCGAACCGATCATTCACGGATTACTTTGCCGCGGAGGCAGACATTCATGTCAATGTACGTCCACAAGCGGACGGAGGGTTAATCACGGTCAATAAATTCGACGGAGAAATGCTCCCGTTGATACAGCAATACGTGGATTCGTTGAGCGAGAACCTATTTATTGTCTTCCACACCTACGGATCACACTTCAACTACAAAGAACGTTACCCGGAAGAATTTGCCAAATTCCAACCGGCCAACGCCACGGAAGTCGAGTACAAAAACAAGGACCAACTCATCAACGCTTACGACAACAGTGTCCTGTACACGGATTACTTCCTGCACAGCCTGATCGGGATATTGAAGAACTCGGGAGCTGATGCTACCATGATTTACTCGCCGGACCACGGGGAGGATTTACTGGACGACAGCCGGAAAAGATTCCTGCATGCCTCACCCATACCGACCTATTATCAGATACATATCCCGTTCCTCATGTGGTTCTCGGATAATTACATCGACGCTAGGCCGAGGATGTACGAAGTCGCACGTTACAATAGTAGCGCCCCCATTTCTTCGAACGCCTCAATCTTCCATACCCTGTTGAATATGGCCGAGATTCAGACCCCTTATTTTGACTTCACTTACTCGCTCGTCAATCCCGGTTTTGTCCGGAGACCACGTATGTACCTCGGAGACCACGACCAACCCGTGAATTATTACGAGGTCGGATTGAAGAAACAAGATAAAGAGATGATTCTCAAAAGGGGAATGGACTGTTCAATTGAGTGATTCTATGATTTCCTATTAAGTGATTTTATGATTAGATGATTAAAAAGAGTTAAGAATTTAACATCCCGTATGATTGTTGAAAAAATAACATGCCCCTATTGTTCAAGCAATGCTTATTCACTACTTTTGAGGCGTTAATATAACCTAACTCATAAAAAGACTCCCGGAAAGGGAATCTAATCATTAAATCAAATTATACACGATGAAAGTAGCAGTAGTAGGAGCAACAGGATTAGTCGGAAGAAAAATGTTGCAGGTTCTGGAAGAAAGAAACTTCCCGGTAACAGAGTTAATACCGGTAGCCAGCGAGCGTTCGGTAGGCAAAGAAATTACCTTCAAGGGGAAAAACTACAAGGTCATGGGTATGCGGGACGCGATCAACATGAAACCTCAACTCGCTATTTTCTCTGCCGGGGGAGACACCTCATTGGAATGGGCACCCCAATTCGCCGCAGCCGGAATTACCGTGGTAGACAACTCGTCAGCTTGGAGAATGGACCCGACGAAGAAATTGGTGATCCCCGAAATCAACGCAAACACCTTAACCAAAGAAGATAAGATTATCGCGAACCCGAACTGTTCAACAATACAAATGCTGATCACCCTAGCCCCTCTTCACAAGAAATACGGGGTCAAACGAGTCGTCGTTTCCACGTACCAATCCGTGACCGGAAGCGGTTTGAAAGGAATCAACCAGCTCGAAGGCGAACGAGAAGGCCGGGAGGTGAAAAAAGCATACGCTCACCCAATTGACCGGAACTGTCTGCCGCATTGCGACTCATTCACCGACAACGGGTACACGAAAGAAGAAATGAAACTGGTCAACGAGACCTGCAAAATATTAAATGACGACACGATTAAAGTAACTGCCACAGCCGTACGGGTTCCCGTCATGGGCGGACATTCCGAAAGTGTAAACATCGAATTCAAACAGGATTACGACCTTGACGAACTTCGTGACCTGCTCGCCCATTCAGAAGGTATCATCGTGCAGGACGATCCCGCCCAGAACCTTTACCCGATGGCCATCACAGCCAACGAGAAAGACGAAGTCTTCGTGGGCCGCTTACGCCGGGATTTCTCCCAACCCAACAGCCTCAACCTGTGGGTTGTTTCCGATAACCTACGCAAAGGTGCCGCCACAAACGCCGTGCAGATAGCGGAATACTTGTACAAACACGATCTTTTGTAAGAACCCGTAAGTTCATTATAAAAAATGAAGGTCAGCAATAATTATTTGCCGGCCTTCATTTTTTTTATAAACACTGTCACCCGCAACTACCCGTTCCGGATTTAATAACGTGTTCTGTGATCGTAAAATCATTGTAAATTTAAAACTTGTAACATGAAATGTAAGTTTATTATTTTTCTAATCGCACTAACCTCTTGTACTCATACTGCAAGAAGTCAAAACAACATCACGCTCTCCGTAGATGTGGAGAAAACCCCGGAAATGGGTTTTGTCATTTCCTACTTGAAAGAGTCCATGATTGGTATGGATTTCGATGACAAAGGACATGCAGAATATCGTATCGAAGATATGGATGCGATTTACTTAACCCTCCATAACGGCTTTGCCGAGCAGAAGACGATTTATGCCGAAAAAGGAGATCACATCCAATTATCCTTTGACGGAGAAAGCATGAAGAAAACACTAAAAATGGAGGGAGTGCGAGAAAACATTGCCGATTACTTGAAGAACGTGAAAATATCAGGGCCCGCGAATAAGGACTTCGCTTTAGACATAAAAGACTTTGTGAAATTGCTGAAAGAAAAAGTAAAGAAGAATCAACAATTGTTAGACAGCCTGACACCAGCCTTGACAAAGGAAAGCAGTAAATTCATCAAACTCGAAAAAAATCGGATTAAATACATGCTAGGCTTGTCATTACTCGACTATCCCCGGATGCACCCCTATATGGCAAAGATTGAATATACCCCGGGAGATGATTATTACAACGAGCTTAAAGCTTGGTTGGAAGAAGACCTAAATTCATTGTGCCTATGGCAATATCGCACTCTCATGACCGAAGTTCCCACATTCATCATGAGTCGTAAAACGCCTATTCATACTCCCTACGAAAAAGCCATGAAACAAATGGAGTACATCAACAATAACACCAAAGATGAACAAGTTAAACAGAATTTACTCACCATTATTGCCAACAATTATATCAAGGATGCCGGAATTCAGAAAAGTACGGAACTGGATGCTTTCTACCGGAAACACGTGACAGACAAAGAACTACTTGCCCAATACCAGCAGACGTATGATAGTTGGGCCGCAGTTTCCCCCGGACAACCTGCTCCGGATTTTAAAGCCGTTGATATTTCAGATAAAGAATTCTCCCTTAAAGACTTCAAGGGCAAATATGTTTGCCTCTATTTGTGGCCATGTGTCAGTCCCGCAATACAACAATTTTCCGAGTTGAAAAAACTACAACCTCTATTTAAAAAGAAAAACATCGTTTTGGTTAACTTGTCTATTGACAATAAAAAAGACAACTGGGTTCAAACCATACAAAACGAGGAAGCACAAGTCGGGACTCATCTTTACGCGGGATTCGATAAACATTTTTTACAGAAATGTCATTACAGTGCTGCCAGCATGGTTCAATTTATTTTCATTGATCCCGCTGGAAAGATCATAGAATTACAAGCCCCTCTCCAGTCTTCCAACATGGAAGATTTTATCAAAGAGACCATCCAAGATTAGACTTTTGCGGCCCGTGCATGGGGCCGCAACTTTTTTATTTCAATAAGTTTTTGTTTATTTGCAAAAACAATTGGAAATCACACCGTGTCAAGTCAAGAGAAATTCTTAAAAGGGATAAATCAGAAAGAATCTGATGCATGGAAAGAGCTATATCGCTATTTCTACGGGACTCTATGCAATTACACGACCAAAATTGTTGTAGACGAAACCGTGGCGGAAGACATCGTTCAAGAATGCTTTATCTCCATCTGGAATTCTTCGCTCCATTTCCAAGAGATAAAAGCCCTCTCGGTTTATCTATACCGTTCGGTACACAATAACGCTTTAAAATATCTCCGGGATAAGAATGTCGATAATCAAAGATTACAAAGATGGAGCAAAGAACAAGACGATGTTGAAGATGTTGATTTCTACCAAGCCGTCGAAGAAGAGCTTATCCGCAAATTACACGTGGTCATTGATCAATTACCGGAACAACGTAAAAACATCTTGCTATTGAGTATTGACGGGTTGACCGTGCAAGAGATTGCCGACCAACTGAATATCAGCATCAACACGGTAAAAACGCAAAAGAAAAGAGCCTACGTGTTTCTCAAAGAAAATTTAAAACAAAGTTTACTTCTCATATACATTCTAGAAATATTAAAGTAAAAAAATTACTCTAGCTGTCACCCGCATATAGCACTTTCGGATTTATAGATAAAATAACGCATAAAAATCGAATCCGATGAAATGGAATGCATTATCAGATAAGACCGAGTGGCTATTAAAAAAGATCACAGAACACACGGAAGAACCTATCGATGACAATATGCTAAAACAACTTGCAGATAAACTGCAAGAGAAGGGTTACGTATCCAAAAAACTTCGGGAACAACAACGCTTCAATTACCTAAAGGCCTACCAGCAAGTTGTTCAACCAAGAAAAAGATGGGTGTCACCCGGCTTATTAAAAATTGCAGCCGCCATTATTATCCTAATCGGAACAGGGACATTCCTGTATTTCCAGCAACTTCCCGAATTGACACCTACCCCAGATGAACTCTTTCTTACCGAAGTACATCCGGGAACACGTAAAGCTTTCTTGATTAAACATGATGGTCTGGAAATTGAATTGAAAGGAGACTCCGTGAAAATCGACGAACAAAACGGGATTAACATTCATATCGATTCCATGGGGCTACGGTATGATACCGAACAGGCTCAACAGCAAACGGCAACCCTCTATAACACGCTGGTTGTTCCCCGGGGAGGAGAATACTCGTTAGTGTTGGCAGACGGGACAAAAGTGTGGCTGAATGCCGATTCTGAATTAAGGTACCCGATCCAATTCACGGGTAACACAAGAGAAGTTTCCGTGGTAGGAGAGGCTTTTTTTGAAGTTACAAAACAAGAAGGCAAACCTTTTATCGTGAAGACGTCCCTAGGAAACATCACGGTTCTCGGTACTCAATTTAACGTGTGTAACTATCCGGGAAAAGAGAAACTCGTAACCACGTTAGTACAAGGAAAAGTATCTTGTGATCTACCGAATGGTAAGAGCATTGTCCTTGCTCCCGATCAACAATTATCGATCAACGGGAACGGAGAAAGTAAGTTAAGAACAGTGGACACCAAGTACTTCACCTGCTGGAAAGATGGTATGTTCTTGTTTGAGGAAATGAGGATGGAAGATATTCTGGAACAATTGTCCAGATGGTACGATATTCACATTTTCTACACGAATGAAGAGGTAAAAGATTTGCATTTTTCGGGAGACCTCAGTCGTTTCAAGGATATTATAACTTTCATCGAGATGTTCGAAAAAAGTGCTGATGTAAAACTAACATTAAAAGGGAATACTTTAACAGTAGGTTTATAAAAAAACAAACCGGACCAAGCGCCAACTAAAATCCGGTTTGATATGGTTTAATTTATATAACTAAACGTCTCAAAATTATGAAAAAAAAAGGAAGAATCATGCAGGTTCTTGCAAGCTTTCTGTTTTTATTTGTTTTGCTTACGTGTCATATGAACTTAAAAGCACAAGGCAAAGCAGTAAACATGAACTACAAAGAAGTTTCTTTTGTCGAAGCGATCAATTCTTTTCGGCAACAAACCGGGGTAAAATTTCTTTACAACTTGGAAAAAGTAAAAGATAAAAGATGTAAAGACCTCGTACTGAAAAATGTACCTGTAAACAAAGCTATTGAAACCGTACTAAAACACTTCGGTTTAACCTATTCGATGGTGGAAGGGGTGGTCGTCGTGAAAGAGACGGAAGAAACATCCCCTACGACTTCGACACACACGATCACCGGCAAAGTCGTCGATCAAGCCGGCAACCCGCTCCCCGGGGTAACGGTAATTATTAAAGGAACAAAATCGGGTGTCGCAACAGACGTAAACGGAAATTTCACGATCACGTTAAATGAACAAAAAGAACAAACTCTCATTTTCTCATTCGTGGGTATGCAAACGAAAGAGGTCTCCTGCATGGCCGGGAAAACCGTGACGGTAATCCTTGAGCCAGAGGAGGCCCAACTGGATGAAGTCGTGGTGACAGGTTATCAAAGCATCAATCGCCGGGACATGGTAGGTTCTTACACGACAGTAAAAGCCGCAGATATTATGATGCCGGCATACAATTCTATCGACCAAATGTTACAAGGGAAGATTCCGGGAATGGTTGTCGTCAATTCCTCTTCTCGTATAGGTAGTTCACCTAAAATCACGATCCGCGGAACTTCCACTATTTTCGGAAACACGGATCCGCTATGGGTCGTTGACGGCATCATCCAGCCAGACCCACTCCCCATTGATGCCAGCTCCGCTGTAACGGAAGATATGAAAAACTTGATCGGGAACCAGATATCATGGTTAAATCCTGCTGACATTGAAACAATTACTGTTTTAAAAGACGCATCCGCAACGGCTATTTACGGTTCAAAAGCTTCCAACGGGGTCATCGTGATTACCACGAAGAAAGGGAGCGCAGAGAGAACAAGCATTCGTTATTCAACGAATTTATCATTTAGAGCCCGTCCTAACTACGGGATGTTCAACTTCATGAACTCCAAAGAACGGATTCAATTCAGTAAAGAAGCTTATGACGCCGGAATCAGGTACCAGAGCGATCCTCTTCCTCAAATATATACCTATGAAGGGTTAATGGCCATGTACAATAATCGTCAAATCAGCGAAGAAAATTTCATGAAACAGATGGAATACTTGGAAACGTGTAACACTGATTGGTTTGACATCCTGTGTCGAAATTCTGTCAGTCATTCTCATAACTTAAGTATTACCGGAGGTTCCCAGAAAGTGACATACAATGCTTCTTTTGGCTACTCTTCAAGCCACGGAACGCAAAAAGGTGATGACATGACACAATTTAACGCTCGATTGAATGTCAACGCCCAACTACTGGAATCTCTTTCTGTTAATTTCAATCTAAGTAATTCATTTACTGACAGGAAAGGATATGGACCGGGAGTTAGTCCTGAAACTTACGCAAAACAAACCAGCCGGGCAATTCCTTTTGTTGATGAAAACGGAGATCGGGTATTTTATAAACAATACTACGAGTACAAACTAAATAGAACCGGGCAACTTGAATACGGTTACAACATCTTGAACGAGATGGAAAACAGTTACTCTAAAAATAAAGCAAAAAACGTAAATATGTCACTTAACGTGAATTGGAATATTGTTACCTGGCTTCAATACCAATTCGTGGGAAGTATTGCTTTCAACCTGAATAATTCGGAATCATTTGCAGGAGAGAAAACATCCTACATTGAACTCAACTATCGAGGTTACGCTTATGGCTCAGAGTCATCCGGTTCCGCCAAATTCAAAGCAGCGTTATTACCATTCGGAGGTGAACTGGCCACAAACGAGACAAACAATACCTCGTACAATATGCAACACAAAATCGTGTTCTCCAAAACCATTCACGAATTCCACCGGATCAACGCAATGGCCGGAATGGAAATCCGTTCAGAAGCAAACAAAAATAACACAAACACGGTTTGGGGATACGTTCCCGAACGAGGCGAGATATTAGTCTCTCCCTCCAAGCCGACAGAAATTGTTCCCGTTGGCGGAGTCGTCCCTATTTCCTGGGGTGCGCTGGATAAACTCTACCAAGGAGGATGGGCAAACACAAGTATTACCAATAATTTCGTGTCATTTTTTGCTACGTTAGCCTATTCTTTAAAAGATCGCTACGTATTCAATGCCAACATAAGATCAGACGCATCTAATAGATTCGGGCAAGATGTCAACAACCAATTTGACCCGACATATTCCTTCGGTATATCTTGGAGAATTGCCGAGGAGGAATTTATAAAAAACTACCTGTCATGGCTCAACCAATTGAATTTACGTGCGACCTACGGGATTCAAGGAAATGTTGTAAATTCCGTAAGCCCTGATCTTATCGCCCAGTACCGGGGAATTATGGAAGGTTATGACGAATATTACTTGAGCATATCCAGTTTGCCCAATCCCCTGTTAAAATGGGAACGCACAAAAACTTGGAACTTAGGGTTAGACATGCAATTGTTTAATGGTATCACCATGAGTTTCGAATACTATGGAAGACGTTCAAATGCCATTATCAATCAGGATATTGCACAAGAATACGGTATAGCAACTATGAAATTAAACGGAGGTCGGATTCATAATCACGGAATTGAATACTCTATAAATTTAACTCCATACAAAAGAAAAGATTTCGCATGGACCGTCGGTATCAACGCATCGAAAAACTGGAATAAAGCCCAAAACGATGACGTCCGGATAAAAGCAGATAAACTGACAAAAGATAATTTCCTTAACGGTAGTACTGACCGTTTATTAAAGAAAGGATATCCACTAAGTGCCTTCTGGTCATATTCTTTTGCCGGACTTGACCCGCAAACAGGTTACCCTACCTTCAACCGCATTGATTTCGACGAAATCGACCCCGATATTGATCCTACCACGTTTTTGGTATATTCCGGTCAAAAGGACCCTTACTTCACGGGTGGAGTTAACACACGTGTGCGCTACAAGAGTCTGTCATTAGGTGTCGATTTTTCCGTGTTACTCGGTGCCAAGAAACGCCTTCCGAATCCTTATGCAAATTTCAACTACGGGAAACTTCCGGACCCTTACCATAACCTGTCGAAAGACCTGCTAAAACGGTGGCAAAAACCCGGCGATGAAAAACACACGATTTACCCGGCTTTATACACTTCCGTCGAAGACGTATATAACATACAACTTCCTGACGGAACACAATCCAATTCCATTTACTCCATGTGGGCAAATTCCGATGCAATGGTTGTTAATGCCTCTTTTTTACGATGTAATCAAATTTCAGTATCGTGGAATATGCCACCCCGGATATGCTCTAAATTCGGAGCCACCAATTGTTCGATTAGTGCAAACCTCAATAACCCATTCGTCATTGGCAGTAATCGTTTCAATGGATTCGACCCGGAGTTAGGAGATAGTGTCATGCCCAAGATCTTTTCTTGTGGTTTAAGTGTAGGATTTTAAAGATAACATTATGAAACAACGAATTATATTTCTTTGCATTGTAAGTCTAATTCTTGGAAGTTGTGGAGATTTTCTCGAACCCAAATCCAAGAGTGAATTTGTTCCCAAAGACGCCAACTCCTTAAGTGAACTTTTACTTGGAGAAGCTTATCCTCGTAACGATATTACAGAATTAAATGTATTTCTCCACCTATTGGATGACGATATCGCCCCAGCTCCTTATCAAGAAGTGCAGGTCGGTTCAGATGCAAACAGATGGTATGCTCCTTACACTTGGCAATCCAACATGTATGACATTATGGGTTCTGCCGGAGAGAAATACACAAACCTTTATAGCTCTTATTATGCCTTGATATTAGGAGCAAATGCTATTCTGGACTATGTTGATGATATAAACGATGACAAGAATGCTATCAATTCGGTAAAAGCCCAAGCTTTAGCCCTTCGCGGATTCCTTTATTTCAATTTAATCAACATATTCGGAACCCCTTACAACTACGATAAAACAGCGCTAGGTGTTCCATTGAAGTTAAATAGTGGTATTGAGGAATCCGAACTGAAGAGAAACACCGTAGAAGAAGTGTATGTTCAAATTATAAAAGATCTTCTAGAAGCCGAACGCTTATATAAGACCTTACCGAGCGATCAACAATGGCAACCCAACAAAAGAACCAGCCTTCCCATGGTTCATCTCCTTCTTTCCAGAGTTTATTTATACATGGAAGAATGGGAAAAAGCCGCAACCTTCGCAAATCATGTCATTACAAACGGGAATTTTCATTTATTGGATCTGAACACAATCAAAACATACTCAGAAGAAGACCCTAGTATCCCCTCTTACATAAACTATCACTCTTACACGACGTCGAGCGAAGTTATTTGGGTATACGGAAATATTACAGATGTAACCAAATATGTTTACAACGCAAGCGCCTCAACAAATGACCATCCGTTTTTTAGAGCCTCGAAAGAACTCATGAATTGTTTTGACGAAACAGAAAACGACCTGCGTAAAGAACGTTACGTCATTCGTAGTAAATTTCAAATTATCAATGAAGATAACGAGCTTGAAGCAATGCCCTCAGCTTTCGGGAAAATAAACGTAAGTTCTAAGGCATATTATCAACCGGTTGCAACGAATGATGCTTTTGGTAGAAGTCTTCGATTGTCGGAAGCTTACTTGAATTTCTGTGAGGCAAAAGCCATGCTTTACAAAGCCGGAGTAGCGAATGCCGGACAAGAAGCCCTAAATACACTAAATGAATTTAGAAGATTCCGGTTTCCTTTAAATTATCAAAACGAGAATATCACGGACCCCGAGAAATTAATTACATTTATACATAACGAACGACGTCGAGAACTCTGCTTTGAGGATCATCGCTGGTTTGATTTACGCCGTTGGGGAATGCCACAAATTCAACACACATGGCACCCAGATGCGCAATCAACGCTCGTTTACACGCTCAAAGAACATGATCCCGGATACACGATTCCATTACCTCCCGATGCTTTGGAATTGAATAATTTACTAGAACAAAACCCATTGGCCCCCGCACCACGCAACGGTATTAACCTTTAATTAAATAGTATGCCATGAAACAGATCATATTGTTAATAGCTATAAGTAGTATCTTCATATTAACCTCCTGTTACAATGAAGGTGATGTTACCCCTTCCGGTAATTATTCGGTTTTACGACTTGAATTCCCTCAAGGAAACAATTCGTGGGATAAAGAAATCAAGGACATTCACGATGTCTATGGGGTATACTTACTATATAAAGGTATTACCCCCCAAGATCTTAATCGCAAATGGACTTCCTTGGGTACAGGCAAATTATATTACGGGAATGATTTAACAGACGAACAAACACCGTATTACGTCGACTTTCTCAAAAATCATGTTCTCAATTATGTAACTCCGGAAATTGCTAAACTAGTGTTACCAGCCAAAATATATATGCTGGATAATTTAAGAGGATTGTACCCGGGAGAGGATCCCAATGGGACCGGAACGGGAACAGGAACAGGGACCGGAACGGGAACAGGAACAGGAACGGGAACAGGAACAGGAACAGGGACCGGAACAGGAACGGGGGACCGCAATTTTGTAGGATTAAAAACAGACGGTTTTGATTATTGGGCAATTAGCTTCACTGCCGATCAAATTGCTCATCCTAATTCACAAGATTTAAAAATCAAAAGAGCAACATTACTTTATCTAATGTTTGAAGCGGCTTTACAAAACAAAGTAATAAATGAACCGGATAGTTTTAAACAAGGAATTGACTACACCACTGCAATTACAAACAGTCAAAAAGACAAGCCAAATTATTATTTAACTCGAGGTTTTATTAACATTCTTGCCAGAGATTTTAGTAAAGAAAGCTCGCCGTATAGTATATCCGAATATACAAATGCAAGTTGGGACACAAAAGCCTACCCGTATAGAGACTATCTATCCTACATAAGAGCAGCCATATTTTACACGAAAGAAGAATTTCAAGAAAAATATTCTCCGGAAACATATCCTCTTGTCAACTCAAGATATGAGATCGTAGTAAACCATATAAAAAACAATTACAACATTGATCTCGAAGGAATAGCCAAAGGACCTCAGAAATAAGGTGCGTCAAAAGTCCTTTCGTTAATTACGAATCCCACACCACAACTCCCCTCTCCTTACACGGGAGGGGAGTTGGAGTAACTCGAAAAAAACATAATCTCTCACAAGATATGAAGATAAAAATTTTAATTTTCCTGCAACTATTATATTTTCCTCTTTTTGCACAAAACCTCAATGCATATCAGCATCTAAAGCAAGAATGGTCAAAGAATTTTTCCTCCGCCAAAGATATTATCAAGACTTATCACAATAATACCAAACGAACAAACACGGCAGCATTTACTACCATCAATAATTGCTTTATGACCTTAAAAAGCGGAGAATACATCATTTGCAGTAAAGGAGAAAAAGAAGATATTCAACTTTTACTTCAGGAAATTTCACCCATAGTGTTAAATGACTCCTCGGTCATCACATTCATGCAACAAAATTCTCCAGAAGAATTCACGAATTATTATTACATGATTCTCGCCTTAAAAGAAGGAGAGTCTTTTGATGCAGCAAGAGACGGTATCACCATCTCGACACAATTTCCCACAAGAGCCCTCAATCATAATGACTACACGAAACTAAATGAAATCTTTTCCGGTAACAATAAATTATTACATGAGATTTATCTGGAAAAAATAAAATTCCTTCTTCAAAACAATGGCTGTACAAAAGAAATTGCCCAACTACGCCCAATCATAGAATCACATGTAGAATCCTCTCCCTTAAAACTTGAAATATTAAAACTATACACGCAATATGAACTCTTGGGCCAAGGCAAACCGGCACCATTATCTTCATTACAAGATTCGGATGGGAACATCTACACATTCGGTAATTTTAAAGGCAAAGTCATCGTTGTAGACGTATGGGCCACGTGGTGTTGCAGTTGCATTGAAAAAATGCCGAAGTTCATTCAATTAAAGAATGAATTTCAAGAAAATGGAAACATTATTTTCCTAACAGTTTCTATTGATCAAGAAAGAACCCGGGATAAGTGGTTAAAAGCTATCAAGGAAAACAACATGACCGGATTAATAAATCTTATTATCTCTCCCACAGGAGATTCTCATTTTGAAACAGATTATCAAATAGTAGGAGTACCTCGTTATTTCATCATAGACAAAGAAGGAAAAATCATCACCGTATTTGCCCCTAGTCCCGACAAAGAAATGAAAGACTTAATTCAAAACATCTTAAAATCATAACCATGAAATTTATTTCTATCATTAGCTTATTACTTCTTCTAGCCAGCAACAGCATTGCTCAAGAAGGTACGAACTTCGAGGATCTAACCTTTCAGGAAGCCCTAGCAAAAGCAAAAACAACCGGGAAGAAATTATTCATCGACTGTTACACGAAAACCTGTGGACCATGCAAATACATGGTCAAATTTATTTTCCCGTTAAAAGAATGCGGGGAATATTTCAACAAGAACTATATCTGCATCATGAAAGATATGCAAGAAGGAGAAGGGATTGATATTGCGCAAAAATACAACGTACAAATCTATCCGACATACTTGTTTATCAACCATGACGGAAGTCTCTATTGCCGCATGGACGGGGGAGGCGTGTCAAAGCCCGAAGATAATTTCGTGCAAAAAGTCAAAAACGCAATCGAACTGACAGAATTAAACAAGGAGTACGCTGCGGGAAACCGAGAGCAGGCATTTCTAAAAAAATATATAACTATTTTGCAAAAACAGGATAAACAAAAACTACAAATCGTTCTGGGAGAAACGATGCCCCAACTGGGAGTCAAAAAACTATGCGAAGCAGAAAACTGGTCCCTCATTAAAACAGAAATAACAAATGTCGACACCCCTCTATTCCGCTATCTGGTTGACAATCGAAAAGCTTTTAGCAAACAAATCGGACAGCAAGAAGTCGAAGAGAAAATCATGTCGGCCTATTTAGAAGAATTCCGCATCTTTAAATCAATGGGAATAGACTTCGAGAAACGTATCGCTGACCTTAAACTTTTTGAAAAAGACCATTACAAAGGAGTTCTTTCACTAAGATATTGTATGTTATTCCGCCAAATAATCGACAACAAGCAAAAAGACAGGATTCCTGAAATTCTCACGGTATTACGGGATCTACCCGAACGGATTACAGATACCAAAGAACAAATGAACGTGTTGCAAGAACTCCAAGGATTCCAACAAATAGCAAATCAACAACAGAAAGAGAAAGCTTGTTCTTATTTGGAGGAGATCTGCAAAAAACTCCAACCGACTCAAACAAAACAAGTCGAAAGAATAATTACACGCATCAAGCAATAACCCCACGAAGAGATCATCTAACACCCGGTGATCTCTTCTAAAAAGATTTCATGTATCCCCGTTAATTCTTCGTACTCGCAACAGACATGACAGGCATATCCATCATCCACCGGACAGGCATGCACGTATAGCGGTAACTTATTTCCCCTTTCAAATAAAGACACACCTCCCCCGGAAAACGAAACAATAAAACTATTTAACGGGCGGGCCAATCCGGTACCTATATATTTCAAAAAGCTTTCCTTCACAGACCAATAATTAAAAAATAATTGATCCTGCTTATCCTCTTCCAACATTTTCAATTGTGCCACCTCTTCCCCGTGAAAAAAACGTCCCGCAACCTCCATACGAGCTTTTGCCCGTTTTTCAATATCAATACCGATCTCCCGATCAGACATGGCACAAACAACGTAATCCCCTGAATGTGAAATATTAAAAAATACATTTTCTACACCCACAATAAAAGGTTTTCCCTTCTCTCCCCGGTCAATCCGATAATCTTCCGAGGTCAAATTCCAACATTTTTTCAGAGCAAAACGAACCAATGCCTCTCCTAACAACCTGCGAAGGGCAACTTCCTTGTTTCCATACCCGAGGGCTTCGACATAACATTCTTTAGACACAACAGATCGTAACCCGACAAACATTTTATCCCGATTAGCTCCTGCCGGAATTTGAATAAATAATACTTCAATCATAACACAAAGGTAAAAAAGTTAGAGACAACTATTTTTCTTTTCTAAAACAAATAATCCAAAAAACCTAATAAACACGGGCATCTTAACGTTATTTTAAAATTACAAGATAAAAATTTTAAGAAAATATTCACATTTCTCGGCAAAAAACTTGTTTATATCATTTTTATCTTCTATTTTTGAAACATCAAATTAACGTTTAAATAACATTTAAAGATAAACGTCATGGAAGCAAAGAAAACATCCCGTTCCGATCTTGAGAACAAGCGGTTTATTTTCCGCGAGATCGGTTTTATTGTAGCCTTGGCTACGGTGTTTTTTGCCTTTGAGACAAAATACTACCAGGAAGAGGCCAAAGAGATCACGTTTCCAGTAGAGACGAGTGATATAGAGGAAGTTCTTCCCGTTTTTGTACCACAAAGAGCTTCACAACCACTTCCCAAGATTTCCGTGAAACCTTTGGATTTCATCGAGGTCGTGGAAAACGAGATGGATCTTGAAAATGAGATGGACGTTGTTGATGACAACGAAAATACGAAAGGCTCTTTAACGGGTAAGGCTACCGACTGGCAGAGCGGGTATGATGACGAGGGTGATGATCCCGGGGAGAGAGATCTTCCGTTTATTACAGTTGAAAAAATGCCTCGTTTTAACGGAGACTTGAACAAATGGCTTAGGAAAAATTTAAGATACCCGGCAAGATGTGCAGAAATGGGCATCGGAGGAAAAGTATTTGTTGAATTCGTGGTAGAGAAAGACGGTAGCATCAGTTCCATTAACGTGGTACGCTCCGCTGATCCAGATTTGTCACAAGAAGCCATCCGCGTGGTTAAGGCCATGCCGAAATGGGTTCCGGGAATGCAACGGGACAAAGCCGTAAGAGTTCGGTTTACCATCCCGATCACATTCCAGTTAAAATAAGAGAAACATACAGTGATTTACATACAATACGAACATCCCGAAAAAGGACAACCGATCAAGGTTGTCCTTTTTTACTTTCCCTCTCCCAAGCTATCATCGACATGAAATCAACCTGATATGAACAACAACCCAAACTTTTAAGAAGATTTTAATGAAGTTTAGCGATCATTTTAACATTTTCTTCAAAAAAAAGGAGAGAAATATTGCGGTTTATTATGAATTTGACTATTTTTACCCACGCAAATTGTGAGAAAAACAGAACTATAATATTAAACTAATAACATGGAAGTAAAAAAATCACCTAAAGCAGATCTTGAAGGGAAAAAGACCATTTTCCTTGAGATCGGTTTTGTTATAGCTCTAGGGATTCTACTGAGTGCTTTCAACTGGAAGACCAACACGAAAGTAGAAGAAGGGTTTGTTATTACCCAAGAAGAGCAGGTTGAGGAGGAAATCATTCCTATTACTCAACAAATGATGAAACCGCCCCCACCTCCTCCTCCAGCCCCGAAATTGACGGACTTGATCGAGATCGTGGAAGATGAATTAAGTATTGACGAGGAACTTGAAATCGACGACGTTGAAGCAGATGTTGAAAACAAGAGTAATTATAACTTCGATTACGACGGAGACAGCTGGGGAGAAGAAGAGAGTGATGGAGAAGCTGATATTTTCCAAGTAGTAGAAGATATGCCGCAGTTCCCCGGAGGTAGTGTACAAAAATGGATCGCGAAGAACGTAAAATACCCGATGATCGCACAAGAAAATAACATTCAGGGTAAAGTTTTCGTACAATTCGTGATCGAGAAAGACGGTAGTGTTAGCGACGTGAAAGTTGCCAGATCCGTTGACCCATCTTTGGACAAGGAGGCTATCCGCGTGGTAAAAGCCATGCCGAAATGGAAACCTGGGAAACAGAGAGGTAAACCGGTTCGAGTATCTTACACTGTACCTATCAACTTCCAGTTACAGTAAATAAGACATGTTAAATTATAACAAGGGGCTGTCGATCATCGTCAGCCCCTTCTTTTCCTATTTATGAGCGAATATTTTTACACGAAAAAAGAAGCAGAAAAAGCCATTCTTGTAGGTGTAGCGCTACAATCAGAAAACATCAGCTACGACATGATGTGTGAATACTTAGACGAACTCGCTTTCCTAGCAGAAACGGCAGGAGCGGAAACCGTGAAAATATTCACGCAAAACTTGGATAAACCGGTAACGGCTACCTTTGTCGGTAAAGGAAAATTGGAAGAGATCAAAACATACGTTGAAGATAACGATATTGACTTGATCATTTTTGATGATGAACTAAGCCCGACACAAATCAGAAATTTGGAACGAGAATTAAAAGGAAGAAAAGTCCTTGACCGCACCAATCTCATCTTGGATATTTTTGCCAAAAGAGCCCGTACGGCAGAAGCAAAAGCTCAAGTTGAACTGGCACAATATCAATACCTACTTCCTCGTCTGACGGGTATGTGGACTCACTTGGAAAGACAAAAAGGAGGTATCGGACTTCGCGGTCCGGGTGAAAGTGAAATCGAGACCGACAGACGCATCATCCGGGACAAAATCACCCGCCTGAAAGAGCAGTTAGCCAAGATTGACAAACAGATGGTCACACAACGGAAAAACCGCGGAAAACTCGTACGAGTAGCCTTAGTGGGTTATACCAACGTGGGTAAATCCACGCTCATGAATCTCCTGAGCAAATCGGAAGTATTCGCCGAGAACAAGCTTTTCGCAACCCTAGATACCACGGTACGCAAGATAGCCATAAAAAATGTCCCGCTACTACTGGCGGACACGGTCGGTTTTATCCGTAAACTTCCCCACCACCTCGTGGAATCATTCAAATCCACGCTGGACGAGGTGAGAGAAGCAGATGTCATTTTGCATGTAGTCGACATCTCACATCCCCAATTCGAGGATCAAATCCGGGTTGTAAATGAAACGCTGGGAGAGCTAATGGATAATTCTAAACCCACGATTACCGTATTCAATAAAATAGATGCCTTCACGTACACGAAAAAGGAGGAAGACGATCTCACTCCTATCGAACGGAAAAACTATAGCCTAGAGGACTTGAAACAAATGTGGATGTCCAAACAGGAAGGAGAAACCGTGTACATTTCAGCTAAATCCAAAGAAAATATCGAGGAATTGAAAGAAAAGATATACGATATTGCCAAAGACATTCACTCGGCACGTTTCCCATTCAACGATTTCTTGTACCGGGATTTCGAGATAGACGAAGAGACAAAATAAGGTGCTATCAAGAAAAAAAAATAGGGAAATCAGACCCTTTCCCCTTCAGGAGCGACATTTGGATGCCGCTCCTTTTTTATACTGGGAATCAGTAATATATATAATTATACATCTTTCACCTATTTTCTGACAAAACCATTCGTTTATTTTGATTTCTGGCTATTTTTTTGTATATTAGAGGTATAAGCTTAACCATCATAAATAAACATTATGGAAGTAAAGAAATCATCAAAGGCAAACCTCGAAAACAAAAAAGGAATCTTCTTCGAGATCGGACTAATCGTAGCATTAGCCTGCATATTCCTTGCTTTCGAGTGGAAAGTCGACGTGAAGATGGAAGAAGGCTTCATAGTAATAAACACGGAAGAACAATTGGATGAAGAGATCATACCCGTCACCCAACGAATACAACACGCTCTTCCGCCACCACCTCCCGCACCCCGGCTAACCGACCTGATAGAGATCGTAGATGAAGAAATAAACTTGGACGACAACTTGGACATCATGGACGTGGAAGCCAACGTTGCCAACCACGGAGTTTACGACTTTAGCGGCACGGGTAACGGGTACGAAGGAGACTACGGGTATGGGGATGAATATTCCGGGGAATCCGAAGTATTCGCAGTCGTTGAAGAAATGCCCAAATTCCCGGGAGGCAATGTACAGAAATGGATTTCCAAGCACATCAAATACCCGATGATCGCTCAGGAAAATAACATCCAAGGTAAAGTTTTTGTACAATTTGTCATCGAGAAAGATGGTAGCGTTTCAAACGTGCAAGTCACTAGATCCGTGGATCCTTCCCTAGACAAGGAAGCCATTCGTGTCATTCAATCCATGCCGAAATGGACTCCCGGAAAGCAAAGACAGAAACCGGTGAGAGTATCTTTCACGGTTCCTATTAATTTTCAATTACAATAAATGAATAGAGGCTGCATTGAATGCAGCCTCTATTCATTTATTTTATAAACTCGCTTACTTCACCGTAATCAAGAAATAATTCTTTTTCCCGCTTTGCAAAAGGATAAACTTACCGTCGATCAAATATTCGGGAGTAACTACTAATTCTTGATCCTGCACTTTCTCCTTATTTATACTGATCGCATTTCCCTTCAATGCACGCCGAGCCTCTCCTTTTGAAGACATCATGGAAGTTTTCTCTGCCATCAAGTCCACGATATGAATTCCGGCCTCTAAATCAGTTCGTGCAACGTCAAATTGAGGCACCCCTTCGAAAACAGACAATAGCGTGTCTTCATCCAAACGTTTCAACGCATCGGATGTTGCATTACCGAAAAGAATTTGGGAGGCCTCCAAAGCGGAATTATAAGCTTCCTCCCCGTGAATCAGGCAAGTCACCTCCTTCGCCAACACCTTCTGCAACTTTCTCAAATGCGGGGCCTCCTGATGTTCTACAATCAAGGCATCAATCTCTGCCGGTGGCAATATCGTGAAAATCTTGATATACCGGGCAGCGTCCTCGTCCGTGCTGTTCAGCCAGAACTGGTAGAACTTGTAGGGAGAAGTCCGCCGCGGGTCCAGCCACACGTTACCCGATTCCGTTTTCCCGAATTTTTTACCGTCACTTTTGGTCATTAACGGCCAAGTCAAACCGTAAGCTTCCCCACCATCTTTCCGGCGAATCAGTTCCCCGCCCGTGGTGATATTTCCCCATTGATCGGAACCACCCATTTGCAACAGGCAGTTATAATTACGACGCAAGTACAAAAAATCATACCCTTGCACCAGCTGATAAGTAAACTCCGTGAACGACATCCCGTTTGTCGAATCGGCGCTTAACCGCTTCTTCACGGAATCCTTCGACATCATGTAATTCACCGTGATATGTTTCCCCACTTCCCTGATAAAATCAAGGAAAGAGAAATTTTTCATCCAGTCATAATTATTCACCATGATCGCCGCGTTCGGCTCGCTCGAATTGAAATCAATAAACTTGGACAACTGGGCCTTAATCCCTGCCATGTTCTTTTGAATGGTATCCTCATCCAACAAATTCCGTTCTAAGGATTTACCGCTGGGATCTCCGATCATACCCGTTGCTCCACCAATCACGAAAATCGGTTTATGCCCGGCCATCTGTAAATGTTTCATCATCATAACCGACACGAGGTGACCTATATGTAACGAATCAGCCGTCGGGTCAATTCCGACATAAGCCGTCGTTTGTTCTTTTGCTAATTGTTCTTCGGTTCCCGGCATGATATTATGAATCATCCCTCTCCATCTTAGTTCTTCAACAAAATTCATCGATTCTTAATTTTTAATTCGCCTTTGCGAGTTATAAGTTAATAAGTTACGAGTTTTTTTCAACTCTTATCTTTTAATTTTTAGCTTTCAATTTTTAGCTTATTTTATCGCACTTTCGTAAACGCCATTTGCAAAGTTAACAAAAGGTTTGTACAACAAGCTGTCACCTTTCGTTTTTGCCGAAATAAAATCATAACGAACGTCCAGCGCATTCACGATGAAAAGCACCACGCATACCACGATAGCAGCTTTCAACACGCCCAGAACGATCCCGAATAACTTGTTAAACAGTCCCAATGAAACCATATCAATCAACTTGGTCAACAATTTCCCAAGCAGGTGCATCACGATAATAACCAGTAGGAAAGTCACGGCGAAAGCGATGTAATAGGCATATGACTCCGGCAAAGCCACGAAATCTTTCAAAAAGCCCTCCACGTTCACGGCATACCTCAACGAGATAAACACCCCTAACACCAACGCAAACAACGTTGACATCTCAACAATCAATCCTTGGCTAAACCCTTTATAAGCCCCGTATACCAACGGTAGCAATATAATCACATCAATGTAATTCACCGTTAAATTATTAATCATTTCATTCAGATTTCAAAGATAAGCAATTGTCCACGTTTCATCACAAAATCGGGATAATAATATTGAAAAAAACTTTCCGATTGGTTACCACGTTTCAACACGTTTCACCCAATGACTGAAATCTGCTACTTTCCCCTTGTAAACAAATCAAGAGGAATTACATCCGAGTTCAAACGGAGTTCGGTCCCCAAAGACGAGACAAAGCCGATCCCCCCACGAGTTAAACCCGACTAATTAGATCGTCTTTAATACCTAGGAAAAACCGTTATCAACTTCCCGTAGGCATCGATCTCCCTCTCAACTCCCGTCGATCTCCCACGGATCTCTTCATTTTCAGTATCCGCACTTCAATTTTCAATTATTTATGCCTTAAACTGACAAATTCTTACTATTTTCGCACAATGTTTATGCCAGAATTAAAATTGAGAATTTATGTATAGAACACATACTTGTGGGCAGCTAAGAATGGAGAACGTGAATGAAAGCGTTTGTCTTAGCGGATGGGTACAAAAAGTACGGAAACTTGGAGCCATGACTTTCGTGGATCTTCGCGACCGTTACGGGATTACCCAATTGGTAGTCGAGGAATCGGCTCCCGAAGAAATTAAAGCTAACGTGGCAAAGCTCGGACGTGAATTCGTGATCCAAGTAAAGGGTACGGTGATCGAAAGAGCCAGCAAAAACAATAAAATACCGACAGGCGATATCGAGATTATCGTGAATGAATTGAATGTTCTGAGCGAATCGGAAGTACCGCCTTTCACGATCGAGGATCAAACCGACGGGGGGGATGAGATCCGGATGAAATACCGTTACTTGGATTTACGTCGTTCCTGCGTTCGCAAAAATCTGGAATTACGCCACCGCATGGCACAATTGACCCGGAACTACTTGAGTAACTTGAACTTTATCGAGGTAGAAACCCCGGTATTAATCAAGAGTACACCCGAGGGAGCCCGCGATTTCGTGGTACCTTCCCGTATGAACCAAGGCCAATTCTACGCCCTGCCACAAAGCCCGCAGACCTTCAAGCAATTGCTGATGGTTTCCGGTTTCGACCGCTATTTCCAGATCGTGAAATGTTTCCGGGACGAGGATTTACGGGCTGACCGTCAACCCGAATTCACTCAGATCGACTGCGAAATGTCATTCGTGGAACAAGAAGACGTGTTGGAAGTTTTCGAAGGTTTGATCAGTCACTTGTTCAAAGAAGTTCGTGGCGTGGATATTCCCAAACTGGAAAAAATGACTTGGATGGATGCCATGGAGCAATACGGATGCGATAAACCGGACCTTCGTTTCGGGATGAAGATCGTGGATTTGACTGCCGTTGCCAAAGGGAAAGATTTTGCCGTGTTCAACGATGCTGAATATATCGGGGCCATCTGCGCACCTAAATGTGCCGGATATACCCGTAAACAACTGGACGAGTTGACCGAATTCGTGAAACGCTCGCAAATCGGGGCCAAAGGATTGGTTTACGTGAAATACAACGAGGACGGGACATTCAAATCCTCTGTTGATAAATTCTACACGGAAGCCGACTTGAAAGTATGGGCAGAAACCTGCAAGGCAGAACCGGGAGACCTGATCTTGATTTTAGTAGGTCCGAAATTCAAAACCCTCCCCCAATTGTGCGAGTTACGCTTGGAAATGGGTAATCGTCTGGGATTACGGGATAAGGATGTCTTCAAACCGTTGTGGGTAGTAGACTTCCCCTTGCTGGAATGGGACGAGGAAACCCAACGTTTCTATGCAATGCACCACCCGTTCACTTCTCCCAAGCCAGAGGATATTCCATTAATGGATACCGACCCGGGTAAAGTACGTGCCAATGCTTACGACATGGTCATTAACGGCGTGGAAGTCGGTGGTGGTTCTATCCGTATTCACGATTCGGCATTGCAATCCAAAATGTTCGATTGTCTAGGTTTCACGCACGAGGCCGCACAGGCTCAGTTCGGATTCCTGATGGGAGCATTCAAATTCGGGGCTCCTCCTCACGGTGGTATCGCGTTCGGTTTCGACCGGTTAGCCTCTATGTTCGCCGGGTTGGATTCTATCCGCGACGTGATTGCCTTCCCGAAGAACAACTCCGGGCGTGACGTGATGATTGACTCCCCTTCTGAAATCTCTCCGGAGCAATTCAAGGAACTGGGAATTCAATTGAAAATGGAAAATTGACAATTGAAAATGAATGAATTTATGATTCCTGTCAAAAAAAAGCGTTGATTCGTGCGGCTGGAATCTTAAATCTAAAATCATTAAATCTAAAATTAACAAGGTGTTTTTTAAAGACGTCATAGGACATGAAGAAATAAAGCAAAGACTGATTACTTCCCTGCAAACGGGAAGAATCAGTCATGCCCAACTCTTTTCCGGTGATACGGGAGCGGGTTCACTGGCCTTGGCGTTAGCTTTCACGCAGTATCTTTTCTGCACGGGCGATAAACATGAAGATGCTTGCGGGGTCTGCCCGGAGTGCAAAAAGATGCAGAAACTGATTCACCCGGATTTACACTTCGTCTTTCCCGTGGTGAAATCAGCCAAGATAAAAACACCGATCAGTGACGAGTATATCAACGAATGGCGTAGCCTTCTGCTCAAAAGTCCATACATAGACATGGAAGAATGGCTGGGAGCCATGGGTGCCGACGAGAACGCCCAAGCCTTGATATATACGGAAGAAAGCGGGAACATCCTCCGGAAACTCAACCTGAAATCCTTCGAATCGGACTACAAGGTCATGATCATCTGGTTGCCCGAAAAGATGAAAACGGAATGTTCCAACAAACTTTTAAAGATACTGGAAGAACCCTACCCGAACACGTTATTCCTGCTGGTCACCGAACACGCCGAGGAAATCATCACCACGATTCTCTCGCGGACGCAGAGGATCAAGGTACCCCCTCTGACCCAAGAAAACATAGCGGAACAACTGGTTCTTCAAAAACACTTGGTCCGGGACTCGGCCGATCAAGTCGCTCACGTGGCATCCGGTAGCTGGCTGAGAGCCCTCCGCATGCTGAACGAAACCGACGAATCTGTTTACAACCAAGAGAAATTCGTGCAGATGATGCGTCTCTGCTGGGAACGGAAAATGCTCCCCGTCAACGAATTTGTCAATGAACTCGCTTCTCTCGGAAGAGAAAAGCAAAAAAGTTTCCTGATGCATTGCATCCGTATGTTACGGGAAAACTTTGTCAGAAACTTTGGTATTGAAAAAATAGTATACATGACTGAACGGGAGAAAACTTTCTCCACGAGATTCTCTCCCTACGTTCATGAAGGCAATATTATTCCCCTTTTCGATGAATTTGAACGTGCATATAGTGACATCATCCGAAACGGGAATGGGAAAATAATTTTCACGGATCTCTGCATCAAGGTGATGCAAAACATCAGACCGTGAAAAACATGAAAAACTAAAAGATATAAACTAAAAATTGAACCATTGAAAACCGAAAATAAATATCACACCATTTTCAATTTTCAATTTTCAATTTTCAATTAATACAGTATGAGTGAGATAAACGAAGAAGAAGTACAGAATAACTCCGAAAACAAAAATATAAAGCAACAACCACAGGTTGTTCCCGTGATTGATCACCGCCTGCTGGCAGGAAAACTCACGGTCTATAACTGGATGGAAGATACCCCGGAAGGATGCACTCCTTCTGAAATCGTGGAAGTCCGGTTTAAAAATACAAGGAAAGGTTTTTATTTAAACAACAGTAATCTGAAACTAAATATCGGGGACATCGTGGCCGTGGAGGCAGCTCTTGGACATGACATCGGGATCGTATCCCTCACGGGAGAACTCGTGCGGGAACAGATGAGACTGAAAAAAGTCGACTTGGAACGTAATCCCTTGAAAAAGATATACCGAAAGGCAAAACCCCACGACATCGAGAAATGGCAACAGGCCATCGCCTTGGAACACGACACGATGATCCGTTCACGTGTTATCGCTGCCGAACTCGGACTTGACATGAAGATCGGGGACGTGGAGTACCAAGGGGACAAGACAAAAGCCATTTTCTACTACATCGCCAATGACCGCGTGGATTTCCGGAAACTGATCAAGATTTTGGCGGAAACATTCCACATCCGGATCGAGATGAAACAGATCGGGGCCCGTCAGGAGGCAGGACGTATCGGGGGAATCGGGTCGTGCGGACGTAAATTATGCTGTTCCACGTTCATCACGAACTTTATTTCCGTTTCCACTTCTGCCGCCCGTTATCAGGACATTTCCTTAAACCCGCAAAAACTGGCAGGACAATGTGGTAAGCTGAAATGTTGTCTGAATTACGAGGTCGATGCTTATATTGACGAGCAAAAAGATTTCCCGTCCACCAATATCTGGCTGAACACGGGCGAAGGTATGCTCTATCACCAGAAAACAGATATTTTCGGTCGCAATATGTCCTACTCTTTCGATAAAGAAGGACGTGGTACGTTGATCAAACTATCCGTCGCCCGCGTGAAAGAGATCATCGCCATGAACAAACGGGGACAAATTCCGGCAAAAGCTGTCGATGTCGAAAAAGAAGAACAAGTGAACATCGGTTACACGGACGGGGTGGGAGAAGAAAGCTTGAATCGTTTTGACGAGAAAAAACAAAATCAAGGCAAACGAAATCACTCCAGAAACCGTAATAACCGGAAAAACAATCAGAAAGAGAACAACAACACGAATAACGAGAATAAACCCAAGGAAAATCCGGGCAACAACACGGGGAACAAGCCTGAAAACAGGAACGAGAATAGAAACGAAAACAGGCAAGGCAACAGGCCCAAGCACCGCCCAGAAAACCGGAATAATAACCAACAGGGTAATCGTTCCAACGAGAAACCGGCAAATCGCCCGGATGGACCGAAAGTGTTACGTAAACAAGACAAAAACAATAAACCGGAAAACAAGGAAAATAATAAACCTGCTGAACAATGAATAATTATAGACCCTTCGCCGGGATCACCCCGGCAGTAAAGATCATCATCATTATCAACGTACTCGTTTTCTTGGCCGTTAACATGATCGGCCAGCGGTCGGACGTTGATCTTGTCAATATACTTGGGATGCACTTGCCGCAATCCCAGTATTTCCAGATCTACCAGTATATCACGCACATGTTCACGCAAGAAGGGCTTACTCACCTTTTCTTCAACATGTTTGCCGTGTTCATGTTCGGCCGGATACTGGAATCGGTATGGGGTACCAAACGTTTTATTATCTACTATTTTGTTACCGGATTAGGCGCAGCCGCTCTCCACTCGCTGGTAAGCTGGTACGGTCTGCACAATATGCAGGAACAATTCTACGCGTTCCAAAGTACTCCCGACGCGGGAGTCTTCGCCGAGTTCGTCCGCTCTCACGTGAGCAACCCCAGATTACTCTCGCAATTGATGCAATTTGTCGATGCTTGGAATGCCGCACCTGCCAGTTCGCAGTTTGCCGGACAGGCAGAATATTACATGCAAAGTATTATTCAGGCCTATACCAACGTTCCGACTATCGGGGCATCCGGGGCTGTCTTCGGCATATTGCTGGCATTCGGTATGTTGTTCCCGAACACCGAGTTATACTTGATGTTCATTCCCATTCCCATCAAGGCGAAGTACTTCGTGCTTTTGTACGGTGCCGCCGAATTGTTCTTCGGTTTACAGAATTCGGTAGGTGACAACGTGGCTCACTTTGCACACTTGGGTGGTATGCTTTTCGGTTTCTTCTTGATTCTTTACTGGCGAAAACACAGCAAGAAGTTTTACTAGAAAAAGATAGGTTATGTACAACAGGGCGTATGGATCGAATTTTTCAGGTGGAATCTGGAATGGGATAAAGAACTCCTTCAAACAAGGAACGGCACTTACCCGCCTGATCTATATCAATATCGGTGTTTTTCTCGTCATCAAGATTCTGGAAGTATTCTTCGTACTGGCCGGACAACGGGGCTTCGAACAACTCCTGTTGCCTTACGTGGGTGTTCCCGCGCTGCCGGAACGTCTGCTTTACACGCCGTGGACGATAATTACCTACATGTTCACCCAGTTCGGGTTTCTACACTTGTTGTTCAACATGCTCTGGCTGTACTGGTTCGGTTCGATCTTTCAAAACACGTTCTCCAGTCAGAAACTCACGGGAGTGTATCTCCTTGGGGGAATTACCGGGGCTATTATTTACATGGCAGCCTACGCCTTGTTTCCCGCTTTCGAGCTTGAACGTTACCAGTCGTGGGCCATCGGTGCCTCGGCATCCGTCATGGCCATCGTGTTCGCCGTGTGTACTTATCACCCGAACTACAAGATATACGTGTTTCTGATCGGCCCGGTGAAACTTATTCACCTAGCGATCTTCACGGCAGTCATAGACCTTCTAAGTATCCCTAGCGGTAACGCGGGAGGGCATATTGCCCACCTCGGGGGAGCCTTGTTCGGTTATCTTTTCACCTTGTCTTTCCGTCGCAATCTCGACTTGACCAAAGGACTTTCATCCCTCTTCACCAAGTTAGGCAACAGCCGCCTATTCCGTAAGAAGACCATGAGAGTCAAGTACAAAAAGAAAGTCTCGGACATGAATGACATGGAATATAACGAGTACAAAAAACGAAAAGACGACTGCATCAACAGTATCTTGGACAAAATCTCCAAACATGGTTATGAAAGCCTGACAAAAGAAGAAAAGGAGATATTGTTCAAATCGAAAAACAATTGAAAATGAAAAATGGAAAATTGAAAATAAACTCCCTCCCCCCTTCGGGGTACTCCCTCTATAAACAGAGGGAGAGCTGGTACCTTTTCCCAAAGACGAAGACGATTCCAGCTCCTCCTCTGTTTATAGAGGAGGTGGCAGCAAAGCTGACGGAGGAGTTCTATTTAAAATTATTAAATCTAAAATTCCTTGGGCCGGTTATTTGATATTATCATGAGGATCGTCACGATCATCGCCATGATCGGATTACTTGGGAGCTACACCGCTCCCTATATTAACCCTAACGTGTTTTATTTTTCATCCCTGCTGGGCTACACCTATCATTATTTATTGATTGTAAACATTATCCTGCTACTTTACTGGATTACACGCTGGAAAAAGATAGCCATTCTATCCATACTGATTATTGCAACTGGGTATCCGTTAATTACCACTTACTATGGATTGAACCCGCAAACCGTACCCGATGCCCCCCACGACCTTTCCATCATGACTTACAATATCCAGATGTTAGGAATAGGCGAAAAGGATGCACCTGCAAAGATCGAAAATTACATCAATAATAGCGGTAACGACATCGTTTGTATGCAGGAATTTCCTCAACGGGAAGCCTCCTTCAAAAAATTCCCTGCTTACCCGTATTATCACCGCAATCGGGATGTTGCACTTGTCTCCCGCTATCCGATTATTAACAAAGGCGTGATTAAATTCGACAAAGGACATTCGGCCGCCTGCGTTTATGGAGACATAGCCATCGGTAAAGACACGATCCGGGTATACTCTGTACATCTTGAATCCTACCGGTTAGGTAAAAATGAACAGCAGATATACAAGGAACTCACCAGTGGCAACACGCAAAATGCCACGCAAGGTGTCAAGACTATATCTTCTCGTCTGGTTACCGCCAACCGAAATCGGGCAAAACAGGCGCAAATAATAAAAGATCATATGCTACAATCCCCCTACCCGGTTATCATTTGCGGGGACTTTAACGATACCCCGATCTCCTTCGCCTACCACACATTGTCCGAAGGGATGAAAGACTGTTTCATAGAAAAAGGACGTGGCCTCGGGAACACGTATATCGGAGAATTCCCCTCGTTCCGTATTGACCACATCCTGCACACACCAACGCTCGGCACCGTATCTTATACCCGTGATACCGTTAAGTATTCCGATCATTATCCGGTGCAAAGTGATATTCGATTTTAGATTTTTTCTACAATCCTAACAAACACTGTTGTATTGTTTCTTGAATTTGTTTCATCTGCATCTTATCCGAGATTTCCGCACTCACCAAGAAAGCTTGGTTATAAGCCTGTTTTGCCTTCTCTTTGTTGTCTATACTCTGAAAACATTGTCCCATCATCATTAACAGACGAGTACGCAATTGCGGGGACATTTCTTTTTCCAAAGCCTTCGTGATCCACACGATACTCTTTGTGTAAGCCGTTTTCGACAGATTCCCGTTGTACGCCACGGAAAGATCCTCTAGCGATTGGGTATAATCCTCTAACTCTGCTTTATCTCCCATTCCCGCTAAATACTTATCCATATTCTCGAAGAATTTCCTCTCATCGTGTTTATATAAATAGTAGGTTGCATCCGATAATAACGTTATCGCATCCAACACGGACAAGGACCCGAAAGTAATCCCGGAATACACCTCTTTCAAATCCCTGTTCACCCGTCCCAAACGATCTTTATAAGCCAAATCTCCTTTCTTGCACAATTGGATGATATAACTATTATTCAACCCAATCAAATAACCACTGACTTGTTCTTTCCCAACGATTTGCGCATATTCATTAAAATGAGCAACAACAAAATCAAAGATCGGGTCCTGCTTGGAAACCTGAGAATGATACATCGAGAGAATCGTAAAATCCTGTTCATTGACCATATTCTCCAACTTCTTATTTTTCAAATAGTCCGGAAAAAGACTTTCTATCCGGGATGCCCACTTTTCCCGATCATATCCCTGTAAGGAAGACATAAACACGGGAGCATCCAATAACAATTGCTGTTGAAGTTCAAAATTCTTTTTGTCCTTCTTGAATTTATCATACAATTGGTCAAAACTCAATTCTTCCCCCAAAGCAATTTTAGCCTCCTTGATAAACGCCTCCGGAGCTTTGACTCCCTCAATCCGACGTAATTCTTTGCCACTGCGGATAAATACCATCGTCGGCAGAGCGATAACACGATACGTTTTTGCCAGATTCGCATTCTCCTTTGCCTCTACATTCACCTGTAAACAGATAAAATGCGCGTTAAAATACTCCCCCACTTCCGGGCGGGTAAACACTTCCGAAGCCATCGCTTTACACGGTCCGCACCAATCGGCATAAAAATCCACGAACAAGTCTTTCTTCTCTTCTTTCGCTTTCTCTTCGGCTTCCTCGAACGTCCCTTCAAACAATACCATTTGAGCCGAGAGATTCCCTAGCGTTCCCACGAGGAACACCAATAAATAAAACACCTTTTTCATAAATAACAAATTAAATCGTTTGAAGACATTCACTCAAAGTATCCGCAAGCGGCCATCCCGCCTGCGGATATCAAATTATAAATAGGTCTATTCGTCCACGATAAAAGTGAACGCATCTTCCAGAATAGCACGTTGTCCTTTATTCTCAAGGCGAATTGAAACGACATACCGCCCGGCAGGAGCTTCCAGATTTTGCTCCACGTACATACGTCCCCCTCCCATAATAGACAAACTCTTACGGAAAAGTTCCGCATTAGCAGCATTCTCATTCTTCACGTTCTCGATAGAATACACCAAAGGCTCAGTCCCCAACACTCCCTCGATCGGAGAGGTCACCCAAGGAATCTCATACTCGATAGTATTCTTCAACTTATCCACTTGATTAGTCAATTCCTTCTCAGAACCAAAACCCAGCTCCTCGGCAATCTGATTCACCTGTTGCTGTAAATTCCATATCTGATCGTCCAAGTTTTTTATCTCTTTACGCATCACCTCCCGTTGTGCATTCAACTCATCTAATAAAGCCTGCAATTTTTTACATGTTTCAGCATCCGTACACGATGCTAATTGCTCTTGTACCGGTGCAATCTCATAATCATCAAAATCCCACAAATCCCATTGTTTCTCTTGCCTGAGTTCACTTAATTCGGCTTTCTCTTCCAAAAGAGGTCCTGTTTTCCCGTGGAATTCATTCAATATATTGATCAACTCCTCCAGTCGATTCTCTATATTATACAAATGCAGAGAATCTTGAGTATATGCCGCATGTTCCGAAACCAAGTATCCCACCTCCACATCACTACAAGCACCCAACAGGATTGAACATCCTAGCGTCATGAATAATAATATCTTTCTCATCATCGCCTATTTTTAAAAGTTACGGAATCTGAAATCATAATTAAGCGAATGAACAACTCCATTCGTAGTTTGTATATCCGTGGAAGCAACACGCTCATTCCTAGTCCCGTCCTGATTTCGACTAGCGATATAAAGTGCGATCTCTCCGGTATCCTCGATATCATTATAAGCCATCCTTTGTGTCCACAAGAAAAGAGAACCTCTAATACAATCAAATACCAAACCATCATATTCCACAAACGCACTCTCGATTCCCCCTCCCGATTGTATCCGGTTCCCCCGGGGAACATCATTCAACATGATGCGTTTCGGAGCCACCAATTTCTGTATAATATCCTGACATTTTCCAACCGGGATATCTGTCACTCTCTCGTAATTATTTTCTAACATATAGCGTAAGATACTATTACTTGTCAAACCGAAAAAAGTGATTTGCTTATATTCACCAGTTCCATCGAAAAGAGATTTCAGTCCTGCATGTTCTATCATGACAACCGTGGAATCCCAATCGTAACTATTCGTGTGAAAATATTCCCACATCGTACAATCATGAATTCCGTTTGCCGTTCCCCCATTGATATAATTGTATTTTGTGCAAGAGCAAAGGCATAGCACCATTACCACGATTGCCCCCTTAGTTATATGTTTTATTGTTGCCGCCATGACCAGTAAATATTTTGTTTCATTAATGGATTTTTTGTAAATGAATTACGAGACACGGGAAGATAAAGAGCTCCGTCCCGTATATCGTTGTCAGTTAATGCTGCATACACCGAGGATAATTCTTCCCGGAAATACCCGTTTCTCACGACATCATAATAACGTTGTCCTTCCCCAAATAATTCCCGCTCCCGTTCTAGAAAAATTTCTCTCCGCAGAGATTCAGAATCAGTTCTTCCATCATAATCATCCAAACCGGCACGCTTCCGTATCCGATTCAAATCGTTAACAGCCGAAGCCTCCCCCAAACGTACACGACATTCTGCCCGAAGTAAAATCAGATCCGCCAAACGCCATACCACCCGGTTCCCCTCCATCGCCAATAGTTGAGCCTCTCCGTCTTTATCTATAAATGACGGATTCACGGTACGAATAGGATCACGCCATTTATTTAAAAAAGCATAATCTGATATAATTTCTACGGAATCAATCACATTTCCATCATCATCCCAGTCTGAATCCTCCCAATAGCTGACTTCTCCCAATCGATACCAATATTCGTCCCGTCTTTCGTCCTTCCTATCCGGATACAAATTCAGCACAGATCTCACCGAAATCCAAGGTTTCCGATAATTCGATTCTATTTCCTGAGGATTCATTTCACTATACGGGTAATCGACCAGAACCAATCCCGGGTAACGCTCCTCAAATTGTTTCCTCCAAAACCTATTTTCATCCGTTTCATTTATTTCTATCGCAAAAATTGTTTCGTCACTCGTTCTATTTGCGCCCAAAGTATTAGCGATCAGAAGAGAAATCGTCTTTTCCAAATCATAAAAACCGACCTTCCCGTCTATCACCAAAGACGCATGCTCTTCTGCTTTTTTCCAATATTCCGTATCGCCATACAATCCTCCCATCCAAGCGTAAATATTAGCTAGCAACGTGTGTACCGTGCCTAAACTGGCATATTGTTTCGAGGTAATCACGTTACCATTCGCATCCATTAATTTATCATGCGTCGGAAGAATCAAAGCAACCTCAGCACAACGTATAGCCTCCTTCAGAATAACATCGACCGTACTTTTTCCTTCAGCTTCCGTGGACTCCGTTCCGGGGGCAAGAGGAACCTCTCCCCAATTCTGTACCAAATCAAAATACATTAATGCTTTAACAAAATTCGCTTGGGCCAGCCAATATTTCGCCCTCTCATCAGAGATATTCTCAAAACGGAATTGATTCTCTTCCAACATATCTGCCAGATACATGGCACTATAATGACCACTCCAGCCTTCCATACCCATTTTATTGAAAAATTCAGCAGGATCTAACTTTCTATACCCTTCATAGTCGCCGGCATTATCACATGGCAGTCCGGCCCAGCCAAAAGCATTTACATGATAAGGAGCAAATATTCCTTTTTCGTTATTAAACATAGAGATTAACACCTTTTCCAAATCCTGTTCACTCTTGAAATAATTCAAGTAAGTCACCGATTTTTCAGACTCCACGTCCAACCAATCATTGCAGGAGAAAAACGGTAAAAGCATTAAAATAAATAATATCTTTTTCATACCCGTCACATCTTAAAAATTAATAGTCAATCCAACAGTAAATTTCCGGGGAAGCGGATAAGAAGACAATGCATCCAATCCACTGAAGATACTCACAATCTCCGGATCTAAACCGGAGTAGTTTGTTAACAGAAACAAGTTCTCCATAGTCATGAATAGACGAGCCCCAGAAAGCCCTATTTTACCGGCAATTTGGCGATCCAAATTATAACCCAACGTAAGTTGTTTTAAACGAAGCATATGAACCTTCTCAATAGCAGTGTCATAAACTCCCGAAAATTGATTCTTCAACTCCGTGTACATCTGTAACTTGGAGAAATCATGTTCTTTATTATCCGCTTGAGTCCATGCATCAAAATCCCGGGTATCACCCATGATCGGAGCAGGTCCATTACCGGGTTGAGCAAACGAGTACTTGTAATTATTTATGATATGACGTCCTAACGAATAAGTAAAAACAACATTCAGATCAAACTGTTTCCAACTTATCTCATTGATCCATCCACCGTGAGCGACGGGTAAAGGGCTTGCCGCATAATATTTGTCAGCTTCCGAAATTACACCGTCACCATTCAGATCCAATATTCGACGTGTTCCCGGAAAAAAGATACCTGTATTACCTGTATTCAAAGGTTTCGGTAAACCATTTGCTTCCGTGTAGTACATGGGAACTTCATCCATTGAATTATAAAACCCATTTGTTTTGAATACCCTTATCCGGTATAAAGGTTCCCCCAAAACATTTTGTTCATAATCATATCCGTCACTACTTTTCTCGAAACGATTCCAGTTCCGGGAAACATTATATTTCATTCTCCACTTCACGGCTGTTTCCCGCAAAATATCCGCGGTCAACTCGACCTCAATACCCTGATTCGAAACAGCTAATGCATTTTGCCATTGAAATTTATGAAAATATATATCACCGGGAAGATCAACCTTATTCAACTGTCCTTTCGTGTAACGATAATAATAATCAGTCGTTACTTTCAAACGATAGTCAAATAAACTGAGATCCAATCCCACGTCATATTGACTCGTTTCCTCCCAAGTCAGTTTCCGGTTAATAACCCCTCCATCCGTATCCGGAACAATTCCACTCGTACCCAAGAAACTCCCGCTAGAAGTCATCAAACCGTGCGCCAGATAACGTTGACCGAATTTCTGACCAGATTTACCCCAACTTACACGTACTTTACCAAAACTCAACCAATACAAATGTTTCAAGAAGGGTTCTTCCGAAAAAGCCCAACCGGCAGCAATCGAAGGAAAGGTTGCCCAACGTACTTTTTCTCCGAAAACAGAAGACCCATCTCTACGTATGGTCGTTTCAAACATATATTTCTCCTTGAAATTATAGGTTAAACGCCCGAAATAACTATTCATCCGTTCTTCCTCGAAATCCGAAGCATAAGAAAAAGCAGATTCGTAAACCGTTTCATCACTCTTGGGATTAGCAACATTAACTAATCCGGCACCATCTCCCCATTTTCCCTGTACATATTGCACGTAATCATTCGGACCATTTCTTCCGCTTCCGGCATTGGAATAGTTCTGGTCTTTTTGGAAAGAAAGTCCCAACAACACATCAAAATTATGTTTTTGTTTCAGGCTAAAAGAGTAACTCAATAAATTCTCGTTCAAAATGGAGAGGCTACGTCCAATATTACCTTCCGACGTTGACCAATGGTAATATTTATCCAAAGTACTAGGCGAGAATTGATTCATATTCTGCTGATTATAATCGATTCCGCCCGAAACACGTAAATGCAAATCAGGAATTATCTCGTAATCCAATACCAAATTATAGCGGGCCCCGTAACCATGATTTTTCTGGGTGATGCTATTCATTTTCTCCAACAATTCGGTTTTAATATAAGAATCTCCCGGGTATAACGAGGAAACTACCGTAGGATTCACCGTCATTCCCTCAATCTTCGCACCCCCACTATTTCCTCCCCGACTACGATCCGTGTAAGAAAGAGAAATCTGATTATCTATCTGAAGACGTTTCGTGGGATGAACCGATATATTCGTCATCACGTTAGCCCGTTGATAATCACTATTCCGCATAATACCTTCCTCCTTGTAATAACCGGCACCTATCATATAGCGAACAGCTTCTGTTCCCCCGCTAGCCTGGATATTGGCGTTATACACGCTTGCCGTGCGATAGGCATATTTCCACCAATCTGTTGAGTTATTAAAAAATACATTCAAACTATCCTGTAAATGATAAGCACTATTCGCACTTGACGATGTACCTAAAAACCAGTCGTACATCGGCTGATTCGTGGTAGTAGCTCTAAAACGATACACTTCTTCGAAAGAAGTAGGTATTTTCCAATGTCCATCCACATCCTGATACGGAGTTACCGTATTTCTTAACCCCCGAATATTGTACCAACGTTCCAATTGCCCTCCACTCTGCTCCGGTGTTTTCGGTAACCATGAAGCAGAATAAGAAACATTCGCTGTAAATTTAGTCAATCCCGCACGCCCTTTTTTCGTGGTAATCAAGATCACGCCATTACCGGCACGAGATCCGTAAATAGCGGCAGAAGCTGCATCTTTCAATACCTCGATAGATTCAATCATAGAAGGATCTAAATCGGATAATGTATTCGTTCCCGTGATAGGGGAAGTAAACGCCTGCATGGGCACACCGTCAATCACATACAAAGGTGTCCCGTAAGCACGATCTTCCCCTTCACCTCCACCGTCAACAAAAAAAGAGTTATAACCGCGAATCGCCACGATAGAACCACCTCCTCCGGGAGCTCCCGAAATATTATTTACTTCCACGCCCGCCATATGTCCTTGCAGCAAACTTTCCAAACTATGGGTCGGTAATTCCTTTATATCATCCGCCTTCACGGAAGATACCGCACTAATCACCGTCCGTTTTTTCTGTTGCCCGTAAGCAATCACCTGCACCTCGTCCAACCCGGTCACATCCTCTTTTAAGATAACCCGTATCGTGTCCCTCGTATTTTCCGTGAAGTTCACGGTCTGAGATTTAAACCCGACAAACGAAATTTCCAGACTTCCTTTCGTGATCGGCAAACGCAACACGAATTGCCCAGCATTATTCGTCGCCGTACCCACGGTGGTATTTGCCACTTTCACCGTCACTCCCGGTAACGGCTGTTTCTTTACATCCATCACCACACCTCTCACAATGAAACCGCCTTTCTGCCCATCAGTTCTCACGGCAACAAATGGTCGCACGATCACCACGTTTTCCCCGATCTCGAAACGGTAATCTTTACCAAAGACCAAAGGCAAAACTTCCTTTAACGCCATGTTCGAAACGCTCACCGTGACATTACGATCCACGTTCACCTCCCGGTTACTGAAAAGGAAATCCTTTCCCGTCTGTTTTTTCAGCTCCTTCACGACCTCACCCAAAGGTAGCTCTTTCACGTGAAGCGTCACACTTTTATCCTGTGCAAACAATGGATTCCAAGCCACGGATAAGCCACAGAACAATAAAATCAGTAACACTCTTGCACTTACCAAAATGGACGAACGTAGAGTCCGACACGCATTTTGTTGCATCGTTCGATTTTTTTCCATAATTTTGTATTAATAGTTTAACATGACCAACCCTGAATCCAACTTCAGGCTAGTCGAATTATCAAGACGGTATCTGCGCGAACAGATACCGTTTTTTTATAACAGGGCATTCACCGTTACCGTCCGGCCGGAGACCGTAAAGCGAACATCCGTAGTTTTTTCAATCATATCCAACGTCTGGCGAATCGTGTTATCCCGCCACACGGCACCCGTGAACTCGTAAGACTTCAATTCCTCGTCCGTCCAAAATACCTGCAAGTCATACCACCGTTCCAGCTGGATCAGAATTTCTTCCAAGGTCATCTTCTCGAAATAGAATCGACCGTTAATCCAAGTAATATAATCTTCGGGGTTTACCTCTTTCACGTCGATCCTCGTACCAACAAGAACCGCTTGTTGATTCGGCAACAACACGACTGTCGAATCCGTCTGCAAATCGTCTACCCGCACCTTTCCCCGTACCAACGTTGTGAAGATTTCATCATTCTCCGGGTAAGCATTTATATTAAATTCTGTTCCCAGCACCTCGATTATCGCATCATCATGCACATCCACCCGGAAAGGCCTTAACGTGTCATGCTCCACTTCGAAATAGGCCTCTCCCTTTAAAAACACTTTCCGTTCATTCGAAGCGAATTTCACTGGGAACCTCAATTCCGAATCCGCATTCAACCGCACCCGGGTCCCGTCGTTCAGCTCCACCGTGTACTCCCCGCCCCGAGGAACCACAATTTTATGATAGAATAATTGTTCTACCTCTTCCTCTACCGTATTATACACCAATTTTCCCAACGTATCCACGGCCAGAGGCAACCCGTCCTCCTGCCGGATTGTATCCAAATGCGGGGCAGACAACTCTATTTTCGCCCCTCCTTCCAAAACCAGATAAGCCTTGCGTATACCCGTGGAATCCATTGTCCCGACAGTCGCAACGTTCACGGGAGCCAATTCTTTCTCTTGATTTAACCAAAATAACAGGAATAATGATAATGGTAGTATTAAAATAGCCGCATACCGGGTAACCCGCAACAAGCGCCGTCTCCTTGCATCCCGTTGTAAATTTTCCTGCACCCCATTCCAAATTTTCTCCCGGTTCGTTTTCATCCGCATCGCCCTCATCCTTAGCAACTCCTTCTTCACGTGAGCATACTCGTCCTTCCCCAGCTCCGCCCGCAACTCATCCCAATTCATCGTTTCTCCTTTTGTCAAGAAACACCGCAGGATTTCCTCTATATGATCTTTGTTCTCTGTTTCCATTTTTCTTGCTTTACACCTTATTAACAAGATAGGAAGCAAAACGAGTGAAATAAACAGACATTTTTTTTCAAAAGAAATTACTTTATTTTTCAAGTTGAAAGGAAGCAACTCTATTTCAGCAACATACTCAACAGTATGAACAAGGTGGTCCCCGGAAGATTCAGATCCGATCTTACTTTTTTATAACCAAAACGTACTTGCGTCTTCACCGTGTTAATCGTAACCCCCAATTTATCGGCCACCTCTTGGTACTTCAACCCTTCCACGCAACTCAACACGAATATCTCCCGACATTTTTCCGGCAAACGATCTATTGCATCCAATAATAGTTTTCTCAGCTCTTCCAACGCGTCGTCATTTTCCCAATCGAACTCCTCCGTCTCCCCATTCAGCATTTCCTGCCGATAGCGTTCCTCAACCCGCTCCCGCACTTTCTGATTGATACAGGTATTTCTCACGGTCCGCTGCAAATAGCCATAAATAGATTCCGAATAAGTGATCTTTTCACGCATCGTCCAAAACCGCACGAACGCCTCCTGCACCAAGTCTTCGGCTACATCCGAATCCCGGCAATATCCCAAAGCATAAGCGTGCAACATATCCACGTACGTGTTGAAGAAATATTCAAACGCCCGCCGATCTCCCTGCTGCATTTGCAAGAAGACTGTCAACTCATTATCAACATTGGTCATTTTACGCCGATTTACACGGCAAATATAAGAATAATCGACAAAATCACACCTCAACCATTTCCTATTTTCAAATATTTATCTATATTTGCAATCGCAAACGGGGAATTAGCTCAGTTGGCTAGAGCGTTTGAATGGCATTCAAAAGGTCGTCGGTTCGATTCCGATATTCTCCACGAACACCACCTAAAGCATTGAAATTCAATGCTTTAAATTTTAAAGAGTGTTTTCGGTTTTTTCGGGGCTTTTTTTAGGTTTTGGAACGGCTTAAAAAAACAAGGAAAAGTGGTGTACAAATACTCAAATTTTTTATTTCAAAACTATTTCTCTACCCTTCCATCCCAAGACCAACACTTACATCTGTCTCTTTATGTTGTTATCACTCTCCGTCTCCCTTCGTTCCTATAGAAGTCGACTTCATCGAAAGGATAACGAAGAGGTAACGACAAGACGCAAGAGTAGGCCATACCGAGGGCAAGACTTCACCCGGAAGATTACAACCCCTAGAAACGGGTAGGAACAATTTTAGCATTTCAGCAAAAATATTCCAATTTGGCATAAATTATGTTACACAAATTATCACTAAACCTAAAAATACAACATAATGGAAGTTATTGCAGCACGTACGATGAACGCACTTTACATGTACCTTGATGTCGCATTCCTACTTTTCCTAGGTGCAACCTTAGTTTACACGAAAAGATATTTGGCAATCCTTGTCGGATTACTGGCCGGAATCCTGTATTTCATTGTTGACTATGGTTATTTTTACCTGTATTTAGGGACAAGAAGTGTGGAAGGAGCCGATCCGTTCTGTTTTCTCCTGTGGTTAAGCATGAGTTACGGTTTCACGAATTTCGTATGGATATGGCTCTGGCTCGACCGGGACAAACGGGCATTGGAATGGTCAATCTTGATTATCACCTCTTGGTTTACCACCTCGTTACTAAGCCAAAGTTTCGGGGGTAATTTCGCCCCGATCACCATTTCAAGGGGTACGGGAGCCTACCATGGCATCATGGCCCTCATCCTCTTCGTGGGATATGCCATTCTTTGTATTCACAATATCAGAACGACAGATGAAACCCGAAAGATTAACATCCCGTGGATTCTTGCCATCGGGATTCTAGTACAATTCGCATGGGAATTCGTACTACTGATCACAGGAATCCGTAACCCGAGTTTCATGACCATCGTGGTTAACTCTCTTCTCGAAACCAACTTGGGACTACCTTACATGTACCTCATTCACCGGGCTGTAAGTAAACGATACCACGAAAATCTCTCCCGTAGTGAAAAAATCATCGTAGCCTAATTAACCACTCTTTCCTGAAAAAAAGGACAACGTATTAAACTCGTTGTCCTTTTTTTCGTAAATTAGCCACAAATAAAAACCGAAGTTTATGGAACAGGAGCGCCAAGAAGAGAACCAGAAACTGACAAAAAAAATCAGCCCGTATAAAATCATATATCCCATCATTATCGGGTTGGCCGTGGTCTCTTACATGTTATATAAAGAATTCGATCCCAAAGCATTTGACATGATCACCTTTACATGGAACACCGTGTTCTGGTTATTCGTTGCCGTCCTGTGCATGGCCATCCGGGATTTCGGGTATATCATTCGGATCAAAATACTATCCGGCGGGAAACTAAACTGGATACAATCCATCCGAATCATATTTCTCTGGGAATTCACCTCGGCAGTAACCCCTTCCGCCATCGGGGGAACCAGCTTGGCAATCCTTTTCGTGCATAAAGAAGGTATCGGGGTCGGGAAAAGTTCCGCCATGGTCATGGCAACCTCCTTTCTTGACGAATTGTACTTCATCATCATGTTTCCACTCATACTGCTATTCGTCAACCATCAGGCACTGTGGGAAATGCCGGATACCACGAAAGCAGTAGCCGACGGGTTAATTCTCGTGGCCGTTATCGGATATAGCGTGAAACTTGCCTACCTTCTCGTGTTAAGCTACGGGTTATTCAAGAATCCTCGGGGCTTGAAATGGCTGATCATGAAATTATTCCGGTGGCGTATTCTCCGCAAATGGCGTCATGATGCCAACGAAGCCGGAACCGATATTATCCGGAATTCCCACGAATTAAGAAGTATGCCGTTCTCCTTCTGGCTAAAAACATTCGGAGCGACTTTCTTCTCGTGGACAGCACGTTACTGGGTAGTGAACGCCATCCTCGTGGCTTTTTGGTTCGGACGTTATGATTGGGCGCAACATTTTCTTATCTTTGCACGACAACTCGTCATGTGGATCATGATGCTGGTAAGCCCGACACCAGGTGGTAGCGGTTTTGCGGAATTTGTCTTCTCCAAGTACCTCGGAGAATTTCTTCCGAGCGCCGGGGTTGCCATAGCGATGGCCATTTTATGGAGGCTCATCAGCTACTACCCTTACCTGTTTATCGGGGCATTTATCGTACCGAAATGGATTGCCCGTAGTTTTGGCAAGACATCGAAGAAAACGAAAACGAACAATTAAAGATTTAATGTGCTAAGGAATAAAAACCATGGGACTATTTAAACAACCGGAACACCGTCGTTTCAACTTAAAACCCCGCTACTGGGACCCGGAAGCAGAGGCCAGAAAAGAACGAGAAAAACGTATTCGTGCAGAATTGGGGTTAGCGGAAGATGGGGATGAATATATTCCCGATGTTAAGGCCAGTCTTCAAAAAGAATACGCCAAACGTAAAAATGAGCGTCTCGGAGGAGGTCTTGGTTACTCAACCCGTATCTTCATGATTCTTATCATTATACTGATCGGGATCTTCTATTTGGCAACGTACAAGATCGACCTCATCATGAAATTATTCTAAGGATTCCGGTATGGCAGACGTAATTCAATTATTACCCGACTCGGTAGCGAACCAAATTGCGGCAGGAGAGGTCGTACAACGTCCGGCCTCCGTGGTGAAGGAATTAATGGAAAATGCCCTTGATGCCGGGGCAACAAAAGTACAAGTTATCCTAAAGAACGCGGGCAAAGGATTTATCCAAGTCATTGACGACGGGAAAGGAATGTCCCCGAGAGATTCCCGCATGGCTTTTGAACGTCATGCTACATCCAAAATATCCTGCGCACAGGACTTGTTCAATATCCGCACGATGGGATTCCGCGGAGAGGCCCTTGCATCAATTGCATCCGTAGCAGAGGTGGAATTACGCACCAAACGGGAAGAGGATGAACTGGGTACCTACCTCTTCGTGGCCGATTCTGAATTAAAAAATCAGGAAAATATCAATTGTTCCCGGGGAACAAATATGCTGGTTAAAAACCTGTTCTACACGATTCCCGCCCGACGAAAATTTCTGAAATCGGACACCACGGAACTCCGTAACATTACCACGGAATTCTTACGAGTGGCCCTCACCGCCCCGGATATCGCATTCACGCTCGTCAACAACGGGAACGAAATATACAACCTGCCAGCATCCGGCTTGCGACAGCGTATCGTTAATGCCTTCGGGAAAACGATTAATACAAAACTACTCCCGGTTAATTGCGAAACGGGAATCGTTACCATCAATGGTTTCGTATGCATCCCCCAGCACGCCCGGAAAACTTACGGGGAACAGTATTTTTTCGTGAACAACCGGTTCATGAAACATAACTTTTTCCATAAAGCAATCACGGAAGCCTATGCCGGCTTGATTAGCGGGGACATGATCCCCTCGTATTTCCTTTATTTCACGGTGGACCCTTCCATCATAGATGTGAACATCCACCCGACAAAGACGGAGATCAAATTTCAAGACGAGAGTGCTATATTCCAAATTATACTGGCCAGCGTAAAAGAGGCCTTGGGCAAATTCAATGTAACCCCGACAATCGACTTTGATACGGAAGACAAGGTTGACTTCACGGTTCCCGACTCACCGATTCTCCCGAAGGTTCCCAAGGTCAGTTATAACCCCCATTACAACCCGTTCAACTATTCCACCTCGATCTCGAAAGAAGATTCAAACTTCGAACAGTCAGGCGGTAATAGTTCACGCCAGAACTTCGAACCCCGGCACAAGGAACAAGTTCCCGCAAACTGGGATGCACTCTTCGCCGGATTGGAAGATAAAACCGAAGAAGTACAAACTGAAATCCCCGAAATGGCAGAGAAACAGGAGGACCACGAAGGAATCATCTCTTTCGTGCAAATGAAAGGCAGATTTATTGTCACGCCCGTTCATTCCGGGTTGATGTTCATTGATCAGAAACGGGCGCACGAACGGGTGCTATACGAACGTTATCTGGAAACCTTGTCACACCAACAAATCTGCGGACAAAAAAGCCTGTTCCCCGAAACTCTAGAACTCTCGGCTGAAGATTTTCTACTCGTAAAAGAAATCATGGACGATCTGGCCATATTAGGTTTTGAACTCGGAGAATTCGGAAAGAATTGCTACGCCATCTACGCCACCCCGTCCGACTTGTCGACTTCTCGCGGAAAAGAAGTGCTTATCAGCCTAATTGAACATTACAAGAACACGGAAGGTTCAATTCGGGATAAAATGAGGGAGCGCATAGCCCTATCACTCGCAAAGGCGGCATCGCTGGATTACAATACCCCACTGGACAAACAGGAAATGAGCGATCTGTTCGACAACTTATTCGCTTGTCAGCATCCCAATTACACGGCTGACGGCAAGACAATCATCCACATTCTGAAAAATGAGGACGTAACCCAGTGGTTTAAATAAAAAACTATTTTTCTTTCAGATAAGCCCGCAACGTTTTCGCTGTTTCGGGATCAGAAGGTCGTGACATATCCGAATTGATAATACGTCCATCCGGAGCGATCAAAATAAAACGAGGGATCCCGCGAATCATGTAAAAATCCATGAAAGAACGATCACTCCCCATATATAATTGTACTTCTCCCTTGGGATTCTCCCGCACCCGCTTTTCCCAAACAGCACGGTCATTATCACAAGAAACAGCCACGAACACGATATTTTCATCTTCAAACTCTTTCTCCAGTTTCTCCCAAGCCAGATTTTCATAGCGACAAGGAACGCCCCAAGTAGTCCACACGTTGATGAACAGGTATTTTCCCCTGAAATCTTCCAATTCAACAGCTTGCCCGGCAATATCCGTAAACATAAAATCAAAAGCAGGACTACCGGGGACAATTTTCGCACAACGATCATAAATCTCTTGAAACCGTTTCCGCAATGCCGGGTCCTTCACGTAAAAATCATACACCCGCAAGACATCATCAATATGCTCGTCAATTCCCACACCAAGCAAATAAGCATAAGCGTAATGATCGATCAGGAACTCCACCAGCGTCTCGTTAGTCAAATGGTGAATCACATAATCAAACTGCGCCATCACTTGCTTGTAGGCATCCAGCTCCTTCATGTGGTACGTACTGATCAACGAAACCAAGGAGGCCATTCCTTCTTGGTACTCCTTCAGAACCAACAACTTCTCATCTTCTTTGATCAATTTTTTGATACAGGAAAGATAAGCGGTATCCGGCTGATAATCCATGTTTCCTGTACTCCAAGCATGATACAAGGGATAATTTTCTAACGCTTTACAAGTGGAAAACTTGATCCGGTTCCGTTCCATCTCGGCAAAAGCGGCATCGAAACCCATGGTATCCAGATAATGAAACTGCTCTTGAATCAAATCCTTCAACTGGTCTAAAAACTCCGGGGCATTCAGTTCATAATCAAAAGACAGATTCTTCATGACCTGACTATTCAAATAACTATTCTTAGGAGAGCCGTCTCCTTCAAAACGGATATTCCCTTTAGCATGATCCCCGTAAATATATATTCGTAATGTCGTTCCGTCTTCAATAAACAAAGGAAGACGATCCTTTCCATATTTTAACGTTGCATATCCATGTTCGCCCTCCGTCAGCATCAATTTGGCATAGCCGGAGTCATCCACTTCAATTTCCCGTTCCTCCCCGTTAACCACCAGCTCCGGCTGTATCCCCGAAGACCCGATAAGATTAAACTCCACAACCGTTTTCCGGGTATTACAACACCACATCAATAATATCAAGATCAATATTATGCCTCCAAATTTTCCCATGATCTAACGCACCAATGTTACAATTTGCTAAATTAATTATAAATTCTTTTAACCCGAGTTAATGTCCTGACTTTAACTTTTTATTAACGTATCACACCTTGTTATTTAAATCAAGTCCAAATAGCTTTACACACGCTTAAAATGATTAAAAATATGAACAACATGGATAAAAAACAGGCCCTGCATTACCATGCAATGGGACGTCCCGGAAAGATTGAAGTCGTTCCGACAAAACCACATAGTACACAATATGATCTTTCACTGGCCTATTCCCCAGGGGTAGCGGAACCCTGCTTGGAAATCCAGAAGAATCAAATTGATGCCTACAAATATACAGCCAAGAGCAACTTGGTAGCCGTGATTTCAAACGGGACAGCCGTGCTCGGACTAGGAGATATTGGTGCCTTGTCCGGCAAACCCGTCATGGAAGGGAAAGGATTATTGTTTAAAATATTCGCGGACATCGACGTGTTTGACATCGAACTCGACACGAAAGACGTGGATAAATTCATCGAAACGGTTAAAATGATCTCCCCGACTTTCGGGGGAATAAATCTGGAAGATATTAAAGCACCCGAATGTTTCGAAATCGAACGCCGGCTCAAAGAAGAACTGGATATTCCCGTGATGCACGATGACCAACACGGGACAGCCATTATTTCGGCTGCCGGGTTACTAAATGCCCTCGAACTCAACGGGAAAAAAATTGATACTATTCGTGTCGTAGTCAACGGAGCCGGAGCCGCAGCCATTTCCTGCGCCCGCCTTTATAAAGCATTGGGAGTGAAGAAAGAGAACATGATCATGTGCGACAGCAAAGGAGTTATCTACACGGGAAGAGCCGGCCTCAACGCGGAGAAAGAAGAATTTGCCGTTAAGACCTCTGCCCGTACACTAACCGAAGCTCTCGTTGGGGCCGATATGTTTTTAGGTCTCTCTGTCGCTGATATATTGAGCGAAGAGATGATTCAAAGCATGGCAAAAGACCCGATCGTATTTGCCCTCGCCAACCCGAACCCGGAAATCAGCTATGAAAAAGCCATTCACAGCCGACCGGACATCATTTTCGCCACGGGACGTTCGGACTACCCAAACCAGATCAACAATGTACTCGGATTCCCGTATATCTTCCGGGGAGCCTTGGATGTGCAAGCCCGGAGCATAAACGAGGAGATGAAACTTGCCGCCACTTACGCGCTGGCTGAATTGACGAAAGAACCCGTTCCCGAAAACGTGAAAATGGCATACAATGACCCATCTATCGCTTTCGGCAGGAATTACATCATTCCCAAACCCTTGGACACCCGTTTAATCAGTCGTATCGCCCCCGCCGTGGCAAAAGCCGCCATCGAATCGGGAGTTGCCCGCACGGAGATCGAAGACTGGGATGCCTACCGGGATCAACTGGAAAAACGTATGGGCCAAGACGAACGACTCATGCGCCGAATGACCCGTAAAGCCAAAACCAACCCCAAACGAATCGTGTTTGCGGAAGGAGCTGACATCAAAACTCTGATGGCCGTACAGGAGATTCTTTCCGAAAAGATCGCTCATCCCATACTCATCGGCAACAAAACCGAGATCGAGGCTCTCCAAAAACAATATAAATTAGAGTTACCCGAACTAACCATTTTCGACCCGGCAAAAGAGATCGACAAAATAGATCAATACACCCAGTCTTATTACGGGAAAAGACAAAGAAAAGGGGTTATTCTGGAACAAGCCAAAGAATTGATGAAGAACCCGAATTTCATCGGTTTAATGATGGTTGAATCCGGAGAGGCAGACGGTTTCATTTCCGGGATTCACTCTAATTACCACGATGTACTCCGGGCTGCCAAAGACATCATCGGCCTAAGAGCTTGTTGTAAATATGCCGTGGGTATGCACATCGTGACCAATAAAAAAGGTACTTATTTCCTAGCCGACACGACAGTCAACAGTCATCCGTCAGCCGACACGCTGGAATGCGTGACCGTCCTGACCTACGAGGCTGTAAAACAATTCAACGTGGAACCGGTTGTCGCCCTTACCTCATACTCCAATTTCGGGGAATACCGCTTGGGTAGTCCGGCACAGATACAAGAGGCCGTTGACACACTCCATCGTAAATACCCCGAAATCCTAGTTGACGGCGAAATGTCCGCATCCATTGCGTTCAATACCGAATTGCGACAAGCACGTTTCCCGTTCTCCCCACTGGCAGACAAGGACGTGAACACGATTATCTTCCCGAACCTTAGTTCCGGAAGTATAGCCTTGGGCGTGTTACAAGAACTAGGAAACAACGAAATCATCGGTCCCGTTCTACTCGGTTTGAATAAACCCGTACATATTTTACAAATGGGATGTAGCGTGAGAGATATTGTTTACATGACCACCTTGGCCGTGACGGACGCACAGAAAGAAATGCCGGTGGATATGTGCCGAATCTGACGATTTACGATTTTAGATTTACGATTTATGATTTATGATTACAAAAGCTAGAATCATAAATCGTAAATCTAAAATCGTAAATTATTTCACCGGAATCTTCTCCACCCTTCTCTGGTGGCGACCTCCTTCAAAATCCGTTGACAAGAAAACGTCTACAACATTTTGAGCTTCTTCGTAAGCGATGAAACGAGCAGGTAATCCAACCACATTCGCATTATTATGCTGACGAGCCAAAGCAGCAAGCTCCATGTTCCAACACAAAGCACAGCGAATACCCTGATGCTTATTGGCAGTCATAGAAATGCCGTTACCACTTCCGCAAATGGCAATTCCTCTTTCATACTCGCCAGTCTCCACGGCCGCGGCCATCGGATGAGCCGAATCCGGATAATCCATACTCTCGGCTGAATAAGCACCGAAATCCTTTACTTCATGACCTTTTTCCCGAAGGTATTTTACCAACCGTTCCTTGTATTCGTAACCGGCGTGGTCACATGCTATCGCTATTTTCATCTCTTTAAAATTATTGTCCTTAACTATAAAACAAAAGTTGACTTGTTATCGTTTGCAAGTTTACATAGAAACTTTTTAACTTGCAACTTGAAACCTGTCAACTTCTAACAAAAAAGGGACTCTTCCGAATCCCCTTTTTATCATCAAAGAATCAATTTATACCCTTTTCCGTGAACATTGATAATCTCCACTGACGGATCTTTCTTCAAATGTTTACGTAACTTCGTGATATAAACATCCATACTTCTGGCATTAAAGTAATTGTCGTCAGCCCAGATATTCTTCAAAGCGTAGTTTCTCTCCAATACCTTGTTTACATTTAAGCACAACAGACGAAGTAACTCAGACTCTTTCGTGGTCAATTTTTGTTCTTCTTCCCCGTCAAACAAGGTCTGCTTCTTAGAATTGAATGTTAACTTACCAATCTTGAAGATCTCTTGTTCGTCTTCCGGTTTCAACCCGGTTGATCTTCTCAAGACAGCCTCGATACGCAGCAACAACTCTTCCATACTGAAAGGTTTGCTCATATAATCATCGGCTCCTAACTTGAATCCTTCCAACACATCTTCTTTCATCGACTTAGCCGTCAAGAAAATAATCGGAATTTCGCTATTGATCTGTCTAACTTCTTTTGCAAGCGTAAAACCATCTTTTTTAGGCATCATCACGTCGAAAATGCAAATATCAAACGGTTCGTTCAAAAACCTTTCGTATGCAATCTCTCCATCCTCACACAAAACGGTGTCAAAACCTTTAGCTCTCAAATATTCTTTAAGAAGCATACCCAAGTTGGTATCATCCTCTGCCAATAAAATTTTAATTTTCTCATCCATAGCTATGTTGTTTTAAATAATTCTCATTTTTTAATTCTCTGTAAAAATATACGAATTTAGAAAAATAAGGTTCTCTTTATTTTTTGCTTTTTTACGGTTAAAGGTAAAATGATGTCAAAACAGCTACCTTTTTCAAGGGAGCTTTCCACGTCAATCCTTCCACCATGAGCCTCAACGATTTTCTTCACATATGATAGTCCCAAGCCGAATCCCTTCACGTCATGCAAATTCCCCGTGGACACACGATAGAATCTTTCGAAGATCAACTTCTGATCTTTCTTAGCAATTCCTATGCCATTATCAATGACACTTATTATAATTTCTTTATCTTTATTACGAGTATAAATGGTAATTTCTGGTGGTTTTACACAATATTTTATCGCATTATCCACGAGATTGGAAATCACGTTTGTCACATGCACCTCATCCGCAAGCACTTCATCTTGATCCGCCTCAAGATAAGCAGAGAACTTACCTCCTTTATCCTCCACACGTAAGCTAAATTTAGGTAATAAATCTTCAATCAACTGATTAATATTTATATTCTTTAGCTTTAATTTCATCCGAGTCTCCGTGAACAAAGCCGTTTGCAACACCCGCTCCACCTGAAAAGTTAAACGTTTACTCTCATCCCGGATAATCGTGGCCACCCGGTCAATGGTCTCCGGGGTATTCGTCACCGCCCCGTCTTTCAACATCTGCGATGCCAAAGAAATTGTCGCAATCGGGGTTTTGAACTCGTGCGTCATATTATTAATAAAGTCATTCTTGATCACCGACAACTTTTTTTGCCGGACGATAACGATCAAACAGAACACGGCACAAAACACGATAGCAATCGTGATCAGCACCCCGGGCAGAACCATCCACACGGAACCTGCCGTATCGGACGATGCATCCGGGAACTTCAGATACAGGATAGCCGATGAGCTTTCACCCGGGAATATCTTCCGGCTAAGCGTCACATCATCCGAGACATGACTTAAAAAATTCTTGGAGGTCAAAATAAATTTACCATTTTCCTTGATACCGAATTCAAAACGGGAACGGATTCCAGCGTCTGTCAGCGTGTTACCGATAAAACCGTATAGATTATTCAAATCTACCCGCCCCTCGATCACGTGTTTATCCTCTTTCCCTTCCGGTACAAACCTGTAGTTTTCCCCGGTCCGTTCCTTCATGGCTTGTTGCAACTTGGAGATAGAAGTGGCCAAATTATCCTCCTTGAACTTACTTCCCACAAATTCACTGACATCCTTCACCTCCGAATCATCATCAATCAAATTAAGCATAGAATTGGCAACTGCTGACGGGTCATTTTTCACGGCAATCGGACGTTTCGGGTCAATATAAATCGGGGCATCAATCTCCACTCCCCGACTTCTGGCCTCAGACAGATTCCTGTTCTCAGAAAGCCTTCCCGCCTCTTCCTGCTTGCGGATATAATCGACCATATCATCCATGGCCCGGTTAGCCGAGTAGAAGAATTGCTCCTTCTTCACCTCGTAAGCCGTTTGGAAATAACTGGTCTGGAGAATAATCAATCCCAGCAAGGATATACCAAACACAATTCCTAATATGATTATCTGTTGCTTTCTCATACACGCAAATTTAACAAATCCATTTTAACAATTGACAGGCTTAATACTATTTAACAAAAATATAACTCGTTGATCCTCTTCAAAATTTTATCCAATCCGCAAATTAAACAAGTCAAAACTCCGCTTTCACCCACTTTTAACGTTAATAAAACTTTTGAATTTATTATTTTATCCAACACTTCCCGCTTTCCCAACCCTCCGGAATTAGCTAGAATAACGTGGCTTGCCAGTCATCCGTTCGTCGATTCTTCCGCAGATGCTTGTAGGCCAAATCCGTCACTTCACGTCCCCGGGGAGTTCTTTTCAGAAAACCTTCCTTAATCAAGAACGGCTCGTAAACCTCTTCCAAGGTTCCCGGGTCCTCGCTGACCGCGGTTGCAATCGTGGTCAAACCGACAGGCCCCCCTTTGAACTTATCAATAATCGTCAACAGAATTTTATTATCCATATCATCCAGTCCGAACTTATCAATATTCAAAGCCTCCAGCGCGAAGGTCGTGATCTCAAGATCAACCACCCCGTTTCCCTTCACCATGGCAAAATCCCGTACCCGACGCAACAAGGCATTAGCGATACGAGGAGTCCCGCGACTTCTGGATGCGATCTCTTTCGAGGCCTGACTCGTAATCTTTGTTCTTAAAATAGCTGCCGAGCGCTCCACGATCCCCGTCAGCACGTCGAGATCATAATACTCCAAATGGCTATTGATACCGAAACGCGCCCTCAACGGGGCTGTCAGTAAGCCGCTACGCGTGGTTGCCCCGATCAGAGTGAAAGGACTCAATTGGATCTGCACGGATCGGGCAGCCGGCCCTTTATCTATCATAATATCAATCTTGAAATCCTCCATCGCCGAGTAAAGATACTCTTCTACGATCGGGCTTAACCGGTGAATCTCGTCAATAAACAACACATCATTCGGCTCCAGATTAGTTAACAACCCCGCTAAATCACCCGGTTTATCCAACACCGGACCCGAAGTAATCTTAATCCCGACTCCCAACTCGTTAGCAATAATAGCCGACAAAGTTGTCTTTCCCAATCCGGGAGGGCCGTGCAACAAAACGTGATCCAGAGATTCACCCCGCATCTTCGCCGCCTCCACGAAGACTTCCAGATTATCCACGATCTTCTTTTGCCCCCGGAAATCACTAAAACTCAACGGACGCAAAGCCTTCTCCAGTTCTTTCTCACTATCTGGCACATTCCCGGTCCTTATATCAAAATTACCCATGTACTATTTTATTAATAACAATCTATTCAATTCGTAAATGTACAACAAAACAATTGAAAACGGAAAATGGAAAATGGAGAATAAATTAATTATCTTTTTCTGGCAAAGAAATTTTTTACCAATTCTCCACATTCATCCTCTAAAACTCCGGTAACCACGTTTGTCTTCGGGTGTAACACGGACGGGGAAAGCCGGGCATACCCCCGATGCGGATCGACAGCTCCGTACACCAGTTCTCCCAATTGAGCCCAAGCAAGCGCACCGCCACACATGACGCACGGTTCTAACGTGACATACAGGGTACAATCATTTAAATATTTTCCTCCCAATAAAGAAGTCGCGGACGTGATGGCAAGCATCTCCGCGTGTGCCGTCACATCATTCAAACGCTCGGTTTGATTATGGGCCCGGGCGATTACCCGACCTTTACAAACGACTACTGCCCCAACCGGGATTTCCCCTTCTTCTTCAGCCAAGCGGGCTTCTTCCAACGCTTTCCGCATGAACATTTCGTGCTTATCCATAAATACTATTTTTTATATTCTCTTTCTTTTCTCCACGAAACCCATGTATATATCAAGGCCGAAACGATCAATCCCACGGTCACAAGCAATGCCAGCACCAACCACCAGTTGGCAGACTCCTGTTTCCGGTTCATCTCTTCGATCTCCCGCAAGAATTTTTGATTCTTGTATTTTTTCAACACTTGACGATAACGCCCGTTATCATAAAAGGAATCGTACAACTCCAAAACCGAATCCCGTCGATGCAAGACGTCACAAAACGCCTGCCGATTCTCCATATCCTCGTGATATTCGCTCAGCAATTCCAACACCCGAGCCTGAGCCAATTGACTCTCCGGGGATTCTGCTTTTTTATAACTAATACTTTCCAGATACGCAACAGCCTTATCCTTTTCCCCCATCTCCCACAAACAACGCCCATACCTTAAATAATTCATGAACATCACACCGGGAACCTTCAATTGATTTTCACGAGCATATATCTCGTAGGAGTCAATCGCACTTTTTAACGCCATCAAAGCCGAGTCCCGAAGTCCCTCATGGATAAAAGATTCGGCTACACGAGCAAGCAACACGTTACGCATCCCACCTCGTTTCTCATTCGCCAGTCCAACCCGCAATATCTCCCGAGCCTTTTCGTGATACCCCAACCCGGAATAAGCCTCGGCCACCTGTATCCCATAACGTCCAAACCCGCTTGAATCCGGCAACTCCTTTAAAACCTCTTCATACCAGAGTAATGCCTCCTCATGCCTTCCCAGCTTTTTTAGGCTTGCCGCCATCTGCTCGTAAAAAGGCTTTACCTTACCCCGGAATCTTGAGCGTCGTAAAAGGCGATAGGCCTCCTCGTAACAAGCATATTGTTCTTCATATTCCTGCAAAACCCCGTATAAAGTTGCTTTCAAGCGATAAGCCTCGATCTCCCCCTCCGTATCCGAAAGTCCCCGATACAACGACAATGCCTGATCCACGGCTCTAAAAGCCCGGTCTATATCGATCGATTTAAAAAAACAAGCTCCCAAGTAATAGAATTTAGCCTCCTCCTCCCGGGTAAACACCACCTTAGAAGGTACCCGGCTGATAAAACGAATGGCCTCTTCCGCACAGCTATCCCGCAAAATCAAAGAACCGTAAAGCCGGGTTAATTCCAGCGCCACCAGATTCTTCACGTCCCGCGGAGCAATCCGGTAGGCCTCCCGTAAGTAAATCCGAGCCTGTTGCATCTGCTCCACCCTAGTGGAATAACAGCTTCCCGCTGCCAACAATACTTTCGAACGAAAAAAATTAGGTAACTCTGCGGACACCTTTACCAAAGAATCAAACGCAGGCGACAACATCACAGAGTTCTCCAACTCCCTGCACAATTCTGCTGTTTTCGCTTTCTCATTTTTCCGACAAGAAGACAACAAAAACAAAATTGTTATCCCCAAGCACATTATGATTCCAACTTGTCTCATTCTTGCTAATTTTGTCTTCTCTCACCAAGCTAATAGTCTATTCACTACCATGCACATTTTTATTGAAGGTAAAAATCCAAATTTTCCGTGAGTGATACAAATTTTCACCCACATTTTTTCATCCTGTACATCCACTAAATTCCTTCCTGCATATTTTTTGGTTTAAATAATTTTATCCTTACCTTTATCTTTTGATTAAGTAATTTACTCATTAAAATAACAATTGCTATGCAGACAATTGATAATTACAACTTTAAAAACAAGAAGGCGCTTATCCGCGTAGACTTCAACGTACCTTTAAATGAAAAGTTCGAGATCACGGACGACACCCGTATGCGGGCAGCCGTTCCCACGATCAAGAAAGTGTTGGCGGGAGGAGGTTCCGTAATATTGATGTCTCATCTCGGACGCCCGAAAAACGGACCGGAAGACAAATTTTCATTAAAACATATCCAGAAACACTTGGAAGAACTGCTAGGTGTACCCGTGAAGTTCGCCGATGACTGCATCGGGGAAAGCGCAGTAAAAACTGCAGCAGACCTGAAACCGGGAGAAGTTCTCCTGTTGGAAAACCTTCGATTTTACAAAGAAGAAGAAAAAGGAGACGAGAATTTCGCTCAAAAACTGGCTTCTTTAGCCGACGTTTGGATCAACGATGCCTTCGGGACAGCCCACCGGGCTCACGCATCCACCGCAGTCATAGCTAAATTCTTCCCGAACGACAAACTATTCGGCTACGTCATGCAAGGAGAATTGGAAAGCGTGGATAAAGTAATGCACAACCCCACCCGCCCGTTCACGGCCATCATGGGAGGCTCCAAAGTTTCATCCAAAATCGATATTATCATGAACCTCATGGATAAGGTGGATAACCTCATCCTAGGTGGTGGAATGACTTATACGTTCAAAAAAGCACTGGGCGGTCATGTCGGCAATTCCATCTGCGAGGAAGATAAACTCGACCTTGCTCTTGAAATCATGAAACTAGCCAAAGAAAAAGGTGTAAATCTTGTATTGGCAACCGACACTGTCGCTGCCGACGCTTTCGACAATAACGCCAACACCCAGATCGTTCCTTCCATGGAAATTCCCGATGGATGGGAAGGATTAGATGTAGGCCCGGAAAGTATTGCTTCCTTCACCAAGGTCATCGAGCAATCCAAAACAATCCTTTGGAATGGCCCCGTGGGAGTATTCGAAATGCCTAAATTTGCCGTGGGAACCAAAGCCATCGCTGATGCCATCGTGAAGGCCACTGCAAACGGCGCCTTCTCCTTAATCGGGGGTGGCGACTCTGTTGCCGCCATCAACCAATTCGGCTTGGCCGACAAGGTTAGCTACGTATCCACCGGAGGCGGTGCCCTGCTCGAATACATCGAGGGGAAAGAGTTACCGGGAATCACGGCTATTAGAGGGAAATAACGCCCTTCATAATAAGTAAATATACCCTAGCGATTTAAATCGTTAGGGTATATTTATTATCTAACACTAATTTCCAGACAACTCTTTCAATAACAGCTCTCCTAACACCGGATCGGAAGGTCTACGAGAAGAGGCATCCCATACTTTTCCTGTTTTTCGTTTATTTGACGGATAAATATACTATTCAAATCATCCATTGACACCAAATAAAATTTTGCACCCGGGCATCACAAATATACGACTTTTTTCAAAACCTCTTCCTTTCTCCTAATTTCAGTTTTTATCTTTATCTTTGCAAGCAGAAAATAGAAACATGGACTTTAGCATCAATATAAAAGAAATATTCACCGCTTTTATGGTACTTTTTGCCGTGATCGACATCACGGGATCAACCCCTATTATTATCGGGCTCAACAGTGCAGGTAAAAAAGTCAATGCAGGAAAAGCCGCAGGAATATCTCTTGCGATATTCATCACGTTCCTGTTTGCCGGAGATGGACTCTTGAAACTATTCAACATCGACATCTCCTCATTTGCCCTTGCAGGAGCGCTCGTCCTTTTCGTGCTAGCAGTCGAAATGACATTCAACATAGAAATTTTCCAGAATGATGGCCCGGAAGGATCAGCAACAATTGTCCCTGTCATATTCCCACTGATTGCTGGAGCCGGAGCATTAGCCACGACTTTAACTCTCAAAGCAGAATGTAGCGTGTTCAGCATTATTATTGCCATTATACTCAATATGCTTGTCGTATATATCGTCCTACGTAACGTCTATCTCGTGGAACGAGTATTGGGAAAAGGCGGTGTCTACATTTTACGGAAATTCTTCGGGATCATCCTGCTCGCCATGTCGGTAAAAATATTCACCTCCAACTTGAACACCTTACTGGAATCGTTGATATAATAAAATTCACACCTTTCCTACCGAGTCCTGTAACTTTTCGTTACCTTTAAGCGTCCCATCATAAAACAGATCATTATGAAAAAAATATCGTTTGTCATTTTCATGCTCTGCCTCACAATAACCGGAGCATTCGCACAGGAACAAATCAGCATCTCCCGCTTTCAAGGACAAAAGATTACCGGAATCGAGGCACACGGAATCTTCTGTATAACGGCTAAACAAGGTAATGCAACCGGAGTCACGGTAAACATTCCAGCTCGACTTGAAAAACAACTCGTCCTGAAACTGGATCCCGCAGGAAAATTACATATCTACATCGAAGGGAAAATCACCACCAAAAATAAAAGAAACAATGACGACGATCGTTTCACGGCAGAGATTACCTTTACCAGCCTTGACAACGTGGAGTTAACCGGAGTTTGTAAATTGGAAACCATCGGGGATTTCACGACAACCAAGTTACAGGTGGACCTCTCCGGAGCCAGTAAAATGCTTGTGGGGGGAGACTTCCTAGCAAAAGAAAAACTTGACATAGAACTCAGTGGAGCCTCAAACCTCAAAGGACAAATGACCAGTCCCGAATCAACCTTCGACATTAGCGGAGCCTCAAACCTCTCCCTTAAAGGTAATACCGTACATTGCAAGATGGAAGTATCAGGAGCCTCAAAAGCGAATCTGGAAGACTTTCCGATAAACGAACTGAAAGCAGAAGTATCGGGAGCTGCAAAAGCTCATTTTCAAGTCAAAGAAAAAATCAGTCTACACACCTCCGGAGCTTCAAAAGTCACATACTCCGGTGATCCGATCATCCTATCCCTACACTCATCGGGAGCCTCCAATATCAACAAGATCACGCCAAAATCCTTTGAGGATAGAAAAGAATACGAGAAATAGTTATTAGTCTAATATAAAATGGGGGAAACGAAAAATTATTTCCCCCATCTATTTGTATCAACAAAATACCTTTATACTAATTGTTTGGCGCTGCCTTTAACAAACGAGGTATTGGTAAAATATTTTTCTCTGCATTATTGATCGGGGAGAATGTCCAAGTATGCCATTCCTCATTTTCCAGCAAGCGATTACCTGCATAAAGACCAGAATATTCATATTCTTTCGATTCTAATACAGCCACTCCACTTCCCAGCCAATAAGAAGGATAAACGACATACCATCCACCAATCCAGTAATCCCCTCCTGAAATTACGTTAAAACCATCCATATTGACATCAGCCTCTTTCTGTTCATAAACACCATCCTTGAAATCTGCCTCCGTCAAATGTATTCCTTTCAACGTTCTATCCCCATATTCAAGATCTTCACTTTGAATCTCAATTCCATCACCATCAATATCGTAACCGAATCCCCTTATTGTCATTCCAAGATTATCATCAGATGCCACGATAATAAACAGACGCGGATCTTTTTTAGCAATATCCACGATCATATCATATCCCGTAGGAGGATTTGCTTTTTCCCATTTATACCCCCAAGCACGAAAGAAAACATCACGATCTTCAGGATGTGACCAATCTTCCACCTCTCCGGCAATCCATTGTATGGCCAACACCGATTGATTCTCGCCACTCCCCGTCCAGTTCGTAATATCCGATATTTTGAACCCATCCATCACCTGAATGTCCAAACTATCAGATGCCGCACCAAGCCTATTAAAAGCAGTCACCTTGATCCGAAAGGCCCCTTCCTTCATGGATGAAAACTCGAAAATTGTATCAGATGACACTTCCTTCCCATCCACGAACCACTGCAAGCCTGCATCTGTCGTATTAATGACATTCGCTCTCAACCTCACGGTTTTTCCGGGAAGAACAGCATCCTTCAAACTCAAATTCTGAACAGACACTTCCGGAGCCGTAAGCGGTTCCTTTCCATCATCCCCTCCATCATCACTACAAGAACTCCACGTTCCAGCAAAACACAGAATAGCTAAAATATAACATAAACTCTTCTTCATGAACGTTATCATTCAAAATTATAAGTAAAAAATACACCAGCAGGACATTCTGTATATCCTTTATAATTGGCCTTCAATGCCAATTTATCATTATTAAAATCAAAAACACAGATTTTATTTTCAGGATCCAAACTATAGCTCGAAATAATATTAGCGTAAACCTCTCCAGTAATAGGATGTACAGCGATGCAATTATATAAAGTTTGAACATGATCCAGTCCCTCAGCCATATCTCCCATGAACTCCGTTTTCTTCTGACTGAAAACATGACGATAAACGGGCATCGGTTTACTACCACCACCCATGTATAATGTGTCTCCTTTGGCTGTAATGTAAGGAGTTGCATTCCAACCGCCGTTCAATATCTTGGCTGCCGTTTCATTTTCAATAGAATTCTCTTGCATGGAATAGCTCTGTGCATCAAGTTTTATAATCTTTGCCGGCTCTTCCCCACTGGCACTACAAGCAAGCCATATATTACCATCGGAAGATGGGATAACACCAGAAATGTCACCGCTAACAGGTATTTCTTTTGAAATGGAAGACTTGTTCGATTCGATAACGATAAGTTTATTGCTTTGTGCCGCAAAAACTTTACCGTTTGCAACGGCCATTGTCGTTTTGTTCGCTCTAGCAGAACCTTCAATAAAGGTTAGGACCTTGGATGATGGATTAAAACGATATACGCCATTGTTATCGCGAATGTAAATATCATTATCATCAAGAACGGCAATATGAGATGGCATTGACAACGTACTTCCCAATTCATCTTCGTAACTACTTTCCTTTTTCAATGTTTCCGCGTTCGCTATCGTTAAAAAGCCTCCGTCATTCCCACCGTTTTGAGATATGATATATAACTTGTTGTTTCTAATGTACAAATCTTGTGTACCCCCACCGAGCGATCCCCCGTTCTCCTTGTAATAGACACTATCGGTAACGATTCCTTTGGGACTAATAAAGGCAAGAGTACCGTAATGTTCTTTCCAAACTTGTCCTTCATTCAATATAAATGTTCCATATTTATATTTTCCATAGACTTCAACTGATGCACTTACGGTTGTTTCTTCTTTGCCATCAGTGGCCTTTACATCAATTTTATAGTTCCCCATATTTGCAGCAATAAACATATAAACTGAATCCGAGGAAACTTGTTGCCCATTCATTGTCCAGCTAAATTTCACTTCTTGCGGATTGTTCAGTTTCACCTTCAAAAACAAGGTATCTTCTTTTGCAACGGTAAATGCTCCACTCTTACTCACAATTTCTAGCTCCAAAGCATCGGGTCTGTACTTATCATCATCATCACAAGAACTTAGAAATCCCACAAACATTCCTAAAACTAAAAACACTAAATAAAACTTCTTCATAATCTTCATTGTATAATATAAAATAACTATTTATTCATTTTCCTAAAATTCCCACATCAACGACACGAGGCAATTCCTCAACGGCATCGGGTAATACTGCGTGGACTCGTAATACGTGTCCAACAAGTTATCCACCCGCACTTGCGGCGTCAAGCTCATCCCGTTACGGAACGTGTAGCGGTAACCCGCCAAAATATTATGCACCGAATAGGGATCCGTGGCGTACTCTTGATCAGTTGTGATAAAACGCCGTCCGATATACGTCACCTGCCACGAGAAAAAAACTCCACGGTAATCGGCAGCAACCCGCACATTCCACTTGAACCGCGGCACGTAAGGAATCTGTTTCATATACGACCCGTCATCCACGTGCTGTTTCTTACGAGTACGGGATTGCGACCAACTGTAATTACCCGACACGTTAGCCTTCAGATCACCGATCGCGTAAGTTAACTTCCCGTACAACTCCATCCCCTCCGAACGCACGTTCCGGTGATTCTGGGGTGTCCAGATCCATTGATTCCCGTCCTTCGGCAACCACAATATCCAGTTGTCGATATACATCAAATAGCCGGAAACCTCCGCGTCCAAAAACAACCCTCGGTACAACTGTTTCCGGTAAGCCACCGATGCATCATACGAATACCCGTCTTCCGGCTTCACGTCCGGGTTTCCTCCCGGTCGCCAATAGAGGTCATTCATACTCGGAAAACGATAATTATAGGCCACATTCCCTTTCACCTGCAACTCCTTCTCCCACAAGTTGAACACCATCCCCGCCGACCACGTGGACACCCCCCGGCTATCATTCTGTTCGAACATATACTGCCCGTTCAACATCATCCACTCCACCGGAGTCCACAACGCTGAAACCTGCCAAGAAAGCACGTCTCGGTTATGCCGAAATGGAGGCTCTACCTCCGGGATATCATAATCTACGTCACCTAACGTGTATTTCGAAGAATCAACATCTATATAACTACTCACCCGAATCAAATCATGCGAATAAGTCAAGCTTGTCCCTAACACAAGATTCTCTCTTGGGGTAAACGTGTAATCAACAATCCCTTGCCACGTGTGCGATTGATTCTTATTTCCTTCGGGATCGAATAATCCTCCGGCATACCATTTATCATACTCCTGCCGGTAATACAACCATGCCGCTTTCACGTTCAGGGCGTGTACCCCCCGGGTAAAATCCAATCCCGAGTACGCCCGCACATTCACCTCCCGCTGTTGCTCGTGTGACTGGTTTACCACCCCAAGCGCGGGTGGCAACATTCGTTTCCCTTCTTGATACCATGCAACTGCCGTCAACCGGATGTAAGGCGACAAACGGAAATACCCCTCCTGCATCGCGGCCCATTGCGTGTAATCCGCATCTTGCCGCTTTTCACGAAAAGGCTCATTTGTCAAAATCTTGTTCAGATAAGTATAATTATTATCGGAATGCTGATAATACAACCGGGTCTTAAAACTCGATTTCACCCCACCAGCATTCACCTGCGCACCTGTCGTGTAAGTCCCGTAAGAACCGTATTCTCCCAACGCCTTCCCGCTCACGCCCGCGTTCCAATCCGGATCGGTAAAGAGGTTCACGCTTCCCCCAATAGCCCCCGTCCCGTTCTTCACGTGACTACTCCCGTAATACAAGTTGACATTATCCGTGAAGAACACCGGTATCTGCGAAAAATCAAACGTTCCCGACATCGGTGGGGTAATATTAATCCCGTTCCAGTTTACCCGAGTCTGCGAGGGACTGGCCCCTCGGAAGGATGCCGTTGACAAGGCTCCCATTCCCAGACTTTTAATATAAATAGCCGTGTAGTCCGTCAACAATTCTGCCAGCGAACGGGTTTTATTCGCCCGCATAATCTCCGGGTCAATACGACTCACCTTTGCCCCCGCATTCGCCTCGTTAGCATGGCGAACACGCTGGCTGACCACCTGCACCGTATCAATTACCCCGTACATTGCCACGGGATCCTTCTTCTGGGCCTCAACCCTCGTCCCGCCCCAAGCGAAACAAATACACAATCCTATCGTTATCCTTTTAAACATCATCTATTCTTTAACGTTGACTTCCCGGGAAATAAACCTGACTGGGATAAACTCCTACCTTGTGACTGATCTTCGTCCCGTCCTTCAAGTAATGCCGGACATACCCTCTCTGCGCCGTGTAATCCAAGCAATCACACAGGTAAACATCTCCCTCCGGGCTAACCGCAAAACCGTACATCATCCTCACTTCCGGCAAATCATAATAATGATTGAATTCCCCCGTTTCCACATTCATCCGATACACGCTTTGTTGTTCCTTCACCCCCTCCTCGTTTTCTTCAACCGAGCGGGTTTTCACGTTGAAATATATCCATGTTCCCGTGGGATCAATATCCGTACGATTATAATTGATATAGCCAATAACCTCTCCCGGTGTTTGGGAATTCGGATCCCCGAAAGGCAGGGTGTACGACTTCACCACTTTCTCCCGTTTGGGATCCACGCATTTCAGCGTGACCCCCGTCACCGCCCCGTCTCTTTTCTGGTTCATCAATCCCCAAATCATCCCCTCCTTATCCACAAGCAATTGGCAAGTCTTCGTGTATTCTTCGTTGTACACCTCCTTGATCACCCGGGCGTGATCCTTCTTGATATTATCCGCATCAAACACGTACAAACCTCCCTGTGTCATCCCGAATACTTTGTTCTCTGCCACCACCAGATATTCCACCCACCGGGGAATAGAAATGTACTCCAACGGTTTCCCGTAGGGTGCGACCGTCCGGATACGCACCAATTGCCGATTCAGATCGGACACGACGGCCTCCGTGGACGAAATCGGCACCACCTGCCGGGGATAACCCGCCTGCGTGTAAAGAATCGTCCCCACGGATTTAAAAGTTACCGGATCAATGATCTCGATCTTTTTCGAATTATTCATCGCCACGAAATACTTGCCGTTTATCAACGTGATCGACTGCGCCACGTCGCCCATCGGACGGTGGTTCACATCCTGAAAAGCATCCACCACGACGCCTCCATCCTTGTATATCACGGAAATCGCCCCGGCATTCGTGTTAATCAACCCCTCGTTCAACACGAGCGCCTCGATACTTCCATCCCCCATGATCCCGTCAGGATAAGGCATCCCCGGTTTATCACACGATACAACAACTGTACTGATCCAGAGAATGACCAGAAAATGAAACAACTTTTTCACGAACATAAGTTCCCTTTTAGCCAGAAAAAGACTTGACGTATCCGGTCGACAATTATTAAGCTATCGGCGTTCACGTTCATCTTTCCCTTGAACGTTAAACATATAATGATTGGCAGGTCTTCTGACTTACCCCATCCCCGGACGTCCTTCCCATTTCAAGTTGAAACAGTGGAGTGAGTAGTGTCCGTGGACTTTAGTGGAGCTTACAGCAGCGGGTCTGTTCAGGATTCGCACCTGATTCCCTTTTCACCACACGCCTGAAACAGGGTGTGACACCAAAATCATCGCAAAAGTATATAAAAAACTAATACGATTTTAATTTAAAAACCATCATTTAGATTATTCACAATATTTATTGTTTCTCTACAAATAGATTGTCGGGCAAATAACATGATACACAGAGTTATAAGGATTTGTTTTTATAAACAAACTCTTACGACATCTGTTATCTTCCATCACTCATTTACTATTCAGCCTCCCACAGACACACCGAATCAGAAACATCCTTCCCGTCGGCATTTTTAGCAAAGACATAAATGACAAGGCCTTCCCCGGCTATTTTTTCTGAAAAGTTCACGCTTTTTTCTATCGTCTCTCCCCGAAGTCCCAACTCCTCGACACGACAAATATATTTCGTCTTACAAAGAAGCACGGCATAAATCTTATCATCCAGAAAGCAATCAACGGACTCGATTTCTTCCTTCTCGTGAGTGAAAAAGATTCTCCGATTTTCCATATCAACCTCGGCACGAATTTCTGGGATCACCAACGAACCCGCTGCCACGCGTAATTTCTCGTAGTTGATCACCCCGTTAAATTCCTTGACTGCTTTCTTACGGCTATTGAAAGGTTTTTCCGGATTTGCTTTCTCCACGGTCACCGCATCCATCACGTTCGCACTGGTAAATCCCCGAAAACCTTTCGGGTAACCGTTCCCTCCGGGAAATCCCAACTGGACGGCATTTCTCATCCATATTTTCCGTTCCGTTATCGTCCCGAAAGCCGCGGACTGTCGTTTTTGCGGTTCCTGACTCGGTTTACGCGAGATGCTTGTCCCCCGGCAATAATTTTTCCCGCTTGGTCCCCCGTAAGTGATCACGTTACCGAACTTACCCCGAATCTTTCCAAGTGGATTTACAAATTCCGCCATATCCTGTTATTTTTATGTTCCTCGCCAGCAAAGATACACAAATAAACCGATGTAGTCACACTTTCAAACTAAATAAATAAATTATTACATGTATTATTCATGAGATATAAGTGATCACTTTCATGTAAAGCGCTATTAAAACGCTATTAAATCCCTATTAAAGCGCTATATATAATAGCGTTTTATAAAAGATTTATTTGCGTATTAAAAATATTCTATCTACTTTTGCTCATGAATTAATACACGAGTGATTATCAAATAATTATTATCATGGAAAACACATTATCTATTCCAGTAGCTCTCTTGGCACAAGGCTCTATCCGGATCGACGGGATAACCTATTACCGACACGGCAATAAAGTTCGGGCCTGCAAATCACGACGGAGCCCTAAAAAAACAAGAACCGAGGGGGAAGAGGAATCCTCCAGCCGTTTCACGGAAGCCCGTAAAATGTGGAGAATCTATCGTCGTGCCATCGGGGATTTACCGATATGGAAACTCATGGCCAAGGAGATGGGAATAAATAAAAGCGATTCCTTATTCCATTCTCAAAACGGAGGATGTTTTCGCCCGGGAGAAGGGGTATGGGCTTTCCCGACATTCCGATTCTCGACAGGCACGCTGGATGCACCGGTGATCACGGGTGTCACAAGGGAAGGATGGTCCGTGACCCTAAACTGGGAAAATGACATTGACTGCCCGAAAGCGAGCGTGTCAGATCAAGTGTACGTGGGATATTTTTACGGGACCTTACCCCGCGCCCCGCAAATGATCACGTGTTTTAACTCGTTTCGGGGCGATGGCAAGGTGACCGTGGACATTCCGGCAGCAAAACAACCGGAAGGGACACCCCTGCATCTCTACTTGTTTTTCGGCAATAAAGATACCACCCGTTTCTCTCCAAGCGTGTACGCGGGAGTGTAATGTCCATACGCTCCCCCCTCTCTCCGAAATCGTGATTACCGGACGTTACGCCCGCGGGAATTCATCGGCATGGGGGACCTTGTGACAGATATGCAAGAAGTTAAACATTATTACACGCTTGGCATCCTCCCCCGTGACGGGATTGATCATCGAAAACCTCGCCTAACAGGTGGTTCATACCAATGAAATAAAAATCTTTTATCCAATTTATTGTCTAATTAAAAATTACGACCTATTTTCGCACCGTCATAGTTTCATACACCACTTCGTGATGTATTGAATGAAAAAGGGAATCCGGTGAAAATCCGGGACAATACCCGTTGCTGTATTTCCCCCTTTTAAAGGAAAAGTTTATCGTACGTTTGCCACTGGTTAGAATGCTGGGAAGGCACGATAAAAGGGATAAGTCAGAAGACCTGCTATGATGAGGGACAGATTTGCATCTGCGGGATTCAGATGGTAGTCAGGTTGGATGGCAAGGTCATTCTGTTTTGATTTACCGTTTCAGGTTTTTCCCGCTCGCGTAAATATATCTCTCGAAGCATAAGAGCTATTATATATGAAACGAGTACTATTTTTATTCACGTCAATCGTTCTGCTGATGCTATCCGGTTGTCAGACGAAAACAAAGTCCACGACTGCCTTCACGAAGGAAGTTTACTCACCGGAATACGCCGCAGGCTTCGACATCATGGGAGCTGATAACATGGAAAGCACGATTATTCGCGTGCGTAATCCTTGGCAGGGAGCGGAAGGCATTGAAATGTCCTACTTCGTGGCCCGGAACGGAGAGCAGGCACCGAAAGATTTTGACGGGGTGATTATTCCCGCGGGAGCCAAACGAATTGTGTGCATGTCATCCACTTACATCGCCATGCTGGATGCCATTAACCAAGTAGATCGAGTAGTCGGAGTTTCCGGGATGAATTATGTTTCCAACCCGTATGTCCTTGCCCACAAAGAAACCATAAAAGACATGGGGGCAGAAATAAATTACGAACTTCTTGTCGGGTTGGCCCCGGATCTCGTGTTACTTTACGGCATCGGGGACGCGCAATCAACCGTGACGGACAAATTAAAAGAATTGAATGTTCCTTATATGTACGTGGGGGAATACTTGGAAGAATCTCCGCTGGGCAAGGCTGAATGGTTGGTTGCCATTTCCGAATTGACGGATAGCCGGGAAACAGGTACAAAAGTATTTAAAGAAATACCCGAACGTTATAACAACATGAAACAGTTAACGGCAAACGTGGAAAAACGTCCTACCGTCATGCTGAACATGCCGTGGAATGACAGTTGGGCCATGCCTTCCGTGAAAAGCTACGTGGCACAATTAATCACGGATGCGGGAGGGGATTATATTTACAAGAAAAACACCTCTAACGGGGCCGAACCCATCGGGCTGGAAACAGCCTACGGGTTGATTCGCAAGGCTGACGTGTGGTTGAATGTAGGCATGGCGACTACTCTCGACGAGTTAAAGATCATGAATCCGAAATTCAAGGATGCGAAAGCCATCCAAGAAAACAAGGTCTATAATAATAACTTGCGCTTAACGCCCGAAGGGGGAAATGATTACTGGGAATCGGCTGTTGTCCACCCGGACATCGTACTCCGGGACCTGATCAAAATCTTACACCCGGAACTGGTGACGGAGGATTTGTATTATTACAGGCACTTGGAATAGTTTAGAATTTAGAGTTTAGAATGAAAAAAGCATCTACCCCCACCAACTCCCCCTTACACAGGGGGAGAGACGAACGCGAGAAGGCGCTACGATATTACAATGTAGCGTATCCTCCCCCTGTGTAAGGGGGAGTTAGAGGGGGTAGTTAAAGCGTCGGCCTTGTGCGGCTGGAATCTAAAATCATAAATCAAAAAATTAATAACGGTGATGTCATTTTCAATTTTATCGTGAAACGCAATTCGATCATATTCCTTTTCCTGAGCCTGCTGGTATTCGTGCTGTTCGCACTCGATTTAGTGTCGGGGGATTCGGCACTTTCCGTCGGGCAGGTTTGGAACGTGTTCACGGGTAACGAGACGGATATGACAACCCGCAATATCGTGCTGTCGATTCGATTGGTGAGGGTGATCGTGGCCGTTCTGATCGGCGTGGCGCTTTCGATAAGCGGCTTGCAGATGCAGACGGTTTTCCGGAACCCGTTGGCAGATCCTTACTTGTTGGGAGTAAGTTCCGGATCGGGATTAGGCGTTGCTTTCTTTATCCTAGGGGCTCCTTTGCTGGGGCTGGCACATTCCGGGTTCTGGCAGTCGGTAGGTATTGTCGGGGCCGGATGGGGTGGGGCTGTCATGGTCCTGTTACTAATTGCCATCATCAGCCGTTACGTGAAAAATATCCTTGGGGTGTTGATCATGGGAGTGATGATCGGTTACATCGCGGGAGCTATCATACAGATTTTACAGTACTTGAGTTCTGCCGAGCAATTGAAAATGTTTTTCCTGTGGTCGATGGGCTCCTTGGGACACGTCACGACCACGAAACTATTTATCATGATTCCCGTGATTTGCGTGGGCGTCATTCTCTCGATTTATTGTATCAAGGCATTGAATCTTCTTTTACTCGGGGAGAGCTATGCCCAGACGATGGGACTGAATATACGGCGTGCCAGAACGCTTATTTTCGTGTCGACAACGTTGTTGACCGGAACCGTGACAGCATTCTGCGGCCCGGTGGGCTTTCTCGGACTTGCCGTGCCTCACGTGGCCCGTATGTTGTTTAATGACGCGGATCACCGGACGCTTTTGCCGGGAAGTATATTACTGGGAGTCGTGGCCATGTTGATATGTGATATTATTGCTAAAACACTCGTGCTACCCGTGAATTGTATTACTGCCCTGCTGGGAATTCCGGTAATTATTTGGGTAGTATATAAAAATCTTCGACCGGTATGATACAACTAGAATCTTTAACACTGGGATACGGGCAACAAATCCTGCTGGACCGGGTGTCGGCCAGCTTGGACGGGGGCGGGTTGATCGCCTTGCTGGGACGTAACGGCAGCGGGAAAAGTACCTTGCTGCGGGCCACGGCGGGGTTAGGGAAAATCAAGTCCGGGCGAATATTGCTGGCCGGGAAAGACCTTGCCGGGTTGCGACCGGAGGAACTGGCTGGCACCGTCAGTTTCGTGACTACTGAAAAGGTTCGGATTCCTAACTTGAAATGCCGGGATGTAGTCGCCCTCGGGCGGGCCCCCTACACGAACTGGGTAGGAAGACTGCAACCACGAGACCGGGAAATCGTTGATAAATCCCTCGCATTACTCGATATGTCCACCTATGCCGAACGAACAATGGACCAGATGTCGGACGGGGAATGCCAGCGAATCATGATCGCCCGGGCCCTCGCACAAGACACTCCTATCATCTTGCTTGATGAACCCACCTCTTTTCTGGACCTGCCAAACCGTTACGAGCTGGGAGTGCTATTGCAAAGACTGGCTCACGAACAAAACAAATGTATCCTTTTTTCAACCCACGAACTGGATATTGCTCTCACGCTCTGTGATTCCATCGCCCTGATCGATCGTCCGCATTTGCATTACCTGCCCACGCGACAGATGATTAACAGCGGTCATATCGAACGCCTGTTCCGTAACGAGACCATCACGTTCGACCCGAAAGAATTGCGTATACGTGTCCGGTGAAAGGCTGTTTAAGACTGGCATTAAACTTGTCGCTCATTTTCGATAATCATAGAAAATTGAGTATCTTTATTCTATTATTATCCATAAACGAACGCGCATGAGTGAGAAAATTTATCCCATAGGTATCCAGAATTTCGAGAAAATCCGAAAAGAAGGTTATTTCTATATTGACAAGACCGCCTTGATTTACCGACTGGTAAAAACAGGTAGTTATTACTTTCTCAGTCGCCCGCATCGTTTTGGCAAAAGCCTATTGATCTCCACGCTCGATGCCTATTTCCGAGGAGAAAAAGAAATCCATGACAAGCATTACGCTCAACCATTCCAATCAGACAAGCGCAAGATATTTAAAATCGGTGTAAATTTCAGTTCGAAAACAAGGAATATCGAGAAATGGATCGTGGAGTCATAACGCTCGGATTCATCCAGACAAGAGACAATCCGAAAATAGATTTATTCCACAAATTGTCTCTTGGCTATGACTCGCTTGAATCAAGCAATCTGGATTCCAAGTTTCCGGAAGTTCTTCGGATGACCGAAAAGTACAAACACATCCTTTTCAACAAAAACGGTATCATCGGACGGGTTATTCATTACCAATGATTTATCGACTTTAGCATCATAGCGTTTTAAGGCTATCAATTTTAACCCAAATTCTTCTTCGAATTTCGCATCACCTAATTTTCGCCCGATAAAACGAGGTGGAATCTCCCACTCGATAATCAAATGATCGTCATCAACAACATAAGAATCTATAGTTGTCCCCAACTCCACTTTTGTCGCAAAGAAATCGGCATACTCCCATTCCGGATTGATGGTCTCCGTGATTCCCATAGACTTTAGAATCACCTTATGCACCGGCGAAATGGCCCGGGCAACGATACGTTTCACGCCAAATTGTTTCAATAGCGCAATCACGAACAAGGAGGTCCCGAAGTCTTTCCCGAACACCACAAACACCACATCCACTTCTGTCAAAGGTAGCGTTTGTAATGCTTGTTCATTTTTCACATCCAATGCCACGGTATTCGTGATGGAATCTTTGTATAAATTAATCTTACTGATGTCAGAATCCACTCCCAACACCTCGTTTCCCCGTTTGGTCAGACGTTGCGATAATGCAAGCCCAAAATTACCTAATCCAAATACGATACACTTCATAATAATTGAAAATTGAGAATTGAAAATTGAAAATGTGAGACGGAGCTTGGTTTTCAACTTTCAATTGATTAAACGATTACGGTTTCATCGGGATACGTGTAAAGTTTCACATCCTGATGGCGGATGAAACAAGCCAAAAGGGTGATTAAGCCCACACGCCCGACAAACATGGTGAGGGCAACGATCATTTTACTTGCCACGCATAAATGGGGTGTCAAATCCAAAGTCAGCCCCACCGTTCCCAAAGCTGAAACAATCTCAAAAACAGCTTGAGTCAGCGTTGCCTTCGGTTCCAGAATCACAATGACAAAAACTGCCAGAATGATCCACAGAATAGAAAGTATGATGATTGAATGCGCCCGGTTCACGTTCTCCCGAGTCAATTGACGATGTGCGATAACAACCCGATCGTTCCCCGCGAGATTCGCCCATATATTTTTTAAAGCAATCACGAAGGTTGTCACCTTGATACCGCCCCCCGTGGACATCGGAGCCGCACCGATCCACATCAAGACAATCGTGAGGAAGATTGTCGGAACGTGTAACATGGACATATCCACGTTGTTAAAACCTGCCGTACGAGGGGTGACGGCCCCCATAAACGAAGTGGCAAATTTTCCCGTGAATGACATTCCGTCCAACACGTTATGATTTTCAAATATCCAGAACAAGGCTGTCCCCACGACAAGCAGGATTAAAGTGGTCGGTAACACAATTCGCGTTGTCGTACTCACGATGCGAGGTTCGTGGACCACCTTGTAATTCATACCCAACAGACATTTGATCTTATTCCGAATACCATAATGCAGGAGTCGCCCGTAATTGAACAAGATCGGGAATCCGATACCACCAAATATAATCAAAAAAGCCAAAATGACTTGCAAACCATACAAATGCCTGATCAAAGGATCATAGAGATTGCCCGGCAACGTGGAGAACCCGGCATTACAGAAAGCCGAAACACCATGAAACAAGGCGAAAAAGAGTTTATTGTCAATTTCCGCTACATCCTGCACTTGCATGTAGACAAGGTAAACACCAATTCCCTCGATGATAAACGTGGTCAGAATGATATACACGACCGTCCGGAAAATATCGCTCAAAGATGCCTCGTTCAATAGGTTTTTCATCATGAACTGATCGTGAAAGGAGGTGCCACTCAAGAATGACATGGCAAAAAAACTGGTAAAGGTCATCACCCCAATTCCCCCAACTTGAATCAGCATGAGCAGCACGACCTGCCCGGTCAACGTAAAAGTGGCACCGGTATCAACGACAGTCAACCCGGTCACACACACGGCACTCGTCGAGGTAAACAAGGCATCCATGAAACTGATCCCCTCGTACGTGGCATTAGGTAATCTTAACAAAACAGCCCCCAAAAGGATGATAAATAAAAAACTTGCGGCAAAAAGAACTTCCGCCTTTACCCGACTTCGCAAGACAACAAATATCTGTTTCGAGAGTTGTATGATACTCAATAGTAATACCACAGCATACGTCAATATTCGCTCGACCTTGAAAAGGAAGGGGTTAGTCTCCTCGAAATCCGGTCGGTCGAAGTGTTTGGAGAACAAGGTCAAGGCAAACAGGAAAAGTAACACTAACACTTCTATCCAAAATCCTTTTTCCGCCCGCAGCAGCCTGAAATTAAACAAGAACCGCAACAAGCCAAGCACTACGAAAAGACGAATTATCGCTCGATAGGTGTAGTATATCTCATGAGAATAATCAGCCGGCATATCAAAGCCGAAACGATAAATGACTAAAATAATTGCGAGAAAAGAGGCTAGAAATAATAACACATTACTTACCAGTTCAACAATCTGTTTTACAGACTTATAAATCTTTCTCGCCCGATAGCGGAATTCCACTGAAAACATAACACCAACTTTTTTTAATAAATAACGTTAAGCAGTTACCGCAAGTTACATAAATCACCGATAATTCTTCACTTTCCGATAACACCGGGAAATGTCTCCAAGTTTACTCATTATTTTTCAGTTTTCCGCTAGACTTTTCTATTTTTGATTTTCACGAAAAGGTAAAACACAAGAGGGGATAACCCAATATAGTTATTTCATGAATACAAAGTAAACTGCCAGCACCAAGCAAACACAAGCGGCCAAGTGATTCCACTGGAAGGTTACCCCTTTGAAGAAAAGCATGGAGAAGATAATGAAAATGGTCAGCGTGATCACTTCCTGAACCACTTTTAACTGCATCAGCGAAAAAGGCCCCCCGTTCCCAATGAATCCCAAACGATTAGCCGGAACTTGGGCACAATATTCGAACAAAGCAATACTCCATGAAAACAAGATTACCCCGAAGAGAGGCCAGTTATCTATCCATTTCATTTCCTGTAACTTCAGATGGCCATACCAAGCAAAAGTCATGAATACGTTCGAAACGATCAGCAATAATATCGCATAAAGTCCTTGCATACTGTATTTTTTAATCTATTTATAAGTCTTCAGAAGACGGCACAAAAATACAAATTCTCAAAGAAATTCGTGAAATAGACCACAAATATTACATCACTCGACTATTCTTCCACTATTCATTCCATAAGGAAACAAATAGCATACTATATTGCAATATTTGCAAGCAAAACTTCCGTACTTTTGTAAAAAATATAAAGGACAATGAATAATTACAAGCATGTATGCATGTTACTACTAGGATGGTTGACGTGTATAGTATTGTTTTCAGCCTGTAAAAAGGATGTCTACGATCCAAACAAGAATGAACCGGCAAAAGATATTTTTGACTTCGCCACCACCGTCGATAAGTCTCTGGACATTGATTATGGCATGAAAGGTAACAAAGCCGTGTTCGAGGTATTCACGGAAGATCCCGTTATTTTAGAAAACGGAAAAGCCAAGAAAAAAGAAAATGTAAAATCCATTTTAAAAGCGTATACGGATGAAGATTGTACATACTCCGGTATTGTCAATTTGCCAACAGCTTGCACGAAAATTTATCTGTATTCGGAGAATTATATTCTACCGACCAGCGTGGAAGTCGAGGTCGAAAATTCGGGAATTAAATTCAACCTGAAAGATTATATCAAAAATCTTCAATCAAGCACGCCGGTCATGACATCCCAGATGGTGATCATGGACAAAGCGCTATCCAAAGCATACACGGAAACGAACCCGTACAACATTCAGTTCCTTGGAGGATATGATAATAACGGGATGCCGGATTACCTTCTAAGGGAAGAACATAACGGGATCACGTACCCGGTTGCCGTTGATGTACCCAACGGACTAGTAAACCGGTTAAACGATGTTTTGACCGCCAAAGATAACTCTAGCTTTGCTGTTTCGACAAAAGTTATAAACACGAATGTCTTGAAAGATGCTAGCATTAAATTGACATTCCTTGGAGAAGAGGCCGAATACCGGAATGCAATCGGTTACTACTATTACGAAACCCAGAATCCACCAAGCGCGGAAGAGTTCGAATCCCTACCCAAATACATCGCTTTCCCAAATTGTTCTACATGGGGGTCAAACTCCGGAATCACAAGTAATTATATGCCCCCATTATGGTCTGGCCATCAGATTCAACTCAAATATTTTGACAAAAACGGGAAAGAGACAAATGTATTCCCGGCAGGCATCACTATCGGATGGTTTATGATTCCGGATGGGTTTGAAGTTTACAAACAAGCATCAGGAAATAAAGTTAACATTGTGAATCCGAAATATGGTATCCGGTATTCGAATAACGAATTCAATAAAGACAATAAAAGTGTATGCATAAGCCTATACGACGAGAAAAGTAAAACTACTGTAAACGGTTTCGAGGACGGAGGAGACAAGGATTACAAAGATGTTTTTTTCTACTTGACCTCCACTCCCGAAGAGGCGATCTATGACCCGAACAAGCCAACAACCGACCCGGATGAAGAATATCCACCCATTGAAAGTGACGCCCTCGAAGGTACGTTAGTATTCGAGGATTTATGGCCCAGTCAGGGAGATTATGACATGAATGATGTTGTTGTCACGTATCATACCACATTCACAACTGACAAGGACAATAAAATTATTGGGATCAAAGACATATTCACTCCAATCCATGCAGGCGGAGCTTTAAAAAGCGCTTTCGGTTATCAAATGAACATGGACAAGAGTGATATTGACAATATTAAAATCGAGAATTCCTCATCAACCGCCCTCAACGAGAATGGAATGGAAATCAACCAAGATAAACCAACATTTATGTTGTTTGATGACATTCAACAAGCTGTTAAAAACGGAGCGATAACCGTTACCTTGGAACTGGCCGGAAAGAACTCGATCAATGATGTCTCAAGAAAAAAACTTTACAATCCATTTATCTGTGTCAGCACGGATGGATTCAATGCAACAAGCAAAGAAGCTCGTCGTGAAATTCATCTCACAAATTATCCCCCGACCCCGTTTGCCAATTTGTATTTCTTCGGACGTAATAATGATAAAAGTTCGTTGGATCAAGAAGGAAATCCTATCGGACCCAATTACTATGTCGCTGAAGATAACTATCCCTTCGCCATCGATCTTCCTATCACAGATTATCAGATACCGGATGAGAGTGTAAAAATTGACAAGTTCTACCCGGGGTTCTATAAATGGGCAAAAAGTAAAGGCGAAGAAAATAAAGACTGGTATGAATACCCAGCCTCCAAATAATACTGATTTTAATAAGTATTTCATATCACGATCTCAGAGACAGGCCTACCAGCCTGCCTCTGATTTTTATATATCCACACCCATCGAAAGAAGCAAATTTTTGTTTAAAAAACAAGAATTTTAAGAGATTTCAGTCTGTAAACACTATCTTTGTTCAAATAACGGATAAACTTTACCATCAAAGTGCAGTATCATGAAAGCGAACAAGATTCAGAAAATAGAGATCCGCAATATATGGGGAAAATATAATTTCCGGTGGGAAAATCTCAATCCCGACGTGAATATCCTGACAGGTATTAACGGTAGCGGGAAAACCACATTCTTCAATATTATTGACGCCTTACTTTCGGCAGATATTAAACGCTTGAAATTGTACAACATCGAGGCCGAGGTCACTATTGACGACATCTTGATCAGTTTCCGGAAAGATAGTACCCTAGCATCTGTAAGACAAAAGTTAGCCGGGGTGAACTATTTAAAGATCAGCACCTTTGACGTACCAATCCGAGACCGTCGAAAAATGGGTAAAGAAGATAGTCCCTTACTCAGCGAGTTAAAGGAAATCGTGTACAGCGTGGGCGAGAATAACAATTCGTTTTCTGATTACCGCCTTCGGGCCACGAATTTTCCGGATCAGGCGGAAAAGATCAACCGCAGGATTCGCAAATTTTACGACACGGTGAACCACTTGTTTGCCGGAACAGGGAAGACCATCGAGATTGACCCAATGACGAATCAATTGGTCTTCCGGGATGGAGATGAAATTATCCATCTTTACAAGCTATCGTCGGGAGAGAAACAATTACTAATTATTCTGCTCCGCGTGTTCCTGATGGACGAACAACCTTACATCCTGCTTATGGATGAACCGGAAATCTCGTTACATATCGAGTGGCAGTACCGCCTTTTTGAAGAAATTCAAAAACTGAACCCGCATTGCCAAATCATTACCTCTACCCACTCCCCGAGCCTGTTCGGTGATGGCTGGGGGGACAAGTTGGTATTCATCGAAGACCTATTGATTCACTAACCTGATCAATTTTAGATTTATGATTTTAGATTCCAACCCAGCTCTTTTAATCGTAGATTGATGGTCTTTTTACATTTTCAATTCTCAATTTTCAATTGTTATGTTTTCTCCTCCCGTATCTAAAGAAAAATATTATTATCACGCAGCCAAACGTTTTATGATGGACGCACAGCTCTTGCGTTGTAGGGCAGCTATTCACGTGGAAGATAAAGACGATATTGTTTTCTGGAGCAATATTTTCAAGCATTTCCGCCCGAATGACCGGTTTCATTTTATCGCGGGTTCCCGGAACGAACGGGGCCATGAAACCAGAGGCGTGACGCAATGTCTGAAATATGTCAAATACTTAAACCCGAAGTTTTTTATCTGCATAGACAGTGACTATCGCTATTTGTTGCAAGAACAAGGGATTGATGTTAAACATTACATTTTCCAGACCTATACCTACTCTTTCGAGAACCATCATTGCTATGACAAGGGGTTGAACGAGTTATGCTACCGGATCACGACCCTACCTAATAACGTGTTCGATTTTCACCAATTTCTGAAAGAGTATTCGAATATCGTGTACAAATTATTCCTGTGGCATCTATATTTCCTAGTGGCAGATCCCAAACGATTCTCGATCGCTGATTTCAACGAACTGATTTCGTTTCAATGGCAACGTCGACCGGACATCCGACAGAACGGACGCCACGAGTTAAACAAGTTGAAAGGACGGATCGAACAAAAACTTGCCCAACTCCGGAAGAATTACCCCAAAGCGAACCTTTCCATACTGGAAGAAAAATACCAAAAGATGGGGCTGACCCCGGACACCACGTATCTCTTTATCCGGGGGCATAATATTTATGATATGGTTTACATGCTGAACCGGGAAGTTTGTAAAAAGGTACTGAGAATCGCGAAAGATTCGTATTCCGGTTCACAACAACCGCCTCATGTCAACCTTTTTGGTTACCGGAACAGTATTGACGATCAATTGAAAAAGAATTTACATTTCGGGGCTTATCCCGCCATTCGCAAGATAGAGGAAGACGTTCATCTTCTATTCTAAGGTTTCCTCCCGGAAGGTAACACCTCCAAGATGGCTTTATGGGATTCGCCATTCTTTCCAATCGTGAAATGAATACGGGCTTGTATTCGCTTACCGGATGGCGTGTTCTCCCATTTAGGCCCCTCGGCCAACAATCGAATAACCTCTTTATTGCTCTCCTTCGAGAAACCATCCTCTATCCGGATTCGGCTGGGGACTTTCTTCCTGTTCAACTCGAATGAAAGTATTACAGCCCCCATTTTATTCGAATCCAAGTCGGTTTTCGGATAGCGCAAAGCTTTTTCCATATATTGATTGAAATGGAGGACATCATCTTTAGATACCAACGTATCAAGTACAACATTTTGTCGACTGGTTATAACAGAAACTTCCTGCATTTTTATATTGGACATTTCTACCTCTTTCTTTTTTGCAACACCATAACCGGTAACAACAACCTCATTCATTTTTTCTGCATCTTCTTCCATCTTCACTTGCAATTCGTCTCCCGCCTTAACCAAAATATGCTGAGATTTCATCCCGATAAAAGAAAAGGTAAGTAAACCCTCTGATGTAGGAAGATCCAAACTAAAGTGGCCGTTGGCATCCGTGACTACCCCCATCGTCGAGCCGGAAAGGAGTACTGTCACTCCCGCTAAAGGATTGTCCTTCCCATCCGTTATCATACCCGACACGTGATTATCGTTTACTTTCATTTTCCGGGTTACCAGTCGGGAAGTATCTTCAATCTGAACACTTGCCAAAGAAACTTCTTGATCAGCAAGTTCCTCCATCACCATCTCCCGTACAGAATCCTTTTTTCTTGCTACCCGGTTATCCGAGCGTAACAACTGTTTTTTATCGCCCGGAGGCACTGTCAAAGAATCCGTTTTATCAAATAAATCTATTGTGTTTCCACTTTCAAGTGTCAGTATCGCTCTCTCTTTGGTTTTCACCGAATCAGATAATTGAGCAACTACCATCACGGGTACATCAAAAGTTTTCTCTTGCCGGGTAAACCACCATGTCCCGCAAGCTAGCAAAATAGCAAACGAGGCTGCAATATACATCCATGTCCGTTTTTGTTTACGAGATGAACGGGAGCGCTCGTTCAACTGGCGTTCCAGACGAATCAGGCCATCAAGAGGATCACCGGGAGTCGAAGTCAACCCCTCCAATGCCTCGAACAAGAACGGATCGGACAAAGCCTCCCGCTCCATACGGTTAGCAGCCTTACCTTTCCGGTTGCCATGCAGGTATTCTTTTATGTCGTCAATCCGTTTCATTTGATGTTATTCCTTTACGTTCCAAACACAATTTCAAGTTCCGTTTCCCATTCTGGATAAAACTCTTTACCATTTTCGAAGAAAAACCCGTGCGTTCTTCCACTTCCTTGTACGAAAGTTCATTCAGGAAGAAATATTTCACGCTGACACGTTGTCTTTCAGGCAACCCCTCGATACATTCCCGCAACGATTTCTCTCGATTCTCCCTCTCGTTTACAACAGTAAGATGAAAATCATCGCAAAATTCCATAAAAGAATCGTCTAAAGAAACGGACAAATTTTTACTCCGTTTCCGGATTTCCATCAAGCAGTTATTGCGAATACAAGTATATAGCCAAGCTTTGAAGGATTGTATTTCCGTCTCTTTTACCTTCACAATCAATTCTTCGAATAGTTGCATAACGGCATCCTGCGCATCTTCCGGTCGCTTCAGATACTTTAAGGCCACCCCATAGACCAAGGGCATGTATCTTTTATAAGCCTCCACGAAATACGCCAAGTCACCGCTTTCACAATATCGTTTCAGCAGTTCTTCATCCGTTATGTTCTCTTGACCCCGCTTCACTATTTATACATTGATTTTTACAAATATAAGAATTAAAAAAATTCTCTCTAAAGATTTATGGAATTTCTTTTCGTCTGTCATCTTAGGATAAAATTAATTTAAAAATAACAGCTTATGAAAACAAATAGCGTTTTAAAGAAATTAGCATGGGGATTAGTTATATTCATTGGATTATCCAATGTCGTTTTAGCCCAAAAGATTCAAGTAAGTGGTAAGGTAATGCTTGCCGCGGACAGTTCGGCATTACCCGGGGCAACCGTTCTCATTAAAAACACGAATATTGGCGTAGCCACCAATTCGCAAGGGGATTACACGATACAGGCGAATGTAGGAGATACCTTACGATTCAGTTTTATCGGGTTAGAAATTTTATATATCCCGGTAAAAGAGAAGACATTAAACGTTTACCTGAATACGGATGACGAAACGGCAATGGTAAGCGAGTGCATTGTTACCGGATACGAAACCATACACCACGAAAGTGCCGTGCTTAAACTCCGTTCCGGAATGCCCGTAACATTAACTTCCGAGCAAAACACGGAAGAGTATAACGAATTCGCCGCAAATTGCTTCCTGTTGGCCTTGGACAAGCCTCTTTCCACGTTCTCGATCGACGTGGACAACGCTGCTTATTCTAATGTACGACGTTTTATTAATCAAGGAACTCTTCCTCCTGTCGATGCCATACGCACGGAAGAGTTCCTGAATTATTTCGCTTATGATTACCCCGCCCCACGAGGAAATGACCCGGTAAGTATCACCACCGAGGTTTCCAACGCCCCATGGAACACGCAGCACAAACTGGTACATATCGGGATCAAGGCAAAAGAAATTGCCACGGAAAACCTTCCGGCCTCGAATCTTGTATTCTTGATTGACGTATCCGGTTCCATGGATTTCTCCAACAAACTCCCGCTGTTGAAATCATCTTTGAAATTACTCGTGAAACAACTTCGTCCACAAGATCGAGTAGCGATTGTTACTTACGCGAACCAAACAAAAGAAGTACTTACCTCTACCCCGGGAAGTGATAAAGCCAAAATTCTGGCTGCCATCGATGGATTATATGCCAGTGGCGGTACTGCCGGTGGAGATGGAATCCAAAGAGCCTACCGGGTTGCCGAGAATAATTTTATTAAAGGAGGAAACAATCGCATTATCCTAGCCACAGACGGAGATTTTAACATCGGCATTTCTTCACCCAAAGAACTAGAAAAGATGATTGAAACAAAACGGGCTACCGGTATATACCTGACAGTATTAGGTTTCGGAATGGGAAATTATAAAGACAACCGGATGCAGGTTCTCGCGGAGAAAGGAAACGGGAATCACGCTTATATTGACAACCTGACGGAAGCGAAAAAAGTATTAGTAAACGAATTCGGAGGAACCCTTTTCACGGTTGCCAAAGATGTAAAGATTCAGGTGGAATTCAATCCGGCTAAAGTTCAAGCTTATCGCCTGATCGGTTACGAAAGCCGCCTGCTGGAAGCGAAAGACTTCAACGATGACACGAAAGATGCCGGAGAAATGGGAGCCGGACATAGCGTTACTGCCTTGTACGAAATCATCCCGGTCGGAGTTAAAAGTAATTTTGCACCAAACATCGACCCACTGAAATACCAGAAAACAGGAAAAGATGAAAAGAAAGCCTTAACGGATAGTCCGGAATTATTAACCGTGAAGCTTCGCTATAAACAACCGAACTCACATAAAAGTTCTAAAATGGAAGTAGCCGCTATCGACAAAGATACACCTATAAAAAAGAGTTCCGAAAATTTCCGGTTCTCTGCCGCTGTTGCAGGATTCGGGATGTTATTACAAAATTCGGATTACAAGAACGATTTTACATTCGATAACGTTATCGACCTCGCCAAACAAGCTACAAATTATGACCCGGAAGGGTATCGAAAAGAGTTTATCCGGCTGGTCGAAAGTGCTGCCTTACTAAAATGAATAAAACAAAATTGGCCGGAAAGCTTTCCGGCCAATTTTTATAAAGCAATATCACTTTATTTAATCAACAAATCGTTTTTCAATGCCGTCCGGGGAACAGCGACTTCAGCCACCCCACAAGCGTAAGCACCTAGAACATATTGACCATAGGTAAAACAAACTGAGGTTTTGTTAAAGTTAACAGCCGTCACATCTTTCAGCGTTGGATCTGTCGTAAAACAACCTTCCGGATTCTTGAAATTCGCTTTCAACTGGGTATTAATCTGAGTCTCGTTAGTATAATTCAGAATCTCCTGATTCGTCAAGAACTTCTGATTCTGCACGTCATAATTGAAGGTGTAGAAATTCGTTATTCCATGCGCACCGCCCGTGAAAGTGTAAACAATCAAGCGTACACTCACGTATTGGTCGTTTGCCATAAACACGCTATCTCCCACTTGCAATTCGTATATCCATACAGGACGCTCTTCTCCACTTTCCTGCCATGACTGGAAAAACTCGTTCGCGTTACTCTTCAAACTATCCTGCAAATCATTCACGAACTTCTCAATCTTCTTGTTCAAGACCTCGCAGCTCTTGTTCACGTTCGCATCAGCAGAGGAGAACATGGAACGATTTACCGTAATGTCCCAATTCTCAGAATTCGCCGTAACCTTTTCATTCTTCACGTTCAGCTCCTGAACCTTTGGCTGGCATCCCACAAAGGCAAATGCCATTAAAACTGCCATAATTAGTGTACTTTTCATTGTGTGTTTTGTTTTTTGTGTATATCACAAAATTATGAAATTAAAATATACTGTTATCACATTGCATCACTTTTATTTTATCAAATCTAAAGCTGCCAATTTCTGCTTGATCCTCATTTGAATCATCGCTTTTGTCATTTCCTGTTCCATTTGCATGGATTCCATAAAAGCCTGATTATAGCACTTCTTTGCCTCGTCATATTCTTTCAAAACCTTATTGGTATCCCCTAGCATTGCCAAGAAGTTAATTTTATCCATCAACGAAATATCCGTGTATTGTAATGCTTTTATCGTCCACTCTTTCGTTTTCAAAATAACGCTTTCAGGCACTTTTCCCCCGGTAGCGGTATAAACTTGCTGGGCAGCCATTCCATAATCAACGGCACGGGCATCCTCTCCCAATTCTTTAAAATAAGCATCCATAGACTTCACGTATTCCTCCCCGTCTTTCTTATAAAAAAGCAAATACTCGGCATCATACAAATAGGTAAATCGCTGCCGGGCAGACATCGTTTTCTGTGGGACTACGCTGTATGTCAACCTCATATCCCCATCAATGCGTTCCAAGTATTTTTTATACTCCTCTTTACCGGCACGGGCCATATTCTCCATGATTTTATTATTGTACTCCATCACGAAATAAGCAGGCCCTTCCCCAAGTTTCAAATAAGCCTCCATGTTTTTATTCATAAACTCCATCAACTTGTCCCCCGGCTTATCCGCATGATGAAAAGTATTGATAATGCGATAATCATCCGCATTAATTAATTCCGGTCCCATTTTCAAATCAATATAGTCCTTAAAAATCTTTTCGATTCGGGCAATCCATTTTGTCTGTTCCATATTTTCCAGCGTACTCACGTAAGCGGGAGCCCCCAGCAACAACTGTTGCATTAACACTAAATCATTCTTAGAAGATTTGAACTTCGTGTAAATCTCCTCAAAGCTCATCTCTTCCCCCGTGACAACCTTGGCCGATTTTATAAGAGCCGCACCATCAAGAGCTCCTTCCAAGCGAGAAAGCAATTTTCCATCCGCATCAAAAAAAGCCAGCGTGGGATACGATCTCACCTTATTCTGCTTCACGACCTGACGATTAGCGGGATTCTCCGCGTCAATCTGTATGGAAACAAACTTCTCGTTAAAATACTTTCCAACAGCCTCAAGCGTGAAGACATCTTTAGCCAGCCGTTTACAAGGCCCGCACCAATCCGCGTAGAAATCCACGAACAGCATCTTTCCCTCTTGCTTGGCTTTTTCTAAAGCCGCATTATAATCTCCTTTAAAGAATTCAATTCCTTGACCAAAAGACTGAATTCCTCCCATAAATATCAATACAATAACCAGAATTGTTTTCATTTTTACTTTTGTTTTAGATAAAGGGGCTGTCCTAAAAGTCAATTTTAAACAACTACCCCCACTAACTCCCCCTTACACAGGGGGAGAAACAGCTTGGTAATCAGCTCTCCCCTGTGTAAGGGGGAGTTGGAGGGGGTAGTTGGCAAATACAAACAGGACTTTTTGGACACCCTCTTTATCCGAATTAATTTATTTTACCACAAACGTATAGACATCCGATAATAACTCGGAGTAACCATCATTCGAAACTTTCAAGGTAACGACATAACGCCCCACGGGTAGTTCCGTGTATAACGGTAACTCCATAACTCCTCCACCACGGACTGTAATTTCTTTTTTGAATACTTCCGCATCTCCTCCCTCCGAAGCCTTCACGCTTACAAATTCGAACGACAGGGGGGAAGTACCCAATACTCCCTGTATTTTCTGGGTCACCCAAGGAGCCTCATTCGCCATCCTGACAGCATCTTCCACCGGATCCAGTGTTTTTTTCACTTCCAATTCATTCGGTAAATAACCGGCATTCTCCGCCTTCAAATACCCGACCTTCATATCCTGACATCCCCAACAGGTGATAATCAGCACAAGAAATAAATATACTTGTTTCATCATAGCATTTCGTTTTTATAATTGTCCCAAGGTATAAGAGTAATTCAAAGAATGAACGACTCCATTATCCGTTTCTATATCAGTTGAAGCGACATCAATCTGTGTTCTCGTGTCAAACGAAGTGACATACAAATACACGGGTCCCACGTCCGGAATATCATGATAGGTATCCTGAAACGAGTATACCCAGAATTTTGTCCCGAAAGCACTGGTGAAAACTTTTCCACCTTTCCCCTGCGTCTCGCCCAAAATCTGTTCGCCCCGGGGAATATCATCCCGCCAATGAATCCCGGCAACCACATGCCGTAATATCAACTCCCGACACGTTGCTTCCGGAATTTCCCGAATAGCATTATATCCCTGCTCGATCATCCATCGAAGAATGGATAAATTTGTCGGACCGAAAAAAGTTATTTTCTCGTACCCGACCTGCTTCCCTTGAAACAAATCTTCCAGACCGGCACGTTCCACCAAGAGTAACGTGCTATCCCAATCGTAAGAATTGGAATGCAGGTAATCATACATCGTCCCGTCAAAACGGCCGTTCGCTAAACCCGAATCGATGTAATTGTATTTCGTCTCGCAAGAAAAAAGCGAGAGCAAAACCAAAATTATTCCTATATTTCTCATTGTCTTCATTTTAAATTTACTCGAATCTTGACCAATAAATATTCTGACGTATCAAATCATTTAGATTAAATGCTTCATCCCCAATCGGTAAAAACAAAGCTCCTTCTTTTACATCTTGCTGATCCAGTGTTTTGTAATTACCATCCATATAAGTATGTATGTATTCCAGTCCATTCCGTATAATGTCATAATACCGATGTCCTTCAAACAGAAGTTCCCTCTCCCGTTCTTTAAAGATCGCCAGTTGAATGTCATTTTCTCCCGGAGCCGGATAAGGCGTAGCGTGAGCCCGGTTGCGGATTTTATTCAAATCCGCTTTTGCCAGATCATCACCCAGTTTTGCGTAGCATTCGGCCCTCAACAAATAAATATCCGCCAAGCGCCAGTAGCTATAATTCACGTCAATGTAAGCGACCTGAGGGGTAGGACTCCACGACACATTCCTGTAGACTACATCTCGCCATTTATACACGTATGCATATCTTTGATTCACTTTATACATCGTATCATGCGACATGGAATCCAGCTTAAAGAAATATTCATCCCTCCGGTCATCCGTATCCTCGTAAAGATTTTTAACCGTCTCGGCCTTGATCACGAAGTCTTTCGTCACCACGGATCCCGGAGTTTCCGTACCTTTTACCGGCCAAGTAATCCATACCCTACCCGGGAAGTACGCCATCGGGTAAGTCTGAAAACGGTCCAGCTCAAACTCCAGAATATTCTCCTGACTGGCACCTATTCCTTTCATGGCTTTCGTACACACCTCTTCACTCGTGCGTTCCAACTCGTAAAATCCCGCTTTCTTTTCAATCAAAAGCGTAGACCATTCTATCGACTCTTCATAACATTTTTTTGCATCTCCTTCCAGACCGCACAAATCAATCATGCTCCCTTTCCATGCATACAAATGAGCCAAGAGTGCCGCACAACTTCCCTTGCAACCATATTGCTTTGACACCCAAGTATTCGCACCGAGAAGAGGCATATCCTCGTACTTCGGTAACAATTCATATCCTTCCGAGGCATTTTTTATCGCTTCATCCAACACATCCAGCATTGAACTTTTGTTATATACCTCCATACTGGTACTATTTCTCGTGATAACGGCATCTCCCCACTTCCTCGCTAAATCGAAATAAACAAAACCCTTCACGAAATAGGCCTGCCCCGCATAGAAGTCCAATTTATCCTGCGGAATCCCCTCTGCCCGATATAAATTATCCAGAATCACGTTCGCCACGTAAATCAAATCATACTGATTTCTCCAACCATTGGAAAATGAATTTATTATTGACGTTTGATTCAACATTCGTTGATCCCCATAATAGGAGCTATTCACCTGATCGGCCAAAAACCCCCGGAAAGCCATCACTTCATTTTCAAATTGTTTGTACCGGAAAAAACCCTCCAACTGAAAAATCATGGCATTAAAATCCTCCTCGGTTTTAAAGAAATTCGTGAATGTTATGGCATTCTCCGGTTCCACGTCCAAAACGCTATCACATCCCCATAACAAAGGGAAAAGTAGTATATATATAATTTTCCTCATGGCTAAAATTTTACAGTTAATCCTAACGTTAGCTTCCGGGCAAGAGGATAATACATGAAATTATCATACCCGGTATAGGGGTCCACCACTTCCGGATCCACGCCGGAATAATTTGTCAACAGAAACAAGTTCTCTGCCGTAAAAAACAAACGACACCCTTCAAGATTAATTTTCTTCATCCACTCTTTCGGGAGATTATAGCCAAGAGTCAATTGTTTCAAGCGCAAATAATGCACTTTCTCTATATTGGAAGAGACATCTCCACCAAACTGACCGATATAACCATCAGTACTAGAGGTTATAATAGGATAATCTGCCTTATCGCCCGGTTTCTCCCAAAATGTCGTGTTTGCATAATCAACAAAAATCGTACTTGTTCTTAAATTATTCTGCAAGGAAGAAATCTTGTACAAATTAATAATTTTCCGCCCCAAGGAATACGTAAACAATACATTCAAATCGAAACCGTTCCACATGATCTCGTTTGCCCATCCCCCGTAAGCAACCGGCAAGGTCGATCCCGCATAATATCGATCCTCATCATTGATTTTTCCATCCTGATTCATATCCTGAATCATCCGGGTTCCCGCCGAATAGGGATAACTCTTATTCATCGAGTGCAACAGATTTTTATTCCCTTGCTGATCGTAATAAGCCGGAATATCCTTCTCGGACTCGATTATTCCCAGATCCTTGTAAATATACAACCCGTAAATAGGACGCCCAAGAACCAACTGGCCAGTACCGTTCACCATATCCATATCCGTGTACGACTTTTCAAAGCGGTTCCAGTTCCTCGAAATATTAAATTTTCCCCGCCATTTTACTTCCGTGTTACGTAATATATCATAATTCAACTCTAACTCGATTCCCTCATTAGAAATCTCCATTGCGTTCTGCCACGCGGTTTTATGATAATAGTAATCTCCCGGTAAGGAAACATTGAATAACAGAGATTTCGAATATTTATAATAGTAATCCAACTTGAACTTCAAACGATAATCAAAAAGATCGACATCCAAACCAATATCATACTGGTCTGATTCCTCCCAAGTCAAATTTCTATTAACGATCTGGGAAGGTAATACCCCTGCATTCCCCAAGAAAGTATTTGCAAATTCCAAGGTTCCATGTGCCAGATAAGCATCCCGAAATTGCTGCCCGGAAGTTCCCCATGATGCCCGTATTTTAGCATAACTCAACCACCATTTCTTGAAAAACGGTTCCTCAGAGAAAGCCCAACCGACAGCGACCGATGGGAACGTGGCCCAACGCACGTCTTCCCCGAACACGGACGAACCATCCCTTCTCAGCGTGAACTCGAACAAATATTTCTTTTTATAATTATAAGCGGCACGACCAAAATAGCTTAACATGATTTTCTCCTCAAAATTGGATCGATAGGCCTGTAAGGATTTAACACTTCCATATTCCTCGAACGTGGTAGGAAATCCATTCAGTACATAATGAATCTTATCACTTGGAGATCCCTTCCCGCTCCCGCTAAACTGGTCTTTTGCCTCTCTCAAATAAGACAAACCCAACAGAATTTCCATGTTATGATTATCCCGGATCGATTTATTATAAACAAGTAGATTCTCATTGGAGAATAGCGTTCCACTACTTATGCTTCCCGTTGATATACTCAAATTATTCGCCGCATCCAGATAACTGGGTGTAAATGAGTTCCGTTTCCCTTCAGAGAAATCCATGGATAAACTCGAAGACAATTTCAATCCTTTTACGAACTCGTACGCAACGGCCAGACTTGCCCGGATCCGGTAAGTAATATTTTTCTCGGAAGATTCGTTCAACTGTTTCAAGGTCTCCTTCTCAATCTCGCCGGATCCCGGCAAAATGGATAAATTTGATTTCGGGTCGACTGTCAACCGCTCTATCTTACTTGCATTTGTAAAAGAAGTATTTGCAGCTCCCCGGCTTCGATCCGTGTAGGCTAAGTACAAACGGGCATCAATATTCAAATTTGCACGGGGAACAACATTCAAGTTTGTCAGGATATTAGCTCTCTTAAAATTACTCCCCAACATGATTCCTGTTTCGTCATACCATCCTGCCCCTACCATATACTTTATGGTTTCCGTCCCCCCGGAAGCCTGAAGATTTGCGTTTAAAATCTTTCCCGCATCGAAACAATATTTCCACCAATTCGTCGAATTGTTGTAAAATGGATTCAAACTATCTTGTAAAGGTTTCCCTGTACCAATTTGATATTCAGTTAAGGGATACCCGCTATTCCAGAAATAATCATACGCCCCATTCTGGTGATAGGCATCACGATAAGATTCCGGCATCTTATATATTCCTGTTTGCCAGCTTCCGTAAGCCGTGCGATAGTTCCTTAATTTATTGAGATTCGCAATTCGTTCCAACTGTCCTCCCGTCTGTGTCGGGGTCTCCGGCAGAATAGAATACGAGTAAGAAACATTCGCGGAGAACTTACCCCGACCGGTTTTCCCTTGTTTCGTGGTGATTAGGATTACTCCATTACTTGCCCTTGAGCCATACAACGCTGCCGATGCCGCATCTTTCAGTACCTCAACGGATTCAATAGTAGAAGGATCAATCTCGGCTAACGTGTTCGTACCCGTCACCGGAGAAGTAAATGAATGAACGGGAACTCCGTCAATCACGTACAAAGGTGTTCCATCCGTCTGTGATTCTGACAACAAGGAATTATAACCGCGAATATTGATACGGGTTCCACCCCCACCGGGAGAACCGGAAATATTCGACACTTCCACACCTGCCATGTGTCCTTGCAACAAATTCTCAAGACTGGCAGAAGGAACCTCTTCCAGCTCCTTAGCTTTCACGGATGAAACAGCCCCAATCAATTCTCTTTTTTTCCGTTCCCCGTAAGCCACCACGGTCACCTCATCCAAATCGGAAATTTCCTCTTCCAGCACGACATTGATCGTCGTCTGATCCTTCAATTCAACCTCTTTCGTTTTCATCCCCACGAAAGAGAATAACAACGCTTTGGCTGTTGCCGGAAGCTCCAATTTATACACGCCATTCACGTCGGTCACGACACCGACAGTAGTTCCCTTCACGTAAACCGACACCCCGGGAAGCTTTCCCTTTTGCTTATCCGTGATCGCTCCCGTGATCACTCTCTTTTTCGGAGTCACAGCCGTAGAACCTTTTACTTCTTCCGCAGCTTTCTTCTTGATAACCACAACGTTCTTTTCGAGAGTGTACGTGTAATCCGTCTTCCGCAAACAAATATTCATCACGCTATCAATCAACACGTCCTTCACGTCAATCGTGATCTTACCAATTTTGTTCACGGCATCCATACTATACACGAATGTCATTTTACTTTGTTTCTCTACAGCAAAAATGATGTCCAGCATCGAGGCATTTTCCCTTTTCAGCGTTAATTTTTCCGTTTGTGCATGCACACTTCGAAATGCTCCACAAGCTAAAAAAAACGCTATACACAAGCAAATTTTCATGCATATAGAACTTTTCTCCTTTTTTTTATCGTGCAGGAGCCACGTCCAAAAGTTTTTTTTCATAACTTTGAGAAATTAAATTGATATTGAATTTAATGAAATGGGTTGTCAGAAATAATCACCACAAAATCTCTGGCTCCCATTTTTATTTATAGCAATACGTGGTCAACTACCACTTTTCACCGTCAACGATTTTCCAAGCATCTCAAATTTCACCTCGCCTGTCAACTCCAATATTTTCAATAAAGAATCAACATGTTCATACTTTTCCAGCTTAAACCCAAATCGCTTTTCCGCCATCTCCGGATTCTGGTAGAACACCTCGAAATCATACCAACGAGCCATCTCCTGTAAAATGTCATCCAAGCGTTCTTCCTCGAACACGAACATCTGTTCCTTTCTCAAACGGTAATTCTCTCCCTTAATCTTACGATAAGAGAAATCTCCCGATTGCTCATAATACGTAGCCTGTATATCGGGACGCAACACGTTATCTTTTACACTCACCACTCCCTCAACCAACGAAGTTTCCACCACCCCCGAATTTCGATACGCTTTCACGTTAAAACTCGTTCCCAATACCTTCACGTCAAGAGATTTCGTTTTCACGTAAAAAGGATGAGCTGGGTCATGAAACACGTCAAAATAAGCCTCTCCCTCTAAATACACCTCTCGTTTATTTCCCTTAAAACGAGTCGGGAAACGAATTTCAGACTCCGCGAAAACCCAGACATTTGTCCCATCTGCCAATTTCAGATTATATTCTCCTCCTCTGGGAACGATAATCCGGTGATACTCAACTTTTGAATCTGCTATTGAATCAACTCCTGTGTAATCCAACCCGATTCCATTCTCTAAAAGTACACCACATTGATTCAGTTTCTCCGCAACATTTTTCACGGTATCCAAAGCGATCAACTGCCCCCCGGGCAATTCCAACATTGTTTTATGACTTTCAAAATAAGCGTTTACAATATAATTCGGACGTTCTTCCGCCTTAAAATGACTCACATACAAAAAAGAAGCCGCAACAGCCAAAGGCAAAATCAATATTGCCGCATACCAGAACACACGGTAGATTTGCTTGGAATTCTTTGTACTTGTTGCTTTCTGAATTTTATTCCAACTCCTTGCCGCATCAAAAGATTCGTAAATTTCTTTTTTAACTACAATCGCTTTAGGATCTCGAATACGTTCCAACAATTTCTCTCCCTCGGGGATTCCCTGAAGATCCTTTTCCAACTCCAATTCCTCCATATCAGAAAGATTCCCTTCCAGATACCGGGTAATTCGCTCCGCCAACTCGATCGATTCTCTATATTTTTCCATACTATTTTATCAACTTTTACATACCTAATATGCAAAAAGAGAATTCAGGGGTGACCGGAAAACTAAAAATTTTTCGATTTTTATTATTCTGACAGAATAAAATCATGATAATCAACAAGGAATCACATATTCATCAACACCAAGAAAATAATAAACAAATGTTTCAACTCCTCCCGGAGAAAAGCATACGCTTTCCTTTTTTGAGTCTTCACCGTGTTCACGGAAATTGCCATTTTCTCAGCAATCTCTTCTTGGGAAAAACCTGCCATACTCAATTCCACCACACGCCTTCTTTCCTTTGGCAACTTACTTATGGCAGCTATAATCTCCCGGTGGACTTCTTCTTCAATCATCACGTTCAGAACAGACTCCGTATTGTCCTCCAATCTAGGATCGACCTCTTCATTCACCCGATGCTGGCGTAAATAAAAAAGAGCGTTATTACGTAAAGACTTATAAAGATACGCTTTAAAATATACCATATCCGTGCAAATTCCCCGTTTCTCCCAGAGATTTATAAAGGTCTCTTGCACCACATCTTCCACGGCCTCATGTTCCGGTATGTAATGTTTAACAAAAGCACATGACGCCCCGAAAAAGCTATCAAACAACTTTTTAAAGGCTCGTTCGTCCCCTCTGTTAAATTGATACAACAGTATATCCACCCTTTATATTTTGCCTGCAAGATATGACTTTTTTCAAAAATATCAATGCAAAAAAAGAGCGATCCGAAAGGATCGCCCTCGTCTTCCCTACAATTCTCCCTATCTATTTCAACAATAAATCACCTTTCAATAACATACGGGGTACGGATATTTCTGCCGCTCCACAATAATGGGCCCCTAGAACCAGCGGGTTATAAGTAAAGCAAATATCACCTCCCGAAAAATTTACCGTGGTTACATTTGCCAGCGTGGGAACTTCCGAGAAACAATTCTCCGGATTCTTGAAATTCCGTTGAATCTGCTTGTCAATCTCCGCACTCTTGTCATAATTCAGAATACTCTCCGGACTCAAAAACTTCTTGTCCTTCAAGCTGTAATTGACCGCATAATACTCAGTCAACCCGTTAGCCCCTCCTGTCAACATGTAAACCGCAAGGCGAACACTGATATAATGACGATCCGCCATGAACACGCTATCCTTAACATCCAATTCAAACGGGATCATCGGCTCTTCTTTCATCTCCCGTGCCTTTTGCAGGTACTCGTTCAATTGTGCCTTTAAATCATTTTGCAAGCTGTCAATCAACCGGGATATCTCCCCGTTCACCGCCTTACACCCTTGCTCCACCTCGGCTTTCTGAGAGGTAAACACCGGATAGGCGATCGTAATATCAAACTCGTTGGTCTTGTGGGACAAAAAATCCTTCCCTATTTTTATCGTTGCCTCCTCACATCCCGTGAAAAACAACGCCAACAATGCCACTACAAAAGTACAATTCCTCATCATCTCCTTTTCTGTTTCAATTCTAAGGGTTATACGGAGGCTATATACAAAAGTTCGGGTCTATACTTAAAAAAATAAACTTTTAGAGATAAAAAACGCCAACTGTCAAATCAGTTAGTGATAATATAAACCATATTAATTTATCCCCTCTAAAAGTATCAATCAAAATCAGGGAAGATCAAAGAAGTATCAGGAAAATCTAAAAAAACAACGTTCAGACTTGACTTTTTGGAATTTTGATACTAAATTAGCCTTGACTTTTTGGAAATAATATCGAGTTAATGCCTTGACAAAATGGAAAATGAATATTTATATCGTAAAATAGATGACCAGCTCTTAGCTTGGAGCAAAGAAAGTAAACGAAAACCACTTCTTGTCCGTGGAGCAAGACAGGTAGGAAAATCATCGGCAATAAAAAATTTGGCTCAACATTTTGAATATTTTGTAGAAGTAAACTTTGACCAGCAAAAAGAAGTATGTACACTATTTGAAAAGGGGATTTCGCCACAAGAAATCTGTGAGAACCTTTCTCTGATTTACAATATTCCCATTATTCCGGGAAAAACACTCTTATTTTTTGATGAAATTCAAGCATGTATAGCGGCTATTTCCTCATTACGATATTTCTATGAAAAATATCCAGAACTACACCTTGTGGCCGCCGGGTCATTGTTGGAATTCGCATTGGAAGAACTACCTTCATTCGGAGTGGGTAGAGTTCGCTCCCTATTCGTGTACCCGTTTTCATTCGAGGAATTCCTTATTGCCAACAAGGAAACAATGTTGTGGGGAGCAATACAAAAAGCCACTCCACAAAAAGCTCTTTTAGAACCGATTCATAAAAAAGCCTTGCTACTGTTGAAAAAATTTCTGATACTAGGAGGGATGCCGGAAGTTATCGCTTCCTATGTTCAAGGAAAATCCATGTTGGATTGTCTTAGAATTATGGACGACTTGATTATATCATACAAAGACGATTTTTCTAAATACAAAAAAAGAGTACCAGAGTCCCGCATCACAGAAGTTTTTGATAGTGTTATGCAGAATGCAGGCAAACCATTTGTCTATGCAGGTGCAGCAAATGCGAACTACAAACAAATAAAGGAAGCCCTTGACCTGTTAATCAAAGCCGGCCTTGTTATTCCCGTAACACATTCAGCGGCAAATGGAATACCGATCGGAGCGGAAATCAATCCAAAGAAAAGAAAAATGCTTCCTCTTGACACAGGTTTATTCCAGCGTATATTAGGGTTGGATATGTCAGAGATATTTCTCTCGGATGATTTTGAAGTTGTAAACAAAGGAGCCATTGCAGAAATTTATGCGGGGTTGGAATTACAAAAAGCAACCTCTTGCTATCACAAGGACGATTTGTATTTCTGGAAACGAGAAGAACGGGGAAGCAATGCCGAAGTAGATTACCTCATTCAAAAAAATGAAGATATAATTCCTATCGAAATCAAGTCAGGGAAAAGAGGTTCCATGCAAAGCCTACACCTGTTCCTCAAAGAAAAACAATCACCTTACGGCATCCGGAGTTCATCAGAAAATTTCTGTGCTTATGAGAACATCAAGGTAATCCCATTATATGCCATTGGTAACATTTATCATGTAAACAAATAAAACAGGGTAATTTCTCTCAACATCTCATTCCAAAGAAACAAAACACCGGAACCTTCAGCCAAATACATGGTCTGAGTTCCGGTGTAACCTTCCGGAAGATCCCCTCCGGTCTCTTGCACTTCATATACAGACTTTCACAAGGGTTAAAGTCCGCATTTTAAACCACACACTCTCTACACTATTTTTCCCAATCGGATAGCGGGTTCACCTCTTCCGACTTTATTACCCAGTCTCTTACTTTCACGTTTTTCAAAAACTTCCGGGCTGCGTTACGAACATCCTCGATCGTCATGCTTTCCAGAATCTTGTCGAAAACCTTGTGATTCGTGGCGTCCACCTTGCTCTCGGCGTAAGTATTCAACACGTTCATCCAGTAATCAACACCTATATTCTCATTCTGTTGATCCTGCATCCGCCGGATAGAGATCAGAATTGGCGACAATTCGCTCTCCGAGAAAAGCTCATCTTTACTTCTCTCCAACTCGTTATAAATGATCTCCTTCATCCGTTCCACCTTATCCCGTTGCGTCTCGAAGCCTACCATTAAAGTAGCTTTACGATACGGGAAAGTCATGCAGTTGGCATCCACGTTAACGCCATATGTGGCACTCTCCTGCTCTCGAACGATCGCAAACAAGCGATTCCGTAACATCTGTCCCCAAATTGTCAAGGCCATTTGCTCCTTGTCGGAAAACTTCCCGTCATTCTCCAGCATCAAGTTCACCATTCCCTTGTCTCCCGGCATTACCACCTTGAATTCACGGGCAATCGTGTCGGTATCCACGTCGTAATTACGAATGATATATTCCTCCTTCTTCCCCTTGCGAGAAGGCAGCGAGCCGATATATTCACACGTCAGACGGGCGGCCTCGTCCCGGTCAATATCACCCACGATACAGAACGTGAACTCTTTCGCGTTCGAGAAACGTTCCCGGTAAAGCGACTTCATCCGCTCGAAATTCATCTTGTCGAAATAAGCCGCTCCCCAATCCCGGTTACGATCGTCGATACGAGTCGTCAACTTCCGAATCGAATCCTGAACCAAATCCTGTGGGGTCTGACGACGATTCTCGTACATGTATTTAGCACGTTCCACATATTTGTCAAACTGCGGTCTATCGAAACGGGGTTCCTCGAACATCAAGTAGTACAACTGGAACAACAACTCGGCATTATCCGCTTTCGTGTTACCGCCAAAACCTTCCGTGTAATCACTTACCATCATGTTCAGACGAATCTGTTTACCCTGCACGAGATCCTTCAACGTGTTCAGGTCATACTTGTATATCCCGGACTTCATTGCCAAAGCCTGCATCGCAGCTAGCGTCGGTAAATCCTCGGTGTCCACCACGGAACGCCCGCCATGACTGCTACAAGCCATGGAGAAGAAACCGTTCCCCTCTTCCACGTACTTGTAGAACACCCTAGCCCCGTTGGACAGTGTCCACACTTCCGCCTTGAACCGATCCAACTTTTTCACCTTCTTAATCGTTCCCCCTTGGAGTTTCAGATCAAATCCTTCCGGGGTCTTCCGCTCGATTGTTTCCGGCTGAATGTCCTTCTCGGCCACCTTCGCCATGACGCCAAGCGCCTGCTCCTTGGTCAAATATTTGTAATCCTTGTCATTACCGGACACCACGATAATCCGGTTCGAATCCGTGGCCCACGAATGAATCCAAGTGTTCATATCTTCCGGCGTGATCTCCAGCAAAGCCTCTTTCAACACGTCCAGCTCCTCGCTTTGTTCCCGGAAAGGCAAACCACTTAGGAAATGAGACTGGAACACGCTCACGTAGTAAGAATTACTCTCCTTCTCTGCAGCACTCTCCATTTTCTGCAGTTCTTGGAAAAGTGCCTCCTGCACCCGTTCCACTTCCACATCCGTGAAACCGAACCGTCGAATCTCTTCCCATACCGTCCACACCTGTTCAAACGCCTCGACATCCTTGTCTTTATAAGGTACGATGTCTAAAGAAAATCCATTGTAATTCCGAACAAAGGAACCGAACTCGGCCGACGCACTCAAAAACTTCTCCCGGTTGTCATTCACGATACGTGCCAACCGTTGTCCCCAGATCGCATTAAAAATACGAGCCTTGAACGAGTAGGATTTCCGTCCCAGTTCATCTAATCCTTCCACACGGTGTGCCCGCTGGTGGAAAGAGATCATCTTCGACCGGTTCTCAGGATCCAGAATCAGCATGTAATCCAAGTCCGCCCGGTCGGGAATCTCCACCTCGTAGCGTTCCAGCGGGTTCACCCGTGCAGGGATCTGCCCGAACATCTCTTTTACTTTATTCTCGTACTCCACCTCGTCAACATCCCCCACGATAATCACACACTGCAAATCGGGACGATACCATTTGTGGTAGAATTCACGTAACACGTCGTACGGGAAGCTTTTCAACAACTCCACCGTGCCGATCACGTTCCGCCGGGCATACTTCGTGTGATTATACACCACGGGAGCGCTCCCCTCTTGCAAACGTCGTCCCACGTCATAATGACTTCTCCACTCCTCGATAATCACACCCCGCTCGTCATCAATATCCTTCTCTTTTAGTAAAATCTCGTTACACCAGTCCTTCACGATAAACATACACGTATCGACCAATCCCCCGTCAGCCGTGGGCACATCCTCGATATTATACACGGTTTGATTGATGCCAGTCCGGGCGTTAAACGTGAAAACACCTTTCCCTCTCAAATAAGGCATCACCCCACCCGGAAAATGAGTCGTCCCGTTAAAGGCCATGTGTTCCAGAAAATGCGCCAACCCATTCTCGTGATCCTCTTCCAAGATCGAACCCACGTTCTGTAACAGGTAAAAACTCACCCGCCCCGGCTCTGCCTTGGAATGTTTCACGTAATAAGTCAACCCATTCTCCAACTTCCCGTAACGTAAACCCTCCATTCCTTCCTGCGCTGCCAAGGGGGCGAAAGCCGTGAAAAGAAATATCGTAATTGTAAATAATAATCCCCTCATACCTTTCATTTTGCTAATTCCAGCGCCTGCAACTTCCGCTTGATAATCATTTGGATCTGGGCAACCCGCATCTTGTTCTCGATCTGCAATGCCTCCATGTATCCTTGGTTATAAGCCTCTTTCGCTTTATCAAACTCTTTCAACGCCTTGTAAGTATCACCCAACATCGTCACGAAATTAATCCGGTCGATTAAACCCGTTCCCTCGTATTGCATCGCTTTCACCAACCAATCCTTTACCTGTCCCAACTGCTCATTATTCAATTTTCCCTTACTCATGACGTACATATTCTGGGCAATCTCTCCGTAATCATTCGCCCCTACCTGGTCTCCCAAAGCGGCAAGATACTTAGTCATCAATTCCACGTAGGATGTCACATCTTTCTTGTAAGACAACAAATACATTCCGTCATAGTAATATTTGAACTTCTCGTAAGGGGTCAAAGTTCCCGTCGGCATGATAGCGTAAGCCGCCTCCAGTTCCGTGTTAATTCTCTCCAAGTATTTTTTATACTCGTCCTTACCGGCTCTCGCCAGTTCCCCAATAACATTATTATTGTACTCCACCAACAAAATTCCGGGAGCCTCTCCCAGCTTGTTCATGTAGGTTTCCAAATTCTTCACCATGAATTCCATCACGGCATCATCCTTCACGCTTTTCTTGTTGAACTTGCTTACAATCTGAAAATCCTCCTTGTTGATAAAATCCGGTCCCATCTTGGCCTTCGTGTACTCATTGTACAACTTATCAATCCGCACTATCCATTTTTGAGCTTCCATACCCTGCAAGCCTCCTACATATTCAGGAGCTTGTTTTAATACCAACTGCATATCGGCCAGATCTTTCTTGGATTTAGCCCGATCATACAGTTTCTCAAAACTCAACTGCTCACCAGTAGCCACTTTTGCCAAATTCAAGAAATCAGCTTTTTCTCTGGCTCCGGCCAAACGAGATACCACACTGGCATCCCCCTTGAAAAATATCAAAGTCGGTAGTACCGTCACGTTAAACTTCTCCGCCGTTTCCTTCTGCCATCCTGTTTTTTCCACGTCAATCTGCATACAGACAAAACGCTCATTCATGAATTTTCCCACTTCCTCATCCGTGAAAACTTTCTCTGCCATCTGCTTACATGGCCCGCACCACGTGGCATAGAAATCCACAAATACTAATTTCTTTTCCTGTTTAGCTTTCGCTAACGCTTCATCAAAAGTTCCCTCGAAGAACTTAATTCCTTGGCCTTGGCCAGACATACTCCACCCCATAAACAGGGAGAAGCATATCATCATTACATATTTTCTCATCACAATCATTTAATAATAAATGTAAATACATCAGGTAAAACAGCCGAGTAACCTTCGTTACTTACTTTGATAGTCACCAGGTAACGTCCTTTAGGTGCCGTCGGTCTCAGCGGAACTTCCATCCGACCATTACCTCTCACAACGATTTCTTTCGAGAACAAATCCGCATTTCCCCCGTCAAAAGCCTTCACGCTCACAAATTCATAGTGTAACGGCTCTGTCCCGAGAACTCCACTAATCGCATTCGTCAACCACGGAGAATTATTATCAATCCGGATCTGGTCATTTGTCCAAGGATTCTCTTCTGCTGTTACCAACTTTGCGGGGATAACAATAGAATCCGGAACATACTCAGCACCTTCTGCTTTCAAAAAACCAATCTTGACATCATGACACCCAGTGAATGCCAGTATGGCTATAAATATAAATAGAATAACTTGTTTCATATTTTGTCTCTATCAATAATTAAAACTGTCCCAAAGTAAACGCATAAGCCAAAGAATGTACAATCCCGTTCGTCGGCTCTATATCCGTTGAGGCCACATCAATTTTAGTGTCCATATATTTCCCTCCTCTTATATACAGAACGACCGGTCCCGCCTCCGGAGTCTCCTCGTAAGGCTCCTGGAAAGAATAAATCCTAAATTTCGATCCGTTAACCGATATCATTATCATTCCGGACTCGGCATTATCGTCGGTACCTCTCGGAATATCTTTAACCTCGTATTTACCTTTCACGATATGACTTAATATCAACTGACGACAATACTCCTCTCCCTCACCCTCGATAAACTCTTTCACGCTATGATACAGGTAAACTTTCTGCCAAGTAGCACTCCATGTATATTTCTCGTATATTTTTCGACGGATAGAATGATTCGTCGGTCCGAAAAAAGTAATTTCTTCATATCCCGCTTTTTTCCCCGTGAAATAATCTTCCAATCCCAGGTAATCGATAAACACCAAAAGCGAATCCCAATTGTAAGAATCTGAATGCAAATATTCGTACATGTTTCCCGGGTACTTCTTCTGGGCCAAACCGGTATCAATTTGATTATATTTCGTACAACCAATAAATGACAATACCAGTAATCCTAATAATATTATTTGTTTCATATCTCTTTTCTAGTTTATATATTGTGCCCAATACGTATTTTGTCTTAACAAACTATTATTTTTAAATGCAGAATCGTGGATCGGGTAAAAAATAGCCCCACTTTTCACGTCTGCAATGGTCATCGTTTTGAAGGCGGTGGGTTCTAAATAAGTATTGATGTATTCCATCCCGTTCCGAACGACATCGTAGAACCGGTGACCTTCCATCAACAATTCCCGTTCTCTCTCGTGGAAAATAGCGTATTTCAATCCTTTCTCGTCTCCACTACTATTCGGATAAGCTTTTGCCCGGTTATAACTTCTGATCTCGTTCAAATCTTTTTTTGCCAAACTTTCCTCACCCACTTTAACGTAACATTCAGCGCGTAACAAATAAATATCAGCCAAACGCCAATAGGCATAATTAGACTTCATCGCCACCAATTTCAATAGATTCGGATTATAGGCATCCTTTTCATATATCCCGACCCGCCATCTATAGGGGAAAGCGTAACCTCCGGTAATTTTGTTTATTTCATCTCGAACACTATCCCGGTTATACTGTCTTTGTTCTTCGGTGTATTCATCTTCCATGAACATCAGTTCCACCGTATCCGTGCTGTAATAAGCATATCGATAAAAATAAGCTTGCGGACGTAAATCCGATTCATCATACATTGATTTTATCGTTGAATAGGCAATCAACGCTTCCTCTTTCTTATATTTATGCTCGCTCGCGGAATAGTCCAGATGCTGTGGATAACCGATATATTTTTGTCCGAACAGGTAAGTCGAGAAAATATACTCGTCCTGCATATCCAAGGTATATTCAAAAATTGACTCCGGATTATTCGCCTCGTTATCAGAGAAAAGTTGAGATAACTTTTCCGGATCACGAACCAACGTGTAATTCCCGACATCTCCTTTAATCAGATACCCGGTGTATTCGATGGACTTATTATAACAATCCTTTGAATCACCTTCAAGTTCGAGAAGATCGATCATACTCCCTTTCCACGCATAAGCATGAGCAAGCAAGGCACAAGCATTTCCCTTACTCCCGAATTGTTTGGAATTAATCACGGCACCCAATCGATCCACCACGGCCCCTTGAACCGGCAATATGTTAAAAGCCCTCGTGGCATTCGCAATCACCGTATCCAGAACCTCCAATACCGGTTTCTTCCCGTAAGGCTCCGAAGAAGAACTGTTTCTAGTGATCGGAACTTCGCCGTATGTACGACTTAAATAAAAATAACTTAATGCTTTCGCGAAATAAGCTTGAGCCCGGTAAAAATCTAACCGTTCCGGGGTAACATTTCCCTGGGCATTATGCATATTATCCAGCAACACGTTGGCCATGTATATCACCCAATAACGTTCAGTCCAGTCGGCAGAACCGGTACCGTTACTTCCAACCACTTTTATCGGATCCCATGCCTGGCGCAAGCTGGATGTCACTTCCCTAATATCCCCCATGCCGGCATGGCTCCCGGCACCACCAACTCGCCACACGAAACTCTGCATTTGATACAAAGTCACTTCTAGATCCTGTTCGGTCTTGTAAAAATTATCAAACGTAACTTCCGTTTCCGGCTCTACATCCAACAGACTGTCACACGAAGCGAGCAGAGCGATCAATAAAATATAGAGTATTTTTTTCATAACTAAAATTTAAGCGTTAAACCTAATGTCACCTTCCTTGCACTCGGGTAATTGGTCATCTTGTCCAGCCCTTCCATTACATCCACGTTTTCCGGGTCAAGACCGGAATAATTAGTCCACAAGAACAAGTTTTCTCCCGTGAAGAATACACGCAACCCCTGCAAATGAATTCTCTTCGCCCAAGCTGCCGGGAGATTATATCCCAAGGTCAATTGTTTCAAACGAAGGAAATTCACTTTTTCTATATTAGAATCAATCAAAGCATCATACTGTCCGTAATAGTAACTATAAACAGAAGACATTATCGGATAATCAGCATTATCTCCCGGTTTTTCCCAGAAGGAAACATTCCGGTAATCTTCAAAAATAGCTCCCGTTTTACCTGATGACTCAAACATCAACGAACCTTTTCTAAAGACATTAATCATCTTCCGTCCTAAAGAGTAATTGAACAAAAGATTCAAATCAAAACCTTTCCACTTGATTTCATGAGCAATACCTCCATGAGCGATAGGCAGGGTCGAGCCGGCGAAATACTTGTCATCTTCAGATATAATCCCATCCCCGTTTAAATCATCAATCAAATTCATTCCCAACCGGGTAGGCTGAGCCATACCTCCATCACCTAGTGGTTTTGGGTTTCCTTTAGTATCGTAATAAATTGGGACCTCAGAATCACTCTGAACCGTTCCAAGATTTCTGAAAACACGCAACTCATTGGCCGAACGTCCGATCACATATTTCTGGTCAACATCCATACCCGTGTTCGTTTTCTCCAAACGGTTCCAATTTCTGGAAACATTGAAACGCATCCGCCATTTCACGGCCGTCTCGCGCAATATATCCAATTGAGCTTCCAACTCGACTCCCTCGTTAGAAATCTCCAAGGCATTATCCCACAAATTCTTGTGAAAATAAACCGTTCCGGGAAGATCCACCTGCCACAACAAGGATTTCGTGTATTTAAAATAGTAATCCATCTTCAATTTCAACCGGTAATCGAACAAATCGACATCCAAACCGAGATCATACTGATCGGATTTCTCCCATGTCAAGTTCCGATTCTCCATTTGTGCAGGAACCAATCCGGCAACCCCCAAGAAAGAATCCCCCTCACCGATAACTCCTTGCGCTAAATAAGGATCCAAGAAAACCTGTCCGGAAGAACCCCAGGAACCGCGAATCTTACCGTGACTCAACCACCAGAAATTTTCCATAAAAGCCTCGTCAGAGAAGTTCCATCCCAAAGCAACGGAAGGGAAGGTCGCCCAACGCACATCTTTCCCGAAAACGGATGAACCATCCCGACGTAAAGTAAGTTCTATCAAATATTTCCGATCCAAGTTATAGGCTACCCGACCAAAATAACTGACCATGATCTTCTCCTTGAAATCAGAATTAAAAGACTGCATCGCGTTCATTACCCCATCGATCTCCTTTAGCGTAGGCATCACCGACGTTACATAATGAATATAATTACTGGGGGCTCCTTTTCCTTTTCCTTTCAAGCTATTCGAAGCTTCACGGGTGTAAGAAAAACCTAATAGCCAATCGAAATTATGACGTTCCTTCAAACTGAAATTATAATGCAATAACTCTTCTGTTTGAAGCAACACGCTCCCCTGCATCTGCCCGTACGAAACGCTCAGTCCGTTATTAAAGTCCATCGTACTCGGCTCAAAACGGTTTACTTGAGATTGGGTGTAGTCCACTCCTAACGATGCGGAAAAATCCAATCCCTCAAGAATCTTATAAGCTAAACGAATATTTGAACGAATATTATAATTATATTTCTTCTCAGAAACATCATTCAAATTTTCAAATATTTTATCGTAAACTTCTCCTTCAGCACCCAGCATAGTTGAAGTACTTTTGGGGTTTACCGTCATATAAGAAATATTATGACTTCCCAAACCACCTGAAGCCATACTCATATCAGAATAGGACATAGCCAAACGAATATCGAAAGTAAGATTCTTCCGCGGGGTTAAATTCAAATTGGAAATTAAATTTGCCCGGGAGAAATCAGAACCGACATTGATACCTTTCTCGTTGTACCAACCAAGTCCCACCATATATTTCACCCGTTCCGTTCCCCCGGAAGCCTGAAGATTCGCGTTCAACGTTTTCCCCGTGTGGAAAGCATATTTCCACCAGTTCGTGGAATTATTATAAAACGGATTCAAACTATCCTGCAACAACCTATTTAGAGGAGGAGCACTAAGTGCATTTGAAATACCATTATGCCAGAAATAATCATAGAATCCGGTAGTCCCTATCGCCTCTTCCGGAGAATTGGGAAGATGTAACTGATTATTGGAATCGAAATAACCGAGTACTACATGTTTAGCAGCCTCCAGCCACCATTTACGTTCCCCGTTACCTTGAATCTGAAGGGGCGTTTCCGGGTACCATGTCCATGAATAAGAAGCATTTGCCTGAAAAGTAGCCTGCCCGGCTTTACCATGCTTCGTGGTAATCAAAATCACCCCGTTGCTAGCACGTGAACCGTAGATTGCAGCCGATGCAGCATCCTTCAACACCTCGACGGATTCAATCGTCATAGGGTCTATCTCCGCCAGCGTGTTGGTACCTGTTAAAGGAGATGTAAACGAATTAACCGGTACACCATCTACCACGTACAATGGAGTATTTTCACTGATACCCTTGACCATTAAAGTATTGTAACCACGAATGGCGACACGGCTACCCCCACCTCCGGGAGCCCCGGACACGTTATTCACCTCGACTCCGGCCATGTGACCTTGCAACAGATTCTCCAAGCTGGCAGAAGGAACTTCCTCCAAATCTTTTGCCTTCACGGATGACACGGAACTGATCAATTCCTTTTTATTACGTTCTCCATAAGCGATCACGGTAACTTCATCCAAGTCAGAGACCTCCTCTTTCAGCATCACGATCAGCTCATCGCCGGCCTTAAACGTTTTCACTTCTTGTTTGAAACCCACGAAAGAGAATATCAACTTACCTTTCGAAACAGGTAACGTCAAGGAAAACAACCCGGCTGCATCCGTGGAACATCCCACCGTGGTACTATCCAAACGAATGGTCACCCCGGGGAGCGGTTGTTTCTTTTCGTCGATCACCTTTCCCTTGATAACGAATTTCTTTACCTCCTTCTTTTCATCCTTAGCGACAGAGGGTTTTACAATAATAACATTCCCCTCAAACAAAAAATCCAAACCCGAAAAAGTACGTTTCAATAAAATTTCCACGGCCTCATCCTTGGCGGACACGGAAATGTTGTTAAACGAGACCAAATCGGCATCATTGTACACGAAAAACAAATTCGTCTCCTTCTGAATCTGTTTAAATAGTTCCATCGCACCAACATTTTTCACGTCCAACGTCACCCGCTGTTCTTGCGAGAAACTACTGGCTGAAATCGTCATGCTGGTCATCGTCATCAAAATAAATAACAACCTCATGATTTTCAATAAATTCTTTTTACCATAGAAATAGTAAAAACTTTGTTTTTTTTTCATACATTTGATTTTTGAATTAAAAAACTACTTGGGTAAACATTGTCGCATTTGTTTACCCGAATGAATTCAAACTCCGGATAAGTAGCCGCTTGTCCGGAATTTTATTTTCGCACGATTATCACTCTACCTTTTATCTCGAACTGCACATGGGATGTCTTCTCGATCAGAGACAACAACCCATTGATTTCCTCGTAACGGGGCAAATACCCGCTAAACCGTTCGTTTCTTACCTCGTTATTCACAAAGAACACCTGAATATCATACCATAACGACAGTTCATCCAGTATCTCGCCTATACTCTTGTTCTCGAAATAATAATTTCCTCGCTGCCACGCCACGTAAGATAACACGTCCACGTCCCGAACCGTAACCCGTCCCGCGAGCTTGTTAAACACCGCTTGCTGGTTCGGTTTCAACATCACTTCCGCCAATCCCTTCGGTTTCACCGACACGGAACCTTCCACCAACGTCGTTTGAATCTGGTCATCCCGACGAGTGTTCACGTTAAACTGCGTTCCGAACACCTTCACCTCCATCCCGTTCGCCTCCACGATAAACGGCCTAGTGGTATCCTTCGTCACCTCGAAATAAGCCTCTCCTTCCAACCGTACCCGTCTCTCCTTACCCGCAAACTTCACCGGGTAACGAATCTCCGTCGCCGCATTCACCCACACTTTCGTCCCGTCGGCCAGCATGATCGTGTACTCTCCCCCTTTAGGAGTAATCAACCGATTCTGTAAATTAACACCCTTGTTATCCAAAGAATCCACGTAAACCAACGCTTGATCATTCGTGTGAATCGTCACCCCGTCAATCTCTTTCAGTGTCATCCGGGAAGTATCAAGAGCAAGGACTTTCCCGTCATTCAACACCAACGTCGCTTTTCTCACGCCATGCTCGATCGGCCCGATACCGTAATCCACAACTTCCTCCGCAGGTTGTCTTGTCCAAAGTAACATTCCCACGATTATCGGCAATGCCAACATCGCCGCATAACTCACCACCTTCAACCACACCCGTCGTCCCCGTCTCCGGTAAGCCTCGTCAACTCTCGTCTCGAAATCCTGTTTAAATCGTTTCTTTGTCTCCACATCCAACTGGAAATTCTCCCGCCTCGCCACGAAACGTTTCATCTCCTCGTAAAGCTGCCGATGCCTTTCCGATTCATCCAGCCAAGCCTCCAAAACCTGCCTATCCTCCTCATCCAGTGGAGAAGTAAAGCTCCGTTTTATCAACCTCCAATCCATTTTCATCGTATTTTTCTAAAAATTTCGTCCCTATAACACGAAACCTTGAAAAATGTTTACAGGAGAGATTAAAAAAAATTCAGAATTTTATCTTATCATTAAAATCAAACCTTCCATTCGCGAGTGATACCGTTTTTTTGCAACTCGATTATCCCCCGCAATTTCATAAATGTTGCGAGTGAGATAAATCTAAACTAATGTAAAAAATCGTAATTATAATTTCATCATCCAGTTATCATATTGCGAGCCGCTCCCATTCCGCTCCCATTCCTCCCCAATCCCACTCCTATAACAATAACAAATATTTGTATTACGATAGGATATATTAACATTCGGTTTGGTCTATAATAACTATTTAATTGTGACATGATAACCATACCCGGCAGAAGCTTCCCCCGAGATCTCGTTTTTCAAGGACAAAAACAGCTTACCCGAGTCACGCACGTCACAACACACGAATGGAGCCGGTTTGAAACAGCCTATACATTTTCAAGACAAACCGTCAACATGAAAAGCACTAGCACGAAATCATAATCCGAGAAACAACGTTTCAACTTTTCCAACCCGCGATGCAACTGTACCTTTACGGTATTCTCATTCATCCCCAACTGTTCGGAAATCTCGCTGTACTTGTACCCATGCACGAAACGAAGAAGGCACACTTCCCGACATTTTTCCGGTAACTCGTCCAGCACCTCCCGGATTTTCTCCAAAATCTCCTCTCGATCAATCATGTCCACGTTGTCCGAATAGACTGCCGCCTCGGCGTATAACGCCATGTTACGATCCTCGACTTTCGCGTCCCGCAGGTAATTGTAGCAACGATTACGCACGCTCGTGTAAAGATAGGCTTTCAGGGAACCTTGGTAATTTTTCAAAACCGATTTTTCATAGATCGCGATAAAGACCTCCTGCACAATATCATTGGCCACGTCTTCCCGGAAAACCATATTCAGGGCAAACGTGAACAACTTGTCGAAATACCCGTCAAATAACTCTGAATAGGCTTTTCGATCATTCCGTCGTAATCTATCTATCAATATTGATTCATCCAATTTCGCACTTATTTTGAACCATAGTGGGACAAAAATATTTTTTATTTTCCACTTATAAAAAGTATTCCTCGTAATTTATGTTCAAATTAACATACTTAATAGTTGAATACAGATAATTAGAAACACCATCGCTATCGGATAAACCGTTGCATAGGCCACACTCGGGATGTTACTGTCAGTCATGGAGTCAGCGGCAGCCAATCCCGGTGTACTCGTCATTCCTCCCGTGATCGTTCCCATCAGATCCAAAATATTGATCCGGAAACCGTAGTACCCCACCAACAGAGCCACGATCATCGGCAACAAGGTAATAGCAAAACCTACCCCGAACAGGGTTAACCCGCTATTCACGAAGGTTTGTACCAGATTCACGCCTGCCGAGGTCCCGACTTCCGCCAAAAACAGTAACAATCCTAATTGACGTAACAGTTGATTGGCCGGGCCGGACATAGACCACACGATAGGTCCAGTTTTACCAAGATAACCCAAAACCAGAGCCACGATCAGAATTCCTCCCGTCAATCCCGGAGAAAAGGTGAAACTATCGGAAAAAGAGATATTCACCTTTCCAAAAAGCACGCCCAACACGATACCCATTGCAATCGGGAAAAAATCGGTGTCCGACAAACGTCTCTTGTCATTCCCCAAAAGATTCAACACGTCCTTCATGCTCTCCTTCCGGGCTATTACTGTCAACTTATCACCAAAACGCAGAACCAAATCGGGACTCGGGGCCACGTCAATACCGGAACGACGCACACGGGTCACCGTACAGTGATAATTCTGATGCAGGTTCAAACTACCCAAGCTCTTCCCGGCCACCTCTTTATTCGTCAACAGCACGTACTGCATATCAATGCTATCCCCCAGAGGCAAATCCTGATTCATCTTTTCCCCGACCAAGATTTCTAACTGCCGCAAAGCATTCGGGGAGCCTACCGCCTTGATCAAATTTCCCTCCCGCAACACGGATAGAGGGGTCGGGATCTCGGTCAGGTTATCGTGAACTAAACGGGAAACCACGGCCCCGGTCATGGTCCGGATTTGTAGATCCGCCAAGCTCTTGTCAAAAGCGTTCGGATTACTCACCCGGAAAACAGCCGTTTTGATCTCCGGGTATTGTTGTTGCTGCAAGGCTTCCAGTCGTTTCTCTTCAGCACGGATGTCCACGCGTAATATCTTAGGTAAAAGTTTCACGAACAGAATTACCCCGATCACCCCAAAAGGATAGGCAATCCCGTAAGCGATGGAAGAGGACGAGGAACCCGTGGCATCAATAGCGGCAGCCAAACCCGGCGTACTCGTCAACGCTCCCGCAATCAATCCCACGACACTCGGCGTATCGATGTCAAACAAATATTTAAAGGCGATTCCGGTCAGTGCTGCCGTGGACACGATTAATAACGTGATAATTGCCAGCACTTTCCCTTTCGCTTTAAAAGAGGTAAAAAATCCCGGCCCGGCCTGCATTCCGATCGTGAAAATAAATAGTACCAACCCGAAATTTCCCAGTTCTTTCGGGATAATTACCCCGAAATGACCGAAAAGCAAGGCGATAAAAATGACCGCTGACACGTCCAGCGATATTCCTTTAAAATTAATTCGTCCCAGTATAAAACCTAGAGCAACAATTAAAAACAACGCAAAATAAGAAGATTGTAATAATGATTCCATAAATAAATAGATTCCGTGATTACCGATTAATGATTTCGTGATTAATCGGATGATTAAATCAATAATTTATCCAGCTGTTCCCAAAATGTAGGGAAAGACTTCGTCACCACCCCGGCATTGCGGATGACCAAACCGGGTAACTTCAACCCGGCAGGAGCAAACGCCATTGCCATTCGGTGGTCTTGATAAGTATCTATTTCCAATGAAATCAACGTATTCCGTTCCCGATTCCATGACAACTCGCCATGCACGGGGACTTCCAGATCATACCCCAATTTATGTAACTCTCGAATCGCAGCGGCCACCCGGTCACACTCTTTAACATACAAGGTTTCCAAGCCACGAATATGAAACGGAATATCTTTTAAACAACAAGTCACGATAAAAGTAAGAGCCAGATCGGGCATTTCCGTGAAATCCGCCTCGAATAAACCCGTGTTTTCACCGGCAACCCGCAAGAGAACACCCGATTCCCGCCATTCTGTTTGTACCCCTAATTGTTCCCACAATCTATATTGCAGGGCATCCCCTTGCAAACTGTCTTTTTCCAAGTCCGAAATAAAGATTTCCCCCTGCCCGACGATAGAAAGCATCTCGTAGAAATAAGATGCTGCCGTCCAGTCGGATTCCACACGCAGGTTTACCGGACTGTACCCCTTCTCGGGAATAATAATCTTTTTCCCTTCCAAACGCACGTCTACCCCGAACAAGCGCATCATGCCGGCCGTCATCCGTATGTAAGCGGCAGAAACGATTCTTTCTTCCAAATCGAGCGTCAAGCCTCCCGGCAGCAAAGGGGCAATCATCATCAAGGCCGACACGTATTGACTACTCACGGACGCATCTAACGACAGGGAACGCCCTCCTTGTAAAGGTGCGGAAGTAATCCATAAAGGCGGAAAACCCTCATCCCCCATGTAGGTGATACTCGCACCTAATTCCCGCAAAGCATCCACCAATACCTGCACGGGACGCTGTTTCATACGCTCCGAACCGGTTAGTTCCCGGACCCCGCCTTTCAAGGCAAAATAAGCTGTCAAGAAACGCATGGCAGTTCCGGCGTGTCCCACGTTGACCAGCCTGCCTGAAGTGGACAGGGCCTCCCGCAACACCCGTGTATCATCGCTATCCGACAAGTTCTCCGGCACCGGGCATCCTGCCAAAGCACATAACACGAGCGCCCTGTTCGAGATACTCTTTGAAGCCGGCAAAACAGCCACACCTTCAATCTTCGTCTTGTCCCACGCGATAACTCGATCCATAATTCCACTCGTTATTTACACTTGGCTCAAAGCCTCAACCACTAAATCTTTCGAACAATAATTATCCAGTGAAAATTCCCCGATACCCGGGAGTAACGTGAAATTCACTCCCCGCCGTTCGTTTTTCTTATCATGCAACATCAATTCATACAAGGTATCAACATGCTCCATCAGAGGATAGTTCGGATAATGTCGTTTGACAAAATTCCGGACTTCCCGGTAAATTTCTTCCGGGAAACCTTTTTCTTTGACGGACAGGTACAATTCGGCCACCAATCCCAATGCCACCGCCTCCCCGTGCAAAAGAGCCATCCCCCGCATGATAGACAAGCTTTCGATGGAATGCCCGATCGTGTGTCCGAAATTCAACACTTTACGCAGTCCCTGTTCCCTAGGGTCCTGAGAAACGATTTCATCTTTTATCGTCACGGAACGCCGAATCAGCTCCAGAAAATCTTCCGGACTCGTTTCTTGATATTCCAAGCTCAACAACCGGGTCAAATACTCCCGGTCTGACAATAAACCATGCTTGATCATCTCCGCGAAACCGGACATTCGTTCCCGCACGGGTAAATGACTTAAAAAATGGACATCGATAATCACTTTTTCCGGAATGGAGAACGTGCCAATCTCGTTTTTCAAACCGTTGAAATTAAACCCGGTTTTACCGCCCAAAGATGCATCAACCTGCGCCAGCAGTGTCGTGGGAACATTGATGCAACGCATCCCCCGTTTGAACGTGGAAGCCGCGAATCCTCCCAAATCCGTCACGACACCACCTCCCACGCACACGAGAATGGAAGATCGACGCGCCCCCCGTTTACTCAACATCATCCAAATCCGGCTGACGCTTTCAATCGACTTATACTCTTCCCCGCAATCCAGAACCGTCACGTGAGAGGGAATCCAATCCACCTTCTCAAACAAGCGATCACAAAAACCGACCGTGTGCTTATCTGCCACGATAAATAAATTCTCGTGCCTGATTCCTCCCAGCAATTCGGCAAGGACAATGCTGGCATCCGTGGTAAAAATGATACTTTCCATTCATCCTGTATTTCCGTACAAAATTAAACTATTTTAATCAGATGCCCAAAAGAGAAAGGGTTTATAAGGTTCATAAGGTTTATAAAGTCCATAAAGTTCTTGGACACCCGCGGGACCTTTGTCCACGGCAGCTTGGTTTGCCGATAGATTTTGCCCGGAGGACACCCCGCCACTTTATAAACCTTATAAACTTTACAAACCTTATGGACTCATTTTCTCCATTTCATTCGCTTTTTAAACTATAAAGGTGTATTTTTGTCATAAATTACTTTTAAATATCGGCGTATGAATCATGAAAACTCGGTCCTGACAAGGGTTGCCATCACCATGGCACCCCGGCTTAACAATGCTCTTTTTGCCTCCTTGTTCCAACAATGTGGCGGAATTTCCGGCTTTTTCGAAGAAACAGATCAGAATATAGAGACTCTTTTCCGGGAAAATAACCTGACAAACATCCAACCCGAACGCTCCCGCTGGTTACAGATGGCAAAACAGGAGTTGGACGTCATGGAAAAACATCACATCCGGGTATGCGGAATCGAAGATTCGAATTATCCCCGCCTTTTGAAACATTGCGCGGATGCCCCGCTCGTACTATTTTATAAGGGGATTCTGGATGCCTCCGACTCGAAGAATATTGCCATCGTGGGGACCCGCAAAGCGACTGAAATGGGCAAGAAACGAGTAGACACGTTGCTCCATGAACTGGCCGAAACAGGTTACCACCCGAATATTATCAGTGGATTGGCTTACGGGATCGACATTACCGCCCACACAGCGTGCATGCATTACGGTTTAAAAGCACAGGCCGTTCTCGGACACGGCCTACACATGGTTTATCCCGCCTCACACAAAAGTATGGCCGAAAAGATTCTGGAACAAGGGGGAGCTTTAATTTCAGAATTTCCGACTTGCGCACAGATTTTACCGACAAATTTCCTTCAACGCAATCGTATCGTGGCAGGCATGAGCGAGGCGATTCTTGTCGCCGAATCTCCCATAAAAGGAGGGGCCATGTCTACCGCCCGACAAGCCCTGTCGTACAACCGGGACGTGATGGCGATTCCCGGAAGACCGGAAGACCCGACCTTCGCCGGGTGTAACCTGTTGATCAAACAAAATATTGCCGCCTTGGTAGAAAACATCAAGGATCTGATCCGGATTCTCAACTGGCCACCTCTCCCAACCGGACCCTACCAGATGTCCCTAGATTTATTCCCCGTAACAAATAATGAAGTATTACTCATGGAGACTCTGTTAAAAAGGGGAGAACAAAATATCGATCAGTTACATCAACTTACACACATACCCGTGCATGACCTCTCCGTACTTCTTTTAAAACTCGAGCTGGAAGGTCACGTGATGCAACTCCCCGGTAATTGTTACACGCTCATTTAACAGGTTTTATTACAGATTCATAGCACTTCATGAATCGTGATTGAAATTTTAAACTATTATAACGTTTGCACCTACCAAAAAATAACTCGAAAAATTTTTGGAATCATAAACAAAAGCATACCTTTGAACCGAATTTTGATAATTCAAGTAAATGAAAATGTTTTTTTAAAGTTTTTACTTAAACAATATTCAAATGAAAGCAGAGATTAAAGAATTCATGGATGCCTTAAAGGCTAGAACCGTAGGTGAATCAGAATTCCACCAGGCAGTTCAAGAAGTGATTGAAACTGTATGGGATACCTATCAGGCAAACCCGAAATACAAGGCTAACAAGATCCTTGAGAAAATGGTAGAACCTGAAAGAGTAATCATGTTCAGAGTACCCTGGATCGACGATAAAGGTGAAGTACAAATCAACCGTGGTTATAGAGTACAATTCAACAGTGCTATTGGACCGTACAAAGGAGGTTTGCGTTTCCACCCGTCAGTAACCCTTGGCGGTTTGAAATTCTTAGGTTTCGAACAAACTTTCAAAAACTCTTTGACTACTCTTCCGATGGGTGGTGGTAAAGGAGGTTCTGACTTCAACCCGAAAGGAAAATCAGATAACGAAATCATGCGTTTCTGCCAAAGTTTCATGACTGAACTTTGCAAATATATCGGTGCTGATACTGACGTACCTGCAGGTGATATCGGTGTTGGAGCTCGTGAAATCGGTTTCTTGTTCGGACAATACAAGAGAATCCGTAACGAATTCGTTGGTGTATTAACTGGAAAGAACCGTGAATTCGGTGGTTCAAGAGTACGTCCGGAAGCTACTGGTTACGGTACCGTTTATTTCGCACAACACATGTTGGCTGAAAAAGGTGAGAAAATCGCCGGTAAGACTGTAGCTATCTCTGGTTTCGGTAACGTAGCTTGGGGTGCTGCTCAGAAATTAGTTCAATTAGGTGCTAAATTAGTTACCATTTCTGGTCCTGACGGATACATCTATGATGAAAAAGGTCTTACTCAAGAAGGTGTAGACTACATGTTGGAATTGCGTGCTAGCAACAACGACGTTGTAGCTCCTTACGCTGAGAAATTCGGTGCTAAATTCTTCCCGAAAGCTAAACCTTGGGAAGTTAAATGTGACATCGCATTCCCTTGCGCTATCCAAAATGAGTTGAACGAAGAAGATGCTAAGAAATTGGTTGCTAACGGTTGCCAAATGGTAGTTGAAACTTCTAACATGGGTTGTACTGCTGAAGCTGTTAACTACTTGAACGAACACATTACTTTCGCTCCGGGTAAAGCAGCTAACGCTGGTGGTGTTGCCGTTTCTGGTCTTGAAATGAGCCAAAACTCAATGAGATATAGCTGGACTGCTGAAGAAGTAGACGCTAAATTGTCTCAGATCATGAAAGACATCCACGATACTTGCGTTAAATTCGGTAGAGAAGGTAACAAGATCAACTATGTTAAGGGTGCTAACATCGGTGGCTTTATCAAAGTTGCTGAGGCTATGTGCGCTCAAGGACACTGCTAATAATACAGTAAGTCTATATAAAGAATCCGCCTCGAACGAGGCGGATTTTTTTATTCCTCTCTATTACCCGATCAGTAAAATTGATAAAACAAAAAGTAATCCGTGTATGCTATTATCAGGTTGTTTCCTGTACTTTCGCGTCATGAAAATATCAAAATATGCGTACTCATAATAAATCATCACAAGGTGCGGTCCGGATGGACATGCTGCACGGTAGTTTACTGAACAAGATTCTGTTGTTTTCTCTGCCATTAGCGGCAAGTAGCATCCTGCAGCAGTTATTCAACTCGGTAGATGTAGCCGTCGTGGGAAGATTTGCCAGCGATCAGGCTCTGGCAGCTGTGGGAAGCAACAGTTCGGTGATCAGCTTGATGATTAACCTGTTCGTGGGAATATCCGTCGGGGCAAATGTCGTGATCGCCAACTACATCGGGCAAAAAGATGAACGGGGAATCAAAAATGCCATACACACGGTCTCCGTGATCGCCTTGACAAGCGGGTGCCTACTACTCGTGGTAGGTTTACTCATAGCCCGCCCGATACTGGAAGCTATGGACACACCCGATGATGTCATTGACTTGGCAGTTCTGTATCTTCGCATTTACTTTCTCGGGATGCCCTTCTTCATGATTTACAACTTCGGGGCAAGCATTCTCCGTAGCATGGGAGACACGAAACGCCCGCTTTATTGTCTTGTTGCTGCCGGGATCATCAATACCGTGCTAAACTTACTGTTGGTCATTGTCTTCAAGATGAGTGTTGCAGGCGTCGCTATTGGTACGGTCGTTGCCAACATGTTCAGCGCAGGCGTGATCATATACATCCTGCGACACGAACAAGGGCCATTCAAACTAAACTTCAAGCACCTCCGCATCAATCGTCCCGAATTACGAAAAGTTCTTCAAATCGGTGTCCCCGCAGGAATACAGGGGATGGTGTTTTCGATTGCCAACATTTTCATACAAGCAGCCGTCAACCGATTCGGTTCTGCAGCCATTGCAGGCTCCGCCGCAGCCCTTACTTACGAGTATTACTGTTATTTTGTCGTTAGCGCTTTCAGTCAAGCCGCGGTAACTTTTATCAGCCAAAATTACGGGGCCGGACAAATTGATCGCTGTAAAAGAATTTTCCGTCTGACGATGTTATTAAGTGTTGCCTGTTGCGGCTTGCTGAACGTGCTATTCGTCTGGCAAAAACACTTCGCCATCAGCTTCTTCACGTCCAGCCCGGAAGTATTCCATTATGCAGCACTTCGCATGAATATCGTCTTATTGACACAGTGTCTTGCCTGCTCATACGAAATTGCCGGAGCTGCACTCCGGGGACTTGGCTATTCCATGCTACCAGCAATCCTCACCGTGTTCGGTACCTGTGTCTTACGATTACTATGGATATACCTTGTCTGTCCCTTATTGCCCAGTTTCGACGCCTTGATGGTCATCTATCCCATTTCGTGGATCGTAACGGGTGCTGCCGTTCTGGTCGCATACTACGTGGTACAGAAAAAGTTATTCCGGCCCAAGGAAATGCCAATTTTTACCTAACAAGGTAAATGTTTAGGGTTATACCCCGAAAAACTTTTCAAACAAAGATAGTTTTTCGGGATATAACCCTAAATCATTTAAAAATGATTTCTATTTTTTAGAAAAATACTTCTCGATGATCTCTTCCAAAAGCGGACCATGCGGGTTGCGAGCAAGGATTTTACCGGATGCATCGATTAAAACCGTAAACGGAATCGCCTGTACCCCGTAATCAACACGGGAAACACTTTCCCAACCTTTCAATTCGGAAATCTGGATACCTGTCGGTTTATGCTTTTCAAGAGCATCTTGCCATTTTTCCCGGTCAGAATCAACGGACACTCCCACAATTTGTAATCCTTGATTTTTATACTTTTCCTGCAATCTCTTTAGCAGAGGAACCTCCTGAATGCAAGGGATACACCAAGATGCCCAGAAATCCAGCAAAATAAGTTGTTTCTTACCGACATAATCCGATAAACGAATCTCTTTCCCGTCTATTGTTCGAGCCACAATCTCCCGATAGGGCATTCCCACGTTCGTGGCTTTCTGCGAATGCACGAAATAATCCTGTTTTTCCTGACGAGCCCGGATTAAAGCCTCGTATTGCTCCCGTATTTCCGGCCGAATAGTCGGATAAACCTCATCTACAAAAGCCTTGCTATACACATCTTTCCCGCAACAATGAAAGAAGAAGAACTCCCCGATTTCAGTACCCACGTATTCTCGAATAAAGTTTTCTGATGCCGGAATGACATTCTCCTTGAAGATAGCACTACTTTTCAGATTATAGTAGTTATCTACCTCATTTTCCACACTCCCCGGCAAACGCTTCACGCTATCCCGTTCCTGCCATAGAAGTTGGCGTTGACGCACGGTTTCCCGCTTGGCCTCTCCTATCGTCGTCATGTACCGTTCATTTACAGGGGTTCCCGCCATAATGATTCCCAGCGTATCGTATTCTATCGTAACGTCTCCGGGTTCAATCACCACGGCTATTGAAGCCATATCCGGGATCTTATAATCCACTCCATCAATTGTCAGCATATAGACGGTCGGTTCCTGCACCGTTCCGGCAAACCGAAATTTACCATCCTTAATTTTGACGCTATCCACTGGACTGGGTTTCTCCTCGGAGAAAAAGAACGTGGCAGGCGTAAGCTTAACCAGACATCCATCATAACGAGCCGGCAAACTCCCGGTAAGCGAATAGTGGTTCCCGCTCCCGCAAGAAGAAAAAAGTCCTGCTGCTGCAAGCAACAGGACGATCAGATTATTTCTCAGCATGATTTCCCTCCTCTTTAAGAATCTCGATAACATAAGAAATCTCATCCATCAGACCGCTGGGACTTCCACCGTACCCTTCCGCACGATAGCGGATATGCCCGTTTTTAAGGATGGCTTTTTGAGGAATACCCGATGTTCCGGGAAACATGGATTTATACACGACATTCCGGGAATTCTTTCCTTTCGGATTCGCATCATAAAGAACTTCCATGTTCCGGAAATCATTCTTCTTCCAAAGAGCATTTATTTTCTCACGGTTCGGTTCATCTTGCGTGATCACGAAATAGAATTTCACGGTCGGATCATTAGCATAAAGATCCACGGCCATCTGCATCCCATCTAAAGCAGCAATACAAGGTGCACACCACAAAGCCCAAAAATCAATCACCACGATTTCATCTTTTTTGAAACTAGCAGATTTCACTTTTCCTCCCTGATGTGATTCCATGACAAAGGGCTCAAAAGGTATATCTATAATTTCTGCACGAAGTTTATTCTTGATTTTTTCAACTTCATGTTTCGGTTTCAAAGATGCAATCCATGCCTCGAATGTGGCAGGTTTCTCCTTCAAGGTAGCATAATGCTCTCTTAATTTGTCATAAATTACCGGAGTCATCTGCCCGGCACTTGCCGCACCTTTCATTGCTTCGAAAGCCTCAGTATGGTTTCCTAACTTTTCCAGACTCACGATGTATGCCTCATTTCCTGCCGGATAAGAGATATACCGTTGATCCTCGTCAATCAAATTCATCATGTCCACGGCCTCTTGGTAACGACCACATTTTTCGGCAACTTGAGCATGAACACAGATGTAGTAATTCAACCACAAGCGAGCAAGCTCTTCCGCTTGTCGGGGAGAAGCTGCTATCGTCTGCCGATACGAACCGTCACCCACCTTAGCAATCATCTGGTCGATGAATTTCTTTGAAATCTCGACATAGGTTTCCGGTGGCGTGGGAGTTTTCCGAATAGCAAACTCGACACTTTTCCGGAATACATCATTGATCATTACCATATCCATCTCAGGCAATATTTCTTCCAGTTTCTTGTAATTCCCCGATTTGTAATACCTCGTGGCCAACTCCCGATAAAAATTATTATACACGAATCCTCTAGGATTCGGATTCTTCCTCCATGCCTCTATCGGGAAATCTTTTCGAAACTGATCGGCAGCCGCAAAGTATTCCTCTTCAGGCAAAGCATTCAACTCGAAAGAACGGTTAAAACGAGCCAAGCCCCCGTGCGGGAACAATTTGAGGATCACCTGATTGATACTATCCGCTTTCACTTTATTTTTCAAATCAATCCGGTAAGTACTACTGATTTCCTCGTATTCATTCTCGGTCAAATCCGGTTGGCTTTCCATGACTTTCAACAAGTGTGCTATTCCGGGACGACTGTTATCCCCATACATTTTTTTCAAAACTGATTTCATAGTCCCGAAAAAGTGGCGACCATATTGAGGATAATGTTTTGTCTCCTGATCCGTCCACATCATCGCGGCCTCGTTAGAAATCTCCTTGTAGTTCCCGGAAAAATAATTCCCGGTTTCCGATCCCAGCGAAGGCATCCGGAATACACCCCAAGCAAGGTATCTACCCGGCAAATAATCACCTGCACTATTTTGGGGAATAAACATAAACCCGTTATCGTTATTATTATCCGTTGAGTCCGGTTGCAAGGTAAACGTGGACTGGAATTTAAAAGCGATAAAAGCACAATTTTCCGGCATCTCGAAAGTCCCTTTCCAAAGATCTCCTTCCTGTTTTAATTGTACATCACCCATCTCCCAGTGATAAAAATTATACATATAGACAATCCCGACCAAATCGGATTTACCCTCTAACGGCCCTCCTTGCGGATTATACGTCAATTCCAAACTCTTACCGGCCACGGGCACTTCCGGATTTAAGGCCAAACGGGACTCGTTTTGCTGGCCCAAAGCCATGTTAACCATGGCTAGGCAAGCAAAAAGAACATAAACAAATTTCTTTTTCATACTCTACAAACAATTATCTTTACAGTGATTTATTAAAAAGTCGTATTACCCATTTTCCGAAGATCAATACCAAATTCTTTCTTGTAGTAATCAATTAAAATATTCCATTTTTTCTGGATCAACTCGTATTCCGGGTTATTCAGGAACCAAGCGACTTCCTCATCCGTTTGATTCCGTAAATGCAACATAAAAGATTTCAAATCGTTTTCTTTCGCTTGAGTCCACGGGTATTCCCCCCAATACCACTCTTCCGGCGCTCCGGAATAACTATTAAATGTCGGTAAAAATCCTCTCTTTCGATAAGCCTCCAAATTCTCGCCATCTAACGGGAGAGCAGGTGCATTCTCGTAATCCGTATCTTTATAAAACTCATCCGGAGCATTCAACAACCCCTGAGCAATATAATAATCCCACATCGCTCCCAATAGTTCGTTTTTCCTCGTCCTTTTAGTTACGGCATCCATAGCGGTCAAATCTTCATTCATTCCTCCAATAATGAGCGCATTACCATTTACGCGATAATTATAAAGAGTTTTACCCCAACCGCGATCCAAATAAATTGAATCAGCCAGAAAGACCCGGTAGGGCATTCCTCCTTTTTTCAAAAATTCTTCCGGGAAAAACTGAAGCCAAATAGCCTGAATATAATCAAGCATGGCGTCCACATGGCGAGATTCTCCCATGATAGCCCGATAGATTTGGACGCCACCGCCTGCTGCCGTTTGTGTCCACAAAGCATCTTTCTCCGTGTAATTATAAAGCACGTAAGACGTATAGGTATCGAATATCTGCTGAATCCGATCGTTTGCCTCCTTCGAAGCGTCTCCCTGCGGTAGCACGTAATCCGGCAATATTTCGTCCGGCGCACCGATTTTCGTGTCTTCGCTACAAGAAATGCATGCAGCCCACAGGCAAGCTATAGCTAATAATATCTTTTTCATGATCTTCTATTTTACGTTTATTGAATCTCACCTTGTCTCGCTCCCATCTCCCGTGACGGATTCTGAACAAGAGCCCTGTTTTGCAATACAACACTGTTAGGAAACGGTAGTGTATACATGGGATCCCCCTGTTGCAGTACATATTCATACACCGCCCCTCCTTTTTCAGCCTTATACGTGTGTTTGATTTCCGGCATTCCTTGACGACGTAAATCAAACCAACGATGACCTTCAAAACAAAGTTCTTTTCGACGTTCCAACCGGATCTCATCCAGAAGCGTCTGACCACTCAGATTTACATCCGTGTAACCGATCACGCGGGTCTTCCGGAATGCATTCAATTCGGCCAACGCCAACCCTTCCTCTCCGGAAAGAGCGTAAGCTTCCATCCGGTTTAAAAACGCTTCTGCCGAACGGATAGATTGTCCTAACTCTGAACTACTCATTGGTTTTTTCAGGTATACCGTATTGTCATCACCCACAACTTTGAGTGCATAAGCCAAAAAACGTTGGTCATTCACCTGATCCCATATAACCCGGAAAGCAGGCGCCGTTCCCGGCTGATATTCCCAATGATTCGCAACCGCACTCGGTCCGAAAAACCATTCAACCTCAGGATTATTGTAAGAAATCGGGGCATAACCATTATCTGTCAGGATAACATCCAAATTATTTACCATATTCAATAATCCAATTCCTTGCTTTTCTGCTTTCTCCACCTCGGCAATACACTCTTTATAATTCTCCATGTACAGATAAACCCGGGAAAGCAGGATATGAATGGCCGGCTGATTGATCCGGAAATTCTTACGCATAATCGGAAGAGGGTCCAGCAAACGGGCTGCCTCCAACAAATCTTTCAGAATCACCTCTTCATAAATATACCCCACGGTGGAACGTTCAATGTTCTTTTCCGTCAAATCGGAAATCAACCGAACCGGAACTCCTAAAGCGTCCTTATTATGGTTATAGGGTTCCCCATAAATATTAACCAATTGAAAATACAGTAACGCTCTCACGGCAAGGGCTTCAGCCTTCACCCGATCTCGATCGTCCTGTGTTCCTATGGCCTCATCAATATAATCCAGCACGGCATTACATCCCAATATTTTTGAATAGAACTGGGCGTACGTGGTAGAACTTGCCGTTTCATTGATCTCACTATCGTAACCATCATAATCGGCAAGAGTCGGTTGCCATGAATAGATCGGGAATTGGGTGATAGCATTTGCCGTTTCCACGGTTCCCTCCGGACTCCACGGACTTGCATAAGTCAAAAAATGAGCACAATCATCATCCATCAAGGATAAGAAAGAAAAGTTCGGAGCCGACTCATCGGGATACCCCGTACCCAACAATAATTCTGAAAAGTCAGATGTTGTTTTCGGGATTACCTCACTTTGGGATTCTTCTTCTAAAAAATCTCCACAAGAACCCAGCATAAACGATCCCATGATAGCTCCTAAAATAAATATCTTGTTTTTCATCATTCTAACAATTATCCGTTCAACTAAAAATTAAGAGTTAACGAGCAAGAAACTGTCCGACGTGCAGGCCAATTCGCTGTTTCAGGATCACGTCCGTCCCATGCCTTGTCAAAAGCGATAAAGAAAGGATTAGCAAGACTGGCGTTCACGGATGCCCGTCTAACCCCAATCTTATTTACCCAAGCGTCAGGTAAATCGTATTGTAAGGAAATTTGCCTGCACCGGATAAAATCGGTGTCTGCCACCCTCAAGTCAGATTGGTTATACATCGCGTAAGGACTCATAGCAACATAGCCTTCAACAGGTAACTGAATGTTTATTTCATTCGGATTTCCGGCAGGGATAGAAGGAATATTCGTGATTTTCTCGTCTCCCGGTTTACGCCAACGTTTAAACAAATAACGGGGTGCATTTTGTTCCGGTCTCGGAGCTCCCGCCGTGGCAAAGAAATCCGGAAGAAGGGCCTGAGCCCCGAATGACATGGCAAAACTAGCACGCAATACCAATCTCTTATATCGTAAAGAAGTATTGAGACCACCGGAAATGTCCGGCTCCGAGCAACCAATTTTCACCAAATAATCCAAATCATTCTCCGTAACATCTATATCCATATTCTTGAATGTCGGTCTTCCATTAGTCGGATCCAGCCCATTAAATGCAAACCCGTAAAAAGTTCCGTACTTTTCTCCACTAACAATCGCAGTCCCGTTAAGATAGTCATCCCGGGTATTTTCCCGTTGATTATTCCGAACTGTATTTTTTACCTTACTTGTATTGAAAGAAAGAGACCAAGTGAAATCTTTCGTTCTAACCGGAGTAACACTGACAGCCAATTCATAGCCGCTGTTTTTCATCGTCGTTCCATCAACATAAGCATTAGCAACACCATTTTCAATGGGAACCTCCCGGGAAGCCAACACGTGACTGATCTTATTATACCAGCTAAGCCCGGCACTCATTCTTCCTTGGAAGAATGAAAAATCGACTCCCAAATTCCAATCTTCTGTCTTCTCCCAACCAAGATCAGGATAAGGTAAGGATACCATCTTCAACGTGTACTGTTGAAAATATTTATTCAAACCGCCATCTTTTGCGATCAAATAAGGAGAAACAGCCTCCACTGCATTTCCTCGCCAACCATAAGAAAACGAAATATCAAACATATCATACCACGAGGAGGCCCAAGCCATAAACGGTTCATTACCAATCCGCCATTTCACCCCGATTGATAAACTGGGATTAAATTTTTTATTTTCATCCTGACCGAAACGGTTGGAAGCATCCAAACGGGCATTGAAATTCATAATATAACGCTCTTTATAACCATACACGGCTGTAAAATACTCACTAACCGTATTATTTTTCGTCGTCGTAATCGTGGTTCCAGCCCGCATTTCATCATGAAGATCTCTCGGATTCTTATGCAACCCGTTCGCAGCTGTTATTTCTGTCGGAACCGTAGCAAACTTCTCTCCCCGGTAGTAAAGATAACCGTACCGCAAACTCGCATTACCCTCCTGAGTCACAGAATTGACTTGAAATCCCAAATTCAACGTGAGGCGATGATCCTCATTAAACATTTTATTATACACTAAACTACTTCTAAAAGAATAGTTTTTCGTCTGGGCATACTCCGATTGCAATAATCCCCCAAACGGCAAGACACTGGCATACTGTTCCGCCGAATTAGGCAGAATCTCACCCACCTCGTAACCACGAATTTGGGCTATGTAATGCGTGTTTTCCGTTGCCCATGACTTAATTTTATTCGTTGCAAGGGCATAAGATGCTGTTGTCTGAAATTCCAGATCTTTCAACAAATTCAACCGCAAATTCAAAGCTGCCTGCAAGTTCGTACCATCTGTTTCCGTACCGGAATTATCTCGTTCATTCAATATGTTATAGTTATATGAAAACTTATTCTGGATAGAAAAACTCGTTGCCCCGGCTTTTTCGTGATAATACAGAGTTCCATCTTCATGATAAGCAGGAATATCCCGGGCTGTATTCATCGCGTACTCGTAAGGACTTACCCCAAACGCAAAATCCTCCGTTTCCCGATAACTACCGTTCAATTGCAAATCAATGATCAACCGCTTATCCAAACGGAAAGTGGTATTGGAACTAGCCGTCAACGTGGTCATGCCATTTCCTTTTGCCTCACCCCGAGTACTGTTAATTCCCACGGAAAAACGACTTGAAACTTTTTCCCCTTGAGCAGAGATACTGACATTATGGGCATGGCTGAAACTATTTCGGAACAAAATATCAAACCAATCCGTATTCATCCTCTCCATTTTCCGGTACTCTTGTTCAAATTGCAGTCGGGTAATCTCTTTCTTTTGTAGTTTCTGGATTAAACCGGCATAACCGATCGGTAAAACATTCTGATTATAACTATCCCGATCTTCCCACAATTGTTGGGAAAATCTCATGTGTTCCTGAGAATTCATCATATCATACATACGATAAGCAGGTTTCATCCCCACGCTAAAATTACCACTGTACGATATATTCAAACCGTCCCCTTTCGCTTTCTTGGTCGTAATCACGATAACCCCGTTGGTTGCTTTCGTCCCGTAAATCGCCGTGGCAGACGCATCCTTCAACACAGTAATCGTTTCTATATCTGCAGGATTAAGCCAAGAAATCGCATTACTGGCCGTTTCCCGCAATCCATCCATTTCGGAAGAAAGAGGACTTGCATCATCCGGAATCGGGAGAGGATCGGATTGAATCACACCATCCACAACCCAAAGCGGCTCCTGATTTCCCAACAAGGTTGAGGTTCCACGAATACGAATCTTGGGAGAACCGCCCACTTTTCCCGTTTTGTTTATAACGGACATACCCGGAACCCATCCCTGCAACATCTGGTCGATGGTAGCCTCGCCGGCCACCTGTATGTCCTCTGCCCGTATTTGCGTCACGGCCCCGACATAACTACCGCGATCAATCGTGGCATAACCAGTAACAATCACATCCTCCAAAGTTTCTAAATCCTCTTGCATAACCACGTTAATAGTATCTTTCCCGGTATATGCCACCTCCCGGGTTTTCATCCCGACAAAAGAGAAAAGCAACGACAACTTTTCCGTCTTGGGAAGAGTCAAGGCGTATCGCCCATTCCCATCAGTCGCCGTACCGATAGTCAAACCTTTAACGATCACGGTTACACCCGGTAACGGAAGTTTCTTGTTATCTGTAACCTGACCGACAATCCGGATATCTTTCTTACTCTTATCATCCTCCACCTCATCCTTAGGCACGATCATGATAAGATCATTTTTAAATTTAAACGTTAAATCCGTATCTTTCAAAATACGATTCAACACCTCTTCCACGGTTTCATTCTCCACCCGTAACGACAACTTACCCAATTGTTTCGTTTGCTCCGGATTAAAGAGGAAACACCAATTCGTCTGTTTTTGAATCTCATCCAACAAAACTTTCACCGACACGTTCTTCAGGTCAAGACTAACCCGTTCTTGTTGAGCAAACGAACTAGCTGAAAGTGTCAACGTGAAAATACAAATAAACAAGAGACACAATTTCATAAGCATCAAAAGTTTTTTAACATACCTTCGATAAAATCGATGGCATAATTGTTTTTTTTCCATACATTTGTAAATTAGAACAGTTAAACTTTCAATACGTCACTCTCCAACAGCGACCTATTGATCTCATTAAAGTTCAACGGGAAGGCTCCAACCCTTTCCGTTTTTTATTTAGATACTATTATCGTTTTTCCGTTTATCGTAAAGTTTACTCCTACAACATCCGTAATTGCGTTCAGAATTTTAGATATATCATTATACCGTTTCATATACCCGGTAAATACCAGTTGTTTAGCGGATTCCGACTGAAAAAACACGTCAACATCATACCAAAGTGAAAGCGTGTTTAGAATCTGTTCCAGACTCTCGTTCTCAAAAGTAAAATACCCGTCTTTCCAAACCACGTACTGCCGCACATCCACTTCTTTCACCTCGAATGTTCCCGCATTCCGGTCAAAACTAGCCAATTCCCCCGGTTTCATCGTGATCTCCCCGGTCGTTCCTCTTTTTTTGATCCCGACCTTACCGTCAACCAACACGGTATGAACTTTCCCCGGTTGATGCGTGTTCACGTTAAACTCCGTCCCGTACACGCGGACCTGTACCTCCTCCGTTATCACGTAGAAAGGCCGATTCGAATCCTTCGTCACCTCAAAATAGGCCTCTCCCGACAAATAAACCTTCCGCTCCTTTTCATCAAAGCGCACCGGATATTTCAATTCCGAAGCAGAATTCAAATAGACATTCGTCCCATCCGACAACTTTAACCGGAATTCTCCCCCACGAGGAACCCTTAACGTGTTCATGGCTAACGCCACTTCTTGCACCGAGGCAACCAAAGAATCATATTCCAAATTAGCACCTCCTTGCTTGATTACCACCCCTTTCTCCACTTCTATCTCTCGCTGCCCCTGCACGCCATTTAACTCGTGAACGGTTTGATCGGCCGTGATCAATACCACCCTCGGCCCCCCGGGTGTAATTTTAACCACACGTTCAGATGCTATTGAAAGCGTATCCTTTTCCCGATTCAAAAACAAAAAGCCCGCAACAACCGCCAACGGCAACACGATCACTGCCGCGTATGTCAAAATTCTCCTGACATAGACACGTCTTTTCCTTTCCCGGGCGGTAGTTTTAAATTTTTGCCAAGCCACCTCGTCATTCAACGAGCGGAAAAGAGAACTTTCTGAAGAGATGCGAATTTCTTTCTTGATTTTCTCAAAAAGTACCTGATGCTCTTCCGAATCACGTAACCATGCCTCCAGCTCCACCCGTTCCCGTTCGGAGAGTTCTCCTGTCAAGGAATGTCGTATTAACCGGGCAATGTTTTCATCGTATAGATCCATGATGTCTTCTTTATTTTACACCATATACAAGAAAGGGATCAAAAAGTAGCAAATAAAAACCAATTATTTTTCAAAAAAAAAATTACGCCTCGTAGATATAGGTGTATAAAAGGAAGAGATTTCCCATTTTCTCTTTGAGAATATGAATCGCATTTTGCTTGTGAGACTTCACGGTCAACACGGAAATTCCCAGTATTTCAGCAATCTCATCATTCTTTTTCCCCTCCAAGTGCAATTCAAAAACCTTCTGGCATTTTTCCGGCAACTCCCGGATAGCCATATATAATTCCCGATAGATTTCTTCCTGCATCAGGTTATAATCCCCTTCCGTCTCCTCCCCCGTGGTTTTCACGTAAGAAACATATTTATCCTCCACCTGTTTATGTTTCAAGTAATTGGTACACTTATTCTGTACCAGCTCGTACAAATACGCTTTCAAACCTTGATAGGAATTATATATCTTTTTATTCTCCCACACGGTAATAAAAGTCTCCTGCACGATATCCTCCGCCGCATCCAACTGGTCGATTCGCCGTATGGCAAACAGCACGAGATAATTTCGAAATCTCGTGAATAAATCGTGAAAAGCCGCCTCTTCCTTTACATTTATACGATGAACAAAATCTTGCTCTGTACCATTCATTTTCACTACCATAGGATTTTTGACAAAGATAGGTTTTCGGAAATAAATAAACAAATCGCTCCAATCATCCTATGATCATCTACAAAAAAAATACCGACCGGTACATTATTTCCCGGTCGGCATACTCATACAACTTATTTCCTATCGTCCTCTTCTCCTTAACCAGATGAACAAGGAAAGGAAAAGCAACAATCCCGGGAAAACTCCCAATAAAGCGTAATCAAGAATCTCTGCACCTGTCTCTCCCACAAATAACTTCCGATCAATCGCATACGGACGTCTCACATCAATAGGCACCTCTCCATCCGACAACCAAAAGAAACTAGCTTGAATAATCACGGAATTTGCTGTCCACAAAGGACTTCGACCGCGAGTAAGTTCTCCATCACTCAAGCAATCCGCATCACCCAAAATAACGATCTTTTGTTCTCGTTCTCCCATTTTACGAGATAATGCCAAAGCTAACGGGTAAGATTTTTGAACCTCTCCTGCGGCCGGATTATACACAACCTCTTGATCAACAATTTCCGTATTCTCCAACTCGTTCCAACAAATTGAATCAGACATAAACAACGGAACAACATCAAATCCTTTATCTGTTGTATATTCCAATCCGGCAGCCGTAGGCATCGCTGCCACGTAATAAGGCCGCATAAAACCGAAAGCATACGATAACTCCACTGCATCCTTTGTCGGTTGCGAAACAATTAAATCTATTGGTTGTTTCTGCGCAACGAATCCAGCAAATGGGCCGAGATCCTTATTATCCTTCTTTTCCTCTTCAGGATCTTTCGGTTTCTCTGGCTGAATCAAAAATCCATCCACAAGCTTCACACCAAATGGTTCCATCACTGCTCCCATTGCATCTTGCCGACCGGGTTCCCCAATGATTACCAAATTACCTCCTCGAGCAACATATTTATCAAAGTTTACTTTCTCCGCTTCCGTCATTGCTTCACGCATTTCAGCAATAACCAAAATATTGATATCTTCAGGAATCTCTTGATCCAATGTAACATCTTTGTAATTAAATCCCTGATTTACCAATGCCTGTCTCAACATCGGCAAGTGGGTAAACATACAATAATTACGATCTCCGGGGCGATCCGTTTCCCGTTCTCCGTGACCAGATAAGAAACCAATCGTGGGTAAGGTCATGACCATCCGTTTTAAAGCAGCTGAAATTTCCGATTCCGAAGGAAATATTTCACGGTCATCATATAATCTCAAAAAAGTTTTCTCTCCAGACTCACGTTCCAACAAACGTACAGTCCGATTCCCTTCCGTAGTTCTCAAATCAATCTTTGCCCGAATTTGTTCTGGAGTTAAAATCTTCTTCGGATTCAATTTTTCCATCTCGATCACCTTCTTCGCTTTCTCCTCATAACTCATTCCCGGAAATGCCCGCTCTAGATAATCATTTTTTATTGTATCATAATAAAGTATATACTTCATTTTTATTTCCGGTTTAAAACGCGTATATTGCTCAAAACGGCGAATATCATTGTTATATTCTTTCGGATAACCCACCCAATTATACTTGTCCAAGATATTCACGTAAGTAGTAATTGTCAATCCTCCTTTCAACTTGTTTATGATTTCTTGACTATTAGGCGTCAACGTATTTGCTTTCGTATGAGTGGCGTCATAATAACATTTAAAAACAGGACGAGAAGAAACAAATGCCAACACGACAGCTATCCCCCATACTCCTGCATATTTACCTAAAGAAGTTAACCAACTGACCTTTTGTCGCCGTCCCTGCATACGGATAATAGTCATCAACAAGAATAACACCACAACCACGATAAAATAAAGCACATCCTCACTACAAATCATCCCGAACATAAAATTATCGGAACGCCCTGTCATCCCAAACCAATAAGTGACTTCCCGAACAAACGGAACAGCCTGCCACATCCCTTTTACATACGTCAACACGGCAAGTACCGCCAACGTTCCCACGGCAGCAACAATTTGATAAGATGTCAAACTGGACATGAACAAACCAATAGCTACATAAGCACACAACAACAGATAAACACCTAAAAGTCCCGTCAAGAAAACAGGAATGTCCATGTTCTCAATCGTGCATACACTATAGATTCCGTAAACCAATAAAACACCGACCAAGATCAGTCCATAAATTAACATGGCGCAATATTTACCCAAAATAATCTGGGCATTCGTAATCGGGGAAGAATAAAGCAATTTAATCGAACCACTTCCTAATTCCCGACTCATCAGCCCCATTGTCAACAAAGGAATATACAAATACAAATAAGACTGTACAGCGACAAACAAACCTCTTTGCCCACCAAAAATACCGAGAGTCAAATTAGATCCTATTCCCCCCATACTTTGGGATTGCACAATCTCTGAAATTGTTCCGGAAAACAACATCCCCGTTTGAAACGTGAATATAATCAAAATCAACCAAGCAATCGGGGAATAAAACAAATCCCGCAATTCCGTTTTCGCTATCTTAAATATAATTCTCATCTTTACTGCAAATAAAATTTAACACTATTTCTTGGACAACTCGGCAAAAATAGTATCCAAAGAACTTTTCTCCTGTTGTAATTCCATTAATTGCCAATCGCGCGTATAACTAGCTTCCACAATACTATTTATTGCCTCCTTGACATCTGAAAATTGAATACGGAACCTCGGGCCACCTAACTCCTCTACACGAACAACCCCAGGAAGAGCCTGTATGTCAGCCACCAACGGGAGTGTTCCCAACGAAACGACTAACGTGTTCGGTTGTATATAATTATCAAATTCTTCCACCGTTCCGGAAAAAACCATATTTCCCTGTTCGATCATCCGGATATAATCACAAGTTGCTTGCACTTCCGGCAAGATATGAGTAGAAAGAATCACAGTTCGTTCTTCCGCTATCTCTTTAATCAAATGACGAATCTCGACAATCTGATTCGGGTCCAATCCATTCGTCGGCTCATCAAAAATAACCAATTCCGGGTTATGAATAATAGCCTGGGCTATCCCTACCCGTTGCTGATAACCTCCGGATAAATTATGAATAACCCGTTTCGCAAAATGAGAAATACCACAACGACCCATAACTTCCCGCACCGCTTTTTTCACCTCCCGCTCCGGGATATGTCTCAACTCCGCGCAAAACTCCAGATACTCCTCCACAGTCAAATCCGGATGTAACGGCGGCACTTGCGGCAAAAAGCCAATATGTCGTTTCGCTTCAACAGGATTCTGGCTAATACTGATTCCCTTTATATAAACATCCCCCTCTGTCTGTTTTAACACCCCGCACATGATATTCATGGTCGTGGATTTCCCGGCTCCATTGGAGCCGAGTAACCCATAAATACCATTTTTCGTTATCTCAAAATTAATATCCCGAATCGCCCACTGCACACTATAGCGATGGGACAAATGCTCCACCTTTACAATTGATTCTTCCATACAATATGATTTTATACAAACTTCTGTTAATATTCATCTACACCCGTCACTCCCGTGGCCATCTCTTTCGCCATGGTTATCTTTCCGTCAAACGTCATTGTTTCCACACACTTCGGTCGATCTCTATCCGAGATGTCATAAAACTTCAACGTGCCATTTTCACCTCCGACAACTAACAAGTCATACTTACCTATCGCACCGACATCAGAGGTTCCATATCCGATATAGGTCACCTTTTCCGGAAAATCCGTAATCATCGACTTACTCGCATACTCGCTAGCAACAAGTAAATAATTCACATGATTGCCATCCGTATATACCACTTGATTCTTAGCTTTTGCATTAGATGACGAACAAGTAACTAATATCAAAGCATCATCAGAAATCCTGACAGGGCATTCTACTACACGAGAATCCGCGCCCTCAGGATAAAAAGGAAACATCGGAGCAACAGACTGCACTATAGAACCGTCAGACGGATTCATTATAAACTCCCCACACCAAGTCTTTCCTGATGCATCATTATAAATTACAGAATATACATTAAGACTTGTCGTAAAATTTAACATTGCACTCTTCATATATCCCATATTCAATACTTTAGTCCCATTTTCAAATCCCCAAACCGGAGGACAATCCGTTAACGAACCATTATTTTTTAAAGGAATCAAACTAGTCGCCAAATAGGAGGGATCTCCCCAGCCACTTCCAGCCTGTTTCGAAGCGAAAGCAATCATAATCAGCCGATTATTCTTTTCATCCCAACAAGGAATCGAGGTAAATCCATACAAACGGGTACCGAATTCCGTAATTTTATACCCTTTTTCATCCAATTCGTAAGGAGTATTGATAAACATCCCTCCCAAATTATTTTTTGACAATTGCCGTCTGTAAAGCTTACCGTCTTTATTGGCTAAAAAAGTACATAACCCAGTTCCCTTATCAGCTTCCCACGCATCAACCCTCGCAACCGGAGAAAACCCGGACGGGACTCCTCCTCCGAACAAATCTTTCAGTTCGGAATGTAATTCGAACGTAGCGGCATCCACTTCATAAGCAACCTCGTCAGTCATAATCGTAACCGCCCCCATCGGTCCCACATTCTTAGCCGTTCTAGTATATCCCAAGAAAACAGGTTTGCCGGAAATTGACAATGCATTTATTTCACTAAAAGAATCCTGCAATTCAAATTCATCCTTCAATTCCTCCCGATTATATGTTCTTTTTACAAAATAACATTCTCCTTCACCTTCTTTTTCTGTTAAAACGAACCAGTCTCCATTACTACGATACGGTGTTATAAAAAAAGAAACCACTTTCATGAAACGAGTTTCAAACTCCTTATCGATAACAGTAAATGAACCTCTTACCCATTTGTCTGTAGCACAAAGTTCTTCCATCTTTGTCCATTTAATTACGCTATCCACCGGAATATCAATATCTGCTTCTGTAGCTATAACCACATCATTCAACTTCCACTCATAGCGTACTTCCCGCTCCCTCGAAACAGAATCCGTATCCCATCTAAAAGCATCATGTCCGCGCAGTTTCATCACGTTATGCTCTGTCGCATACACGCTTATTGGCTGATCTGTATGCCATTTAGGCTCCTTAATGTCGTAATAATCATAATTTCCCTCATCCTCTAAACAACCAAATATCAAAAAAAACGACAAACAAAATAATATATGAATCTTTCTCATAATAGCAACTTTTAATCATTAAATCACAACTGTTATATCGTTACCATACTCATCTTTTTGTCCGGGATTGGCAATCAGCCACTCTTTAAATTTTAAAACCAATCCGATAGCCAAATCCGGACGTTCCTCTATCATCTTTTCGTCCATTGTCATACCGGGATCAGCATGTTCAACGAAAAGCTTATATTTTGTATTGGAAAACTTCCCTAAAAGCGTAAGTTCAACTTCACCATTCTCTTTCCACCAATCCGGTCTTTCTGCCACATAAGAAGAAATTATCACAGCACGACGGCGTTCATACTGTCCCAAGCCAATCCCTTCACCTGGTACTAACTCAACAAACAACCGTACCCCCTTCTCCATTTTTTTTAACCGCTCGGACAGGTTCAACCTAATCTTTATCGTATCTTGAATATCCAATTGCCCTTCCAACAGAGGTTTTGCATGAAACACATACTGGTCATCCAAATCATACTCATCTTCATTAGCCGTTGTTCCCTCACTTATCACTTTTAAACCAAAAGGAATATCTGCCGTTAACGGTAATCCGGAATAGTTCACAACCACCTCAGCTTCTATTGTTTTCGTATCATCGGGATAAAAGAAGAACGACATCACAGTCGAGTCTGCCCCCTCCGTTCCCGGTTGAAGGGCATTCATATAAAATTTATCAAAATAAAGCTGAGCCTGCCCATCAAAAACTTTTATATCATCTTCATTGCAAGAAAAGAAGGACAAAAACATCAACATTATCATAAAATATAAATATCTTTTCATCATGATTCAAAGTTTATGTCGTTATTTAATATCTGCTGGCACAGGGAACATACTTTCTTGAAGAGTCATAGGACGCAATGTTCCTTTATCATTCACAATCGCCGTATTCAAACGTTTATACAAGAAAAACAATTGTCCTTCAGAAATCCACTCGCGACGCGCATCATGGAGTAATTCCTGCTCAAATTCATTCCAAGTCGATCCTCCAAGTGAACTTCCATAAATCCCCCTATTTTCACGGATTTCATTCAAAATTCGATAGGCCTCACCTACATTCCCGTTACGTGCATAATACTCGGCCATAATATATTTCATCTCGGTAAGACGAATTACAGGAAACAAATTCACTGTTTTATCTCTTGTATCCAAATTAGTGGGAATAAAATATTTAGCAGAAACAGGATAGGCGCCACTACCTAAAAAAATCATATGATTCCATCGATGATCCGAACTTTTCTCATCAACACCTCCATGTGAAAAATAGCTTTCCGAAATTTGAAACCAATTCGGAGAAACTCCACCTTTCCAATCCGCACTCAACCAACTACCTGTTCCTTGATAAGACAAACTGTTATAGGCAGCAAAAATTAAATTAGACATCGTTTTATAATCTTTTCGATTATTAAAATCTGCTTCATTATTACCCCAACCTTGTGTCAAACCGCTATAATCATCCTTATACATCAAATTCTTCGAACCATCTCTAAATACCACATGGGCTTTTACCACTTCATCAGCATAATTAAAGGCATCCTGATCCCGTCCCGCGTACTGGCAAACCCTCGCCAATAAAGCAGTAACGGCATTATAACTCATTCTATACCCCCGTCCTTTAAAGAAATCATCTATCAATGCAGCATCAAAATCCTCGATCTGTTGCCCGGATATAGTCTGAGAATTATAGGTAAAATCGTTATTAAAACGTCCCGTACCGGATAAATTAATTCCCTGTCCATTTATTGTTGTATCGTAAACAGCAACTAACCCTCTAGCCTTTTCCAAATCTGCAATCACTTTTTCTAACACAGGTTTCACTCCAAGTTTTGTGGCTGACAACACCGGATAAGATTCTATATAAGGGATATACGCACGTCCATCATCATTTATGGGAGCCGGAGCAAACAAACGTAACAATTCAAAATGAATCAAGGCCCGACAAGCATATGCCTCTCCTGTGATCATCTTCCTTTCCATTTCTCCTTCCGCAAAAATATCATTAGAAGCATTTTCGATATTCTGCAATAAGTCATTTGCATTAGCAATAATATTATAGGCAATTCCCCACGCACTCTCTATACTTGAAGATACTTGCGTGTTTGTGTACTCATATTTGGCTGCAGCTTTACACATCTCGTCATTGAATGAGCCGGACTCCAAATTATATAACTGGGCCATACAATCCAACATTCCATAAGACCAATTCCGACCATAAAGTTCCGGCTTACCCATTGACTTATACAAACCATTCAGAACAGACCGATAACCGTCACCCGTACTAAACAAATCACTTTCAGTTGCTTGCCCTGCTGGTGTAACATCCAACCAATCCTTACATCCCGCAAATACCAAAACAATAACAACTGCTAATATTTTAATATAATTTCCCATGCCATATACCATTTAGAATCCAACATTTAATGAAAAATTAAAACTTCTCGCAAACGGATAATTTATAGCTCTCTCCTCTTTCACACTTCTCCATTTACACAAATCATTCGCACTAAACTGCACGCTCAAGCTTTTGAGTTTCCACTTAGAAATCAACTGACGGCTAAAATCATAACCTATTGAAAGACTTGTAAAATCCAAACGATTATCATCTTGCACGAATCTGGAAGTCGGATTTTGTGTCGGATTTTTACTCAAATCATAATAAGGAACCACGTCTCCCGCATTTTTCCATCTTGCAGACAACACCCGTTTATCCACATTCTGCGTGCTAATCTGAGCATTCTCGACTTTCTCCGCTAATGTTGAATTATAACTCTGTCCTCCCCACTGATAATTGAAATAAGCATTCAATGTGATTCCTTTCCATGCCACATTGATACCGAAAGAACCTTTGGCATCCGGTTCCGTATCCCCGACAACAACTTGATCATTAGCATCCCACGTGTAAGTCGACATCCCGTTTTTCTTTACAAAACGTTCACGTCCATTAGCCGGATCTATTCCCTCGGAACGAACCGCATAGATCGCAGACAAGGACTTTCCTTCATAATACAATATCAACGGCCTGCTTAACACATCTTTGTACTTAGAATCTTCTTTCTCGTATTCGGCAAGAATCGTTTCATTATAAGCATTCATCTCCTCACTCAATTCAGTAATTTTACTCCTGTTAGAAGATAAATTTGCCATAAACGTCACCATCCAATCTTTATTCTGGAAAAGAGTAGAAGTCAACGCAACTTCAAACCCTTCATTCAACGTTGCTCCAGAATTCTCCTTGTAAGAAGTAAAACCGGAATAAGCCGGAATTTTCACGTCATCGATCAAATCTTCTGTTTCATTCCGATAATACGATCCCTCCAAAGTAATTTTATCATTCAGTAAACCTATATTGAAACCTGCATCCAACTTATATGTCGTTTGCCAAGTCAGCCGCGAATTCCCCAAAGCCATCAAAGAAGCTGCAGGCCCCGTGAAAAACCATGCATCTGTTGCTGTTTGGAAGGTTGTTATGGCCGAATAAGGAGCGAATCCCACATTTCCAGTAGAACCGTAAGAAGCCCTCAATTTTAAACGACTGATCAACCAATGCCCTTTTAAGAAATCATAATTATGAACATTCAATCCGGCTCCTACTGACCAAAACGGAGCAAATTGCTTATCCGAACCGAAATCGGAACTTCCATCCAAACGGAAAGAGCCGTCGAACAAATAAATATCATTATAGGCGTAATTCACGGAAGCTAAAAAACCTATCTTACGAGTTTTAGATTCCGACACATTTACCGGCCTGGCCTGAGTGGCTGCAAATTGAGGTTCATGCATATTCCCCAATTGGAAACCATTTAATACATACGATAACGACTCCGTTTTGCTTTCAGAAATCTCCCCTCCGGCTGTTGCATTAATAAAATGATTGCCGAAAACATGATTATAATAAAACATCATTTTTCCATTCCAACTCCAATTATCATTTTCTTGCCGACTCAACTCTCCTTTCTGATCGGCAGGAGTTACATCATATACAGGATCTGCAGGATCCTTAAAATTATCCGTACGACCATCCGTTCTGCGAAGACCTAATTGGCCTTTAAACATCAATCCTTCCATAATATGAATGTTCAACTGGAAATTATTGGTTAAATCCCGGTTTTTCATCTTGCCGTAGAAAGTTGACAAATTGGCCACTTTCCACAAGGGATTTATCATAGAAACAGTAGTTCCAAGCACTTCTTTCAACAAGCGTCCGTTTTCATCATATATCTCAGCATAAGGCTGTGCTTCAGCATATTGAGTATACTGCCCATAAGGAGAATCCTCAGACTCTGTAACCGTATAAGAAATATTATTCAATAATTGTAACCAACTTCCCGCACGATAATCCAACGTTAATCCTCCCCCATAAATATGACGGAAAGAACCTTTCATCACACCGTTTTTACTCGCATTATAATTCAAATCTATACCATACCTGATGCTCTCCTCCCCACCAGATACATTCAAACTATGCATATGACCAAAGGCATTCCGCAAAGGTTGCGACATCCAATCGGTGTTCACCCCGCGCAAAATAGCATTTTGTTTCTTATAATATTGAGCCGTAAGTTCAATTTGTTTTTCCGGATCATCAGATGAATATAAACCACTTAAGCGTTCAACTTCCAATTTTTCAGCCGCATCACAAAGATTATAATCAGACAGATCCGGGAAATCCACATTACCGGAAAAATTATAATAAATCTGCATCTCTCCCGGTTTAGGAGCAACCGTCGTAACGACAACCACCCCATTAGCAGCTTGAGAACCATACATAGCTGTTGCAGCGGCATCCTTCAAAATGGTAATTGACTCGATACGATTTACATCCAAATCATAAATTTTCTGAACATCCACCTCGAATCCATCCAAAATAAACACGGGCAAATTAGGATTATTTTCCAAAGTCGTACGCTGTGTTCTTTTCTGCTGTTCCACATCCAATCCTTTCGTCTGCCCAATAGAAGTCTCTCCCCGGATATTAAACTCCGGTAAAGCATTTGGATCCGATCCCCACAATTTATTATCTTTGATCCGGAATGAAGGATCAAACGTTTGTAATGCTGCAATCACGTTTTTTGAATTCACTTTCATTAACTGCTCTTTAGTTACAGTCGTAGCTTTACCGGTAAAACTCTCTTTACGAATATTGGAGTACCCTGTCACAACCACCTCGTCCATTTTCTTGTGATCTTCCTCCATTACAACGTTTATCGAATCCAGTCCTACATATTTAATCTCCTGTGTCCGCATCCCGACAAATGAAAACACCAACACAAAATTAGTATCACGCATGGCGGGTAAAACCATCCTATATTTTCCCTCGCTATCAGTTGCCGTTCCCAAATTTGTTCCTTTCACCACCACCGTTACCCCCGGCAACGGCATCTTTCCCTTATCCACTACCTTACCGACAATCTTGATTTCTTTCTTCTTTTCATCATTCAAAGGTTTCAGCACGATCACCTCATTTTGAAAAACATACGTCAAGCCGGTTCCTTTCAAACAGTCACTCAGAATCTTTTCCACCGTTGAGGCTTTTGCCTCAACATTCACTTTTCCCACCTTATCCAAATCTTCCTCGTGATACATGAAAACAAACGTGGTTTGTCGCTGAATTGCCCATAAAATATCCTTCAAATAGGCATTCTTCATAGAGATTGTAACCTGTTGCTCGTTCTGGGAATAAACCGTTCCGTGCGTGTTTATTATCCCTAGAAAAACAAATAAAAAAGTCCATTTCGACATAAGCCATAATTTTTGTAATTTCTCACGTTTGCACCTGAGAAACATTAGAAAATTTTCCATAAATTTGTTCTCCCAATTATTAGTTAATAATTATCTCAATGTTAACGAAGTAATTCCCGCAGGAAATGCTGGTACCATTTCCTGCCTTTATCTACCTCGTTGTATTTTCAGCACTTTTCCCTCTTTCGTTATCTTTATTTTGCCGTTCAATTCAAAAATATTCAACAAGGGTTCTATCGTTTCGAGACGACTCATGTTAAAACCGAAATGTAAATCCTTGACACTCTCATCCTCGTACACCACAGTCATATCATACCATCGTTCCACGACTCGCATGATCTCTTCCAAACGAACATCCCGGAACCGGAACATACCATCCTTCCAAGCCGTATAATAATTCACGTCCACTTTCCTAACTTCCACGCCTCCAGATGTCTGATCTAACACCAACTGTTCATTAGGCCATAATGTTCTTGCCGCTCCAATACACTTACCAGAGATGGAAACAACCCCCTCAACCAATGTTGTCGTGATCACATGTTCATCGGCGTACGCCGTGACATTAAATTTCGTTCCTAACACTGTGATCTCATACCCCCCGGTCTTCACGATGAAAGGGACATCTTTGTTCTTAGTTACCTCGAAAAAAGCTTCTCCACACACTTCCACTTCCCGGCATTTTTCAGAAAAACGTTCCGGGAAACGCACCTTCGTCATGGAATTCAGATAAACAAGCGTTCCGTCACTCAACACTAATTGATACTCCCCTCCTTTCGGCACGATCACCTCGTTATATCTTAAAGAGTCCATCGGAGCCTGATTTCCTGTATTTTTATAGGAAAGAGTTTTTCCCTCGTTATTAATGACTGTATTTTCCCCACGCGATATAACCCCGGATCTCGCAACCAAATCAACCACCTCCCCCGAAGGCAACACCAGCTCTGCCCGGGTTCCCCCGGGAGTGATTGCATTCAGATCCGCCAAAGAGACGGTCTCCTCTCCCGAATGAAGAACGCCATAAACAGCAACACCCAAGGGGATCAACAAAACTGCCGCGTAACGTAAAAACACTCGCCGGCGCATCGCCTTCTTCTCTGTTTTCCTTAATTTTTTCGAGTATCCCTGCCAACCGGAAACTTTATCAAAAGTCGTGAAATGTTTTTGTTTCGATTCCCTCCCCTCCCGATCAACGATCCGATCATACAATTGACGATTCCGCTCGGAAGTCTCCCGCCAATCATCCAAAGCCCGCTGTTCTTCATCAGACAACTCCCCCGCCATGGCTTTTGCGATCCAAGAGGCTAGCAAAAACGGATTTCCCGTCCATTCTTCGTTATATTCATTTTTTCGTTCCATGTTCATTTATCGGCACGTAATATTATTTTTATACTATTACAACACGAAAAATGGAATTTATGGGGAACGAAAAATTCACTTTTTTGAAAGAAAAAACAAACAGCTCTAAAAATCAGCTATTTATTCAGGAGGAAAATAAAAACCAGATAATAATATTCTCGCAAAATCTCGCGTAATTTCTTGTACGCTATTTTCTTTAACGTATGCACGGAACTCTCGGCAATTCCCAGCTGTCCGGCAATCTCGCTATTTTTCAAGCCATCCAAAGACAACAAAATCACTTGTCGGGTTTGGTGAGGTAAGGATTCCACGGCATTATAAAACATTCGATAGGCCTCTTCCTCTACCAGCGTCTCCGTGTAAAATTCAAGAGATTCAACCACGGAAAGATCCTCCCGCCTCAACTTGTAATCGCGTATATAGTTCAAACAATCATTCCGCACTATGGTATAAAGGAACGATTTCACCTTGAAATAATTATCAAACCCCTCCCGTTTATTCCAGAATTTCACGAACCCTTCCTGAACAATATCGGCAGATAAGGCATCGTCTTTCAAATAGGTGGACGCAAAAACGCACAAGGCTTGATAAAATTTATCAAACAGTTTTTTAAATACTTGCTCGTCTATCCGCAACGAACTCTCGTTTTCCACGTCCATACAAATGCTTTCTTTTGTTATTAAACACAAACCTAATGAAAAATATGACAAGCAGCAAACTCATGCCATAAAAAAACTTGCCGCCCGCCTCTATACCCGTTCATTTCCGGACATAAAACAATAAAGATAACGTGATTATTGTTAAGAAACTTCGAAGAGATAGATCCCGCAGACCCGGAATAGCATCCCTTATCCCGGGTCTTTACCGGGGATATAATGGCCCGAAATTTTATTCTTGAGCGTGAATAGCCTCGTTATTAACCCGGTTGACGGGATATTCGAGTATGTTATTTTTGTTTTCCATCTGTTAAAATGGCGGCGATAATCGGGCGAGCATCGGGCGACAATCGGGCGATGGCACCTAACAGCCTCCCAATAGTCGCCCTACCGCCATGTAACGGACATGGATAACCCCGGGAAAAAGGATGCTAAACACCCCTAGTTGCCAATCCATAAACAATTCACTACTTTCGCGACAAGAAGAATGACACTTATATCACAAATATGTTTATAGATACTCACTCACACATCTATGCCGAAGAGTTCGACAATGACAGGGAAGAAGTTATTCAACGGGCGTTAGCAGCCAACGTTCGGCAGATTGTACTGCCGGATATTGACAACACGACCCGGCAAGCGATGTTATCACTGGCACAAGCCCACCCGGACATGATGTACCCCACGCTGGGAGTACATCCAACTTCCGTAAACGAATCCTACAAAACGGAAATGCAACTTTTCGAGAAATTACTAGGCAAAGAAACAATACACGGAATCGGAGAGTGTGGAATTGATCTTTACTGGGATAAAACATTTTACAAGGAACAAATTATTGTCTTCGAACGACAATTAAACATCGCCCGGGAAATGGATTTGCCCGTCATCATCCATTCGAGAGACTCGCTAATGGAAATATTCACCGTGTTAAAAAGACAACACTATAACATGAAAGGCATACTCCACTGTTTCCCCGGCACGGAAGAAGATGCCCGGCGGGCAATAGACTTAGGTTTTCTACTGGGGATCGGTGGTGTCGTTACCTTCAAAAAATCATCCATGGCTGAAGTCGTGGAGAAAACCGGGGCAGAACACCTTGTATTAGAAACGGATGCTCCCTATCTTGCCCCCGTTCCCTACCGGGGTAAACGCAATGAAAGTAGTTATATTACGTGTATAGCCGCTAAAATTGCTGAAATTCTAGGGATCGACACGAAAAAAGTCGAGGAAATAACAACGAATAATGCAATGAATTTATTTAATTTGCACGTCAGTAGTGCGAACTGTTCATAGAAAAGATGCAGACAGGTAATTTACTGACGAAAAGTGCAGAGGGAGCTTAAAGCTTGTAATGTTTTAGTTTTTAACTTAGTGCGTATGACAAAACCCGTGTTAATTATATATACCGGAGGTACAATCGGGATGGTAAACGACCCCGAAACTGGGGCATTATGCCCTTTCAATTTTGACCAGATCGCTTGCGAGGTTCCGGAAATCAAAGAATTTGGATTCACGATAGATAGTTACACCTTACCGGAAATCATAGATTCCTCGGATCTCCAACCACAATTGTGGAAAGACCTCTGTTCAATCATCTTGAAAAATTACGATGATTACCGGGGATTTGTTGTCCTGCATGGAACGGACACCATGGCCTACTCGGCCGCGGCCTTGAGTTTCATGTTAAATAACTTGACCAAACCCGTGATCTTTACCGGTTCCCAGCTACCTATCGGGAAAATCAGAACGGACGGGAAAGAAAACCTGATCGCGGCCATTGAAATAGCAGCCGCTTACGATCAAGAAAAGGCCATTGTCCCGGAAGTCTGCATCCTGTTCGGGGATAAACTATTCCGAGGAAACCGGACGACAAAAATAAACGCGGAAAGTTTCGATGCCTTCCAGTCATTCAACTACCCGGCATTGGCAAACATCGGGATACATATTCATTACGATTACAGTGCAATCGATTACACCCTGCGAACGGAACCCGTAAGTGCATTCTGTGACGTGGACACGAATATCGCCATATTGAAAATATTCCCGGGTATGAGACCGGAAGTGATTGACGCAGTAACAGGGATTCCCGGGTTAAAAGGAATCATACTGGAAACATACGGGTCAGGCAACGCTCCCACGAATAAAGTTTTTCTTAACAAGATCAAGGAAGTACTATCCAAGGGAATTTTCGTGTATAACGTCACCCAATGTCAAGGTGGGAGCGTCGAGATGGGTAAGTATGAAACAAGTAGAGAGCTACTTAACGCGGGAGTCATCAGCGGTCACGACATTACCACGGAAGCCGCTGTATGCAAAATGATGTATGTACTGGGCAAATATAAAGACACTAACGAAATAAAAAAATATTTAAATAACGGCTTAAAGGGAGAAATATCCCCCAAATATATTGGATTTTAACATTTTTTTTATACCTTGGTGCCCGATTTTAACCGGCACACGGTGTAAAACAAGAACGAAACAGCTTAAATAGATATTATAGAGTTAAATTTTAATTATTTATAAACTAAAAATCAGTTAAATTGATCATGAGAAAATTATTTGCACTAATAGCAGTTTTAGGAATGCTTACTATTGGA
>OLJW01000047.1_pt1 | contig 164144 bp, 163 predicted proteins | sample 1603411 | NCBI WGS metagenome assembly OLJW01 (sample SAMN04168659, study PRJEB22393) | human gut metagenome | biome: human gut microbiome; feature: stool | host: Homo sapiens | collected 2014-05-12 | reverse complement strand
ATCGGCAGCAGCCTCTTTTGAACCACTCGCCCAGCGAGTGGTTTTCGGGATACAACAAAAAGTTCAATATTTTGAACTTTTGAAAAATAAAACAGCGAAGAGCCGATTGCAGCTCTCCGCTTGTGGGATTTAACCAAAGTACTTCTTTTGAAACGGGACCTCATCCACCTGAAACTCGCGTCCGTGCAGATATTCGAGGATGCCCGCGTCGCTGGGAAAGTCGAAACACAGGCGGTAGGAGTAAAGCGCCTGATGCGTTTCGCCGTATTTGCGGTTCACGCTGCCGATGCCGTACTTGCCGTCGCCGAGCAGGGGATGGCCGAGGTCGGCCATGCTCGCGCGAATCTGATGCGTACGGCCCGTGAGCAGCTCGACCTCCAGAAGCGACAGCTCGCCGCGCGTCTGGAGCGTTTGGTATAAGGTGATCGCGCTGCGGCCGTCCGGCACGGGGCGGTGGTAAACGCGGACGGTGTTGCTCTTCTCGTCCTTGCGCAGAAAGCACTCGATGCGGCCCTTCGGCGGCTCGACGCGGCCGAGGGCGATACATAAATAGTATTTGGCGATCTCGCGGTCGCGAATCTTGTCGTTCAGGATGCGCAGCGCTTCAGCGTTTTTCGCCGCGATGACGATGCCGCCGGTGTTGCGGTCGATGCGGTTGCAGAGGGCGGGGGTGAAGGCGTTCTCCTCGCGCGGCCGCCACTCGCGCTTTTGATAGAGGTAGGCGAGCATGTGGTTGACGAGCGTATTGACTTTCTCGTGCTCGTCGGCGTGGGCAAGCATTCCCGCGGGCTTGTCGAGCAGCATGATGTTCTCGTCCTCGTAGATGATCTTGAGCCGCGGCGTCGTGATCGTGAGGTAGACGTTTTCCTCGCTCGGCGACTCGAAAAACTCATCGTTGATGTAGCACTGTAAAATATCGCCCGCGACGAGCTTCTGGTCGCGCTGGGCGCGCGCGCCGTTGACCTTGATGCGCTTTAGGCGGATGTACTTCTGCGCGAGCGACGCGGGGAGCAGGGGGATGGCCTTGCCGAGAAAGCGGTCAAGCCGCTGATTTTCGTCATTTTTTCCGATGTGAAACTCCCGCATGGGCGGCACCTCCGCTTGCGCAGCGCGCGATTTTCTGCTATTGTACGATAGCGGACAAAAAAAGTAAAGAAATCCTGTCAAAATTTTTGCCGCAACCGTGAAAAAAGTATTTGACAATCGAGAAAACGTCCTCTATAATATCACTCGTGTCATTGCGAGGTGTAGCATGGTTTTAGATGTAAAACGTATCATTAACACCCCCGGAGGCAGAATTCCCTTTGACTTTACAGAGGACTTTTCTGATGTGGACTTCGGCGGCGTGTGTCCTGCGGTTCGGCCGGTCTCAGTGGTAGGGCAGGCAGAGAACATTGCGGGGATGCTGCGGTTGCAGTTTGACCTGACTACAACGCTTTCCGCCGTGTGCGATCGCTGCGGAGCGCCGTTTGATCTTCCGTACAAGGTCCCGTTCGAGTGTCTGCTCGCTGAGGAGCTGGAGGAAGACGACAACGACGATATCCTGCTGCTGGACAACGGAACCGTTGATCTCAGCGAGCTGGCGCGGGAGACGTTCATCCTCAATATGCCAAGCAAGACCCTTTGCCGCGAGGATTGCAGGGGCTTGTGTTCCGGCTGCGGCGTCAACCTCAACTATGAGAAGTGCCGCTGCAAAAAGGAAGTCGACCCCAGGTTAGCAGCCCTCGCAAAGCTTTTGGAACAATAAATTCGCTGTTCATTCAGCTTAACTTTAAGGAGGTGTCAACATGGCAGTCCCCAAGGGGAAAGTATCCCGTCAGAGACGTGATAAGAGACGTTCTTCTCACTGGAAGCTCACCGCTCCCGCGCTTGTCGCGTGCCCGAAGTGCGGCGCTCTGCACCAGCCTCACAGAATGTGCCCGGAATGCGGTACCTACAACGGCCGTCAGGTCAAGGTCATCGAGTCCAAGGTCGCAGCCGAATAATTGATTCGGAACGAAAATCGTTAAGAAAAGCTGAGTGGAACTCCACTCAGCTTTTTCTTATGCCGCAAGAGAAGGTTAGCCTTGCGTAACCTCGAAAATTCGGTTATACTGTATTTGTAATATTTTGCTTTGCGATAAAGAGCGGTGCGATCGCGCGCCGCTTTGGAATAAAGGAGGCAGAGAGATGAAACCTTTGGTTGCGATCGTTGGACGGCCGAACGTCGGCAAGTCCATGCTGTTTAATAAGCTCATCGGCCAGCGGCTCTCCATCGTCGAGGATACGCCGGGCGTCACGCGCGACCGCATCTACGGCGAGAGCGAGTGGTGCGGCCGCAAATTCCGTCTGGTGGACACCGGCGGTATCGAACCGCGCACGGACGATCAGATCTTGTCGTTCATGCGCGAGCAGGCGGAGATCGCCATTCAGCACGCGGACGTCATCATTTTCCTGACGGATGTGAAGACCGGCCTGACGGCTTCCGATCAGGAGGTCGCGAATATGCTGCTGCGATCCCGCAAGCCCATCGTGCTGGCGGTCAACAAGATGGACTCGACCGGACGGGTCGACCCCGATTTTTATGAGTTCTACAATTTAGGCCTCGGCGATCCCATCGCCGTTTCCGCCGTGCACGGCCACGGCACGGGCGACCTGCTCGACGCGTGCTTACAGTATTTCCCGCCCGAGGATGACGAGGAAGAGGACGAAGATGTCATCAAGGTCGCCATCATCGGAAAACCCAACGTCGGCAAATCGTCGCTGACGAACCGCATTCTCGGCACCGAGCGCATGATCGTCAGCAATGTTGCGGGCACGACGCGCGACGCCATCGACTCGTACTTTGAAAACGAGCAGGGCAAGTATGTCTTCATCGACACCGCCGGCATGCGCAAAAAGTCGAAGGTCGACGACGTGATCGAGCGCTACAGCGTGCTGCGCGCCACGATGGCCATCGACCGTGCGGACGTGTGCCTCATCATGATCGACGCGCAGGAGGGCGTGACCGAGCAGGATACGAAGGTCGCGGGCCTCGCGCACGAGGCAGGCAAGGCCTGCATCATCGTCGTGAACAAGTGGGATCTTGTCGAAAAGGACGGCAAGACCATGGACAAAATGAGCGACGACATCCGCCGCGACCTCTCCTACATGACCTATGCGCCGATCCTCTTCATCTCGGCGGCGACGGGCCAGCGCGTGCCGCGCCTTTTTGAGATGATCAACTACGTGCACAACCAGTCCTGCATGCGCATCTCGACCGGCATGCTCAACAACATTCTGGCCGACGCGCAGACGCGCGTGCAGCCGCCGACGGACCGTGGCCGCAGACTGAAGATCTATTACATGACGCAGGTCGGCGTCTGCCCGCCGCACTTTGTCGTGTTCTGCAACGAGCGCAAGCTCTTCCATTTCTCCTACCAGCGCTACCTTGAAAACTGCATCCGCAACGTCTTCGGACTGGAGGGTACGCCAGTCATCATGTCTATTCGCGAGAAGGGGGATAAGGAAGACTGATGAAAGGCATTTATCTTACGGGCGTCGCGGCTGTCGCGGCATTTGCCTTGCCGGCTCTGGTCGCGGTGCTGTCGTATCTTTTGGGCTGCATCAACGGCGCGATCGCGACGTCGCACATTTTCTACCATGACGACGTGCGCCGCCACGGCAGCGGCAACGCGGGGCTGACGAATTTTTACCGCAATTACGGCGCGAAGTGCGCGCCCATGGTCATCGCGTTCGACATGCTCAAGGCTGTCGGCGCGGTGCTGCTGGGCAATTATTTCCTGGGCTATCTTCTCGGCTGGGGCGCCGCAGGCAAGTATTTCGGCGCACTGTTCTGCGTCATCGGCCATATGTTTCCGGTGTTTTACGGCTTCAAGGGCGGCAAGGGCATTTTGTGCAGCGGCACGCTGCTGCTGCTTCTCGACTGGCGCATCGCGCTCGTCGGCTGGGGCGCGTTCGTCGTGCTGTGGCTCACGACGCGCTATGTGTCGCTCGGCTCGGTCGCCGCGGCGGTCAGTCTGCCGTTTACCACGTATTTCGTGTTTCATAACACGGCCTGCACAGTGCTCGGCACGTGCATTTCGCTTCTTGTGCTGTGGGCGCACCGCAGCAACATCAAAAGACTCTTAAGCGGTACGGAGAGCAAGTTCCATTTCCATGTGAACGCGCCCAAGCCGGGGGAGGACGAATGAACATTGTAGTGCTTGGCTCGGGCGGCTGGGGTACCGCCGCCGCGATGCTGTTATCGGACAACGGCCATACCGTCGCGCTCTGGTCGCACGACCCGAAAAAGGCGGAATTGCTGGATAAGACAAGGGAAAATCCTTTACTCAAAGGCGTGCGCATTCCCGAGCGCATCGCCGTCACGAGCGACTTAGCGGTGCTCCAAAATGCGGAGATGGCCGTCTTCGCGTCGCCGTCGTTTGCACTGCGCTCCGTTGCGCATGAGGCTGCGCCGCACCTGAAAAAAGGCACGCTGCTCGTCTCGCTCACGAAGGGCATTGAGCGCGGAACGCACCTGCGCATGAGCGAGATCATCGCACAGGAATGCGGCGAGGGCTATCGTATCGCAGTGCTCTCCGGCCCCTCGCACGCCGAGGAGGTCGCGCGCCGTCTGCCGACGGGCTGTGTGGCGACGTCCGCCGATCAGGCGAGCGCCGAGGCCGTGCAGCGCGCGTTCATGAACGAGGTCTTCCGCGTCTACACGCACGACGACGTCGTCGGCGTGGAGCTTGCGGGCGCGCTCAAGAACGTCGCGGCGCTGTGCTGCGGCATCAGCGACGGCTGCGGCATGGGCGACAACACCCGTGCGCTGCTCATCACCCGCGCGCTGAGTGAGATCTCGCGCCTGGCCGAGTGCATGGGCGGGCGCAAGGAGACGCTCGCCGGTCTTGCCGGCATGGGCGATCTCATCGTCACGTGTACGTCGATGCACTCACGCAACCATCGCGCGGGCATCCTGATCGGTCAGGGCAAGAGCGCGCAGGAGGCCATGGACGAGGTCGGCGCGGTCGTCGAGGGCTATTACGCCGCGCGCAGCGCGCACGAGCTCGCGCAGCGCTATGGCGTAGAGATGCCGATCTCGACGGCAGTGTACGAGGTCCTCTACGAGGGCAAGAGCGCCGCGCCGCTCATCGGCGTTCTGATGAGCCGCACGCCGAAGAAGGAAAGCGATTGCAGCTGGTTATGATTATTTCAAAAAAGCGGCCCAAGGGCCGCTTTTTTGAGTAAGATTGCAGCCCGCGGCAGCGCACGCGCCGTAGGCGCGTACGTTTGCGGGCTGAGAAGTGTTTTCCGCCACGCGCATGTCGTCAGAAAAATGATTTAAATTTATTTGCGCCGTGCGCGGCGCAAATTTTGCGAGGCTTTTACGCCTGCGGGCGCGAAAAAATATATTGAGGGTAACGATGGATATTTTGACGCAAATTGAGAATTACCGGCCTTACAATGAGCAGGAGGAGCGGGATAAGGGATTGATCCTCGACTGTCTGCGCGCATTTGAGGATGTGTTTACGCGGGAAAATGCACTGGCGCACATGACGGCGTCGGCCTGGGTGGTGAACGAGCGCTTCGACCGCGTGCTGATGGCGTATCACAACATCTACGATTCGTGGTCGTGGCTCGGCGGGCACGCCGACGGGGAAGAGGACCTGCTCGCCGTCGCGCTCAGGGAAGTCCGCGAGGAGAGCGGCGTCAAAAACGTCCGTCCGGCAAGCGAGGACATTTTCTCGCTTGAGGTGCTGACTGTAGACGGCCACATGAAGCGCGGGAAGTACGTCTCCTCGCACCTGCATCTGAACGTCACGTATCTTCTCATCGCGGACGACACGAACGTGCTCACGGTCAAGCCCGACGAGAACAGCGGCGTGAAGTGGTTCACGCCCGAGGGCGCGGTGGAAGCCAGCAGCGAAAAATGGTTCCGCGAGCATATCTATCAGAAGCTCAATGAGAAGATGCAGCAGTTTCACGCGGAAAAGAAATAAAAGGAAAAGCCGCCCCAGAGCGGCTTTTTTCGCGCGCATCACAGCGCTTTGCAGTACATTTCCTCGACCGCGCCGAGGGAGGGACGCTTTTTTCCACTCGGCACAAAGCCGAAGGACTCATAAAATCTGATTGCCCTCGTGTTCTTTTCGAACACCCAGAGCACGAGCGTTTCATAGCCCGCTTTCTTCACGTCTGCGAGCACTCGCTCCATCATCGCCCGCCCGCAGCCCTTGCGCCAGTTTTCCGGAAGCGAGTGGATGCAGATCAGTTCCGCGCAGCCGGCCATGTCCGCGTCCCGCGCCTCGCTCCACCATGCGATGCAGTGCGCTTTGCCGTCAGGTTCCAGAAGATAGCCGTTGCCGAAGCCCTCACTGAGAAGGCGGCGGTACATCGCGACAGCGGGTTCGAAAGCGGTACATTCTACGAGAATTTCTGCGGGGACAATTTCCCGGAAGGCAGCCTTCCAGCTCTCCGTCTGCACGTAGGCGAGGCACTCTTCATCGCCGGGACAAACATGTCTGATGCGCTCCATCAGTATCCTCCTGACCAAAATGTTTCGTTGGGCTTTGCTCCAGTATAGCAGAAGGGAAGGGGGATGCAAGTAGGAAAACAAAAAGAAGCACTGCTTTCGCAGTGCTTCTAATCTGTTTGGTCGCTTAGATCGCGCGGGTAACCTTACCGGAACGCAGACAGCGGGTACAAACATAGACATGGCGGGGCGTACCATTGACGATAGCCTTCACGCGCTTGACGTTGGGCTTCCAGGGACGATTGGAACGACGGTGAGAGTGGGAAACTCTGATACCGAACGAAACACCCTTGTCGCAAAACTCGCACTTTGCCATCCGTTGCACCTCCTTGCTGTAATCAAATCAAGGCTTGGTCATTCACAAGCAGTTGATACTATAACAGATTGCATCACAAAATGCAAGTACTATTTTCAAAAAAGATGAAAAAATCTGTAATTTTTCCGCTCGCGGCGCAAATGCGAAAAAAGCGTGGCGCGGCAGGGCGTTTTCGCTTGTAAAAAAGGGGGGCAGCGATTATAATTAAGGTGTATTTTATCACGCGGGCCAAGGCCCGCATGGAGGGAACTATGAATACCAATCGCTCCGTCCGCGTAAAGGACATCGTAGAAAAATTTCAGATGGAGGTCATCAACAAGGGCACGGATTACGACACCGAGATCTTGACCATCACGGACGTCAACCGCCCCGGCCTCCAGTTCATCGGCTTTTTCGATTATTTTGATCCGAGAAGATTGCAGATCATCGGCAAGAGTGAGGTGACGTTCCTGCGCGGCTACTCGGCCGAGGAGCGGCGCAAGCGCTTCGAGGATCTGTTCTGCTATGAGATTCCGGCACTGGTCATCTCGCGCAATTTAGATGTTTTCCCTGAGTGCCTCGAGATGGCGCAAAAGCACGGCCGCACGCTGCTTCGCACGAAGTACACGTCCGTCGAGTTCACCGCCATGACCATCGACTACCTGAATCACGCGCTCGCGCCCGTCATCACACGCCACGGCGTGCTCGTCGACGTGTACGGCGAGGGCGTGCTGATCTTCGGCGACAGCGGCATCGGCAAGAGTGAGACGGCCATCGAGCTCATCAAGCGCGGCCACCGCCTCGTCGCCGACGACGCGGTCGAGATCACGCGCATCGGCTCAACGCTCTCGGGCACGGCGCCTGAGCTCATCCGCAACTACCTTGAGGTGCGCGGCGTTGGCGTCATCGACGTGGAAAAGCTCTTCGGCGTGGGTGCAGTGCAGGATTCGACGCAGATCGACCTTGTCATCCAGTTTGAAAAGTGGGAGGATGACAAATTCTATGACCGTCTGGGTCTCGACGAAAACGACACGACCATCCTTGATGTGCCCGTGCCGCAGATCACCATTCCCGTCAGTGCGGGCCGTAACCTCGCCGCGATCGTGGAGCTGGCAGCGATGAACAACCGCCAGAAGAAGCACGGCTTCAACTCCGCGCGCGAATTCGCTGCGCAGATCGACGGCCACATTGACCGCGTGACCCGCGAAAATGAGCTGAAAAACCAGAATCCGTGAACGGAGGAGCATCTATGTCTTGGGAAACCGCACTCGACCGCCAGATCCATGACTATCTGCCCGACCTCAAATGGGCCGCAGATGAGCCGATGGCAAAGCATACGTCGTTCCGCATCGGGGGGCCGGCCAAACGCATGGTCTTTCCGAAAACGCGCGAGCAGCTCGTTGTGCTGATGGGCTTTTTGCAGGACGCGGGCGTCAAGCCGCTGCTGATCGGCAACGGCACGAACCTGCTCGTCGCCGACAAGGGCCTTGACACTGTGGTCATCGACACGTCCGCCGAGCTTTCTCATATTGAGCTGACGGACGAGGGCGAGATCGCAGCGGACGCAGGCGTGTCGCTCGCGAAGCTCGCGCTGTTCGCATGGAAAAACGGCCTGACGGGGCTGGAATTTGCCCACGGCATCCCCGGCACGCTCGGCGGCGGCGTCGTGATGAACGCAGGCGCCTACGGCGGCGAGCTCAAGGACGTTGTCACCGAAGTGACGGCGCTGTATCCCGACGGCGTGAAGGTTTTAACACCTGCGGAGCTGGATTTTTCTTATCGTCACAGCGTGTTTTCCGCGGGCGAGGGCATCGTCCTCGGCGCGAAGGTCAAGCTCGAATCGGGTGATCCGGATGCCATCAAGGCAAAGATGGACGATCTGATGGCGCGGCGCAAGGCAAGCCAGCCGCTCGAGCTGCCGAGCGCGGGCAGCACGTTCAAGCGCCCGACCGGCTACTACGCGGGCCCGCTGATCGAGGGCTGCGGCCTCAAAGGCTGCCGCGTCGGCGGGGCAGAGGTATCAAGCAAGCACGCGGGCTTCGTCGTGAACGTCGGCGGCGCGACCTGCGCCGATGTGCTCGCCCTCATCGAAAAGGTACAGAAGACCGTTTACGACGCGCACGGCGTGATGCTGGAGCCGGAGGTCAAGATCATCCGGTAAATAGAAAGAGAGACAACGATGGAAATTCTGATCATATCCGGTCTGTCCGGCGCGGGCAAGTCCAGCGCCGCCACCTATCTGGAGGACATGGGCTACTATACGGTGGACAACGTACCGGCGGACATCATTTTGAAATTTGCCGAATTCTGCGCGCAGAGCGACGGCCGCTATGACCGCGTCGCGCTCGTGAGCGACATCCGCTCGGGCAACGGCAACTTTCAGGGGATTTTAGACGCAATGGAGCGGCTCAAGCAGGGCGGCGATATCTGCCGGCTGCTGTTCGTCACGGCGGACCTTGAGACCATCATCAAGCGCTACAAGGAGACGCGCCGCCGCCATCCGCTGATGTCTGACGGCATGACCATCGAGCAGGCGATGCACCGCGAGCAGGAGCTGCTGCGCCCGCTGCGCGAGCACGCCGACTTTGTCATCGACACGACGCTCATGCCCGCAGCCAAGCTCAGAAATGAGCTCTACGGTCTCTTTGGCGACAAGAGCGCGCGCGGCAAGCTGAGCGTGAACGTCGTCTCATTCGGCTTCAAATACGGCATCCCGCTGGAAGCCGACCTGGTATTCGACGTGCGCTTCCTGCCCAATCCCTTTTACGTGCCGGAGCTCAAGCACAAGACTGGCATGGACAGTGAGGTCTATGACTACGTGTTCTCGTTCCCGCAGACGAAGACGTTTATCGACAAACTCGAGGGAATGCTCTCATTTCTGCTTCCGCTCTACGCAGAGGAAGGGAAGAGCACGCTCGTCATCGCCGTCGGCTGCACGGGCGGGCACCACCGCAGCGTGTCCGTCGCGCGCTGCATGGCGTCCTACCTCACGGCCCTGGGCTATCCCGCGTTTGAAAATCACCGCGACATCACGCGCGGCTGAAGCAAGTTTTTGAAACGAAAGAAGGTGGCGGCATGTCGTTCGCCTATGACGTAAAAGCGGAGCTCTGCAAGGTTCCGATCAACCGGAGCTGCTGCGCCGTGGCCGAGGGCTGCGGCGTGCTGCTGTACGCCAGCGCATTTACAGCAAACGAGGTGCGCATCGTCACGGAAAATGACGAATTCGCCGCGCGTCTCCCGAAGCTCTTCCAAAAGGCATTTTCCCTGCGCTTTGACGAACTCCCTGACAAGTCGAAGGACGGCGGCAAGCTCGTCTTCCGCATCACGCAGGAGGACAAGCTCGACACGATCTGGCGCGCGCTCGGCTACGATCGCCGGGCGCATTTTGCGCTGCACCTGAACTTTGCGCTGCTTGAAGAAGAGTGCTGTCGGGCGTCGTTCCTGCGCGGGGCGTTTTTGTCCGGCGGCAGCGTGACCGACCCGCAAAAGCGGTATCACTTAGAGCTTGCGACCTCGCACGTGCAGGCGGGGCGCGAGGTCGAGGCGCTGCTGCGCGATATGGGCTTTGAGCCGAAAAATGTCATGCGGCAGAATAACCTCATTACATATTTTAAGAGCAGCACCCATATCGAAGACCTGCTGACGCTCATCGGCGCGCCGGGGCGCGCGCTTGAGATCATGTCGGCCAAAATCGAAAAGGAAATGCGAAACACCGTGAACCGGCGCGTAAACTGCGACGCGGCCAACCTTGACAAAGCAGTGCTGGCCTCACGTGAACAGGTGGAAGCCTTTACACGCTTGACCGAGTCCGGTGCGATCAACGACCTGCCCGTCAAATTGCAGGAGGTCGCTGTCGCGCGGTTACTTCAGCCAGAGCTGACGCTTTCAGAATTGGCGGCGACATTTGACCCGCCGCTGACGAAGTCGTGTTTGAATCACCGCATCCGAAAGCTCATGGAGATCGCAAAAAAAGAAGAGAACGAATAGGAGGGAGCGCGCCATGTCGTTTGCCCATTTACATGTCCATACCGAATACAGCCTGCTCGACGGCGCGTGCCGTATCCGCGACCTCCCCAAGCTCGTCAAGTCGATGGGGCAGACCGCCTGCGCCATCACCGACCACGGCGTGATGTACGGCGTGGTCGACTTTTACCGCGCCTGCAAGGCCGAGGGTATCAAGCCCATCATCGGCTGCGAGGTGTACGTCGCCCCGCGCACGCGCTTTGACAAGCAGCACGAATTCGACAGCGAGGCCCGCCATCTCGTGCTGCTGTGCGAGAATGAGGAGGGCTATCGGAATCTTTCCTACCTCGTCTCAATGGCGCACGTTGAGGGCTTTTACATCAAGCCGCGCATCGACCTGGATCTTCTGCGCGAGCACTCCAAGGGCCTCATCGCGCTCTCGGCGTGTCTCGCCGGTGAGATCCCGAGAAGGCTCCGCAATGGCGACTACAACGGTGCCAAGGAATATGCCTTAACACTATCTGAAATCTTTGGCCCCGAGCACTTCTACCTCGAATTGCAGGATCACGGCATCCGCGATCAGGCCATCGTGAACAAGGGCATCCTGCGCCTGCACGAGGAGACGGGTCTCCCGCTCGTCGTGACAAATGACGCGCACTATCTTCGAAAAGAAGATGCCTACGCGCACGATGTTTTACTCTGCATCCAGACGGGCAAGACCGTGGACGACGAAAACCGCATGCGCTATGAGCCGCAGCGCTTCTACCTGCGTTCGACCGAGGAGATGGCGGCGCTGTTTCCCGACTATCCCGAGGCGATCGAGAACACCGGCAAGATCGCCGAGCGCTGCAATTTGGAGTTTACGTTCGGCAAGTACCATCTGCCGGAATTCAAGGTGCCGGAGGGCTACACCTCGCTCACATACTTCAAAAAGCTCTGCGCCGACGGCTTCGCCCAGCGCTATGGCGAAGGGACGGACAAGCAGCGCGCGCAGCTCGAATACGAGCAGAACATGATCGAGCGCATGGGCTTTGTCGACTACTTTTTGATCGTCTCCGACTTTGTGCGCTACGCCAAGAGCGTCGGTATCCCCGTCGGTCCGGGCCGCGGCAGCGCGGCGGGCAGTATCGTTTCGTACTGCCTGTCGATCACAGACATCGAGCCGATGAAATACGGCCTCTTTTTCGAGCGCTTTCTGAATCCCGAGCGCGTGTCCATGCCTGATATCGACATGGACTTCGGCGATACGCGCCGCGGCGAGGTCGTGGAGTATGTGCGCCGCAAGTACGGCGACGATCACGTGGCGCAGATCGTGACCTTCGGCACGATGGCCGCGCGCGGCGTCATTCGCGATGTGGGCCGCGCACTCAATATGAGCTATGCCGACTGTGACGTCATCGCCAAGCTCATCCCCGCAGGGCCGCACGTCACGCTCGACGACGCACTGCGCATCTCGCGCGAGCTGCGCGAAAAGTACGAGGGCGACGAGCAGGTGAAAAAGCTCATCGACACGGCACGCGCCCTTGAAGGCATGCCGCGCCACGCCTCGACGCACGCCGCCGGCGTGGTTATCACGAAGCGCCCCGTCGTCGACTATGTCCCGCTCGCGCGCAACGACGACACGATCGTCTGCCAGTACGTGATGACGACGCTCGAAGAGCTCGGCTTGCTCAAAATGGACTTCCTTGGTCTGCGCAACCTCACGATTCTGGATGACGCAGTCAAGACGATCCGTGAAAAGGATAAAAACTTTACTCTTGCCGGTATTCCTGAAAATGACGCCGCGACCTACGAAATGCTGGCCGCGGGGCGGACGTCGGGCGTCTTCCAGCTCGAATCGAGCGGCATGACGAGCGTGTGCGTCAGCCTGAAGCCGCAGAACATCGAAGACATCACGGCTTTGATCGCGCTCTACCGTCCGGGGCCGATGGAGTCCATTCCGAAATTCATCGCCTGCAAGCACGACCCGAAAAAGGTCACATACCTCATTCCGCAGCTTGAGCCGATCCTGTCGATCACCTATGGCTGCATCGTGTATCAGGAGCAGGTCATCCAGATCTTCCAGCAGCTCGCGGGCTACTCGCTCGGCCAGGCAGACATGCTGCGCCGCGCGATGAGCAAGAAGAAGGTCAAGGACATCGAGCGCGAGCGCGAGGCGTTTCTGCACGGCGATCCCGCGCGCAATATCTCCGGCTGTGTGGCAAACGGCATCGACGAGAAGGCCGCGCAGGAAATTTACGAGGAAATTTACGCCTTCGCGAACTACGCGTTCAACAAGGCGCACGCCGCGGCCTATGCGGTCGTCGCATATCAGACGGCATACTTCAAGTGCCACTATACGAAAGAATACATGGCAGCACTGCTCTCGAGCGTGCTCGACTCGTCCGACAAGGTGGGCGAGTACTTCGCCGAGTGCCGCGAGTGCGGCATCAAGCTCCTGCCGCCGGACGTCAACCATTCCGCCGACCGCTTCACGGTCGAGCCCGAGGGCATCCGCTTCGGCCTCGTCGCCATCAAGAACATCGGCCGCGGGCTCATTTTGCGCATGATGCAGGAGCGTGAGCTCAACGGCCCGTTCGTCGACTTTCAGGATTTCTGCCGCCGCATGGACGGCATGGAGATCAATAAGCGTGCGGTCGAGAACCTGATCCGCGCAGGCGCGTTCGATTCGACGGGCGCGAAGCGCTCGCAGCTCATCGCTGTCTACGAAAAGGTGATGGACGGCATCGCCGAGGGCAACCGCACGAACGTGGAGGGGCAGATCGACTTTTTCGGCATGGGCGCGGAGACCGCGCAGCAGGCCGCGCTCGTCCTGCCCGACATTCCCGAGTTCACGCCGCAGGAGCTCATGGCGATGGAAAAGGCCACGACAGGGCTTTACCTCACCGGCCATCCGATGGACGCCTACCGCTCGCTCGTCCGCTCGTCCGGTGCGGCTGCCATCGGCCGCGTGATGGAGGACTTTGCGCAGGAGGCAGGGCCGACGACGTTCTCCGACGGGCAAAAAATTTCGCTCGCGGGCGTCGTGACCGCGAGCAAGACGAAGATGACAAAGAAAAATACCCTCATGGCCTACGTGACGCTCGAAGATGGCACGGGAGCCATCGAAATGCTCTGCTTCACGCGCGCGCTTGAACAGTACGGCAGCTATTTGCAGGAGGGGCAGGTCATTTATGTCACGGGCACGCTGTCCGTGCGCGACGAAAAAGCGCCGCAGCTCATGTGCGACTTTGCCCGTCCGCTGAACGCCAATTTTTCGACGGGAACGGCAGCGCCTGCGCAGGCGCCGCAGCAGCGGACGGGGCAGACGCTCTATCTGCGCCTGCCGTCGGTTGACGGGCCGGAGATGGCGATCCTCCGCAAAATCCTCTATATGTTCGAGGGAAAAGAGAACAACGTCCGCATCCGCGTGCTTGATACCGGCAAGCTCATCGGCACGACCTGCGACCTGCACACCTCGCTTGTGTGCGACTTGGAAGAGCGCTTCGGCAAGGAAAACGTTGTGGTAAAGTGAAAATCTGCCCATCGCAACGCGAAGTTGCGCAATAGTTGGTGGAGGAAACCGCTGCTTTTCGCTATGATGAGCGCATCAAACGAAGAGGAGAACAACTATGCAACTCACTCTAATCTTATTCCCAATCGCGCTTGCGATCTACGGCGCGATCATCTATCTTTTCGTGCTGCTCGTCAAGGCACTGCGAAAGTACATCAAGTCCAAAGACGTGCGCGAGGAGAAGAAGGCTGTCTGCCGCTCGCTCGGCGAAGCGCTCAAGGCGCACCGGACGGAAAAACAGATGACGCAGGAGTTCGTCGCCGAGACGCTCGGCGTCAGCCGTCAGGCGGTCAGCAAGTGGGAGAACGGCACGTCCGACCCCAGCACGTCGAATCTCTGCGCGCTCGCGAAGCTCTACGGCATCCCGGTCGAAGAACTGCTGCATGAGACGCAGGAGAAGAAAAGCGAGGATTGAAGAAAAAAAGAGACAGCCGAACGGCTGTCTCTTTTCATTATGTACGTTATTTTCCCTCGTCGGGTTCGGAGAAGAGCGTGTTCAAAACGCCGGTGTAGAGCTGCTCGGGATTTTTCTGGAAGCGCTCGGCGAGATCCTTGGCCATGACCTCCTTGGGAACCATCAGTTCCATCTTCAAGATGGGCTGGCTCTCGTCGTCGTTGAACGCGAGCGTGACCGTGTAGGTCCCGTTGCGGCGCGGCGCGATGTCGGACTGGATCTGCGCGCGGCGCTTGAGCTTCTGGTTGAAGATCGTGATGTTCTTGTCGGCGCGCAGGCGCACAGAGTAGGGAAGGCTCGACTCGCAGATCGCGCCATTGTGCAGGCCCTTTTCCGTGATGGCGTAGAGCCCGTCGTCCGAAAGCGTCAAATGCTGCGACTCGACCAAATTGCTCAGGCATTCGGAAAAGTCAAAAAAGTCGATGCCGTCGTCGCACATCGTCAGCTCCTGCATGGCCTCGAACGGGACCGGCTCGATGAGCCGGGCAGCAACATACAGAATGAGAAATTTGATCTCCAGTTTGTCCTGAATAAAACCGACGCGCCCCATAGCGCACCTCCTCGGGTGAATTTACAGCGATCATAACACAAAATGACTGCCAATACCACAAAAAGTTGTCGGTATCGGTCGGCCAAAAACTATATTTAGTATAGCACACCTTTTTTCGCTTGTATAGGTCTTTTTCAAAATCGGCAAAAACGCGGCACACCCATCTTCGCGTACGGCATAGACTGGGGTGAAAGAAAGGCGCGGTCGCGCCCGACTTTCCAGTACTTAAAATAGGAGGTATTCTTGCTTTATGGCTGATAAAGTAGCAGCAGGCCACGTCGGCGGCGCGAACGGCGCGCGCGAGGCGGTCTGTATTCATACGAAAAAGATCTATTCATCCTGCCGCGACAAGGATTGCATTGAGGATTTGCGCTTTTACCCCACGGCCACGGCGCAGAGCGTTTTGAGTACGGCGCAGGGGCTGCGCGGCGGCAGCGCCGAGCTGATCTACACCTTTGTGGACGTCGAGCCCGTCAACTTTAACCGCGGGTACTACACCGTCGACATGCACTTTTTCTACCGCATCACCTTGCAGGCGCTCAACGGCAGCACGCGCTACACGGAGATCGAGGGTCTTGCGACCTTTGATAAGCGCGTCGTGCTCTTCGGCAGCGAGAGCGGCGCGAAGATCTACTCCTCCATCCCCGAGGCAAACGCTATCGACGCGCCGCTGAACCTGACGGCAAATCTCCCGACCGCGGTGGTCGAGGTCGTCGACCCGATGCTGCTGTGCGCGCACTTTGCCGACAACTGCAACTGCCGCTGCGGCTGTGACCGCGGTACGCTCGGCGGCGTGCCCGCGGGCATTCTGGCAGCATTCGACGAGCCAATCATCTTCGACGAGTCCGCGATCCGCCGCGTGTGCATCTCGCTCGGTCAGTTTTCGACTGTGCGCTTAGAGCGCGACACGCAGCTTCTCATCCCCGTGTACGACTACTGCATTCCGTCCAACGAGTGCACGCTTGCCGGCGGCGACTGCAGCTGCGAGGACCCGTGCAAGGTCTTCGATGCGGTGGAGTTCCCGATGGACGATTTCTTCCCGCCCGCGGCGGCGCCCGGCGGCTGCGGCTGCGCGTGCCCCTGCGGCGAACAGTAAAAATCAAACGCGAAAAAACGGGGAATTTCCCCGTTTTTTCTTTTGCCCGAAACGGGACAAACCGGCATAAGCGTGTCCACCGCCTCATAGATTGGACTAACACCAAAGAAGGGAAGTGGGAACGGTGGAACGTCTGGAACGGATCTATCGCTACGAACAATCGTGCGAGTTTTTACCGCACCGGCTCAAAAGTCTCGCCCTGTCGCTGCCGGACAAGCAGAAAGAGCGCGTCGAGGAGCTGCGCCTTCGCGTGATGCACCCGCTGACGGTGCTGACACTGGAGGGCGAGCTGAACGCCGCGCCGGACGGGCGTGCGTCGCTCGTGACGGCGGAAGACCTCGAACAGATGCTCGGCGCGGTGACGGAGTATTCGCGCTATGCCTGCATCGAAACACTGCGGCAGGGCTTTTTGCCGCTGCGGGGCGGGTTCCGCCTCGGTGTGTGCGGCAGCGCCGTCGTGCGCGACGGCGAGGTGAGCAATCTGAAGGACATTTCGTCGCTCGCGCTGCGCATCGTGTGCGAGCACATCGGGCTCGGGAGCGACATTGCGCCGCAGCTCTTCAGCGCTGACGGGCGGTTTTTGAGCACGCTCATTCTCTCGCCGCCCGGCGGCGGGAAAACGACGCTGCTGCGTGACCTCATCCGCGTGCTGTCGCTCGGGGATGCCGAACACCGCGCGCTGCGCGTGGCGGTCATCGACGAGCGCTGCGAGCTCGCCGTGTGCTGCAAGGGGCGAGCGCAGATGGAACTCGGCAACCACACGGACGTGCTCTCACTCTGCCCAAAGGCCGTCGGCATCCCGATGGTGCTGCGCGGCATGAACCCGCAGGTCATCGCGGTCGATGAGATCACGGCGGAGGAGGATATCCGCGCAATGTGCCTGGCCGCGAACTGCGGCGTCGGGCTGCTCGCGAGCATCCACGCCGCGAGCGTTGACGAGCTGCACCAGAAGCCGCTCTGGCGGGAGCTTCTGCGCGCGAGGGTGTTTCGCCGCTGCATCGTTATCCGCTCGAACGGCGGTGCACGTTCTTACGAAGTGGGTGACCTGCCATGCTCCGACTGACGGGCAGTGCACTGATCCTCGGCGCAGTGCTGTGGCTGCAAAGGAGTTTCCATTTACGTACTTTACTGCGGCAAAGGACGCTTCGCGCGCTTTCCGGTGCGTTTCTCGCACTCGAGAGCGCCGTCCGATTGACGCTGACGCCGCTGCCCGCGCTGCTGCGGCACTTGAGCTGCGAACCGGAAGCCGCGGGCTTCTTTGAAGGTGTGACCGCCAATCTTGCGCGCGGCGAACCGCTTGCCTCTGCATGGGAGCACGCCGCAAAGACTCTTCCCATCGCCGCGCGGGAGCGGGAGACTGTATCGGCGCTGGGACACGCGCTCGGCGGGGATGAGGAAAGCGTCTGCGCCGCGCTGACGCTCGCGGCAAGCGAGCTCTCGCGCCTTGAAGAGGAGCTACGGCAAAGGGAGCGCGAAACGGGCCGCATCACGGCGGCACTGTGCCTCGGAGGCGGGGCAATGCTCTGTATTCTGCTGCTATAACGTTATTGAAAAGGATAAACGCTTTACATAAGGAAGACGTCTATGGATATTGACCTCGTGTTCAAGATCGCAGCGGTGGGCATCGTCGTCGCCGTGCTCAATCAGCTGCTCGTGCGCTCGGACCGTCCGGATCAGGCAATGCTCGTGAGCTTGGCCGGTCTCATCACGACGATGATGCTGCTCGTGCGGGAGATCAGCTCGCTCTTCGATCTCATCAAGAGCCTGTTTGGATTTTAGGATGGAGCTGCTTGTCAAGCTTGCGGCGCTGAGCCTGTGCGTGAGCGCCGTGACGGCGCTGCTCAAGAAGAGCGACGAAGCGCTCTCACTTCTCTTGCTGCTTGCGGCGGTACTCGTCGGCTGCGCGATGCTGCTGCCCGCGCTCTCCGACCTCTTTGACTTCTGCGAGCGGGTGCTGTTGCTCACGGATCTGCCGCTCACGCTGTTCGTGCCGGTCGTCAAGGTCACGGCCATCGCGCTGGTAGCGCGCTTTTCCTGCGCGCTGTGCGCGGATGCGGGGCAGAGCGCGCTGTCAAGTCTGCTCGCCGCGGCGGGGACGCTGTGCGCGCTCGTCTGCGCGCTGCCGCTCATGGAGGCGCTGCTCGAGATGGTGGAGGGATTTCTATGAAAAGGCTGCTCTGCCTGCTTTTTGCCGTGCTGCTGCTCTGCGTGAGCGCGTCAGCGCTTGAGCTGCCGTCAGGACTGGATGACGTCGTGCCGCGCGAGCTCATCGACAACGCCGAGACGGGGAACGACCTTCTCCTGCGCGGCGGACAGTACCTTTTTTCGCACTTTCGCGCGGCATTGCAGGATGCGGTGGCAAATTCCCTGCGCGGCGCGATGGCGCTGATGCTGCTCTCGCTCTTGTGCGGGCTCGTCGAGAGCACGGCGGAGAGCGCGGGGGAGACGCCCGCGCGATACGCGGGCTATCTCGGCGTGCTGGGCGCGGTGGCGCTCTCAGCAGGGGACTTAAGCGCGCTCATCGGCCTCGGCGTCGAGACGATGGACGAGCTTTCGACCATGGCAAAGCTCCTGCTGCCGACGATCGCCGCAGCGATGGCGGGCGGGGGCTGTGTGGGCTCGGCAAGCGTCTGGCAGGTCGGCGCACTGATGCTGAGCGACATCTTTCTTTCGCTGATGCGCGATGTGCTCGTGCCGGTGCTCTACTGCATGATCGGCACGGCGGCCGCGGGCGCGCTTTTGGAACAGAGCCGCTTATCGCTGCTCTCCAAGAGCATCGGCAAGCTGCTCTCGTGGGGCTTGAGCGCGATTCTGATCGTATTTACCGCGTTTTTGTCGGTCTCGAACCTGCTGGCCGGTTCTGCCGACCGGCTCGCAGTCAAGGTAGGCAAAACCGTCATCTCCGGCGCGGTGCCCGTCGTCGGCGGAATATTATCCGACGCGACGGAGGCGGTCGCCGCCGCGGCGCTCACGCTGCGCGGGACGCTCGGTGTGCTGGGCGTATTTTCGGTGCTGGCGCTGTGCCTTGTGCCGCTGCTGCGCATGGCGGTGCAGTATCTTTTTTATCAGCTCGCGGCGTTTTTCAGCGGCATGGTGGGGTCACAATCACTCAGCAAGTTTTTAGAGCAGCTCTCCTCCGCGTTTTCACTGATGCTGGCGATGACGGCGGGCGGGGCGTTCTTGCTGCTCGTGTCGCTTTTGATTGCAATGATGATGGTGGTGACGGTATGACGTTTCTTCGCTCGTGGCTTTTAAGCGTGACAGCCTGCGCGGTACTGGTAAGCATCGTCCAGCAGCTCACGGACGGCGGCGCGATGAAAAAGATCGTGCGTTTTGTCGGCGGGATGGTGCTGATGCTTGCGATGCTGCGCCCGCTGCTCTCACTCACGTTCGATCTGCCGGAGCTCGACGGCGGTCATTACCGCGAGGCGGTCGAAGCGCTGAAGGAAACGCTGAACGCCGAGCAGGACAGTGCGCTCGGTGATAGCATAGCTGCGCGGACGCAGGCATATATTGAGGACAAAGCCAGCTCCTTAGGTCTGAGCGTGCGCGCCGAAGTGCAGACCGCTTTACGCGACGGCGTACCGTTTCCGGACAGCGTCACACTGTACGGAGAAAACAGCGCGGCGCTCGGCGCGTATATCGTACAGGAGCTTGGCATTGCAGAGGAGAATCAGCTATGGATCGAACCGAAGTGAACGCATCGCCCGTGCAGAAGGCGCTGCAAGGCATCAAGAAGTACAAATACGTCCTCCTGACGGCGCTGCTCGGCGTGCTGCTGTTGCTGCTGCCGCAGAACGAGAAAGCGGCAGACTCAGGCTCCGCGACACCGTCCGCCGCGGAAAATTTCGACCGCGAGGCGCTGCAAAACGAGATGGAGGATATTCTTTCCTCGCTCGACGGCGTCGGGAAGCTCTCGCTTATGCTGACGGTCGAGGGCGGCGGCGCTTACGAGCTGGCTCAGGATGAGACCGCGTCGCTCAAAGCCCGAGGGGAGGAGGTCGACGAGCAGACGCGAAAGACGGAGACCGTTGTGCTCGGCAGTGGCACGAGCGCCGAGGTCGTCGTGACCCACAGCCGCTATCCGCGCTTTGTCGGCGCGCTCATCGTGTGCGAGGGCGGAGACCGCGCGGATGTCCAGCTCAAGGTGACGCAGGCCGTCAGCGCGCTGACGGGGCTTTCGTCCGAGCGCATCTCCGTTGTTAAAGGAACGCCATGAAACTACAATTTTTTTATTATGCAAAACGCAGGGAGGAAACAGCTATGAAGCAATTATGGAAGCGGAACGCAGTGGTCGGCACGATCCTGGTCTTTGTCTGCGCGGCAATCTTTCTGAATGGAAAGTACGCCGAAAAGGTCGACAAGCCCACGAAGGTCTTGGGTCAGTCCGAGCTTGTGAGCACAGACGGCGCCGCCGCCGAGGTCTCGGCAAACGCGGAGGGGAAGGACTATTTTGCCTCAGCCCGCCTGACGCGCCAGCAGGCGCGCGACAGCGCGCTGTCGCTCTTGAAGGAGGCGAGTGAGAACGACGACGTGGATGCCGAGACCGCGAGCGAGGCGGCAAAGAGCATCGAAACGCTTGCTTCCTATACGCTCAGTGAGGCGCAGATCGAAAACATGGTCACGGCCAAGGGCTATGAGGACTGCGTCGTCTTCATGTCCGAAGACGGTGTGAGCGTGGTCGTCTCGACGGGGGAAGAGGGGCTTCAGACCGAGGACATTGCCCGCATCACGGACATCGTCAAGCAGGAGACGGGGCTCAGTGCAGAGAGCATCAAGATCATGGAAGTAAATTAGCTGTTGTAATTTTGGGAAAAAGATGATAAAATACTCTCGATATGAGCATTCACAAACAAGGAGAGGATATCTGAATGGCTGAGAATCGAGAGTATCTGACCCGCGCCGAGGAAAACGGCAGCATCAACATCGCAGAAGACGTGGTCGCCGCGATCGCCGCCGACGCTATCGGCGAGATCGAAGGCGTTGGCTCCATGTGCCAGAATATGACCGAACAGATCACCGAGCAGTTCACGGGCAAAAAGGGCCTGCGCGGCGTGCGCGCCGAGGTCAAGGACGGCGAGATCATCGTCGACGTCTACCTGATGGTGCGCTATGGCTACGCCATCCCCGAGACCGCGCGCAAGGTGCAGGACAGCGTGTCCGCCGCCGTGAGCGGCATGACGGGCTACAACGTCCACGCGGTCAATGTCCACGTCGGCGGGATCAGCTTCAACTAAAGAAAGATAAGATCAACAGATAAAGGAACAGACGAGAATGATTCGCAATACAGCGCGAGAGATCGCAGTGCATCTTGCATATGAACTGAGCTTTACGGATAAGACGGTGAAAGAGCTTCTCGACGAGCGGCTGACGAAGGAATACTTCGACACGCTCAAGGATGAGGACGACATCTACGAAAAGGCCCCCGGCGCCGCGCAGACGGAATACATCCGCTCCATCGTTTCCGGTGTTGCCGAGCACGCGCCGGAGTTGGACGGCTACATTGCCAAGTACGCCAAGGGCTGGAGCTTTGACCGCATCCCACTCGTCGCCTCGGCGATCATGCGCGTTGCGATGTACGAATCGCTCTACCGCAGCGACATTCCGACGCGCGTGGCCGTCAACGAGGCCGTGGAGATCGCTAAGAAGTATGAAACGCCTGAAACAGTGAAGTTCATCAACGGCATCCTCGGCAGCTTCGTTCGCGGCGAGATCAGCGCGGAATAAGGCATTGCCACAAAAAGCAGAGTACCGACAGGCGCTCTGCTTTTCTTCCGTTTTTCATTTTGTTTTGAGAGAGGGGTGACGCGGCGTGGCGCAGGAGCAGATGATCTTCAGCGTATCGGAAGCCAACAATTTCATCAAGGCGCTGCTCGACGCCGTGCCGCAGCTCCAGACCATTTTCGTGCGCGGCGAGATCTCGAACTACAAGCTCTATCCCTCCGGGCACCATTACTTCACGCTCAAGGACGAGGGGAGCGCGCTCAAATGCGTGATGTTCCGCGGCATGGCGGGGAAGCTCCGCTTCCGCCCGGAAAACGGCATGAAGGTCATCGCCTTTGGCCGCATCGGCGTGTTCCCGCGCGACGGCGCGTACCAGCTCTACTGTTCTGAGCTCAGCGTCGAGGGCGTGGGTGACCTGCACGTCGCTTTCGAGCAGCTCAAGGAAAAGCTCTTCAAGGAGGGGCTTTTTGCCCCAGAACATAAAAAGCCCTTGCCAAAATATCCCAAGCGCATTGCCATCATCACCTCATCCGCGGGCGCGGCGGTGCATGATATGCTGCGCATTTTGAATGCGCGCTGGCCGATGAGCGAAGTCGTGCTCCTGCCTGTGCGCGTGCAGGGAGCAGAGGGGCCGCCGGAGATCGCAGGCGCGCTGCGCTACGCAAACAAATGGCAGGTCGCCGACCTCATCATCACGGGGCGCGGCGGCGGGTCGATTGAAGATCTGTGGGCGTTCAACGATGAGCGCGTGGCGCGCGCGATTTATGCCTCCGACATTCCGGTCATCTCCGCCGTCGGGCATGAGCCCGACGTGACGATCGCCGATTTTGTTGCCGATGCACGGGCGTCGACGCCGTCGAACGCGGCGGAGATCGCCGTGCCGGACCAGCGCGAAATTTACCGCCGGCTCGACGCGCTGCAAACGCGCATGGTGCAGAGCGAGCAAAAGCGCGTGAAAGCCCTGCGCGAGCAGTTTGAAAAGACGTCCCGCAGCCGTGCGCTGCAAGACCCCATGGCATTTATCGACGACAAGCGGATGCTGCTCGACTACACGCAGAAAAACCTTGCCGCACTCGCGCAGCATCAGATGGCGCAGCGCACACAGCAGTTTACAGCGCTTGCGGCCAAGCTCGACGCGCTGAGTCCGCTCAAGGTCCTCGGCCGCGGCTACGCCGTGGCGCGAAATGAACAGGGACAAATTCTGCGTGCGGCGCAGGAGGCCGCAGCCGGCGAAAAAATCGAGGTACTGCTCGGGCAGGGAAGTCTCAACTGCACGGTGAACGCGTGCAATATGGGAGGAAATGACGATGGCAAAAACGTTTGAAGACAATATCGCGCGTCTCGAAGAGATCGTGACGGCGCTTGAAAAAGGCGACGCAAAGCTCGCCGATTCCCTCAAGCTCTTTGAAGAGGGGACGAAGCTCGTGCACGACTGCGGCGCGATGCTCGACAAGGCCGAGCAGAAGGTCGCAAAGCTCTCTAAGGGCGCGGACGGCGCGCCGGTCGAGAGCCCATTCATTTCTGAGGAGTAATCCATGGACGAAAAGCTGTTTTCCGCCCGCATGGCGGAGTATAAGTCGGCGGTGGACAAGTATCTTGACGCCTGCCTTGAGGAAACGCAGTGCGCAAGCTATCACAAGCTGACCGAATCGATGCACTACAGTCTGACCGCGGGCGGCAAGCGTCTGCGCGCGATCTTAGTGCTCGAATTCTGCCGCATCTGCGGGGGAGACGTCGAAAAGGCGCTGCCCGTGGCCTGCGGCGTTGAGATGCTGCACACGTATTCGCTCATCCACGACGATCTGCCCGTGATGGACAACGATGATCTGCGCCGCGGTAAGCCGTCGAACCACAAGGTCTTCGGCGAATGCACGGCGACGCTCGCGGGCGACGCGCTGCAGGCGCTGGCATTTGAAACGGTCCTGAAGGCCGACCTCCCCGCGCTGCGCGTGCTCAAATGCGCGCAGGTCCTGGCAAATGCCGCGGGACACGCGGGCATCTGCGGCGGCCAGCAGCTCGACCTTGAGTGGGAGGGCAAGATTCTGAGCGCGCCGGAGCTCGAGGAAATTTATCTGCGCAAGACGAGCGCGCTTATCCGCGCGGCGTGCCTGATGGGCGTGGCCGCGGCGGGCGGCACGAAGGAGCAGGAGGAGGCCGCGGCCAGCTACGCCGACAACTTCGGCTTCGCGTTCCAGCTGCGCGACGACATGCTCGATGTCATCGGCGATGAAAAGACGTTCGGCAAGCCCATCGGCTCGGACAGGGAAGAGGGGAAGACGACGTTTGTCGACATTTTAGGTCTCAACGGCTGCCAGCGCGTCATCGAGGCGCACAGCGAGAGCGCGGTCGAAGCGCTGGGCGACATGGCGGACACCGATTTTCTCATTCACCTCGTCCGTGTGCTTGAAAAACGGGAGCAATAAAAAAACGGGAGCAATAAATAAAAAATCCCGCAGAAAACGCCAAAAAAGTGGAAAATCATACAAAAGTGCGCATTTGGTGTTGACAAGCGGAATCGTCGGTGCTACGATACGCACATTGAAACGGAACCCACCCCGTGTGGAATGCTCGAAGGAAAGGATCCATTGGCATGAAGACTTCGTACTCTGCCAACTGCATGATGATGCCGATGATGCGCATGTTCAGCATGTGCATGCTTTGTCATGGAGAAAATGGTCATTTCCTTTCAGAAACTGTCTGAGAAAAACAGCGAATCGGCAGCGGAAGGTCAATGACCTCCCGCTGTTTTTTACTGCTCGAACAGCATACACTCCCCGCGGTCTGTCCGTTCCAAAAAGAAGCTATTATAAAATAAGTAAGGAGAACAAAACGATGAAAAAGCATTCTATTAAGCTGACCGCCCTTGTCCTTGCACTGGTCCTCACTGCCGCTCTGGCCCTGACCGGCTGCGGCTCCAAGAGCGATGACTCCGACGGTGCCACCACCATCCAGATCGCCGTCCCCAACGACACGACCAACGAAGCCCGCGCGCTGCTGCTGCTCCAGGACAACGGTATCATCAAGCTCGCTGACGGTGCCGGTATCACCGCCACCAAGAACGACATTGTCGAAAACCCGTACAACGTCGAGATCGTGGAGACCGAGGCCGCGCAGATCCCCAACATCCTGCAGGACGTTGACTACGCCGTCATCAACTCCAACTACGCCATCAACGCGGGCCTGAACCCCGTGGCCGACTCCCTCGTGATCGAAGGCTCCGCCTCCGCTTACGCCAACATTCTGGCCGTGAAGGAAGGCAACGAGTCCTCTCCCAAGGTCCTTGCCCTGATCGCCGCTCTGGAGAGCCAGCAGGTCGTCGACTACATCAACGAGAAGTATGACGGCTCCGTTGTCAGCACCGTGGATACCCCGACCGACGGCTTTGACGCCACTGTCGACTACGACGCTCTGAGCGGTGAGACCATCTCCATCGCCGCTTCTCCGACCCCGCACGCTGAGATCCTCGAGGTCGTGAAGGAAATTCTTGCTGAAAAGAACATCACTCTCGACATTCAGGTCTACAATGACTATGTCGTGCCCAACACCGTTGTCGAAGACGGCACTGTCGACGCCAACTACTTCCAGCACAAGCCCTATCTCGACGATTTCAACGCCGAGAACAACACCCACATCGTCTCCGTTGCCGCCATCCACGTCGAGCCCATGGGCCTGTACGGCGGCAAGCAGACCACGCTCGATGCGCTGAGCGCCAAGTAAGAAAGAAAGGAGGGAGCGTTCTTGATCGAACTGAAGCATCTAAGCAAAACCTTTGAAACAGCCGGAGGACGGGTAGACGCGCTCAAGGACGTCTCCCTGACCATTCCAGACGGCGACGTCTACGGCATCATCGGCATGAGCGGTGCCGGCAAATCCACGCTCGTGCGCTGCATCAATATGCTCGAGCGCCCGACGGAGGGCGAGGTCATCGTGAACGGACAGCGTCTGGACACGATGACCCCCGCGCAGCTCCGCGCGGCGCGGCGCGAGATCACGATGATCTTCCAGCGCTTCAACCTGCTGATGCAGCGAAACTGTCTCGCTAACGTCTGCTTTCCGATGGAGCTTTCCGGCTTGCGGGGAGAGAAGAAGTGGCGCGAACAGCGAGCTCTGGAACTCCTTGAGATCGTGGGGCTCAAGGATAAGGCCAAGGCCTATCCCGCGCAGCTCTCCGGCGGACAGCAGCAGCGCGTGGCCATCGCCCGCGCCCTCGCCACGAACCCCAAAGTTCTGCTCTGCGACGAGGCCACGAGCGCGCTCGACCCCAAGACGACGCGCCAGATCCTCGAGCTGATCGGCGACATCAACAAAAAGCTTGGCATCACCGTCGTCATCATCACACACCAGATGAGCGTGGTGAAGGAGGTCTGCAATCACGTTGCGATCCTCGACGACGGCGAAGTCGTGGAAGAGGGCCTTGTTTCTACCGTCTTTTCCGCGCCCAAGTCCGCGGCGGCGCGCCACCTCGTGTTCCCGCGCGGCGCGGACATCGACGTGTCCGACCCCCAGCAGCAGCGCCGCATCCGCCTCATCTTCCGCAGCGCGAAGACGACATCCATTCCGCTCGTCGCGCGCCTTGCGACCGAAGAGGGCATCAGCGCGACGGTCATTTCGGCCAACACGCAGAAGCTCTCCGAAGAGGTGTACGGCAGCATGCTCCTCGGCGTGCCGAACGCGCAGTTCGAGCAGGCCATGGACTTTTTAAGAAGCATTGAAAATCTTCAGGTAGAGGAGGCGAGCGTCGATGTACAGTAATCTCTTTTCCCCGGACTCCATCGCAGAGCTCACCGTCGCCATGCAGACGCAGTTCCCCAAGGCGATCTGGGAGACGTTTTATGTGACGCTGCTTTCGACGGCGCTGGCCGTCGTCATTGGCCTTCCGCTGGGCGTGCTGCTCGTAGCGGGGGAGAAGGGCGGCGTTCTGCCGCTTCCCAAGGCCTTGATGAGCATTCTGAACGTCATCATCAACCTGCTGCGCTCGATCCCGTTCCTCATCTTAATGATCATGGTCTTCCCGCTCTCGCGCCTTATCATCGGCACGACCGTCGGCACCACCGCGACCATCGTTCCGCTGGTCGTGGCGGCGTTCCCGTTCGTCGCGCGCCTTGTTGAAAGCAGCCTGCGCGAGGTCGACCCCAACATCATCGAGGCCGCGCAGAGCATGGGCGCAACGCCCATGCAGATCATCTGCAAGGTGATGATCCCCGAGAGCGTTCCCTCGCTGCTCCAGAACTTCACCATCGCACTGACGACCATCCTCGGCTACTCGGCGATGAGCGGCATCATCGGCGGCGGCGGCCTCGGCAAGATCGCCATCGACTACGGCTACTATCGCTACAAGTACCTTGTGATGTTTGCGGCGGTCGTGCTGCTCATCATTCTGGTGCAGATCTTCCAGTCCTTGGGCACGCACCTTGCGGCCAAGAGCGACAAGCGCCTCAAGAAATAACCGGATATCCTATCCTGCAAAGCGCCTCAACCGCACGGTTGAGGCGCTTTTTTGTCATTTTTCGCAATTTGACAGAAAAAAATGCGTCAATTTTTGAAAGCAAAATGCAGTAAAAATTGCAAAATCCCTTGTCATGTGGGAAAAGGGCTGTTATAATAGATATAGAATGCAATGCAAGTCTTCGCGATTTGCATATTTTTTACGGAGAAATTGCGTGAACAGTTTTCAGGAATTGGTCCAGTCCATCGACTGGGGCTCGCTGACCGACGCGCTTTTGCGCGTGCTCGGCGTCTTTTTATGCTTGACGGTGCACGAGACCTGTCACGGTCTTGCAGCCTATGCCCTCGGCGATCCGACGGCCAAGCGCGAGCACCGCTTGAGCTTAAACCCGCTGCACCATATCGACTGGTTCGGCTTGGCTGCCATGCTGCTCGTCGGCTTCGGCTGGGCAAAGCCCGTGCCGGTCGACATGCGGTATTTCAAAAAGCCGAAGCAGGGTATGGCCATCACAGCGCTGGCGGGGCCGGTGTCGAATCTGCTGCTGGCGATGCTGCTCTTGCTCGGCGCGCGCATCACGATCGCGCACTATGTCGATACCGCGTTTTGCAGCGGCCTTTTGAATTTCCTTGCGATGACGGCGTACATGAGCGTCGGTCTGGGGCTTTTCAACCTCATCCCCATCTCGCCGCTCGACGGGTCGAAGGTGCTCTTCGCCTTTCTGCCCGACCGCGCGTACATGACGCTGATGCGGTATGAAAAATACGGCATGGCCGTGCTTTTTGTGCTCGTCTGGCTCGGCGTGGGAAACAATATCCTCAGCGAGGGCATCTACCGCGTGTACGGGCTTCTGGTCAACTGGATCGTATATTGATAAAGTGAGAGGAATGTCATGGACAATCCCGTTTTCAAGCTGGAGGGCGTGGTGCACGAGCGCAGCGCGGAGGCGCTGCAGGACTTTGAAGGGCCGCTCGACCTCATTCTCTTCCTGCTGTCGAAAAATAAAATAGAGATTCAGGACATTCCCATCGCGCTGATCCTGGACCAGTACCTTGCGTATCTCGAGCAGCGAAAGCAGCTCGATCTCGAGGTCGCGAGCGAATTCATCACGATGGCGGCACATTTAATGTACATCAAAACGCGCATGCTGCTTTCGCTTGAGGATGAGCAGGCGCAGAGCGAGATGGACGAGCTCATTGCCTCGCTCAAAGAGCGCCAGCAAAAGGACACGTACCTTCGCATCAAGACGCTGACCGAAACGCTCGGCCCGATGGGCGAGTTTGGCCGCAGCATCATGACGCGCCAGCCCGAGCCCATGCAGCGCGGCAAAATCTACGAGTACAGTCATGAAAAGGCCGACCTCGTGCTCGCCATGCAGACGATCATGGAGCGCGGGGAAAAGCTGGCCGCGCCGCCGAGCGCCGCGCTGAGCGAGATCGTGCGCCGCGAGCCGTATCCCGTCAAGGGCAAGGCGGAGGAAATTCTGCACCGGCTCAAGGAGTTCGGCATGACGCGCTTCAAGCTGCTGTTCCGCGGCAGCCGCAGCCGCAGCGAGATCGTGGCGACGTTCATCGCCGTTCTGGAGCTCTGCCGCGAAAAGGTCATCCATCTGGCCGGTTCCGACACGGACTGCACCGTGGAGTGCGGGGACGACGCCCCCGACCGTATCAATCTGTAAAAAGCGAGGAACGCTATGTCTTTGAAATCTTTGGACCTGCGCGAGGTCGAGTCGGCCATCGAGGGCATTTTGTTCGCCAGCGGCGAACCGCTTCCCATCGACCGCATCTGCCTTGCGCTCGATTTGGACCGTCCGACCGCGGAACAGGTATTGCAAAAGCTCGGCGATTACTACGCCTTTGAGCGCCGCGGCATCCGGCTCGTCCGCATGGAGGACAGCTATCAGCTCTGCTCGTCGCCGGACTATGCCGACGTCATCCGCAAGGCGTTTGAGATCCGCAAGACCGCCAAGCTCTCTCAGCCCGCGCTGGAGGTGCTGACGATCATCGCCTACTACCAGCCCACGACCCGCGCCTACATTGATCAGGTGCGCGGCGTGGACAGCTCGTACACCGTGGGCCTGCTGCTTGAGCGCGGGCTCATTGAGGAGTGCGGACGTTTGCAGGTGCCAGGACGGCCGAGGCTGTACCGCACGACGAAAAAGTTCCTGCGCGACTTCCACTTGGGTTCGCTCGAGGAGCTGCCGGAGATGCCGGGGCTTGAGGCCGACGGTCAGCTCCGCATGATGGAGGACGGCACGATCCTTGACCCCAGCGCCATGACGGAAAAAGAAGGCAGCATTCCCGAAAACGGGGAACACTGACCGCGTAAAGCATAAAAACCGCGTGAAGCGTAAAAAGAGGGAGGTGGTCGATTGACTGCGCTGAAGGTAATTGGCATCATCCTGCTCATTTTTATTTTGATCGGCTTTCTGCGCGTGGGCGCGTTGATGCAGTTCGGCGACGAGCTGCGCGTGCAGCTTTCGGTCGGCCCGTTCCGCTTCACGCTGCTGCCAGCAAAGGAAAAGAAAGAAACGCCGAAAAAAAAGGCAAAGGAGAAGAAACCAAAGTCAGAGGGAGAAGAGGCGAAGCAAAAGAAAAAGCCCTCGCTCCCCAAGCCGACAAAAGAGGAGCTCAGGGACCTCATCACGACGGCGCTCTCGGCGCTCAAGGAGACAGCGAAACGCACCTGCAAGCGCCTTCGCATCGACCCGCTGGAAATTCTCGTCGTCTTTGGCGGCACGGACCCCGCAGATATCGCGCGGACCTACGGCTATGCGAGCGCCGCGATGTGGGGTGTGATGCCGCACCTTGAAGACCTCTTCCATATCCCTGATCCCTCACTGCACCTGCGCATGGACTACAGCTCTGAAAAGACGCACGCAGTGGGTGCCGTTGGCCTGTCGCTTCGCATCCGCGACGGGCTGCACATCTCGCTTGCGCTGCTCATTCCGATGCTCAAATGGTACCTGCGCTATAAAAAGGCGCATAAAAACGACGCTCCCGCGGAAAAACCAACAGAGAGCACTCCGCAAAACAGTGAACACAGTGAAAAACTGACCGCATAAAAAGAAAGGATGAACCTCATGGAAAACATCGAAAAGAAGACCCCGCTCAACGATCTCATGGACACCACGATGGATAAGATCCGTGATATGGTCGATTCCAACACCATCATCGGCGAGCCGATCACGACGCCCGACGGCGTAACGGTCATCCCCGTTTCGCGCGTGAGCTTCGGCTTCGGCGCAGGCGGCGGCGACTACGGCAAGACCGACACCGCACACTTCGGCGGCGGCGCAGGTGCGGGCGTCAAGGTCGACCCCGTCGCGTTCCTCGTCGTCAAGGACGGTCTGACGCGCGTGATGCCCGTGGCCATCCCTGCGGCGGCAACGGTCGACCGCGTGCTTGATCTTGTGCCGGAAGTGCTCGACCGCGTGCAGAATTTCGTGGACAAGAAGAGAGAAGAGAAAGATATCTACTGATTTCGGGCATAATAGGGGCATTCCGAACGAAGGAGTGATCCCATGCCGCGTTTTGCCCGATGCGTATTTGCCGTTTTCCTTGCTGTTTCCTGCCTGTCAAGCAGTTTGACCTGTCAGGCTGCCGCGCCTGAAACTGCTGCCGCCGCGTTCATTTTGATGGAGGCGGGCAGCGGGCGGGTGCTGGCGTCGCGCAATGAAACGCAGGAGCGCAGCATCGCGAGCACGACGAAGATCATGACCTGCTTAGTCGCGCTGGAGCACAGCGAACTCACGGAGAAGGTCACGGTCAAACGCGAGCACTTGCGCGAGGGCTCGTCGATGTACCTTCTCGAGGGCGAAACGCTCACGATGGAGGAACTTCTCTACGGTCTGATGCTGCCGTCCGGCAACGACGCGGCGGAGTGTATCGCCGCCCACTGCGGCGGGAGCGGCGGCAGCGCGCAGTTTGTCCGATGGATGAACGAAAAGGCGAAAGCCCTCGGCATGGAGCACACGTCATTTGCCAACCCGAGCGGTCTCGACGAAATGGGGCACAGCTCCTGTGCCCTCGATATGGCGCGCCTTGCGGCCTACGCCATGCAGAATCCGACGTTCGCGCGCATCGTCTCGACGCGCACGGCGAGCGTCGGCACGCGCACGATGACGAACCACAATAAGCTGCTCGCGTCGTACTCCGGCTGCATCGGTCTCAAGACCGGCTACACCGGCGACGCAGGGCGCACACTCGTCACCTGTGCCGAGCGCGGCGGGATGCGCATGATCGCCGTCACGCTGCACGACGGCAGCGATTGGGCGGATCACGCGGCACTCTACGACTACGGCTTTTCGGCGTATGCGCTCTCAAGCGGTGCGAAAAAAGGCGAGGCCTACGGCAGCGTAAGCGTCGACGGGCAGAGTGTGTCCGCCGTGGCGGCGGAGAGCTTCCGCTATCCCACCGCGGAAAATGAAGCATTGAGCGTGCACGCCGAGCTGCCGCAAACCGTCTCCGCCCCCGTGCGGAAGGGACAAACGTTCGGCACGCTCGTCATCTCCTGCGGCGAGACTGAGGTCGGAAGAGTTGACCTTGTCAGCGCGCGCAGCGTACAGGCGCAGGAAACAAAGAGCGAAACAAGCAAAAATAAGTCGCTGGCGGAAAAGCTCTGGCAATTTCTGTCGGCAAAGTAAAGGAGGGATCGACCTGGCCGAAGCAAGAATTCAAAAGCTCATCGCCGAATCGGGGCTCTGCTCCCGTCGCACCGCCGAGCAGTGTATCACCGCGGGACGCGTGCACGTGAACGGCAAGACTGCGCTTCTCGGGCAGAAGGCCGACCCCGAAGTCGACGAAATTACCGTCGACGGCAGGCCGCTCACACAGGAGGGGCAGAAGCGCTACCTGATGCTCAACAAGCCGCGCGGCTATGTCTGCACGCTCTCTGACGAAAAAGGGCGAAAGACCGTCGCCGAGCTCGTCAGAGACTGCGGCGCGCGCGTCTATCCCGTCGGGCGGCTCGACCTCGACTCCGAGGGACTGCTGCTTTTGACGAACGACGGCGAATGGATGCAGCATCTTCTGCACCCGCGCTACGAGGTCAACAAGATCTACGAGGTCAGCATCGCGGGCGAGGTCAGGGGAGCGGCAGAAGCGCTCGCTTCCATGACACAGCTCGACGGCGAGCCCATCCGGCCCGCGCAGGTGCGCGTGCTGCGGCAGGGGAGGGACACCGCCGTTCTCTCCATCACCATCCATGAAGGAAAAAACCGGCAGATCCGGCGCATGTGCGCCGCCGCCGGATTACACGTCAAGCGCCTAAAGCGCGTGCAGGAGCACGCGCTCAAACTCGGGGCTCTTCCCGTCGGCGTGTGGCGCGATCTAACGGAGCAAGAGCTCCATGCAACAAAATCAAAGTAACAGAGGACGATTTTATGACGAAGAATATCTTACATAATATCGAAAAGAACATGAGCAGCTTTTCCAAGGGGCAGAAGCTCATCGCCCGCTTCATTCTGGAAAACTACGATAAGGCCGCGTTTATGACGGCCAGCAAGCTCGGCAAGACCGTGCAGGTCAGCGAGTCGACCGTCGTGCGCTTTGCCACCCAGCTCGGCTACGAGGGGTATCCGAGCATGCAGCGTGCATTGCAGGAGATGATCCGCGGCAAGCTCACGAGCATCCAGCGCATTCAGGCGTCGGACGGCGAGCTCGCAGGGTCCGATCTGATGACGAACGTCCTGCAGCGCGACATGGAGAAGATCCGCATGGCCATCGACCAGACCGACGGCGTGGAATTTGAGCGCGTGGTCGACACGATCATCGGCGCGCGCCGCATCTACATCGTGGGCTTCCGTTCGTCCTCGTTTCTGGCAGGGTACTTAAACTTCTACTTCCGCCTGATCTTCGACAACGTCACTCTGGTCAACGGCGGCGCGGCCGGCTCGTTCGACCAGCTCTTCCGCGTCTCCAAAGACGATGTGGTCATCGGTATCTGCTTCCCGCGCTACAGCGAGCTTGCGCTCAAGACCATCCAGTTTGCGCGCGACCGCGGCGCGACGATCGTCGGCGTGACGGACAGCGAGATGTCGCCCATCAACCAGATGTCCAGCAATTCGCTGCTCGTGCGCAGCGAGATGATCTCGTTCGTCGACTCGCTGGCGGCGCCCATGAGCATGCTCAACGCACTCATTCTGGCCGTGGCCAACAAGAAGGGCGCAGACATCTCCGCGACGTTCTCCGAACTCGAGCACATCTGGGAGCGCTTCGACATTTTCGGCAAGATCGAAGATGAATAAGGCGATCGTTGTCATCGGCGGCGGCGCGGGCGGCATGATGGCCGCGATCTGCGCCGCGCGCAAGGGTGCGCACGTGACGCTGCTCGATCCAAACGAGCGCCTCGGCAAAAAGGTGAACATCACCGGCAAGGGTCGCTGCAACGTGACGAACGACAGCACCTGCGAAGAACTGCTCGCCCACGTGCCGCAGAACCCGCGGTTTTTATACTCCGTGTTTTCCCGCTTCGACGGGCACGACGCCATCGATTTTTTCGAGGGGCTCGGTGTGCCGCTCAAGGTCGAGCGCGGCAAGCGCGTGTTTCCCGTGTCCGACCGGTCATTCGACATCACAGCGGCGCTTGAGCGCGAGCTCAAGCGTCTGCACGTCAAGCTCGTGCGCGACCGCGCGCTCGGTATTTCGGTCGAAGACGGCCATGTCGCCGCCGTCAAGAGCGAAAAAGGGGACTACACCGCCTCCGCCGTCATTCTGGCGACGGGCGGGCTGTCCTATCCCGCGACGGGCTCGACGGGCGACGGCTTCCGCATGGCGGAAGCGCTCGGCCACACAGTCACGCCGCTGCGCGGCTCACTCGTGCCGCTCGAGGCACGCGAATGCGCGGTGCTGCAAGGGCTGAGCCTGCGCAACGTTGCGCTGACGGTATACGAAAACAACAAAAAGATCCACTCGGATTTCGGCGAAATGCTGTTCACGCACTTCGGCGTGAGCGGGCCGCTCATCCTGTCGGCCAGCGCGCACATGCGGCATTTCGACAAAAAGCAGTACCGACTGGAGATCGACCTCAAGCCCGCGCTCGACGAGCAAATGCTCGACAAGCGCCTGCTGTCGGATTTTGAAAAGCACGCAAACAGCGACTACTGCAACGTGCTCGGCGCGCTTCTGCCGCAGAAGATGATCGACGAGTTCATCGACCGCTCGGGCATCCCGCCGCACGAAAAGGTGCACGACATCACGCGCGCCCAGCGCGAGACCATCCGCACGCTCTTAAAGCACTGGACGGTCAATGTCAGCGCGCCGATGCCGGTCGAAAACGCGATCATCACCTCCGGCGGCGTCAAGGTGGGGGAGATCGATCCGAAGACCATGGCGTCGAAAAAGATCGGCGGCCTGTACTTTGCCGGCGAGATCATCGACGTAGACGCCTACACGGGCGGCTACAATCTGCAAATCGCCTGGGCGACCGGCAAGGCCGCGGGCGAGGCTGCCGCGGACGCACTGCTGACGCAGTAAGCACATATTTATTGTAAGAGGGAAGAATCAAACAGATGAAAAAGCATTTTTCCATTGCCATTGACGGCCCCGGCGGCGCGGGCAAGAGTACGCTCGCCAAGGCCGTCGCCAAGAAATTGAACATTCTGCATGTCGACACGGGCGCGATCTACCGCACCATCGGCTACGCGGCGTTTTCCCGCGGACTGGATGCAAAGGACGAATCCCAGATCGCGCCGCTGCTGAAAGAAATTCAGATCGACATGGCATTTGACGAGAATAGCGGACAGAAAATGCTGCTTGACGGCAAGGACGTCAGCACCGAAATTCGCCTGCCGGAAATTTCGATGTACGCCTCGAACGTCTCGGCGCTGCCGTGCGTGCGCGCGTACTTACTTGAGATGCAGCGCGACATCGCGCGCAAGAGAAGCGTCATCATGGACGGGCGCGACATCGGCACAGTCGTTCTGCCGGATGCCGACCTCAAAATTTACCTGACGGCTTCGGCCGAGGAGCGCGCGCGCCGCCGCTGCCTCGAGCTCTCTGAGCGCGGCACGCCCAAGGCGTATGAAGAGGTACTGCGCGAGATCAACGAGCGCGACTATCAGGACATGCACCGCGATATCGCCCCGCTGCGCGAGGCGGCGGACGCCGTGCACTTCGACACGTCGAAGCTCAGCTTTGAAGAGAGCGAGCAGGCGCTGCTGAGCCTCATTCAGGAGAAATTGAAATGATGCACCGTATCTTTTTTGCGTTTATCTGGATCATCGGTCGGGTGCTGCTGTGGATCTACCGCGTGGACGTCAAGGGGCTTGAAAATCTTCCGAAGCACAGTGTCCTGCTGTGCCCGAACCATTCAACGGACTTAGACCCCGTGCTCATCGGCCTGTGCCTGCCGCTCGACTACCATCTGCACTTTATGGCCAAGGCCGAGCTCTTCGACAACCGCGCGCTCGCGTGGCTCATCCGCACGCTCGGCGCATTTCCCGTCCAGCGCGACGGCAAGGATATCCAGTCCATCAAGACCGCGATGCAGGTGCTCCACAAGGGTGAGAATCTTCTGATCTTCCCCGAGGGGACGACGATCCGGGGCGGCGTCGGCTATCACGACGGACTCCCCGCGCACGCGCACGCGGGCATCGCGATGATCGGCGTGCGCACGGGTGCGACGCTCGTGCCGGTGTTCTGCGACGGGCAGAAAAAGCCCTTCCATAAAACGCGCATCATCTTCGGCGAGCCGTATGTGCCTGAGGTCACGGGCCGCCGCGGCACGTCCGAAGAATTGCAGGCCATCGCCGACGAAATGCTGCGTCAGGCCTACGCGCTCGGCGGCCAGCAGGTGGGAGGCGCGCCGCTGTGAAGGTCATCTTAGCTGAGACCGCGGGCTTCTGCTATGGCGTGGAGCGCGCAGTCAACCTTGCGCGCGAAACGGCAAAAGCGCGCGGCGGCGCGATGCTCGGCAGCATCGTGCACAACGCGGGCGTCGTGCGCGAGATCGAAGACCTTGGCATGCGCCTCATCACGTCGCCCGACCAGGCAAAGGCGGGGGAGACCGTGCTCATCCGCGCTCACGGCGAGTCGAGAGCAACGCTTGATGCGCTGCGAGAGCGCGGGGCAGAGGTCGTGAGCGTCGTGTGCCCGCATGTCGAGCGCATCCGAAAGCTTGCACAGGAGGCAGAGCACGAGGGACGCCGCGTCATCCTGATCGGTGAGCGCCATCATCCCGAAGTGCAGGGCATCGCAGGATGGTGCAGCGACCCGCTGATTTTTGAAAATGTGCAGGAAGCGCAAAAATACTTGCAGGAACACCCCGATTTTGCCCATTTATCCAGTATCATGCTGGCGCAAACGACCTGCATTCGTGCGCTTTGGGAAAGTTGCGTGAAATTTCTAAAAAAACAGTGTACAAATCTGAAAATCAATGATACAATATGCAATGCTACGCAGAAACGTCAAACTGAGGCAGCAGAACTTTCCGCCAAGGTAGACGCGATGGTGGTTGTGGGCGACCGAAGAAGCGCCAACACAAGGCATTTGACCGAGATTTGCAGAGAGAACTGCGGAAAAGTCCTCCAGATCGAATCCGCAGACGAGCTCTCACCGGAATTCTTTTCCGGATGCCGTGTGGCGGGACTGACAGCCGGCGCATCTACTCCTGCGAGTATCATTATGGAGGTATTAACAACAATGACGGAAGAAAACATCAACACCACTGCCCCTGAAACCAGCGAATCCTTTGAAGAACTGCTTGAAAAATCTTTCAAGACTCTAAATACAGGAGATAAGGTGACCGGTATCGTGACCGCCATCGGCACGACCGAGATCCAGGTCGACGTCGGCTGCAAGCAGGCAGGCTATATTCCTGTTTCTGAGCTGAGCAGCGACCCCGACGTCAAGCCCGAGGACGTCGTCAAGGTCGGCGACGAGATCGAGGCTTACGTTGTCCGCGTCAACGACGTGGAAGGCTACGCCACCCTCTCCAAGAAGCGTCTCGACGCTGTCAAGCTCTGGGAAGACATTGAGACCGCCGTTGAGGACAAGACCGTTCTCGAAGGCACCGTGACCGAAGTGAACAAGGGCGGCATCGTCGTTTCTGTCAAGGGCGTGCGCGTGTTCGTGCCCGCTTCTCAGAGCGGCATGCCCAAGGACTCCGACCTTGGCCAGATGGTCAAGCAGAAGGTCAAGCTCCGCGTGACCGAGGTCAACCGTGCCCGCCGCCGCGTCGTCGGCTCCATCAAGTCCGTGCTGAACGAGGAGCGTCAGGCTGCTCAGGCCGCCATCTGGGAAGGCATCGAGGTCGGCAAGCACTATGACGGCGTTGTCAAGTCCATGACCTCTTACGGCGTGTTCGTCGACATCGGCGGCGTGGACGGCATGGTTCACATCTCCGAGCTGAGCTGGAGCCGCATCAAGAACCCCGCCGAGGTCGTCTCCATCGGCGATCACCTCGACGTGTATGTCATCTCCTTCGACCCCGAGAAGCGCAAGATTTCCCTCGGCGTCAAGGATCGCACCCAGAACCCCTGGGACGTGTTCATGAACACCTACAAGGTCGGTGACGTTGCCAACGTCCGCATCGTCAAGCTGATGACCTTCGGCGCTTTCGCTGAGGTCGTTCCCGGCGTGGACGGCCTGATCCATATCTCCCAGATCGCTGACCGCCGCATCGACAAGCCCTCCGACGTCCTGTCCGAAGGCCAGATGGTCGACGCGAAGATCACCGCCATCGACGAGGAGAAGAAGAAGATCTCCCTCAGCATCCGCGCGCTGCTCAGCGGCGAGGAAGAGGCTCCTGTCGAGGAGTAATTTTCCCGAACTGAAAAGAGACAGGCTCCGGCCTGTCTCTTTTTTACGTTCTTTTTTACGCTGACACGTAAGAAAGACTTTGCAAACGGCGATCGGTATGCTATAATTGTTAAAGTTTCGACATAGTTCCGAAATGATAATCAAATTCACATACATACAGGAGGAATTATCCATGGATTACGCAGCGCTTTATCAGAAGAAGCTGACCTCTGCCGCGGAAGCCGTCAAGGTCGTCAAGAGCGGCGACTGGGTCGACTACGGCTGGTGCACCAACCATCCCTACACGCTCGACAAGGCTCTGGCCGCACGCCAGAATGAGCTCAAGGACGTCAAGGTCCGCGGCGGCGTGACGATGTGGATGCCCGAGATCTGCAAGGCCGAGGACGCCGGTGAGCACTTCACCTGGAACTCCTGGCATTGCAGCGGCATCGACCGCAAGATCATCTCCAAGGGCATGGGCTATTTCATTCCCATGCGCTACAGCGAGCTGCCGCGCTTCTACCGCGACGGCAACGCCACAGTCGATGTTGCGATGATCCAGGTCACGCCGATGGATAAGCATGGCAACTTCAGCTACGCGCTCGCGTCCTCTCACCTGGCCGACATGCTCGACACTGCCAAAACCGTTATTGTTGAAGTCAACAAGAACCTGCCGTGGGTTTACGGCCTCACCGGCTGCGAGATCAACATCAAGGACGTCGACATGGTTGTGGAAGGGGAGAATCCTCCCGTTGCGCAGCTCGGCGCGGGCGGCGCCCCCACCGAGGTCGACACCGCGGTCGCCAACCTTGTCGTGCCTGAGATCCCGAATGGCGCGTGCCTCCAGCTCGGCATCGGCGGCATGCCCAATACCATCGGCTCGATGATCGCGCAGTCTGACCTCAAGGACCTGTCCGTTCACACCGAAATGTATGTCGACGGCTTTGTCGACATGGCCCTCGCCGGCAAGATCACCGGCAAGCACAAGCAGCTCGACAAGGGCCGTCAGGTCTTTGCCTTCGCCGCCGGCACGCAGAAGCTCTATGACTACATGGATCGCAATCCCGAGGTCATGGGTGCGCCGGTCGACTATACGAACGACGTGTTTGTCATCTCCCAGATCGACAACTTCATCTCCATCAACAACGCCATCGACTGCGATCTGTTCGGTCAGGTGAATGCCGAGTCCGCGGGCATCAAGCACATCTCCGGCACGGGCGGCCAGCTCGACTTTGCAATGGGCGCGTACCTCTCCAAGGGCGGCAAGAGCTTCATCTGCATGTCCTCGACCGTCACGGGCAAGGACGGCACGGTCAAGAGCCGCATCGTTCCCACGCTGACGCCCGGCTCCATCTGCACCGACCCGCGCTCCTGCACGCACTACATCGTCACCGAGTATGGCATGGTCAACCTCAAGGGCCTTTCGACCTGGCAGCGTGCCGAGGCGCTCATCGGCATCGCGCATCCCGACTTCCGCGAGCAGCTCATCGCCGACGCGGAGAAGATGCACATCTGGCGCCGCAGCAATAAGTAAGCAAAAATCGTTCTTCCGTCGCGGGGGCTCTCCTGAAAAGGGGAGCCCACATTTTTTCGAAAATCCACCTCGTTTCCATTTTTATGCGATATTTCATCAAAAGTCGCTTGAAAATGATGGCAAAGTACGTTATACTATGTATGGGAAATTGTTTCCTCTTGTGTGTTTGTGTTGTTTTTCTTTTCCATCGCACGGAAAACCGGGGCGAGTGCCGGATTGGCATTCTGCCTGAAGGGAGGTGGGCATAGAATGTTTCAAGTGGGAGATAAGGTCGTGCACCCGATGCACGGCGCCGGTGTGATCGACAGCATTGTCCGCGAAAAGATCAGCGGCAAAGCAATGGATTTTTACGTCTTCAAAATGCCCATTTCCGGGCTAACGCTCAAGATCCCGACCGAGAATTCCACGGCCATCGGCATCCGCGCCATCAAGACGAGAAGCGAGATCGAAGAGGTCATCGCGCGCATTCCCAAGCTCGGCGTCGACATGACGGCGAACTGGAACCACCGCTACCGCGAGAATATGGATCGCCTGAAAAGCGGCGATCTCGACGAGGTCAGCGCCGTCATCAAGGCGCTGATGCATCGCGACAGCACGCGCGGACTATCCAACGGCGAGCGCAAGATGCTGCACATTGCCAAGCAGATCCTCGTATCAGAGATCGTCCTGGCAGAAGACGTGGAGTATCCCGAGGCTGAGGGGCGCGTCAACGCCGCGATGCTGTTAAAGGAGAGCGATTGAGTCCATGAGCCTGCTGCAAAAGATGTTCGGCAAGCACCAAAAGCGCACTCACCCGTACTGCGCCGCGCTGATTGCGGCCGCCGGAAGCTCCACGCGCTACGGCGGGGAGAACAAGCTGTTGCAAACCCTTGACGGCATCCCCGTCCTTGTGCGCACACTGCTCACGATCGACCGCGTGGAGGGCATCGACGAGATCGTCATCGCTGCGCGGGAGGACGAGCTGCTGCCTTATGCTGAGCTCTGCAAGACCTTTGGCCTCAGAAAACCCGTAAAGGTCATCGTCGGCGGCGCAACGCGGACAGAGTCCGTGCTGCGCGCGGCGCTCGAGGCCTCGCCCGAGACGGAATTTTTTGCCGTGCAGGACGGTGCGCGTCCGCTCGTCACCGTCGAGCTCATCGACGAAGTGCTCGACGCGGCAAGAGTTTATCTCGCCGCCGCGCCCGCCGTTCCGGTGCGCGACACCATCAAGGTCGCGCACGACGGCATCGTCGAGCGCACGCCCGATCGCAGCGCGCTCTTCGCCGTGCAGACGCCGCAGGTCTTCGCCGCCGACCTTTTGAAGGCGGCGCTCCAGTCCGCGATTGCGGACGGCGCGACTATTACGGACGATTGCTCCGCTGTGGAGCGGCTGGGCAAGGAAGTCCACTTGACAGAGGGCAGCGAGGAAAACATCAAGATCACCACGCCGGTCGACCTTGCGATCGCAGAGGCAATTTTACAGCGCAGAGGGGAATGAACCTTTCCCCTCTGCCTTTTCTTGAAGAAAGGACCCATACCATGACGAATTTACGCATCGGGCACGGCTACGACGTGCACCGCCTGACCGAGGGCCGCGCACTGATTTTAGGCGGCGTGACGATCCCCTACGAAAAGGGCCTGCTCGGCCATTCGGACGCTGACGTACTGACCCACGCCGTGATGGACGCGCTGCTCGGCGCGGCGGCGCTCGGCGATATCGGCAAGCTCTTTCCCGATTCCGCCGACGAGTTTGCTGGCATCTCGAGCTTTGAGCTGCTGCGGCGGGTGAAGCTGCACCTCGCCGCCGCGGGGTACGATGTCGTCAACATTGACGCGACGATTTTGGCGCAGGCACCTAAACTCGCGCCGTACCGCGAGCAGATGCGCGCGAACATCGCGCGCGAGCTCCAGATTGATGTCTTGCGCGTGAGCGTGAAAGCCACGACCGAGGAACACCTCGGCTTCACCGGCAGCGGCGAGGGGATGGCCGTCCACGCTATCGCGCTCCTTGAGCGCGCGGACAACTGAATCAAAACCGCTTCGGACGGACGCTTTTTCTGAGCGCCCGTCCCTTTTCGCCCGCACACCGCCGCCGCGCACGCATATCATGCTGTGAGGGGGAATCGGTATGGACTATTATCTCTTTGCCGCGCGCTCAGTCACCCATGCCCAGCGCATGGCGCGGCTTTTGAGCGACGCGGGTATCTCTGCCAAAATCCGCCGCGCGGGCGCTGCGATCACCGAGCGCGGCTGCGGCTATACGCTGGAAATCCCGCGCCGCCATGCGGCGCGCGCCACGCAGGCCTGCCGCGCGGGCGGCGTGCTGCCGGTCAAGGTGCTTTTCGTCTCGGATGACGGCATGCAAGAGGTGGCGCTATGATCTATCTCGACAGCGCCGCCACGACGTTTCAAAAGCCCGCTGCGGTGCAGCGGGCCGTCGTGCGGGCGATGCGCACGATGAGCTCGCCCGGGCGCGGCGGATATGCCGCGGCGCAGCAGGCCGACGAGCTGCTGTTTCGCTGCCGCAGCGCAGCCGCGGAGCTCTTCTCCGTGCCGTCGAGCGAGCAGGTCGTTTTCACGATGAACGCGACGCATGGACTGAACATCGCCATCAAGAGCCTTGTCCGCCCGTGCGGGCGGGTCGTCGTCTCAGGCTATGAGCACAACGCCGTCACGCGGCCGCTGCACGCGCTGGGCACGGAGGTCATCGTCGCCGCCGCGCCGCTTTTTTCGCCGCAGGAGACGGTCGAAGCCTTCGAGCGCGCGCTTGCGCATGAGCCCGATGCCGTTATCTGCACACATGTCTCCAATGTCTTCGGCGCTATTTTACCAATTGAGCGCATCGCGCAGCTCTGCCGCGGCGCAAGCGTGCCGCTCATCATCGACGCGTCTCAATCCGCGGGCTCGCTGCCGATCGACTTTTCCGCGCTCGCGCCCGCATTCCTTGCCATGCCGGGGCATAAGGGACTTTACGGCCCGCAGGGGACGGGGCTGCTGCTCTGTGGCAGCGACGCGCTCCCGCTCATTGAGGGCGGCACAGGCAGCGAATCGCTCCGCCAGAGCATGCCGGACTTTCTTCCCGACCGTCTGGAGGCAGGGACGCACAACGTTCCTGGCATCGCGGGGCTCGAAGCGGGCATCGCCTTCGTGCGCGCGCAGCGCCCGGAGCGCATCCTGCACCACAGCCGCGCGCTCATCCGTCGAGCAGGAGAGGGCCTCGGCAAAATTCCAAATGTACACGGATTTCTCTCGCTGGAGGCAAGCTTGCAGGCAGGGGTCTTATCGTTCACGGTGGACGGCCTTTCGCCAGAAAGTGTCGCCGAGGAGATGGCAAAGCGCGGTATCGCGCTGCGCGCGGGGCTGCACTGTGCGCCGTTCGCGCACAAAACGGTGGGCACTTTGCCCGACGGAACGGTGCGGCTGAGCGTTTCCGCCTTTAATCGCGAAAGCGAGATCGACACGTTTCTTTCCTCTCTGCGCGCGATCGCGGCAGGGCAGGCAAAAAACTGAGATTTCATAGAAAATTCATCGCTCTACCGTTGCAATTTGGAGTGTTTCATATTAGAATAAGTAATAACTATTGCTTAAGGGGAGCGTGCCTATGGAATTTGTCATGCCCATTCTGGAGGGCGCGTGGCGCTATGTGCTCACGCTCAGGGTCTCGGACTATCTTGATATCGCGCTGATGGCGTATGCGATCTATTGGCTTTTAAAGCTCGTCGGCACGTCGAAGGTCGAGAGCGTCGGCAAGGTGATCCTGCTGTTCCTGCTGGCGCTGATGCTCTCGGACGCGTTTTCACTCAACGGAATTTACTTCCTTTTGAGCCATATTCTCTCACTCGGTGCGCTGGCGCTCATCGTGCTCTTCCAGCCCGAGATCCGCCGCCTCATCGATCAGCTCGGCTCGAGCCGCTGGCGCTCGTTCAACCCCTTCGCGCGCACGCAGCAGGTCTCGGCCATTGAAAACGCCATCGCGCAGACGGTGCTCGCCTGCACGGAAATGTCCAAAACGCGCACGGGCGTTCTCATCGTCTTCGAGCGTGAAATGGCGCTGGACGACATCGCCCGCACGGGCACGATCGTCGACGCGCGCGTGAGCAGCGAGCTTCTCAAAAATATTTTCTTCGTTAAGGCGGCCATGCACGACGGCGCGGTCATCATGCGTGACGGGCGGCTGCTCGCGGGCGGTTGCATGCTGCCGCTCTCGAAAAACGTGAACCTGAGCCGCGACCTTGGCATGCGTCACCGTGCGGGCATCGGCATGAGCGAGAATTCCGACGCGGTCGTCGTCATAGTCTCGGAGGAGACGGGGACGATCTCCGTCGCCATCGGCGGCCTCTTAAAGCGCCACCTGATGCCCGAGACGCTCGAAAAGCTGCTCATCAATGAGCTTGTCCCGCAGGAGCCCACCGAACAGGACGACAAGCTCCACATGAAGCTCTTGAAGCTCCTCAGTGCCGGAAAGGGGGACAAGGACGATGAAAAGTAAGCGCCGCAAGATCTTCTACGTTGCATTGTCCATCCTCATCGCGGCAACGATCTGGTTCTACGTGAACAACAAGGAATCCGTGACCGTGTACGTCCATGACGTGCCGATCGAATTTCTCAACGAGGACACGTCGCTTGCCGACAAGGGCCTCATGCGCATCAGTGGGGACGAGGATATCACCGTCGATTTAAAGCTCCAGATGCCGCGCAACGTCGTCTACGACTTTGACACGAGCGAGCTGCGCCTCGTGAGCGACCTTTCGACCATCACCTACGCGGGCAAGCAGTCCGTCAGCTACACGATCCTGTACCCTTCGAAGGTCTCGTCGAGCAGCGTGAAGGTCGAATCGCCGACCATCCGCACCGTTCAGGTCGAGATCGGCGAGCTCAACAAGAAGGACATCGAGATCCGCTGCAAGGTCGTCGGCAATGTGGCCGAGGGCTACATCGCCGGCACGGTCGAGATGCTGCCCGAAACGCTCGAGGTGCGCGGCCAGCAGGCTGACATCATGCAGATCAGCTACGCGCAGGTCACGCTCGACATCGAAAATGCATCCTCCACGGTCGTGGAGCTGCTCGACTATGAGCTCTATGACTTCAACGACCAGCTCATTGAGAGCAAGAACATCCATCCCATGAGTGAAAACGTGCAGGTGACGATGCCGGTGCTCAAGGTGAAGGACGTTCCGCTGACCGTCAACTTTATCGAATCCGCGGGCTCGCGGCTCGAGAATTACACCTATACGCTCAGCCACAGCAGCATCACCCTTTCCGGTGATGCGACGCAGATGGCAGGCATCAGCGAGATCTCGCTCGGCACGCTCGCGCTTGAGGACGTGCAGGGCTCGGAGACGCTGACCTATGACATTCTCATTCCCGACGGGGTGAACAACTTAAGCGGGATCACAAGCGCTACGCTCACGATCAGCAGCGGCGACATCAGCACGAAAGAGGTCGAGGCGACGCACTTCAGCTACGAGAATTTCTCAGGCGATCACACCGTCACCGTCGTGACCTCGTCACTGCCCGTCACGCTGCGAGGCTCCGCAAGCGACCTTGAGGCCATCTACGGCAGCGAGGTCCACGTCATTGCAGACCTATCCGACATCGCCGCCGACAGCGGCAGCTACACCGTTCCCGCCCGCATCGAGGTGAGCGGCTACGACGTGGGCGCGGTCGGCACTTACGAGGTCACCGTTCACATCAACTAAGCCAATTCGCAAAAGGAGACAGCATGACTCAGATCGCAACAGTAGAAAAAATCCTTCCCGGCGGCATGGCGGAGATCTCCGTCCCGCGCAAGTCCGCCTGCGGCCACGACTGTGAAGAGTGTGCGGGCTGCGGCGTATCGGGTGCAAGTGTGCGCGCTGTCGCGCGCAACGACGCCCGAGCCGAAGTGGGACAAAAGGTCGTGGTCGAGAGCAGCACGAAGAATCTGCTCGGCGTGATGCTCCTCGTCTATCTTCTGCCGATCGTGCTGTTTCTTCTCGGCTACTTTGCGACCGGCGCGCTCGAAAGCGAGGGACTGCGCTACGCCGCCGCCATCGCGGCGTTTTTAGTCGGCATCATCCCCGCGATCATCTGCGACCGCCGCACGAAGAAAAACGGCAAGCTGACGTTCACCATCGTGCGTCTTTTCTAAGGCATGTTTGGTTACATCAGGCCATCCAAGCCGCACCTCAGCGAGCAGGACGAAGCGCGCTTCCAGTCCGTTTACTGCGGGCTGTGCCACGAGCTCGGGCGAAAGTACGGCTTTGCCGCCCGCTTTGTGCTGAATTTCGACTTCACGTTCCTTGCTATCCTGCTCTCTGACGCGCAGGAGCCGGAATGCGAGAGCTGCCGCTGCGCGGCGCATCCGTGCAAGGCACAGTGCGTCATGGCGCACACCGTCGCGCTCAAAACGGCGGCAGACCACAGTCTGGTGCTCGCCTGGTGGCAGCTTCGCGACCATATTGAAGACCACGGCTTTTTCAAAGCCATCCCATACCGGCTCGCGGCGCTTTTGCTGCGCGGCGCTTACCGCAAGGCGAGGACGTTCGTGCCGGAATTTGACGCCTCCGTGCAGCGGCACTTGAATGATCTGCACGAGCGCGAGCGGGAGCACTGCGCCTCGCTCGATCAGGCTGCCGAGCCTTTCGCCGCGCTGATGGCGGACGTCGCCGACTGTGTCGATGACGAGATGCGGCGGCGCGTGATGAAGGAAATTTTCTACCACCTCGGCCGCTGGATCTACTTGGTCGACGCGGCAGATGACTTTGAAAAGGACGCGCACTCGAATTGCTACAATCCGCTGCGCTATCGCTATGAGCTTGATGGCGACAAGCTGGACGAGCAGAGCAGGGAAGCCGTGGCCACCTCGCTCGACCTCTCCGTGCACCGCATGGCGAGCGCTTACGCGCTGCTCTCCTGCGGCGTGTGGACAAGCATTTTAGACAGCATTTTTTACGAGAGCCTTTACGGGATCGGCAGCGCCGTTCTCAAGGGCACGTATCATAAGCCCCCGCGCAGAATACACTTCCGCATCAAGGCGGAGAAAAACGAGGAAACCGTATGAATGACCCCTATCAGATCCTAAATATCCCGCCGACGGCGACTGACGAGGAGGTCAAGCGCGCTTACCGCGACCTTGCCCGCAAATACCACCCGGACAATTACCACGATAACCCGCTGGCCGATCTCGCGCAGGAAAAAATGAAAGAGATCAACGAGGCCTATGACCAGATTCAGAAGCAGCGCAAGGCGTCTTCCGCCGCCTCGCAGAGCCACTCCTACGGCTACGGCAGCGGGAATAGCTATGGCAACTCCGCTTACGGCGGCGCCTATGGAGCGGGCTCGCTCAATCAGGTGCGCATGGCGATCAACCGCGGCGATATCTCGCTCGCTGAGCGTCTCTTAAGCGGCGTGAGCGACCACAACGCGGAGTGGAACTTCCTGATGGGCGTGGTCTGCTCGCGGCGCGGCTGGATGGACGAGGCCAAGCGCTATATGGAGACCGCCGTGCAGATGGACCCGAACAATCCAGAGTATCAGAACGCGCTCTCTGCGCTGACGGGGGCGGGCTACCGGCCCAACGGCTTCCGCTCGGTCCACACGGCCAATTTTGATGACAGCGCGTGTCTGCGCTGCTGCGCGGCATGGTCGTGCTGCACGCTCTTTAGCGGCGGCGGATGCTATTTACTGCCCTGCATTTACTACTGATTTTTGTTTAATCCTGTACTTTTCAGTTTTGTGTTTTTACTATATCATGGAGGAGAAGAATCGTGGTCAAAAGTATGACTGGCTATGGAAGAGCCAAAAAAACGCTCTCCAATCGCGATATCACCGTCGAGGTGCGCTCTGTCAACAACCGCTATCTTGACTGCACGGTGAAGCTGCCGCGCGCCTACATCTTCGCGGAGGACGCCATCAAGGGGCGCGTGCAGAAGGCCATCTCGCGCGGCAAGGTCGATGTGTTCGTCACCATCGACTCGACCGGCGCGGATGAAGAGGTCGTCGTGGTCAACGAGGGTCTGGCCCGCAGCTATTTAGAGGCGCTGCGCAAGCTCTATGAGATCGACGGCGGGAATTACCTTCAAAAGCAGTCCTACGCGGCGGACCTCGCCCGCATTCCGGACGTGCTGACCGTCACGAAGGCGGAGGAGGACCTGGAGTCCGTTGGTGCGGACATCTGCGAGGTGCTCGACGAAGCGCTCGCGTCCTATAACCAGATGCGCGCGACAGAGGGGAAGAAGCTCGCCGAGGACATCGGCGGCAGGCTCACGACCATCGAAACACTCACCGGCAAGGTCGAGGAGCGCTCGCCCGAAACGGTGCGCGAGTACCGCGAAAAGCTGACCGCGCGCATGCAGGAGGTCCTGCAGAGCACGACGATCGACGAGTCTCGCATTCTGACCGAGGCCGCTATCTACGCCGACAAGGTCGCCGTGGATGAAGAGACCGTGCGTCTGCGCTCGCATGTGTCGCAGCTGCGCGACATGCTGCTCTCCGACGAGCCCATGGGCCGCAAGATGGACTTTCTTATTCAGGAGGTCAACCGCGAGAGCAACACCATCGGCTCGAAGTGCAACGATGTCGCCATCGCGCACGATGTGGTCGCGCTCAAGGCGGAGGTCGAAAAGATCCGCGAACAGGTGCAGAACATCGAGTAAGGGGCGAAGCAAATGAAGCTGCTGAACATCGGATTTGGCAACATGGTGTCCGCCGAGCGCCTGATCGCCGTCGTCAGCCCTGATAGCGCGCCGATCAAGCGCCTCATTCAGGAGTCGCGCGAGCGCGGCATGCTGATCGACGCGACCTACGGCCGCAAGACCGCGTCGGTGTTCATCATGGACAGCGACCATGTGGTGCTCTCGGCCATCGCCGCTGACAAGCTGATCGCAAGGCTGGGCGTGGAAACGCTCGCCATGGAGGAGGAAGCATAGAAAATCATGTACAAGGGGAAAACATTCATCATCTCCGGCCCATCCGGAGTGGGCAAGAGCACGGTGCTCAAGGAGCTATTTCAGGATCGCGACGATCTTTATTTCTCCGTTTCCGCCACGACGCGTCCGCCGCGTCCCGGCGAGATAAACGGCGTCCACTATCACTTTACCGACGTCGACGAGTTCCGCAAGATGATCTCGGAGGACGCCTTTTTGGAGTATGCCGAGTATGTCGGCAACTTCTACGGCACGCCGAAAAAGTTTGTCGACGAGGCCATGGAGCAGGGGAAGGATGTCGTCCTCGATATCGAGGTACAGGGTGCCTTGCAGGTCGTGCATAAGCGGCCTGATGTCGTGCGCATCTTCATCGCGCCGCCTTCGTGGCAGGCGCTTGAAGAACGCCTGACGAGCCGTGGCACCGACAGTCCCGAAAAGGTGCAAAAACGCCTCGTCCGCGCAAAGGTCGAGCTTCAGACCGCTAATACCTATGATTATTTTGTCATCAACGACACGGTGGAACGCGCCGTGCGCGAGATCAACGCCATCATGCTCGCCGAGCACTGCAAGCCCGCCGAGCGCATGGCTATCTTGTCTGAATAAGTTCAAAAATCAGCCGAAAAGGCAGAAGGAAGTAAATTATTATGATGCTTTATCCCGCAATGAGCCTGCTCAACAAGTACGTTGAAAACCGTTATCTGCTCGTCAACGTGGTCGCGCGCCGCGCCCGCCAGATCGCCGAGCAGGCCGACGAAGAGGGTTATCCCCTCTGCGAAAAGCCGGTCACCACGGCCATCAACGAGGTCGCTGCCGGTAAGCTCACCGCAGAGAATATCGACACGCACATCGCAAAGTAAGTCTTGAATAACGCAAAGGGGGAGACTGTATGACAGAGAAAATGCTTGCTCGCGTCGCAGTCTCTTCCGTTCCCTATGCCGCCGACCGGCTCTACACCTACCTTGTGCCGGACGAGCTCATCGGCAGCGCCGAGGCCGGCAAGCGCGTGACGATCCCCTTTGGGCGCGGAAACAGGCGCGTGGAGGGCTTTTTGCTCGAAGTCGGGCGCGAGGCGGCGACGTCGCCGCTCAAGCCCATCGACGCTCTTCTCGACGATGCGCCGCTGCTGGATGCAAAGGACATCCGCCTTGTGCGGTGGATGAAAGCGCGCTATTTCTGCACGTATTACGACGCGATCAAGACGATTTTGCCCGGCGGCGTGTGGCTCCAATACCGCGAGCTGTGGCATGTGAACAGCGAGATCAGCGCGGAGGATGCGCTCTCGTCCGTCGCGCCGAATTCCCTTGAGGAAACGCTGCTGCGCGCCATGCTCAGCGCCAAGGAGATCGAGCGCGGCGCGCTCGATGAGCTTGGCGGCGAAAAGACGGCAAAGGCGCTCCGCTCGCTTGAAGCCTGCGGCCTCGCCGTGCGCGAAACAAAGCTGCGCCAGCGCCTGCAGGATAAGTCCGTGCGCATGGTGTCGCTCTGTGTCAGCGCGGAGGACGCGCTCGCCGCGGTCGAGCCCAAGCGCCGCAGCGCACCCGTGCGCTATGCGGTCGTCGAGCTTCTCAGCCGCGAGGGGTGCCTGTCCAGCAGCGAGATCAGCTATTACACCGGCGCGACGATGCAAACGCTGCGCGGCCTCAAAAAGGCCGGTCTTGTCGAATTCTCCGAGCGCGAGGTACTGCGCGTCAGCCGCTATGATGATGCGCCCGCGCGCGAGGACATTGTGCTCAACGGCGAACAGCAGGCCGCTTTCGACGGCCTCTGTACGCTCTTAGGCCGCGAGGGCGGCAGCGCCGCGCTGCTGCATGGCGTGACCGCCAGCGGCAAGACGCAGGTCTATATCAGGCTCATCGAAGAAGCGCTCACGCGCGGCAAGACCGCCATGCTGCTCGTGCCGGAGATCGCGCTGACGCCGCAAATGCTGCGCCGCTTTACGGCGCAGTTCGGCAGTGACGTCGCGATGCTGCACAGCGCGCTGCCGCTCACCGAGCGCTACGACCAATGGAAGCGCATCCGCCGCGGTGAGGTGCGCGTCGTGCTGGGCACGCGCAGCGCGGTGTTTGCACCGCTGCAAAACCTCGGGCTCATCATTTTGGATGAAGAGCAGGAGACGAGTTATCAGTCCGAAAATCCGCCGCGCTACCACGCGCGCGACGTCGCGCAGTTCCGCTGTGCGCAGAACGACGCGCTGCTGCTGCTCGGCTCGGCCACGCCGACGATTGAAACGGCATATGCCGCGAAAAACAGTCGCTATCAAGTCTTTTCCCTTCATAAGCGGTTCAACGATCTGCCGCTGCCCAAGGTGCTGATCGCAGACATGAAGGACGAGCTGCGGCAGGGGAACGAGACCTCGATCGGTCATGCGCTGCGCGCAGAGCTTGAAAAAAATATCGAACGCGGCGAGCAGAGCATTCTGTTTCTCAACCGGCGCGGCAGCGCGCGGATGCTGCTGTGCGGCGAGTGCGGCTACGTGCCGCAGTGTCCGCGGTGCAGCGTGCCGATGACGTACCATTCCGCCAACGAACGGCTGATGTGCCATTACTGCGGGCACTCCGAAGCCGTAGTGGACAGGTGCAGCGAGTGCGGGGGACTGATGAAGCGCGTCGGCTCCGGCACGCAGAAGGTCGAGCAGGAGCTTTTTGACCTGTTCCCAAAGGCTAAAGTGCTGCGTATGGACGCCGACACCGTCGGCGCGTCACGCGGACATGAAGCGCTGCTGCGCGAATTTGAAGAAAAGAAAATTCCCATCCTCCTTGGCACGCAGATGGTTGCCAAGGGGCTGGATTTTGAAAACGTGACGCTCGTGGGTGTGCTGGACGCGGACCTTTCGCTCTACGCGCAGAACTACCACGCCGCCGAGCGGACGTACAGCCTACTGGCGCAGGTCGTCGGCAGGGCCGGACGCGGCGAGCGTCCGGGCCGCGCGGTCATCCAGACCTACCACCCCGAAAATGAGGTCATTCAGGCCGCGGCGAAACAGGATTACGAGACATTTTACCAAAACGAGCTGCGCATGCGCTCGCTGCGGCGCTATCCGCCGTTTGCGGATCTGTTCACGCTGACGGTCTCATGCCTTGATGAGCTGCGCGTCATCGCCGCTGCCCGCGCACTGTGTGACGCACTGCGCTACGCCTGCTCTCAGCCGCCGCTGAAAGACTTGGAGGTCGAAGTGCTCGGCCCCGCGGGCGCGCCGGTCGTGAAGGTCAACAACCGCTATCGCTATTGCGTCTACCTGTGCGGCAAGGGCGGCAGCGTGCTGCGGCGCACCGTCAGCGAATATCTGCTGGCATTTTACGCAAGAAAAGAAAACCGCGGTCTCGACATTTTTGCCGACTGCAATGCTTTACAATAGAGAAAAGAGGATGAAATTATGGCTATTCGCAAGATCCACGAAGTGGGCGACCCCTGCCTTACAAAGGTCTGCCGCCCCGTGACGGAATTCAACGACCGGCTGCATGAGCTGCTCGACGACATGGCGGACACACTGGAGGAGGCCGGTGGCGTCGGCCTCGCCGCCCCGCAGGTCGGCATCCTGCGCCGCGTCTGCATCGTGGAGGATGAGCAGGGCGAGATCATCGAGCTCATCAACCCCGAGATCATCAAGACCGAGGGCGAGCAGACGGGCCTCGAGGGCTGCCTGAGCGTGCCGGGCAAGTACGGCATCGTCACGCGCCCGATGGTCGTGCGCGTGCGCGCGCAGGACCGTTACGGCACGGAGTTTGAAGTTGAGGACGAAGAGCTGACCGCGCGCTGCTTCTGCCACGAGATCGAGCATCTCGACGGCCACCTCTACACCGAGCACTGCAAAGTCCTCACCGACGAGGAGCTGGAGCAGTATATCCGCGAGCAGGAAAAGGAGCTGGACGAGGAATGAGGATCGTCTTCATGGGCACGCCCGACTTTGCGCGCACGATCTTAGAGCGTCTGGTCGCGGACGGGCACGACGTGTGCGGCGTTTTCACGCAGCCGGACAAGCCGCGCAACCGAAACAAAGTCACGCCAAGCCCTGTAAAGGAATATGCTTTGTCGCAGAATATCCCCGTTTTTCAGCCGGTGACGATGCGCGACGGCACGGCGCTTGAGGATTTCAAGACCCTCGCGCCCGAGCTCGCGGTCGTCGCGGCCTATGGTCGCATCCTGCCGGAGGAAATGCTCGCCGTGCCGGTGCATGGCTGCATCAACGCACACGCGTCCATTCTGCCGAAGTACCGCGGCGCAGCGCCGATTAACCGCGCCATCTTAGACGGCGAAAAGGAGACCGGCGTGACCGTGATGCACATGGCGAAAGAGTGCGACGCGGGCGATATGATCTTAGTCAAAAAGCAGGCCATCCGCCCCGACGAGACGGCGGAGGACCTGTTCAAAGAGCTCGCTGTGCTCGGCGCGGATGCGATCGCCGAGGCCATCGTTGAGATTCAAAACGGCACGGCCCAGCGCGTGCCGCAGGACGAGTCGCAGGCGACGTATGCGCCCATGCTCTCGCGCGAGCTTTCGCCCATTGACTGGACGAGAAGCAGCACGCAGATCATCGACCAGATCCGCGCGCTGATCCCGTGGCCCTGCGCCGCGGCGAGCATTCTCGGCGCGAACACGAAAATTTTCCATGCCGTGCCGCTCGGCGAAACGAAGGACGTGCCCGGCACGCTGTGCGCGCGCAAAAAGGGCATCGAAGCCGCCTGCGGCGACGGCAAAAGCATTCTTATCACGGAGCTGCAGCCCGACGGCGGCAAGCGCATGGCAGCGAACGCTTTTCTGAACGGCAAGCGCATCGCCGCGGGGACGGTCCTCGATGCGTAAGGGAAATACCGCGAACGCGCGCGAATGCGCGCTCTCCGTTCTGGTCGCCTGCCGCCGCAACGGTGCGTGGGCGGACGCCGCGCTGAAGGCGCAGCTTGGCAAGTGCGCACTGAGTGCTCAGGACGCGGCGCTTTGCAGCCGCATCGTCTACGGCGTGATGCAGAACGAGCTGCTGCTGAACTGGTATTTGAGCGCCTACTGCACGCAGAAGCTCGACCATTTGCAGCCGCCGCTCTCCGACATTCTGCGCATCGGCGCGTACCAGATCTTATTTCTGGACAAGGTACCCGACCACGCCGCTGTCAGCGAGTCCGTGGAGCTCTGCCGCACGAACGGCAGAAGCGCCGCGAGCGGACTCGTCAACGCCGTGCTGCGCAAGGTCGCGCAGAATAAGTTGAATCTCCCGCCGCTGCCGGAGGGGAATATCGCACGATTGAGCGTCGCCTACAGCCACCCGCAGTGGCTCGTGAAAAAGCTCGTGTCGCTCTTGGGAACCGAGGAAGCGGAAGCGTTTCTTCGCATCGACAACGAGGCTTCGCCCATCAGCGTACAGGTCAACCCGCTCAAAACGAATGAAAAAGCGCTCGTCGACGAACTTCGCGGCGAGGGCGTCTGCGTCACGCCGCACCCGTGGGTGCCCGGATGCCTGGAGCTTTCCGGCACGGGCGACCTAACGACGCTCAGCGCTTTCTACAATGGCCGCTTCACCGTACAGGACGCGGCGGCACACCTGATCGTCTGCGCCGCGGACTTTGCGCGCGGGCGGAGGGTGCTGGACGTCTGCGCCGCTCCGGGCGGCAAGTCGTTCGCCGCGGCATTCGCGATGGAAAACGAGGGGAGCATCCTCTCGTGCGATCTACATGAAAACAAATTGAAGCGCATCCGCGAGGGCGCGCAGCGCCTCGGCATCACGTGCATCGAGACCGCCGCCGTCGACGGCCGCGCGTTCCGCGAGGAATGGGCGGGGCGTTTTGACGTTGTCATCTGCGATGTGCCGTGCTCGGGCCTTGGCATCATCCGAAAAAAGCCGGACATCCGCTATAAGGATGCGCAGGATTTTTCCGCGCTGCCGGAGATCCAGCGCGTGATCTTAGAGAACAGCGCGCGCTATGTGAAACGTGGCGGCCTTCTCGTCTACTCGACCTGCACGATCCTGCCCGAGGAGAACGAGCAGGTGACGGACGGCTTTTTGAAGGCACACGACGAGTTTACTTACGAAGCCTTTTCGCTGCCGAACGGCGTGAGCGCGCCGGGGCATTTGACGCTCTGGCCGCAGCGCGACAATACGGACGGGTTCTATCTCAGCCGCATGAGGAGAAAGACGCATGACTGATTTAAAGTCAATGACATTGGAGGAAATCACCGCGGCGCTGCGCGCGATGGGCGAGCCGTCGTTCCGCGGCAAGCAGGTCTTCACCTGGCTGCACCGCGGCATCACCGATTTTGACGAGATGATGAATATTCCCAAATCCCTGCGCGAAAAGCTCAGGGCGGAGTACTACATCACCGTGCCGACGGTCGCGCGCAAGCAGGTGTCGAAGCTCGACGGGACGATCAAATACCTCTGGGAGCTGCAAGATGGCAACTGCATCGAAACGGTGCTGATGTCCTATCACCACGGCAACACGGTCTGCATTTCCTCGCAGGTCGGCTGCCGCATGGGCTGCAAATTCTGCGCGTCCACGCTGGCCGGCAAGGTGAGGGACTTAACACCGTCGGAAATGCTCGATCAGGTGCTTTTCACGCAGCTTGACTCCGGACGCGAAATTTCCAACATCGTCCTGATGGGCATCGGCGAGCCGATGGACAACCGGAAAAATGTGCTGCGCTTTTTGGAGCTCATCAACCATCCCGACGGGATGAACATCGGTATGCGGCACATCTCGCTTTCCACCTGCGGCGTGGTGCCGGGCATCGACGCGCTCGCGGAGGACAATTTGCAGCTCACGCTGTCTGTTTCGCTCCACGCGCCCGACAGCGCGACGCGCAGCCGCATCATGCCCGTGAACAACGCCTACGACGTGGAGGAGCTGTTCGCCGCTTGCCACCGCTATTTTAAGAAGACCGGCCGCCGCATCTCGTTTGAATACGCGATGATCGACGGCGTGAATGACCACGACTGGCAGGCCGACCTGCTGGCCGAAAAGATCCACGGCATGCCGGGACATGTGAACCTCATCCCGCTCAACGACGTGGTCGAGAGCGAGTTCAAGCCGAGCAAGCGCGTCGCGGCATTCCAGAAGCGCCTTGAGTCCCACGGCCTGACGGCGACGGTCCGCCGCAGCCTGGGCGGCGACATTGACGCCAGCTGCGGACAACTCCGGCGCAAAGAAATGAAAGCAAGAGAGGGGGTCGCGCAATGAGAGCCTGTGGAAAAACCGACGTCGGTCTGCGGCGGCATGAAAATCAGGATACCTTTGCCGTCGAGCAGGGCAAAAAGCTGCTCATCGCCGTCGTGTGCGACGGCATGGGTGGCGCCGAGGGCGGACAGATCGCAAGCTCTGTTGCGGTGGAGACCTTTATGAAGGAAATGCGCGCGCTCATCCGCGCGGACATGACCGCCGAGCAGCTGCGCGAGCTCGCGTCGTTCTGCGTGGCGAAGGCCAACACGGCGGTCTATCAGCGCGCGCTGCAAGACCCCGCCTATCAGGGCATGGGCACGACGCTCGTCAGCGCAGTGGCAGAGGAGAAGTACGCCATCGTCTGCAACATCGGCGACAGCCGCGCGTATTTGATCCGCGGCGGCGAGATCACACGCATCACGCACGACCACAGCGTCGTGCAGACGCTCGTGGAAAACGGCAACATCACCGCCGAGGAGGCGCGCACGCACCCGAACCGCAACCTCATCACCCGCGCGCTCGGCCCAGACGAAAACACGCTCTGCGACGCGTTCGAGGTCTCGTTCACCAAGGGGGACAAAATTCTCCTCTGCACGGACGGCCTTGTCGTCACCGCGACGGACGACGAAATTTGCCGCGCCGTGTGCGCGGGTAAAAGCGCGGAAGAAAGCCTTGACGATCTCATTGCGCTCGCCAAGGCGCAGGGCGCGCCGGACAACGTGACGGCTGTGCTCATTGAACACGAGTAAAGGAGGTGGCACCGTATGAACAATATGATCGGAAAAATGCTCGACAACCGCTATGAGCTGCTCGAAGTCATCGGCAGCGGCGGCATGGCCGTTGTCTACAAGGCCAAGTGCCACCGCTTGAACCGCCTCGTGGCGGTCAAGGTGCTCAAGAGCGACCTTGCCGAGGACGCCGACTTCCGCCGCCGCTTCCGCGACGAGTCGCAGGCTGTCGCAATGCTCTCGCACCCGAATATCGTCTCGGTCTACGACGTCAGCCGCGGCGAGACGGAGTATATCGTCATGGAGCTCATCGACGGCATCACGCTCAAGCAGTATATGGAAAAGCGCGGCCAGCTCAACTGGCGTGAGGCGCTGCACTTCATCACGCAGATCATGAAGGCGCTCTCGCACGCGCATTCGCGCGGCATCATCCACCGCGACATCAAGCCGCAGAACATCATGGTGCTTCGCGACGGCAGCGTCAAGGTCGCTGACTTCGGCATCGCCTGCCTCGCCAACTCCGCCAACACGCTCACGCAGGAGGCGCTCGGCTCGGTGCACTACATGTCGCCCGAGCAGGCGAGGGGCGACCGCACGGACGCGCGCTCGGACATCTACTCCGCGGGCGTCGTGCTCTACGAAATGCTGACGGGGAGACTCCCGTTCGAGGGCGACAACGCCGTTTCCGTCGCCATCCAGCACCTTTCCTCCGTGCCGCTCTCGCCGCGCGAGATCAATCCCGACGTGCCCGAAGCGCTTGAGCTCATCTGCATGAAGGCGATGGCCTCCGATTTGGAGAAGCGCTACGCCTCGGCGGATGAAATGCTCGCAGACCTTGAGGAGTTCCGCAAGAATCCCGAGGTCGACCTCGACTTCACGATCGAAGACCTGCACCGCGAGACCGTGGACGAGCCCACGCAGTATATCCCCGCCGTGCACACCGTCTCCAAGGCACAGAAGATGCAGGAGGCGGACGACGAGGAGGAAGAAGAGGCATCCCCGCACAAGCTGGGCACGCGCAAGCTGCTCACGATCATCGGCGCGGCGGTGGCCGCGGTGGCACTCATCGTGCTGCTCTGGCACGCGATCTTCAGCGATCTTCTCGGCGGCGAGCAGACGCCGACAGAGTATGTGGTGCCGTATCTCATCGGCATGACCATCGACGAGGCGAACGAGGACGAAAACGTGAAGGGTATCTTCACGATCGAACAGATTGGCCAGCGCGCGAGCAGCAAATACGCGGCGGGTCAGATTATCGAGCAGTCGCCCGAGCGCGGCAAGACCGTAAAGGGCAACCGCGTCATCTCGGTTTTCGTCAGCTCCGGCGCCAAGACGGAGAAAATGCCGAATCTCATCAACAAGGAGTACCGCGACGCAACGCTCCAGCTCACCAACCTTGACTTGAACCTTGTCGTCAACGACCCGGTCGAGGAATACAGCAACATCACGAAGGGCTATGTCATCCGCACGATTCCCGAGTACGGCGAAACGCTTCAGGAGGGCGACAGCGTCACGCTCGTCGTCAGCAAGGGCGAGCAGCCCAAGCCCGTGACGGTGCTCTCTTTCATCGGCATCGACATTGAGATCGTCCGCCAGCAGGTCACGCAGACCGGCCTTGTCGTCGGCGAGGTGACGCCGCGCGCATCCGACGAGCCCTACGGCACGGTCATCGATCAGAGCATCAACGCCGAAACGAAGGTGGACGCGGGCACGACCATCAACTTCGTTATCAGCGAAGGCCCCGCCATGCCGGACTACGGCGATGACGCCACGACCTCTGGAGGGGAACCGCAGCCGTGAGAGGAAGAATACAGCGCGCACTGAGCGGCTTCTACTATGTCAAATGCGCGGACGGACAGCTCTACACCTGCAAGGCGCGCGGCAAATTCCGCAGGGAGGGCATTTCGCCGCTCGTGGGCGACGACGTCGAATTCTGCGAGGTGCCGGGCGGCGAAGGCCGCATCGACGAAATTCTGCCGCGCCGAAACAGCTTTGACCGCCCGAGCGTCGCCAACATCGACCAGATGGTCATCGTCTGCTCACAGGCGATCCCGAAGACCGATCCATATTTGGTCGACCGCATGACGGCCATCGCCGCGCTCAAGGGCTGCGACGTGCTCATCTGCATCAACAAGTGCGACTTAGACCCCGCGGACGCGCTGCGGGAATACTATGAAAACGCGGGCTTTCGCACCGTCAGCGTCAGCGCGGAGACGGGCGAGGGCATCGAGGCGCTACGCGCCCAGCTCGTCGGGCGGCTCTCCGCCGTCACAGGCAACTCCGGCGTTGGCAAGTCGAGCATTCTGAATGCGCTCGACCCCAGCATGTCGCTCAAGACGGGTGAGGTGAGTCAGGCGCTCGGCCGCGGACGGCACACGACGCGCCATGTTGAGCTCTACGAGCTACCCTGCGGCGCGGAGATCATCGACACACCGGGCTTTTCCTCGTTCGAGACGACGGGGCTCAATTTGGAGCTCAAAGAAAAGCTACCCGAGTGCTTTTTGGACTTTTCGCCCTACCTTGGCGACTGCCAATTCGTCGGGTGCAGCCACACAAAGGAAAAGGGCTGCTCGGTGCGTCAGGCCGTAAAAGATGGCAGGATCGTCAGAGGGCGGCATGAAAGCTACTGCCGGCTCTACGACGAGCTCAAGGACCTGCGCGAATGGAACGCAGGCAGTCAAAAACGACGCTAACGGAAAATAAAATGGACAAAGGCCCGCTTCCTTTCGGAAGCGGGCCTTCGCCATTTAGAGAGATGAGAGAGGGATCAAATATCAATCCTGAAACAGGGCGGTGGAGAGGTAACGGTCGCCGGTGTCGGGCAGCAGGACAACGATGGTCTTGCCCTTGTTCTCGGGACGCTTGGCGAGCTGGATACCGGCCCAGACGGCAGCACCGGAGGAGATACCGACCAGCACGCCCTCGCTGTGGCCGACAAGCTTGCCGGTGGCAAAGGCGTCGTCATTTTCGACGGTGATGATCTCGTCATAGATCTTGGTATCAAGAACGTCAGGCACAAAGCCCGCGCCGATGCCCTGGATCTTGTGCGCGCCCGCAACACCCTTGCTCAGAACGGGGGATGAGGCGGGCTCGACGGCGACGACCTTGACGTTGGGGTTCTGCTCCTTGAGGAACTTGCCCGTGCCGGTCAGCGTGCCGCCGGTGCCGACGCCGGCGACAAAGATGTCGACCTGCCCGTCGGTGTCTTCCCAGATCTCGGGACCGGTGGTCTCATAGTGCGCCTTGGGGTTCGCGGGGTTGACAAACTGGCCGGCGATGAAGCTTCCCGGCGTCTGCGCGGCGATCTCTTCAGCCTTGGCGATGGCACCCTTCATGCCCTTTGCGCCGTCGGAGAGAACGAGCTCTGCGCCGTAGGCCTTCATCAGCTGGCGGCGCTCGACGCTCATGGTCTCGGGCATGACGATGATGATGCGATAGCCGCGTGCGGCGGCCACGGATGCAAGGCCGATGCCGGTATTGCCGGAGGTCGGCTCGATGATGACGGAGTCGGGCTTCAGCTTGCCGCTTGCCTCAGCGTCATCAAGAATGGCCTTGGCGATACGATCCTTGACGGAGCCTGCGGGGTTGAAGTATTCGAGCTTGGCGAGGAGCTTAGCCTCGAGCTTTTCAGCCTTTTCGATGTGGGACAGTTCGAGAAGCGGGGTCTTGCCGATCAGCTGGTCCGCAGAAGTGTAAATCTTGCTCATAATGCTTCCTCCTGAACGATGTACGTTCTATATCAAAATTTTATTGTTTATTTTATAGGTTTCGGTGATCGCTTGCATCTTATGTTCTGCCGCGGCGACATCGGAACGGGTGAAGGAATGAATTCACGTTCATTACCAACCTTTCAAGTAGGTATGTAGGGATTATACGATGTGCATTTGGATTTGTCAAGAGGAAATTTCAAAAAATTCTATTGAATTCCCATAAACCATGTAATATAATAGGAATATCAAAAGTTGAAAAAGGCCGACTCCCGTATGCCTTTCAACGGATGTGCTTAGAAAGGCGTGAACATACTATGATGATTTCAACCAAGGGCCGCTATGCGCTGCGCGTGCTCATCGACATGGCCGAGCACCAGACCGACGGATACATCCCGCTCAAGGAGATCGCCAAGCGGCAGGATATTTCGGAAAAGTATTTAGAGAGCATCGTCAAATCGCTTGTCAAGGGCGGCGTGGTCGAGGGCATGCGCGGCAAGGGAGGCGGCTACCGCCTGTGCAAGAGCCCCGACCAGTTCACCGCCGGCCAGATCCTGCGGCTGATGGAGGGCTCGCTCGCCCCCGTCGCTTGCCTCGAAGCCGGCAGCTCGCCCTGCGACCGCGCAGGGGAGTGCCGCACACTCTCGCTCTGGGCGGGACTGAACGATGTCATCAATAAATACCTCGATCAGTATACCCTCGCGGATCTGCTGCGCGAGGACGACGGGTTCGATTATGTGATCTGATCCTGCGCTGTGCAGGGGCAATGCATGAAAAAAGGTGGAGTCTCTTAGAATGAGGCTCCACCTTTTTTTAACTTCACAGGAAGGGGCATTCCCGCAGACGGGCGCTCACTCATGCAGCTTCTGCGAGGCAATGTAGAGCGGGATCGCCGCAAGCTGAGAGACGACCGACACCGCTACCATCGCAGGGACACTGACATCATACAGTACGCCGAGCAGCCAGCTGCCCAAAAACCAGAAAATGCCGAACGAACACTCAAAAATGCCATAGCCCGTGGCGCGGCTGGCCTTTGGCACCATGCTGGTGACTGCGGCTTTCAAAATGGATTCCTGCGCGCCCATGCCGACACCCCAGAGCGCAATGCCGAGCAGCAGCATCGGCACGCTGTCCGCACGAAAGACGAAAATGGCAAACGGAGCAGAGAGAAGCGTGGACCACGTGAGCGCGCGCACCCCTTTTTTATCGTACATCATGCCGAAAACAAGCGCCGCGACCGCGTCGACGAGCATCGCCCCGGCGTACAAAAGCGGCAGAGAACCGCTGCTGACGAGCGAGGTCGTTTCGGCAAGGCCGGCGGCAAGCTGCGTGTAGGTGCGCGAAACATGCATGATGATGATGGAATAGTCGATGAAGCCGAAGGCAAAGAGGCTGATGCCCGCGATATAGAGCACGAATTCCTTTTTCATCTTGAAGGGGACATATTCCTTCGGTTCAGGCTCAAAGCGTTCGGGGTTCGGGAACTTCATGCGCGTGAAGAGCAGCAGCAGGATTGTGATCGCCCCCGGAATGGCAAGCACGGCAAAGCAGCGGGAATAGACCGCAAAGGTCGTGCCGTCGGTCTGAAAGAGCATCACGAGGTAGAGCAGCACCGGGCCTGCGAACGCACCGATCTGATCGAGCACCTCCTGAATGCCGAAGCTCCTGCCCACGCCCTCCTGCGAGGCGGCGAAGGACATGATCGTGTCCTTTGCCGGCTTTTTGATGGCCTTGCCCATGCGCTGAATGATGAGCAGAGCGCAGGCCCATATCCAGCCGTGTTCGCCAACGAGTGCCAATGCGGGAACGGCCAGTACATCGAGAAGATAGCCGAAGATCGTCATCGGCCAATAGCGCTTCGTCTTGTCCGTCAGCTTACCGAACACATAGCGCATCGAGTAGCCCACGAGCTCGCCGAGTCCGGACACAAAGCCGATCATGCCCGCGCTCGCCCCCAACAGCGACAGATACGCGCCGCGGATGCTGGACGCACCTTCGTGCGTCATATCGGAAAACAGGCTCACGATGCCAAAGAGCACGATGAAGATCATCGCCTGCGACCATTTCTTTTTCTCCTGCTTCATCTTCTTTCATCCTCTTCCTGAAAATGTGATTACACAAGCAAAATCATGATAGGCGCTGTTGCCGCGCAATGTCAATAGACAGAGACGCGCCAAAGCCCAAAAGCAAGCGTTCTTTTCCTGCTGTACCGCAGCAAAAAGGAAGCGCAAGCATTTTGCTTGCGCTTCCTTTTTACAATTCGATGATCTGGCAGGGGACGGGGACGGGTAATTCCTCATGTGTGGAGAGGATCACGATTTTCGTCTCTGCCGCGCGCAGGATGGCGCGCATCGCGGCCTCGCGGTTTTCCGCGTCGAGGCCGGTGAACGGCTCGTCGAGCGCGAGCGCGTCGGACGGCGCGAGCAGCGCTCGAGCGAGTGCCAGCCGGCGCTGCATGCCGCCGGAATAATCGCGTACTTTCTTTTTCCCCACGTCGCCAAGTCCCAGTTCTTCCAGGAGCGCCTGCGCCGCCGCGGCGTTGTAATTCGCGCCGAGGACGAAGCGAAGATTTCCCTCTGCGTCCAGCCCTTCGAGCAGGCGGTTTTCCTGAAAGACCGCCGTCCAGCGAAATCTATCGCCATTGACCGTGCCGCTGTCCGGCGTTTCCAGCCCGAGCAGCACGCGCAGCAGCGTCGTCTTGCCGATGCCGGAGGGGCCGAGCAGGCGCGTCACACCGACGCGCGCGGTAAAGGAAATGTCGTCAAGCACGGCATTCTCGCCGTAGCGCTTGCAGAGGTGTTCGACTCGAAGCTCCATCATGCTCCCATCCTTTCTGCGATCTTGTCCACGAGGAGAAGAAACAGCTTTTCAAACGCCGCCGAGATCAGCACGATCGCCGCCGTCCAGGCGAAGAGGTCGGCGGTCTGGAAGTATATCTTCGCGTTGTAGAGTTTCTCACCGATCGAGCCGCTGGAGAGGGCGATGACCTCCGCCGCGGTGCCGGCCTTCCAGCAAAGGCCCAGCGCCGCACTGACGGCAGAGCGGAAGTAGGGAAGCACCTGCGGCAGATACACGCCCCGCAGCGTGCGCGAAAACGGCACGCGGAACACGCGCGCCATCTCCAGAAGAGAGTCGTCCGTGCGCCGGATGCCCTCAAGCACATTTAAGTACACGGGCGGGAAGACCATCAGCGCCGCGATGAACAGCGGCAGCGTTCGGCTGGAGAGCCAGATAAGCGCCAGAATGATGAACGACGCCACCGGCACGGTCTTGACCGCCGCCACGAGCGGCGCAAGCAGCTCTTTGACGCGCGAAAACCGCGCGGAAAGCGCCGCCAGCACAACTGCCAGCGCGCAGGAAAGCAAAAAGCCGCCCAGAATGTGCACGCTCGACGTGCCGATGGCGCACCAGAACACCGCCGTGCCCGCCAGCGAAATGAGCCGCGCGAGCGAGGATACGGGAGAGGGGAGCAGCAGCGCGCCGTGCGGGTATGCCGCGTGCAGTGCCAACGCGGCAAGCTGCCAGACGATCAGCCAGAAAGCGACTGCCCAGAGACGCACGTTCTGCTTTTTTCCGCGCATGATCATCTCTCCTTTCCTTGAAATACGGCGGCGGGACAGCGCCCGCCGCCGCAAAGAATTTATGCGAAATAGAAGCTGTTATCCGGCATCTCGCCGCCGACAGCGGCGGGAGACGCATTGTAGAGCACCTCTAAATAACCGGGCAGCGCCTCAAGAAGGTCTGCCCCCGTCAGGCAGACGATGTTGCAGTAGGGCAGTGCCTTTTCCGCGACGGCGGCGTCCACGATGCTGTATTCGCCGATGAGCGCGGCGGCATCCGCGGTGTTGGCGTTCACCCAGTCGACGCTCGCGGCGTAGTCCTTGAGAAAGGCCTCCACGGCGGCAGGATTTTCCTCCACGACCGCGCGGCGGGCAACAATGACGCCCGTGATGAGCGCCGAGCCGTTATCGAGTGCGTCCCATTCAGCATTCAGATCGAGCGCCATGCGCAGGCCCTCGATCTTGCTCTGCGCCACGGTGACGAAGGGCTGGGGCAGGAGCGCAACGCTCGCCTGACCGGAAGCCAGTGCCGCGACACACTCGCTGTGCTCGCTCTTCCAGTCGATTGTCACATCGTTATCGGGATCGATGCCGTTTTCCGTGAGAAGATAGCGCAGGGCGTATTCCGGCGTAGAGCCCTTGCCCGCCGCCACGATGGTCTTGCCCTTCAAGTCGGCCATGGAGTGCACGCTCTCGCCGTTTTCCACGATGTAGAGAACGCCGAGCGTGTTGACCGCCAGCACCTCGATCTCGCCCTCCGTCTTATTGTAGAGCACGGCGGCGAGGTTCGCGGGCACGCAGGCCATGTCGAGCTCGCCCTTGAGGAGCGCGGGCGTCACTTCATCCGCAGAACCGGCAAGGGTAAAGGTATATTCATTGCCAGTCGTTTCGCCGCTTTCGCTGTCCTTCATCAGCTTCACAAGGCCCATGGCCGTAGGGCCCTTGAGCGCGGCGATGGAATAGTTCGCAGGGGTGAACTCCTCCTGCTCGGTCTGCTGGTCATCCCGCGCGTCGTTCGGCGTCTCATCCGCCTTCTGCCCGCAGGCGGCGAGCGAGAAGACGAGTGCAATCGTCAGGCACAGGGCCAAGAGATATTTGAGATTCTTTTTCATTGTTTTTCTTCCTTTCCGATGCTGCCCTCGGGCGCGTAGACCGTTTTGGCGGTGATGCCGTCCAGACGGCCGATCTTGCCCGACAGGGCGGAGATGACGTTGCCCGGCGCGTCGAGCGCCACGCTGATGATATTCACGCCCTTTTCGCGGTACGGCACGCCCATGCGCCCGATGATATACTGACCGTACTGGTGCAGAAGCTCGTTGAGCGGCTGGACAGAGCTTCCCCCGCGGACGATGATGGCCAGCACGGCGACTCTCGTTTCCATTAACGCATTCTCCTTTGTCAAAATAAAAATCATCCCTTCCGCCGTTCAGCAGAAGGGATGGAAACAGCAAATGACGACGCAGCAGGGCTGTGTCTTTGTTTTCCCTCTTCTTGTGGCTCGGAACGCATCCTCGCTGTCAGAACGGTAGAATGAATCTGGTTCGCCGCCGGTCAGAGTAGTCTTCCCAGAAGGCAAAGCGATGATACCACACTTTCGCCGCAGCGTCAAGATGGAGGGACAATGGTATCGGATAAGCTGGAAAAAAGGCCACAAGAAAACGTCCGCGAATAGTGCAAGGCATATAAATTCCATTGACTTTTTCGACGTTATCTTATACGATATGATAAACGTACAAGTTTTATACGCAGGGCTGAATTCCGGCCCCGGGAAGTCAGCTCTGTGATCCACAGGGCTGATTTTTGCTATTTGGGGAGAAATGAGAGGGAAGCGCATGCCATATTACGCACACATCCGGCAGGATGAAAACGGCCAGACCATCTATCAGACCGTCGCGGAGCACCTGACAGGTACAGCCGCGCTGTGCCGAGAGTTTGCCGCCGACTTCGGCGCAGAGGCGGACGGAGATCTGATGGGACTCTCGCACGATCTCGGCAAATGCACTGACGCATTCCAGAAGCGCCTGCTTGAAGGTGGTCCCGTTGTCGACCACACCACGGCGGGGATGCTCACCTGTATAAAGATGAAGCGGCCCAGCGCCGCCGCGTGCGTCGCCGGTCACCACGGCGGACTTTTGGATGTTGGAAATCTGAGGACCGACCGCGCGGGCGAGGCCACGCTCTCCGGCCGGTTCAAAAAGGGCGTGGAGGGACACTATCTTGAGCGCTGCGGCGAGAGCGGCGTGACACTGCCAACTCTTCCGCCTGAGACGCCGGAACGGGATCCATTGAAAGCGTCGTTTCGGACAAGGATGCTCTATTCCTGTCTGGTGGACGCGGATTTTCTCGATACGGAGCGGTTCATGGACGGCGAACGCGGGCGCGGCGGATATGACGATCTTCCGACGCTGCTAAGGCGGCTGAAAGAATACATCGCGCCGTGGCAAAATCCCAAAACAGCGCTCAACAAGCTGCGCTGCAAAATTCTAAACAGCTGTCTGGATACAGGCAGTAAACCAAAAGGCATTTACACGCTGACCGTGCCGACCGGCGGCGGAAAGACGGTCGCGTCGCTCGCCTTTGCGCTGCGGCACGCAGTGGCGCACGGGATGAAGCGGGTGATCTACGTCGTGCCGTACACGTCGATCATCGAGCAGAATGCCGAAGTATTCCGCGAGATCCTCGGCGACGGCAATGTGCTCGAGCATCACTCAGGTGTGCAGTTCGAGCTTTCCGACGGCGCGTCGCCCGAGGAGGTGCGCCGCGCGCTGGCGGCGGAAAACTGGGACATGCCGGTCATCGTCACAACGGCGGTGCAGTTTTTTGAGTCCATTTACGCAAACCGTTCGTCAAAATGCCGCAAGCTCCATAATCTTGCCGACAGCGTCATCATTTTTGACGAGGCGCAAATGCTGCCGCTTTGCCATCTGCGGCCCTGCGTGGCGGCGATGGCATCGCTTGCCGAGCAATTCCGTTCAACGCTTGTGCTGTGCACAGCCACGCAGCCGTCGCTCGGTGACCTGCTGCACACCTATGCGCCAAGCTGCCCTGTCACAGAACTGTGCCCGCAGACGGCGGAGGAATACGACAGCTTCCGCCGCGTGACGTTTCGACAGGAGGGCATCTTGGAGGACGACGCGCTTGCGGAAAAGCTCAGTGAGCACCGGCAGGTGCTTTGCATCGTGAACAGCCGCAAGGCGGCGCAGAGCATCTTTGCGCGCTTGCCGCAGGAGGCGAGCTTTCACCTCTCGACGCTGATGGTGCCCGCACAGCGGCAGACGCTTCTCGATGAGATCCGGCGGCGCCTAAAGGCGGGGGAACCGTGCCGCGTCGTGTCGACCTCGCTGATCGAGGCGGGCGTGGACGTGGACTTTCCCGCGGTGTACCGCGAGCTGGCTGGGCTGGATTCCGTCTTGCAGGCAGCGGGGGCGCTGCAACCGCGAGGGAAAGCGGGCGGCAGGTGAGAGCATCGTAACGATCTTTGAGCGGACGGAGCTGCCGCCGCTTTTGTTCCGCACGGCGGTGGGCGCAACACGCCATGCGCTGAAAGACGGGCGAGACCCCGCCGTGCAGGAAACCATGCAGCGCTATTTCCGCGAACTGCGCGCGCTGAGCGGGGAAACACTTGACAAGTACGGCATTGTCAAAGCCTTTGAGGATGGCATCAGCGGCTGCGAACTGCCGTTTCGCACCGTGGCGGAGAATTTTCATCTGATCGATCAGAACACGCGCACGGTCTATGTCCCGTTTGGCGGCGGAGCGGCGCTCATCGAACGGCTGAAAGCGGGCGAGTGCTCCAAAGAGTTCTACCGCAAGCTGGGGCGCTACGCCGTTTCCGTGTACGACCGGCATTTTGAGGCGCTGTATGCAGCCGGTGCGCTGCTGACCGCGCGGGATATTCCCGCGCTGGATGAAAGCAGCGCCATCCTTTCGGACCTTACGGCTGTATGATGAGCGGACAGGCCTGACGCTGGAACCGGAAACCGGAAAGGCATTTTTGATCTAAGAAAATAGCAGAAGGACGGAAGACCGTCCTTCTGCTTGTAAGCATAATTGCTTTTCAACATATTTCAATCCACGTCTTATCTGACGACTTATTTAACATAGCATATATATTCCTCCTTGTCAACTATTAATTTCTTTTTAACATGAAGTTGACATTATAAACATATTGTATTATGATCAAATTAAGTTCAACTAAGAGAGGAGTGATCCAATGCCGATTCAAGTGGAGGTCTGGGGCGATTACGCCTGCTTCACGCGGCCTGAGATGAAAACAGAGCGCGTCAGCTATGACGTGATGACGCCGTCAGCAGCGCGCGGGCTGCTGGATAGCCTCTATTGGCACCCAGGGCTCCGTTGGGTGATCGACCGCATCCATGTGTGCGCACCCATCCGCTTCACCAACATCCGCCGCAACGAGGTCAAGGATGTCATCAGCGCCCGCAGGGCGAAGACCGTGATGGAAAAAGGGCAGGGGGAACTGTACCTCGCCGCGTCGGAGAGCATTCAACAGCGTGCGGCTATGGTGCTGCGGGATGTACACTATGTCATCGACGCGCACTTCGACATGACGGACGCCGCCGCGCCCGGCGACAATCCCGGCAAGTTTCAGGACATGATCAAGCGACGGCTGGAAAAGGGGCAGTGTTACAGCATGCCGTATTTCGGCACGCGGGAGTTTCCCGCGCAGTTCCGGCGCTGCACGGAATTGCCGCCGTGCCCCGATGAGCTCAAAGGCACGCGCGACCTCGGCTGGATGCTGTGGGATCTCGACTACAGCGATCCTGCGAACATCACGCCGAAGTTTTTCCGCGCGAGCCTTGTCGACGGCGTGATGATCGTTCCGCCGCCTGAGAGCAGGGAGGTGAGAGGATGATCCTGCAAGCGCTGACGCGGTATTACGAAGACCTCCTCTCGCGCGGTGAGATCGCCGCGCCCGGCTGGGCCCCTGCGAAGATCAGTCTCGCACTTTACATAAACGAAAACGGTGAGCTGACGCAGATCGTTCCGACAATGGTGGAATGGACAAAGGGTAAAAAGACGGTCATGCAGCCGCAGCTGATGGTGCTGCCGGCAGCGGTGAAACGAACGGTCAGCATTGCCTCGAACTTTTTGTGGGACAATTCCGCTTATTTGCTCGGCATCGACCAGAAAGGGAAGCCTGAACGCAGCCGCGAGTGCTTTGCCGCCGCGGCAAAGCTGCACCACGCGGTGTTAGACGGTATCGATTCGCCCAATGGCCGCGCAATACTGGCATTTTTCGACACTTGGGAACCGGAACGCGCGGCAGAGCATCCGGCGCTCATCAGGCAGCTCGACGATGTGACTGCGGGCGGCAACCTCGTCTTTCGCGTGGATGGCCGCAAGGTCGAGGAGGATGCCGCTATCCGCGAGGCATGGCAGCGGTATCGGGACGGCGGCGAGAGCGGCGTCAAGATGCAGTGTCTCGTGACCGGAAAAGAGGATGAGATCGCCGCTGTGCACCCGTCGGTCAAGGGCGTGCGGGACGCGCAGTCCAGCGGCGCGGCGCTGGTGTCGTTCAACGCGCCGGCGTTCTGCTCCTACGGACGGGAGCAGAACTACAATGCCCCAGTCGGCAAATACGCCGCCTTTGCCTACACCGCCGCACTGAATCATCTGCTTGCGGACAGCGACCACGTCCAGCACATCGGCGATACGACAGTCGTCTGCTGGGCAGAGGGCGCAGATGATGCCTATCCCGGCTTTTTCAGCGCCGTGATTGGCGGCGGCACATACGGCGGCCTGTCGGACAATGATCTGCGCGCGGCGCTCAAACGTCTGGCGAATGGGCTGCCGTGCGACGACCTCGGCGTCGACCCGAATCGACCGTTTTACATTCTCGGTCTCGCGCCCAACGCGGCGCGCCTTTCCGTCCGCTTCTTTCTGCGCGACAGCTTCGGAAAGCTGATGGAGAATGTGAACGCGCACTATGCAAGGCTGGAGATCGCCGGTGCAAAATATTCGATACTCCCTTTGTGGGCTCTGCTGAACGCAACCGTACGAGATCCCAAAAAACAGGTCCCCAGTCCAGTTGTGTCTGGGGCAACGGTGCGGGCTGTATTTTCCGGTGCGCGTTATCCCGCATCGCTGCTTGAAGCGGTAATGCTCCGCATCCGCGCAGAGCGGGACATCACTTGGGGCAAGGCCGCCATCATCAAGGCATATTATCTCAAAAATCCGCATGAGGACTGTCCAAAGGAGGTTTTGACCGTGAGTCTCAATGAAGCGAGCACCAACCCCGCCTATACGCTTGGACGGCTGTTCTCCGTCTACGAGGCGGTGCAGCAGGCCGCGAACCCTGGCATCAACGCAACGATCAAGGATAAATATTTCAACTCTGCCGCGGCGATGCCCGCAAGCATTTTTCCGGTGCTGAACAATCTTTGTCAAAAGCATCTGCGCAAGCTCGACGCAAGACAGCGCGTCTACTATGACAAGCAGATCATGAAGCTCAAAGGCGTGCTCAATGAAAACTATCCCGCGCGCATGACGCTCGCTCAGCAGGGCTCGTTCGACCTTGGCTACTATCATCAGACGCAGAAGCGCTATACGAAAAAGGAGGAGAAAGAAAATGTCTGATCCCATCAAGAACCGTTATGAATTTGTGGTGCTGTTCGACGTGGAAAACGGCAATCCGAACGGTGATCCCGATGCGGGCAATATGCCGCGCGTCGACCCCGAGACCGGCTATGGCCTTGTGACGGACGTTTGCCTCAAGCGCAAGATCCGCAATTATGTTGAAATGGCAAAAGAGGGCGAAAAAGGCTACCGCATCTACATCAAAGACGGCGTACCGCTGAACTCGAGCGATAAAGAGGCCTGTGCCTACGTCGGCGCAGACCCCGATAAGCTGAAGGAAGCCAAGAAAAAGGACGAGCATCTGGATGAAAAAATTCGCGACTTCATGTGTTCCAATTTCTACGATATCCGCACGTTCGGCGCGGTGATGACGACCTTTACCAAGGGTGCGCTCAACTGCGGTCAGGTGCGTGGGCCGGTGCAGCTCGGCTTTGCCCGAAGCATCGATCCCATTCTGCCGCAGGAGGTGACCATCACGCGCGTCGCCATCACGACCGAGGCGGACGCGGAAAAGAAGAACACCGAGATGGGCCGCAAGTACATCGTGCCTTACGGCCTCTACCGCGCGGAGGGCTATGTGTCGGCGAATCTCGCGCGCAAGACGACCGGCTTTTCGGAAGAGGACCTCGAACTCCTGTGGACGGCTATTTTGAACATGTTTGAAAACGACCATTCCGCCGCGCGCGGCAAGATGGCCGTGCGCGAGCTCATCGTCTTCAAGCACAACTGCGAGCTCGGCTGCGCTCCGGCGCACAAGCTCTTTGACCTTGTCAAGGTCGAACACAAGGACGGCGTGACCGCGCCGAGAAGCTACGGCAACTACACTGTCAGCGTGGATGAAACGCACCTTCCCTCCGGCGTGACTTGCACGCGGATGGGGTGATCTATCAGGACGAGGACTTCCTCCAGCTTTCCGGCTTACAGCATTTCAAATTCTGCCGCCGCCAGTGGGCACTCATCCATGTAGAAAAGCAATGGGCGGAAAACTACCGCACAACGGACGGCGCGATCATGCACGAAAACGCGCACGACGGCTCATTCACCGAAAGCAGGGGCGACCTCGTCATCACGCGCGATATGCGCGTCTTTTCCCGCACGCTCGGCGTATCAGGCGCGTGCGACGTGCTGGAATTCCGCCGCGGCGAGACGGGCATTCCGCTCAAAGGCCGCGAGGGCCTGTGGCAGCCCTATCCCGTGGAGTATAAGCGCGGAAAGCCGAAAGAGGGCACGGAAGACACGCTCCAGCTCTGTGGACAGGCAATGTGCCTTGAAGAAATGCTCTGCTGCGAGATCCCGCGCGGCGCGCTCTATTACGGCGAGCCGCGGCGGCGCACGGAAGTCGACTTCACTCCCGCGCTGCGGCAGGAGGTGCGTGCCCTCCTTGAAGAGATGCATGCGCTCTATGCGCGCGGCAGCACGCCAAAGGTAAAGCCAACAAAGGGCTGCAACGCCTGCTCGCTGAAAGGTTCGTGTCTGCCAAAGCTGATGAGAAGCAAGTCCGTTTCCGCGTATCTGCGCGGCGCAATGGAGGGAGAGCGATGAGACAGCTTTTGAACACGCTTTTTGTCACATCGGAGGACATTTACCTCTCGCTGGACGGGGAAAACGTTGTGGCGAACCGCGGCGGGGAAGCGGTCGCCCGCTATCCGCTGCACACGCTGCAAAGCATCGTCTCATTTTCCTACGCGGGCGCGTCGCCCGCCCTGATGGGCGCATGCGCGCAGCGGGAGATTGGACTTGCGTTCTGCTCGCCGCGTGGGAAATTTCTCGCCCGTGTAGCAGGTCAGGCGCAGGGAAACGTCTTGCTGCGGCGGATGCAGTACCGCGTGGCGGACGACCCGTCGCAGAGCTGTCGCGTCGCCGGAATGATGATCTCCGGCAAGGTCTACAACGCAAAATGGAGCGTGGAGCGCACGCGCCGCGACCACGCCATGCGCATTGACGAATCGCGCTTTTCAGCCGTGTCCGACCAGTTACAGGGGCTTCTGCCGCAGATCGCAGCGGAGACGTCGCTCGACAGTCTGCGCGGCCTCGAGGGTGTCGGTGCGGCGGCATATTTCAGCGTGCTGGACGACATGATCTTGCAGGGAAAAGAGACGTTTTTCTTCCGCGAGCGCAGCCGCCGTCCGCCGCTCGATGCGTTCAACGCGCTGCTGTCGTTTGCTTACAGTCTGCTCGCGCACGACTGCGCCTCGGCGCTTGAAAGCGTAGGGCTGGACGCCTACGTCGGATATCTCCACCGCGACCGGCCAGGGCGGGAGTCGCTGGCGCTCGATTTGATGGAGGAGCTGCGCCCTTGCTTTGCCGACCGCTTTGTGCTCACGCTCATCAACAACCGTGTGCTCAAAGCGATCGATTTTGACTTCCGCGAGAGCGGCGCGGTGCTGCTGACGGACACAGGGCGCAGGACGTTCCTGCAAAAGTGGCAGGAGCGAAAAAAGGAGACCATCACGCATCCGTTTCTCGAGGAAAAGATACCGTGGGGTCTGGTATCGTATGTACAAAGCCTGCTGCTCGCGCGGTACCTGCGCGGCGACTTGGACGACTATCCGCCGTTTTTATGGAAGTGAGGCGCCTATGCTGGTTCTGATCACCTACGATGTGAACACGAGCGACGCCGCCGGACGCGGGCGGCTGCGCAGAATCGCAAAGGAATGTGTCAATTACGGTCAGCGCGTGCAGAATTCGGTGTTCGAATGCCTGCTGGACACGGCGCAGTGCCGGAAGCTGCAAAATGAACTCTGTAAGATCATTGACCCAGAAAAGGACAGCCTTCGATTTTACTACTTGGGCAAGAAGTACGAGAATAAAATCGAACACTTCGGCTGCAAGCAGACGTATCTGCCCGAGGAACCGATGATCTTATAGTGCGAAGCACAAGTGCGCAGAGATCACTTGGGCGGTTCGCACCCAAAATCCGCATGGTTTTCCTGCATCAAAAAGGAGCAGAATGCCCTGACAGGCGGCATTCTGTGCAAAAGCATCTGAAATTTGTCTGTTATCGCAAAAATGTGCATAGTGATTTGTACACTTTTGCTGTCGCGCCCCGCAAGGGGCGCGTGGGTTGAAATTCGAATGCGTCCGCGCGGGCGCGACGCAGGTCGAAGTCGCGCCCCGCAAGGGGCGCGTGGGTTGAAATCACAAAAGCGTTTGACGTTTCTTATTTAGCTAACGTCGCGCCCCGCAAGGGGCGCGTGGGTTGAAATGCATTCAGAGTGCGACATGCTACCATTGCACCACCCGTCGCGCCCCGCAAGGGGCGCGTGGGTTGAAATACAAACTTATATACGCCAAGAGCAACAAGAATAGGTCGCGCCCCGCAAGGGGCGCGTGGGTTGAAATTCAAGATAATACGGAGAAAACCAGCCCCAAGAAACGTCGCGCCCCGCAAGGGGCGCGTGGGTTGAAATAGACGTATAACCGGACTTATGCACCGTCTCAGTGTCGCGCCCCGCAAGGGGCGCGTGGGTTGAAATATCTATGAGAATAAGAGAATCGGGGAGAAAAGTTGTCGCGCCCCGCAAGGGGCGCGTGGGTTGAAATACTAAAGGGAGAAGGGTCGTCAGCAACTTCGCGGTCGCGCCCCGCAAGGGGCGCGTGGGTTGAAATTCTTTCGGAAGACATTGCCGCGTGGGAAGAAAAGGTCGCGCCCCGCAAGGGGCGCGTGGGTTGAAATAAGGTTGACGCATAAACGGTAATTGCCCTGCTGGTGTCGCGCCCCGCAAGGGGCGCGTGGGTTGAAATCCGGCTGCGGCGCGAGCGACGCCAAAGCGGCGCCGTCGCGCCCCGCAAGGGGCGCATGGGTTGAAATAAGGCATGGACGACGGAGCTTGTCGTGGTGGCAGTCGCGCCCCGCAAGGGGCGCGTGGATTGAAACGCTCCCGGATTCTCATTGCCGTATCCCTCCATAAAAAGGAAGTCTCTGCCAACCGGCAGAGACTTCCTTTCATTTTTCTATTTTACTGATCAAAGCTTGGGTTTACGTAGTAGACGTTTTTCTCGTCCAGGCGGTCCTTGGCGAGGCGCAGGCCTTCACCGAAGCGCTGGAAGTGCACGATCTCGCGCGCACGCAGGAATTTGATGACATCACTCACGTCCGGATCGTCGGAAAGGCGCAGAATGTTGTCATACGTCACGCGCGCCTTCTGTTCCGCAGCCAGGTCCTCTGTGAGGTCCGCGATGGTGTCGCCCGTGACCTGCATGGTGCTCGCCGACCACGGGTAACCCGAGGCGAACTGTGGGAAAACGCCCGTCGTGTGGTCGACAAAGTACGGCTCGAACCCAGCCTCCTTGATCTGCTCCTCGGTCAAATTGCGCGTAAGCTGGTGAACGATCGTGCCGACCATCTCGAGATGCCCCAGCTCCTCTGTGCCGATGTCGGTCAGCAGGCCCTTGAGCTCGGGGTAGGGCATGGAGTAGCGCTGGGAGAGGTAGCGCAGCGACGCGCCGAGCTCGCCGTCCGGGCCGCCGTACTGCGAGATGATCGCCGCGGCAAGCCGTGGATTCGGGTTCTTGATCTTGACGGGGTACTGTAACTTTTTCTCATATACAAACATTACTTTTCTCCCTCCAGATCCCACGGCCACGGATCATTCAGCCACTTGAAGCTGCCGGGCGTCACGTCCGTCTGCAAAATCGGGCCGTACTGCTTTTCATAGGCCTCGCGCCCCTCGCGGCCGAGCTTGATATACGACCAGTAGAGGTTCAGAACCTCGGTGTCCTCCGGGTGTGTGGTGAGATAAAGCCCCAGCTCGTCGATGGCAAAATCGAGCGCCATCAGCTCTGAGAGCGCCGTGTTGACGGCGGGGAACTTCGTCTTCATCTGCGCGTGAAAGGGAAGGTTCAGCCCCGGAAACAGCGTACCGGCCTTGAGCGCGTCCTGTTGGGAATAGCGCTCGGGGTCGTTTTTCTGCACGGGGACATAGGGAAAAGCCAGCGGCGCGCAGCAGCCGTTCGGCAGTGTACCCACGCCGGACTCGGCGCGCATGGCTCTGTTGTCGTCCAAAGAAGTCTCCTCCTTGCAAAGAAATCGGGCATCCGCCCACACCATCCTATGCAGCGGGAGAAAAAAGGGAAGCAGGGCTTTTCTTTTTGTTCAAAGTCCTGTATAATGAAAAGCACATAAGGCCGCGCCGCAGGGCATACATTGTTCCGGGGTGAGGGGTATTTTGTTTATCGTGTTCGGAAAAAAGGCGTTTTACGCCATATTCGCGCTGCTGCTCGTGCTGACGGCGGCGACCGTCAGCCTGCTTCTGCCGCCGGAGGCGGTGGAGACGAGCGTGTCGGCGCCGACAGGGAAGACCGTCTGGGTCATCGACGCGGGGCACGGTGGGGAGGACGGCGGGGCCGTCGCCGCCGACGGCAGCAAGGAAAGCGACATGAACCTCGCCATCGCGCGGCGGCTCGACGCGCTGCTCGTTTTTCTCGGCGAGGAGACGCGCATGACGCGCACAGAGGATATCTCCATCCACGATGCCAGTGCGTCCACGCTGCGGGAAAAGAAGCGCTCCGACCTCGAAAACCGCGTGGGACTGGTCAACAGCACGCAAGGCGCTATCCTTGTCAGCATCCACCAGAACAGTCTTCCGTCATCCAAGCAGACGCACGGCGCGCAGGTGTTTTACGGCAAAAAAGAGGGGAGTGCCGAGGTCGCGAATGCGGTGCAGCTCGCGCTGAATCAAACTGTCAATGCGGGCAATGAGAAGACAGAGAAGGCCATCGACGCGTCGATCTTCCTGATGAAAAACGTCACCGCGCCTGCGATCCTGATCGAGTGCGGATTTTTGAGCAATGAAAACGAAACGGCGCTTTTGAAAAGTGGCGAATATCAGCAAAGACTGGCCGTTGTGATCGCGTCCGGTCTTTTACAGCAGCAGCAGTAAAGCAAAAGAGGTTTACAATATGGCAAAGGCAAAAAGTGTATTTTTCTGCACGGAGTGCGGCAACGAAACGCCCAAATGGGCGGGCCGCTGCCCGAGCTGCGGCGCATGGAACACGCTCGTCGAGCAGGCCGTCGGCGACGGTGCAAAGGCAAAAACGGGTGGCCGCAGCCGCGCGCTGCGCGCCAAGGCGCACCCGATCGCAGAGCTCGACACGGCGCAGGAGATCCGTTTTCCCACCGGCATGGGCGAACTCGACCGCGTGCTCGGCGGCGGCGCTGTGCAGGGTTCGCTCGTGCTCGTCGGCGGTGCACCGGGCATCGGCAAATCGACGCTGATGCTGCAAATCTGCGGAAAACTGAGTGAAACCGCCAAAATTCTGTACGTTTCCGGCGAGGAATCGCCGCGTCAGCTCAAGCTGCGCGCCGACCGTCTCGGCGTGCAGTCAGACAACCTGTACGTGCTGTCCGAGACCTGCCTCGGTGATGTGCTGGAATCCGTCGAAGAAGAAAAGCCCGACGTTTTGATCGTCGACTCCATCCAGACGCTCTATCAGGACTCGCTCGAATCGCCCGCGGGCAGCGTGGCGCAGGTGCGCGCCTGCACGCTGGAGCTGATGCAGCTGGCCAAAGGGGAGGGCATCACCGTCTTTGTCATCGGGCACGTCAACAAAGAGGGTTCTATTGCGGGCCCGAAGGTGTTGGAGCACATGGTCGACTGCGTTTTATATTTCGAGGGTGAGGCGCACATGAGCTATCGCATCCTGCGCGCGGCGAAAAACCGCTTCGGCGCGACGAACGAGATCGGCGTATTCGAGATGCGCAGCGAAGGCCTTGTCGAAGTGCCGAACCCGTCGGAAATGCTGCTTTCGGGACGACCTGACGATGCGCCCGGCACGTGCGTGACCTGCGTGATGGAAGGCCAGCGCCCGGTGCTGGCCGAGGTGCAGGCATTGCTTGCGCCCGCGGCACAGTCAGTCTCGCGGCGGACAAGCAACGGCTTTGACTACAACCGCGCCGCCATGCTGATGGCGGTGCTCGAAAAGCGCGGCGCGCTCAAGGTGTCCGGCTGTGACGCGTTCTTGAACGTCATCGGCGGATTGAGCGTGGACGAGCCCGCAGCAGACCTTGCCGCCGTGCTGGCGCTCGCGTCGAGTTATCTCGACAAGCCCATCGGCAATCACGTCGCCGCCATCGGCGAGGTCGGCCTGACCGGCGAGCTTCGCAGCGTGAACCATTTGAGCGAGCGGCTCAGCGAGGTGCACCGTCTGGGCTTTGAAACATGCATCATCCCGAAGCAGCGCAAGGATCAGATCCGCGCGCCGCAGGGGCTCGCACTGATCGAAGCGCGCAACATCGCCGAAGCGCTGCGCGCCATTGTGCAGGCGTAAAGCAATGCGTTGGCTACAACGCACACATAAATAATATTTATTGTATCAGCAAAACCGGCAACGTTTTCACACTGCCGGACCCATAGAATCCCATGATCCTGACAAAGGAGGTTTTTGTCGCCAGCCACGCCAAAACGCTCATTTCCGCAAAAATACGTTTTTTCGCTCCCCTCAATTGAACAAAATTTTTATTTTGTTCAATTCGGTATAGACTTCAAAATGCCCCTCTCCATCGGCTCCTTTATTGAAAACCGCCGTACAGCCGATCAACGGCATGTGCGCTGTGCATCCCGTTCAAAGGATCAATCTCTGCGCAGCTTTGTATCACGATTGAACCGCCAACAACGCTCACAGATCAAAGCTGCTGAATTTTTCTTTGCCGACATACCGACATTTTGAAATTCAATTTTGGAGTATCTCTCCGTATTATTTTTGTTGTAACGAATGAGCTCGCGTGAAAATGCGGCTTACTTTATATTATGAACGACTACCGCTTGGAATCGCCGCCGATTTTGCGCGATTTTCTATCCTACCACGAGACCATCAAAGCCCACTCGCAGAAAACGGTCGATGAATATTTCCTCGACCTGCGCAACTTTTTCCGCTATTTGAAGCAGTCGCGCGATCCGTCGCTGCGCGGCCTCCCTCTCAATGAAATTTCCATCATGGACGTCGATCTTGACTTTGTGAAAAAAGTAACATTGACCGATATTTACGCCTACATGACCTATCTGAGCCGTGACCGCGTGCTGCATCAAAACAGCGACGTGTCCGACTACGGCTTAAATGCCGCGTCCAGAGCGCGAAAAATCGCGACAATTCGGTCTTTTTACAACTATTTGGTCAATAAAGCGCACCTTTTGGACACGAATCCCTGCAAGGACCTCGATTCCCCCAAGATCAAAAAGTCGCTGCCGAAGTACCTGACGCTCGACGAGAGCGTGCAGCTTTTGCAGTCCGTCGACGGGCAGAACCGCGAGCGCGACTACTGCATTCTGACGATCTTTCTGAACTGCGGGCTGCGAATCTCCGAGCTCTGCGGCCTTGATCTGCAGGATATTCAGGACGACGCGCTGCGCGTGCTCGGCAAGGGCAACAAGGTGCGCATCGTCTACTTAAACGACGCCTGCAAGGATGCGCTCAAGCGTTATCTCGCCGTCCGCCGCCCCATCTCCGGCCGCGATCACAATGCCCTCTTCCTCTCGTCGCGCAACGAGCGCATCAGCCGCTCGAGCGTCCACGCGCTCGTCAAAAAGCACCTGAGCGCCGCGGGGCTCGATGCCTCGGAATACTCCTCGCACAAGCTGCGCCACACGGCGGCAACGCTCATGCTGCAAAACGGCGTGGACGTCAAAGCCGTGCAGGAGGTGCTCGGGCATGAGCATCTGAACACGACCGAGATCTACACACACATTGATAACGACGCGCTGCGCGTGGCTGCAAAGGCAAATCCCTTGTCGCATGTAAAGATGAAAAAGAACGAGGATTAAAATTGACTTTCCCGGCTTCATCCGATATACTTAATAGTTGATGAAATGTATTTTTCAAGGAGGGTTTCCATGAATACAAAAGAGCTTTCCCCCATCTGCCGGCAGGTGCGGCGCGACATCATCACGATGACCGCCAACGCCGGCAGCGGTCACCCCGGCGGCTCGCTGTCCGCTGTGGAGCTGATGACCAGCGTTTTCTTCAACCATATGCGCGTTGACCCCAAGAACCCGCACGATCCCGACCGTGATCGTTTCGTGCTCTCCAAGGGTCATGCCGCCCCCTGCTATTACGCGGTGCTCGCCGCTAAGGGCTTTATCTCCCGCGACGAATATGCGAACTTCCGCCAGCTGCACTCCATCCTGCAGGGCCACCCCGACGCCAAGAAGGTCCCCGGCGTGGACGCCTCCACGGGCTCTCTCGGTCAGGGCGTGTCCATCGCCGTCGGCATGGCGCTGGGCGCCAAGCATCTCGGCAAGGATACGAAGGTCTTCGCCCTCGTCGGCGACGGCGAGAGCCAGGAGGGTCAGATCTGGGAGGCTTACATGGCTGCCGCGCACTATAAGCTCGACAATCTGACCGTCATCATCGACAACAATGGCCTACAGATCGACGGCACGAACGACCAGGTCATGAGCCTTGGCGATCTGCCCGCCAAGCTCCGCGCGTTCGGCTTTGACCTCGTCGAGCTGCCCGACGGCAACGATCTCGACGCCGTCGAGGCCGCGCTCTCCAAGCCTACCATGCCCGGCAAGCCCAAGGCCATCCTTGCACACACCGTCAAGGGCAAGGGCGTTTCGTTCATGGAGAATCAGGTCGGCTGGCACGGCAAGGCCCCAAATGCCGAGCAGCGCGAGCAGGCTTTGAAGGAATTGGAGGACTAAGAACATGGCTGATAAAATTGCGACCCGTCAGGCTTACGGCGAAGCGCTGATCGAACTGGTCGAAAAGAACGATAAGGTCGTCGTGCTCGACGCCGACCTCGCCAACGCCACGCAGACCTGCAAGGTCGCCAAGGCACACCCCGAAAAATTCTACAACTGCGGCATTGCCGAGGCCAACATGGTCGACATCGCCGCCGGTATGTCCACGATGGGCCTCATCCCCTACTGCTCTTCGTTTGCGATGTTTGCGGCCGGCCGCGCCTATGAGCAGATTCGCAACTCCATCGCCTATCCCCACTTCAATGTCAAAATCTGCGCGACCCATGCGGGCATCAGCGTCGGCGAGGACGGCGGCAGCCACCAGTGCATCGAGGACATCGCCCTCATGCGCGTCATCCCCGGCATGACGGTCATCTGCCCCGCAGACGCCAACGAGGCCAAGGCCGCCACCATGGCGATCGCCGAGATGAACGGCCCGGTCTACATGCGCCTTGCGCGCCTTGCCACCCCCGTGTTCGAGGGCGACATGGTCAAGCCTTTTGAGATCGGCAAGGCCAATGTCCTGCGCGAGGGCAAGGATGTCGCGATCTTCGCGACCGGTCTTATGGTCAACGAATCCCTGATGGCTGCCGAAGCGCTCGCGAGCGAGGGCATCGACGCCGCCGTCATCAACATCCACACCATCAAGCCCATCGACGCTGCGTGCGTCACCGAATGGGCTGAAAAGTGCGGCAAGGTCATCACCGTCGAGGAGCACAGCGTCATCGGCGGTCTGGGCGACGCCGTAGCCGACGTCCTGATGGGCAAGGTGAACTGCAAGTTCCACAAGATCGGCGTGAACGACCGCTTCGGCCAGTCCGGCAAGGCGGCGGACGTGCTGCGCGAATACGGCCTGACGGCCGATCAGATCGCCGAGACCGTCAAGGCGAACATCTGATGAACACCGCGCCCGAGTGCGTCGACATGACGGAATCACTGCGCCGCGGCGTAGGCCGCCTGCTTTATAACGGAGATGAAGGCTCTCTCGTCCTCAGCGCAGACGGAACGTTTCTGCTGAGCGACATACAGGACGGCGCGCTTCTGTGCGAAAAGATTCGCACGCTTTGCCCTGCCGCTCCCAAGCTGTTCACCGTCAAAAGTGACGATGCCGCAGCAGCGCTGATGCGGGAATTCTCTCTGCACGATTCCATGCGCTGCACGCAGTGGGTCTATGAAAAGGGCGAGCCGCCCTGCCCCGTCACGGCGGACATCCGCCCGCTGACGCAGGAGCACGCGGCGCTAGCCGCGTCCGTCTATCACGACGGCGACGGTGCGTACATCCGCGACCGCATCGAACACGGCGCACTTTTCGGCGTATTTGAGAGCGATGCCCTCGCAGGCTTCGCCGGTTTTCATGACGACGGCAGCATGGGCATGCTCGAAATTCTACCGCCGTTCCGCCGCCGCGGGTATGCCGCGCAGCTGGAAGCATTTCTGATCGCCGCGGCGCTGAAGGAGGGCCGCACGCCCTACTGCCACGTGGTCGACGGAAACGAAGCGTCGCTGCATTTGCAGCGGAAAATGGGCCTCACCTGCACCCGCCTTCCCGCGATCTGGGTCAATTAAGCAAAGAAAGGAGACAAAGCGAATCGGTTTTGTCTCCTTTTTTCAAAAATATCGCAAATCCTCTTGCAAAATCAAATTTCTGTGTTACAATGTAATTAGTTCCAAACGTACCAAACATTTGAAATAACTTTTTATCAAAGGAGAAGATATTATGCCGCTCGTAACATCTACTGAAATGTTCAAAAAAGCCTATGACGGCGGATACGCCATCGGCGCGTTCAACGTCAACAACATGGAGATCGTGCAGGGTATCACCGAGGCCTGCCAGGAAGAGCACGCGCCCGTGATCCTGCAGGTCAGCAAGGGCGCCCGCGCCTACGCGAACCACACCTACCTCGTCAAGCTCGTGGAAGCTGCTGTCGAGTGCTGCCCCGATATCCCCATCGTGCTGCACCTTGACCACGGCCCGGACTTCGAGACCTGCAAGTCCTGCATCGACGGCGGCTTCACCTCCGTCATGATCGACGCCTCCTCCAAGCCCTTTGCCGAAAATATCGAGATCACGAAGAAGGTTGTCGAGTACGCACATGACCACGGCGTCGTGGTCGAGGCCGAGCTCGGCACCCTCGCCGGTATCGAGGACGAGGTCAAGGTCGCCGCGCACGAGGCGTCCTACACCCATCCCGAAGAAGTCGAGGAATTCGTCTCCAAGACCGGCTGCGACTCCCTTGCCATCGCCATTGGTACCTCTCACGGCGCTTACAAGTTCAAGCCCGAGCAGTGCACCGTCAATGAGCAGGGCATCCTCGTCCCGCCCCCGCTGCGCTTCGATGTGCTGAAGGAAGTCTCCAAGCGTCTGCCCGGCTTCCCCATCGTGCTGCACGGCTCCTCCTCCGTCCCGCAGGAGTATGTCAAGATGATCAACGAGCACGGCGGCAAGATGCCCAACGCTATCGGCGTGCCCGAGGATCAGCTGCGCGAGGCCGCAAAGCTCTCCGTCTGCAAGATCAACATCGACTCCGACCTGCGCCTTGCCATGACCGGCACCGTGCGCGCCTTCCTCGATGAACATCCCGACAAGTTTGACCCGCGCGAGTATCTCAAGCCCGCCCGCGCCAACATCAAGGAGCTCGTCCGCCACAAGCTCGTCGATGTGCTCGGCTGCGCTGGCAAGGCCTAAGCGATAAGGAGAACTGCTATGAGTGAATTGAAAGGCGCGTGCATCATCGGCCAGTCCGGCGGCCCGACCTCCGTCATCAACGCGAGCGCTTACGGCGTCATCCGCACGGCGCTCGATTCCGGCTGCATCACGAATGTCTACGGCGCAGAGCACGGTATCAAGGGCGTGCTCGAAGACCGCCTGTTCGACATGAGTCAGGAAGACTCAAAGGAGCTGGAGCTTTTAAAGTACACCCCCTCCTCCGCCCTCGGCTCCTGCCGCTACAAGATGAAGGACCCCGACGAGGACGACACCGATTACAAGCGCATCCTTGAGGTATTCAAAAAGCACGACGTCCGCTATTTCTTCTACAACGGCGGAAATGACTCGATGGATACCTGCAATAAGATCAGCAAGTACATGCAGAAGGTCGGCTACGAGTGCCGCGTCATGGGCGTGCCCAAGACGATCGACAACGACCTTTATGGCACCGACCACTGCCCCGGCTACGCCAGCGCCGCCAAGTACATCGCGACGAGCCTGATGGAGGTCTATCAGGACGCGCACGTCTACGACACGGGCATGATCTGCATTGTCGAGATCATGGGCCGCCACGCCGGTTGGCTGACTGCCGCCGCCGCGCTCGCGACGAAGTACGGCGCGGGTCCCGACCTCATCTACCTGCCCGAGACTGATTTCGACATGGACACGTTCCTTGCCGACGTCGAGCGCATCTACAAGGAGACCGGCAGCTGTATGGTCGCCGTATCCGAGGGCATCCACTATGCCGACGGCAGCTTTGTCTCCGAGGCCAAGACCAGCGCGACGGACGGCTTTGGCCACGCGCAGCTCGGCGGCCTCGCCGCGCTGCTGGCGGGCATCGTGAAGGAAAAGACCGGCGCGAAGGTGCGCGGCATTGAGCTGTCGTTGCTCCAGCGCTGCGGCGCACACCTCGCAAGCGAGACCGATATCGAAGAGGCCGTCATGGCCGGTCGTGCCGCGGTGGAGAACGCCGTCACCGGCATCACCGACAAGATGGTCGCCTTTGAGCGTGAGACTGTGGACGGCCACTACGTTTGCAAGACGAAGCTGCTGCCGCTCACCGAGGTCGCAAACTTCGAGAAGAAGATCCCGCTCGAGTGGATCAACGACTCTCACAACGGCGTCAAGCAGGAGTTCATCGACTATGTCCTCCCCCTCATCCAGGGCGAGCCCAAGCTCCCGAAGGAGGACTCCCTCCCCCGTTTCGCCAAACTCAAAAAAGTGCTGGCCAAGTAAATTTTTCAGTAAAAAAGGAACCGATTCTTTCGAATCGGTTCCTTTTTATATCATTCCGGTCAGTCCTCTGCAAACCACTCGCCGAGAATATCTGTGGAAAGCGGCAGCGTCGTTTCCTTCGTGCCGCTTTCCGTGTAGAGCGTCAGCGTAACGGTATTGTCCTGTGCGTGATAGGTCTCCGCCCGTGCGGTCACGCCGAGGGGCTCACTCAGGCGCGCAAGCTGCGCGTCCGCCTTATCCCAGTCGACCTCACTGCGCTGAGAGCCCCCCTCCGCGGCGTTCCAACGGTAGACAAAAACACACGACATACCGTCGCCAAAGGTGCTGCGCGTAATGAGTTCGCTGCGCCCATCTCCCGTGAGATCAAGCGGCCACGCGCCGTCGCCCTCCGCCGCATCATCAAAGTCATAGCCAGCGGTCCTGCCCGCATAGACGAAGCCCTGCTCCGTCAGCGCATAGAAGTCACAAACTGTCATAACTATGCCTTGGATCGTTTCAAGCTCGAAGCCCGGAAATCCGAGCACATCGTCCCGTGCGGTGAGGGAGACTTTTTCGGCAGCGTTGCCATTCCCGATCCAAGTGCCGCGATTCACGCCGAACGGTATGTCGATCTCCGCACCGTCCGCGCCAAAGAGCGCGTAGCGCGCATAGCCAGCCTCATCCGGCTCGTAGACTCTCAGCGTGACGGTCTGATCACCGACCTCCTCGGTCTGCGTGGGCAGCGCGGTGGGCGCGTCAGCCTCCTCCGGCGGCAATTCCTCTATGATGGGCTGCGGGGTGCGGCTTGCTAAGATGATGCTGACAAGCGCCGCTGCCACCAGCAGCGGCAGCGCGATCTTTCGGCTCATATCCTCTTCCTCCTGTTATCCTTCTTATAGGACAGCATAACAGCGGGCAGTGGAAATGACAAGTTACAAAGTGATGACATTCCAGTTACAGGAATGTAACAAAGCGAGAGGAACCTCCTCTCGCTTTGTTTCTTTACAGGATGATACAGATGAGACCGCCCGTGCCCTCGTTGATGATGCGCTCAAGCGTCTGGCGGAGCTTGAGGCGCGCGTCGTCCGGCATGTGCTTGAGCTTTGCCTGCAAGTCTTCGTTCACGATCTCGTGGAAGCTGCGGCCGAAGATGTTGGACTGCCAGATCTTCGTCGTGTCGCCCTCGAACTCCTGCAAGAGGTAGTTGACCATGTCCTCGCTCTGCTTTTCGTTGCCGACGATGGGCGAAACGGTCGTTTCGATGTCGGCGCGGATGATGTGCAGGCTCGGCGCGCTCGCCTTGAGCCTCACACCGTAGCGCCCGCCCTGCTTCATGATCTCCGGCTCCTCCAAGTTCAGCTCGTCGACCGTCGGCACAACGATACCGTAGCCTCTCTCGCGCGCATCGGACACCGCCTGCGCCACCTTGTCGTACTCCGCCTTGACCGACGAGAGCTCAGTGAGAAGGCTCAGCAGATCGCCGTCATCCTTCACATCGAAGCCCGACTGCTCGCTCAGCGTCCGGTAGAACAGTGCGCGCGGGAGCTGCAATTCCGCCGCGGCAACGCCCGTGCCGAGCTGAATGGACGTGATGCGCGCGCTGCTGACGCTTTCGCAGCCGCCGATGGCGCTGATCGCTCCCTGCACCTCTCGGATACAGTGGAGGCTGCCTGTGTTCTCGCGGATGGCCTGATAGAGGCCGCTTTTGATCGGGTGATCGTCGGCAAGCGCCTCGACCCACGGCGGGATGAAGAGGTCCAGCTCGCAGAGCGGGAACTCGTAAAGGATGGCCTTGAGAATCATTCCCACTGCGTTGTCGTCGAGCGTCAGGCAGTTGACGGGCAGACATGTCACGCCATAGCGTGAAGCGATATCCCTTGCCATTGCCTGCACGCGATCGCTTTCCGGCTCTGTCGCGTTGAGCAGGACGAGGAAGGGCTTGCCGATCTCCTGCAATTCGCGGATGACGCGGCCCTCGGCCTCTATGTAGTCCTCGCGCGGGATATCGGTGATACTGCCGTCGGTCGTCACAACGACGCCGATGGTCGAATGCTCGCGGATGACGCGCGTTGTGCCAAGCTCCGCCGCCTCACTCATCGTCACCTCGTGGTCGAGCCACGGCGTCGAGACCATGCGCGGGCTCTCGCCCTCCATCTGCCCCGTCGCGCCCGGGATCATATAGCCCACGCAGTCGATGAGCCGGACCGAGCAGCTGCTGCCCTCGTCAAGCGCAATATCCACCGCCTCTTCCGGCACGAACTTCGGCTCCGCCGTCATCACCATGCGGCCGCTGCCGCTCTGCGGCAGCTCATCCTTCGCCCGCTCGCGGCGGTAGACATTGTCGATGTTCGGGATGACCTGCGTCTCCATGAAGCGCTTGATGAACGTCGACTTGCCCGCGCGCACGGGGCCGACGACGCCGATGTAGATGTCCCCCGCCGTGCGGGTCGAAATATCCTGATAGATCTCCGTATTCATGCTCATACCCTCTTCCTCCGTTCCTCAGCGCCTGCGCGGGATCAGCAGCAGCTTTCCGATCACCGCGGCGGATTCCTCCTTGAGCTCGTTGGCCGCGAGGATGGCCTCGACCGTTGTGCGGTACAGCTTGGCAATATCCCACAGCCGCTCGCCCTGCTTCATCGCGCGGAGCACGAGCGAGGGGACGTTCTCGTCCTTTTTCCCGCACTCCTCGGCCTCAAGCGACTGAAGACAAGGATAACGCGGCGTTTCCGCCACGCTGACGGCAAACGTTACGGGGAAGCGCAGCTCCACGCCGTCCGCGCCGACGGACGCGGCGATCTCGCCTGCGTACATGTCCTGCACCCGCGCCTGTCCGCTGCCCGGAAGGTCGGTCTCGATCAGCACCTCGCTCCGCCGCTCGGAGAGCAGCGGCACGGCGTTTTCGTCGAGATACAGCACGCGCAGATTCGCCGTCGCGCGCAGCGACGCGCTCTCTCCCCCGCCGCTCACGCCCGCGCTGCTGAAGATCACGTCCGTCGCCAGCACCGTCTGCACCTCGGCCCCGGTCTCGATCTTTTCGCGCACGAGCTGCTCGCGCAGCACCAGCGCCGCGATGTCGCACAGCTCGACCGTCTCCGTCTTCGCGGTCAGGTCGTAGGCCGTGCTGTAAAGGTCCGCCACACAGCAAACGCTTTTCACCTCGCGCACCGCTGTGAACGCGCTGATGTAGAGCCGCAGCGAGATGGCGCGGTTGTTGTCCGGCTCGCTCTCGCTGCCGACATGGATCTCCGCGCCTGTCAGGCGCAGCGACGCGCGCACCGTCGTCTCGCCCTCCTCTTCAGCAAGGCCGTCGAGAATCTGCGAAAACGGCAGCTCGCTGCTCATGGACGCAAGATTCCCGCTCTCATCCAAGTAGATGGCATCCAGCCGCGCGACGCCCTTGAGCACGATCTTGTTGCCGATTGACTTGCAGTCAGTCACGCGCAGCGCGCACTTTGTGCGTAAAAGCTCCTGAATGGGCTCCTTCGTGCCCGAAAGCAGCACTTCATCGGAAAATGTGAAGTCCTTTTCCCGAATGGCGCGGATAATACCGATGTCCTTTTTCTCGCACAGCGTTTCGATCTTGTAGGCTTCCTGCTCCTTCACGCCGCTGCACACGCTCAGCGACGCGGGCACGTAGGGCGTAAGCGTCAGCTCCACGTTCACGCGCGTGAACACCTTGCGCGGGTTGAGCATGCGCACTTCGCACGAGCAGAGCCGGCCGTCGAGGCAGCTGTCCGCGCTGCCGCTCAGCGCGCGCCCCTCGATCGTCTCGTCGAGCGGCAGCGTGTATTCAAATGACTTCATCCCCTGCGCGTCCTCGGCCACGTACAAAAGCGTCATGCGGACCATGCCCGACACCTGCGCTTTTCCGTCTGCGATCTCACGGCTGCGCAGGAAAAGGCACCCGCTCGCATCCACGATGCGGGCGATGTCCGGCAGATAGTCCGGCACGATGGTCTCCGTTGTCTCCTCGCGGTTCTCGCTGAGCTGCGGTAACGCCTGATAACAGGCAAACTGCTCCTTTTTCAATTCCAGTTCCATTGCAGTCCCTCTCCTTCGGCTAAGTGGTTACTGCACTCTATGCACTGTGGACGCGCGTTATGCTTCCTCCCTGACGCCAAATACGCGCCGCAGCAGCGACGAGAGGACCTTGGGTGACTTCCAAACGACAATTTTCATGCTTTTCCCTCCCAATATTCATACCCTTTTCAACCGATGTTAGAATCTGCGCAGGCAGCCGATGCCGCAAAAGATGAGAAGAAATGCGACCAGAAACATCAGCGCCCCCACCGGAAAAACAGCCGCGATGAAAATACCGAGCCCCAGCGCCAGCGCGCAAACACCCACGCAGTGCCACGGGCCGAACAGCGGCGGTCCCGGCGGGCGCGGCGGCGGATTCGAATACATGCTTTTCCCCTCCTCTCCCGGCGTTCGCCTGCTCCATTCTATACAAAAGCGGCCGCCGCGTTCCTGCTTTATCGTGACAAAGCGTCGAACTTCGTCATGTTGTCCTTTGTAATACTTGACATTCTCTCATCTTTATGTAATATTAAGAACAACTTCACTTGATCGCGGCTCTGCGAGCGTGTTCCGCACTGACCGCAACGGAAAGGACGGCACACCCATGCAGGAAATGAGCAGAAGAAATCAGCACTTTACCGACTCCGTCATTCGCAGAATGACGCGTATCTCCAACGAATGCGGCGCGATCAACTTAGCGCAGGGCTTCCCCGATTTTGACCCGCCCAAGGAGATGATGGACCGCCTCGAGGTCGTGAGCCACGAAGGCCCCCATCAGTACCCCATCACGATGGGTGCGCCGAATTTCCGCCAGGCCATCGCGCGCAAATGCGGTCACTTCATGGGCCGCACCATCGACCCCGAGACCGAGATCGTCGCGACCATCGGCTCGACCGAAGCGATGGTCGACACACTCTTCGCCCTGACGAATCCGGGCGACCGCGTCGTGATGTTCTCCCCGTTCTTCGAAAACTACCGCGCACAGGTCATCATGGCCGACTGCGAGCCGGTCTTTGTCCCTCTGAATCCGCCGACATTCTCCTTTGATCCGAACGTGCTCGAAGATGCGTTCCGCGGCGGTGCGAAGGCCATCATCATTTGCAATCCCTCGAACCCGAGCGGCAAGGTCTTCACCGAGGAAGAGCTCAAGACCATCGCCGACCTCTGCATCCGCTACGACGTTTACGCCATCATGGACGAGGTATATGAGCACATCATCTACGACAGCCGCAAGCACGTCTACATGAACAGCATCCCCGGCATGTGGGAGCGCACGGTCTCCTGCTCGTCGCTCTCCAAGACCTACTCCGTCACCGGCTGGAGACTCGGCTATGCCATCGCGCCGGAGAACATCATGGCGCGCATCCGCCAGTACCACGACTTCAACGCCGTCGGCTGCCCGTCGCCTCTGATGGAGGCCGCCGTCGTCGGCCTCAACATGCCGCTGAGCTACTATGACGAGTTCGGCGCGCACTACGCGCACATGAAAAAGATCTTCACCGAGGGCATGCGCGACATCGGCATCCCCTTCACCGATCCCGAGGGCACGTACTTCGTGCTGGCCGACATCTCCCCGTACCTCAAGAAGGGCCAGAGCGACGTCGACTTCTGCGAGCAGCTGGCGAGAAAAGCCGGCGTCGGCGCCGTGCCGGGCAGCTCGTTCTTCAATGAACCGATCAACAATATTGTGCGTCTGCACTTCGCGAAGAAGGATGAGACGCTGTACGCTGCGCTGGATCGGCTGAATCATATCAAGGATATGATGTGAGTTTTCCGCACTTCATGCGGAAGGAATGTTCCCCACACTGTGTGGGGACGCGACAAAGGGGGGCTATTCTCTTTCCTCGGAAAGAGAATAGCCCCCCTTACACCCCCCAAGAGAAAGGGTTTTGATTGGCAATCTCGGGCTTGCACAAGTCTTTTGCCTCCGGAATGTAATGCCTGCGCGGCAGAGCCGCGGTTAGTGTTGCTATACGATTTGACTTTCTTCTATTATCCGCTGCCGCTCTGCCCATCTTGTAGGAGTACAACTTAATTTCCGTCTACCGCGGCACTCCTCAATGCGGCGAGCGCCAGCAATGCCGCATTCCGCACGCAGTCTGCCGCCGAAGTAACGTCACTCGCGCCTCACGATAGTAAGGCGCGGTTGAGAGTAGTTACGACTTGCAGAAGATTCATGGCGAAGCCATGTACACCGCACTTACATTGCGCAGCGCGTGCAGCTCTTCGAGCTACAAACTGCCAATGTAAAATTTCTCTCGGGGGATTTAAAGGGGGATACTCTCTTTTGAAAGAGAGTATCCCCCTTTAGTTGCCCGTTTCCGCACAGTGCGGAAAACCGCCGCTGCACGGTGCAGCAGCAGATCACAGCAGTGTATCAATGCCGATTTGTACTTCCGCAGAGTCAGCAGATTCGGGACCTCCGAACCGAGAGACAAATTCTTCCTCGGAAAGAATAGGAACCCCCAGTTCCTTTGCCTTTTTCGTCTTCGACGAATTCGATTCCCCGTCGTTGCTGACGAGGTACGTTGTCTTCCCCGAGACGCTGCCGGTCACGGCGCCGCCTTGCTGTTCGACGTAGGCTTTGAACGCGCTGCGGTTTTTGAAGAGGTGCACATCGCCCGTGATGACGAAGCTCAGACCTTTGCAGGTTCCGTCGGCCTCCTGCTTGGGGGCGACGTCCTCCAGTGTGAGCTCTGCCATCAGGCGGTCGAAAAGGTTTTTGTTTTCATCGTCAGCAAACCAGTTCAGAAGCGCGTTCGAACGCTCCACGCCGATGCCGTCCACGTCCTCGAAGCCCTCGCCGCTCTCGATGCGTGATAAAAAGCCCTTTGTGCCGAGCGCTGCGATGAGCTTCTTGCCCGCGTCCGCGCCGATGTTCGGGATGCAGAGGGCGAAGATCAGGTGGACGGGGTCGACTTTGCGGCTCTTTTCGATGGCCGCCAACAGGTTCGCGCAGGACTTTTCGCCAAAGCCTTCGAGCTTTACGATCTCGTCCGCGTGCGCGTCCAGATGATAGAGGTCGGCAAAATCGCGCAGATAGCCGCGGTTGACGAACTCGTGCAGCGTTTGCACGGAGAGGCCGTCGATATCAAGCCCGCCCTTGCTCGCAAAGCGGACAAAGCGCTTCAAGTGCTTGGCGGGACAGTTCGGATCGGTGCAGCGCAGCGTCTTCACGCCGCTGATGGGACTGATACGCACCTCGGTCGCCGCGCCGCAGACGGGACAGGCCGTCGGGACTTCATAGCTGCCCTCGGCCCTGATGACCGCGATGCACTTCGGGATGATCTTGTTGGCCTTGATGATGCGAAGCTCGGTCTTGCGGTCCTTGCCGATGCCGAGGCGCTCGAGCTCGCTGACGTTGCAGAGGCTCGCGCGCGTGACGGTCGTTCCCTCGAGCTGCACGGGGTCAAAGACTGCGACCGGCGTGATGGTCGAGGCCGCGCACGACCACTCGATGTGGTCGAGCACCGTGTCGGCGGAAACGTCCGCCCACTTGTAGGCAAGACCCGCGCGCGTGGCGTGATGACCCGTCACGCTGCCGGTCGCTGCGTAGTCCGTGTCGTCGTAGGTGATGACAAGACCGTCCACGGGAATGCCCATCTCGCCGGAGTCGACCTTTTTCGTCCAGCGCGCGATGGCGTCGGGCAGATTTTTCGCATCCGTGTGCTCGCGCTCGACTGTGATGAAGCCGAGCTTTTCCAGATAGTCCATGCGCGCGCCCCAGGAGCGGATCACTTCATCCGTGTGGACGAGCGTAAAGGCGTTGAACGTCACGTTGCGCTCTTTCACCTTGTCGAGATTCGTCTTGTCGAGCGCCAGCGTGCCGGCGGCGAGGTTGCGGGGGTTTGCGTAGCGGTCGTCCGCGTCCTCGAGCGTGTCGTTGATGGCCTCGAAATCTGCATAGGAGATGGTCGCCTCGCCGCGCACGACGAGGTGGCCCTTGTCGCTGATTTTCGCGGGAATACCGCGGATGGCGGAGGCCATATAGGTGATGTTCGTGCCGACGGTGCCGTTGCCGCGCGTCAAAACGCGCGTGAGCGCGCCGCCGTCATACGTCGCCACAAGCGTCGAGCCGTCGAGCTTCCACGAGAGCCAAATGTCTCGCTCGCCCGCCCAGTCCTGCAATTCCTCGACCTTTTTCGTCTTGGCGAGCGAGAGCGCGGGATATTCGTGCGCTTCCTTCTCCCCCTCGCCGTCCATTTCGTTTCCGGAATGGCTCGTCACCTGCGTGGGACTGTCGGGCCGGACATAGCCGGTCGCTTTTTCCAGAGCGGTCAGCTCGTCAAACAGAGCGTCCCACTCGTAGTTCGTCATCTGCTCCTCCTGCCCGCCGTAGTAAGCGTCGGAGGCGGCATTCAGCCGTGTTACGATCTCGTCGATCCGGATATTTTTGTCCATAGTGCGTTCCCTCTCTCCGGCGGTGCGCAAAAGGCAGTCAGCCGTTGTTCATGATGTAATCTTCCGCGTTCTGCTCCATGTCCTCGCCATTGCTGAAATAGGTGTAATTGTCCGGCACGGAGCCGACGATAACGGTCTCCGCCACGGAATAGGTGTTGCTGAATTTTGTCGTTGTGGAAAAGCCCGGCAGCAGGATACTGACGTAGACGTCCACCACAAGATAAATTTGGTGCTTCGTCTGGTTGATGCCCGCCGACGTGAACGCATTTTCAAAATGCGCGCTCGACGAGCCGACCGACTGCATCCGCACGCGGATCAGTGGCCCGCGCCCCGCCAAAAACGGCGAGCCGAGCAGCGTACCGACCGGCACGGAGAGTTCCTTCGTCGTCACTTCGGAGAGCTTTTCGAGTACCTCGTCGATGATGGCGGACTGCAAACGGTTGAACTCCGCCATGTTGCTCTTGACCGCCGTGATCTTTCCCTCGTTGTCCTTTTCAAAGGAGATGAGCTGGTCGTAATCTACGCCGCCGCTGTAGATCGTTTCGTTCACGGCGGCGGTCACGATGCCGTTGACCGTGTTCGACACGCGCGCCGTTGCGAGCGACGTGAGCACGGGCTTTAGGTGCATCATCGCGACGATGGCGAGCGCCAGCAGCGCCGCGAGCAAAAACAGCACAAGCAGCAGCGCCCGCTTCTTTCCTGAAAGTCTTCTGTGTCTCCATTTCGGCACAGAGCCTCACCCCGATTCCAGTGAAGCCTATGCCGCGCGGGCTTTTCCCTATTCGCCCAGCCCCATGACGAGCTTTTTGAACGCCTTGCCGCGCTCCATGAAGTTCGCGAACTGATCGAACGCCGCGCACGCGGGCGAGAGCGTCACGATGTCGCCGCGCACTGCGCGCTCGTAGGCGGTCTTCACGCAGTCCTCCAGACTCTCGCAGCGCACGATCTCGGGGCTGCCGTGATAGTCCGGGCACTCGCGCACGGCCTTTTCGATGGCGTCCGCTGTCGCGCCGCACAAAATAAGCAGCTTGACGTGCTTTACCACCTCGGGTGCAAGGGGTGCAAAGGGAATATGCTTGTCATATCCGCCAGCGAGCAGAATGACCTTTTCGTTGAACGCGTTGAGCCCCGCGATGGTACGCGTCGGGCTCGACGCGATGGAATCGTTGTACCACTGCACGCCGCGGATCGTCCGCACCGGCTCGATGCGGTGCTCGACGCCGACAAAGGTACGCGCAGTCTCGCGCATGACCTCGTAGGGCACCAAACCGTCGAGCGCCGTCACGGCGGCGAGGTAGTTTTCGACATTGTGCATCCCCGGCAGACGGATGTCAGAGATCTGCATGACCGCTTCCTCGCATCCGTCATGGCGCAGGACGATGGTATCTCCGCGAAGGAATGCGCCGTCCGCGACCTCTTCGCGGCGGCTGAAGAGCCGCATCCGCGCGGATACCTTTTCCGAAAGAGAGCGCGTGATGTCGTTGTCTTCGTTGAAAATAGCGATGTCGCCCTCGTGCTGATGGAGATAGATATTCTCCTTCGCCGCGATGTACTCGTCCATATCCTTGTGCACATCCAGATGGTTCGGCGCAAGGTTCGTCATCACCGCGATGTGCGGCGAGCGCTTCATATCAAGCAGCTGGAACGACGAGAGCTCGACGACCGCGAAGTCTTCAGGCTGCATCTTCTCCGCGTCGCACAGCAGCGGGTGGCCGATGTTGCCGCCGAGATACACGGCCTTCCCCGCCGCGCGCAGCATTTCGGCGATGATGCTCGTCGTGGTGGTCTTGCCGTCGCTGCCCGTCACGCCGATGATCGTACAGGGGCAGACCTCGAAAAAGATCTCCATTTCCGACGTCACGATGCTGCCGCGCGCTTTCGCCTCGAGCAGCGCCGGAACGTCCGGCCGCATGCCCGGCGTGCGGAAAACGACGTCCGCGCGCAGATCATCGAGGTAGCCTTCGCCAAGCTGCAAGTGCGCGCCCAGCGCTTCAAGCTGCTTCGCGCGCTCGCCTAAGTCCTCGCGGCTCTTTTTGTCGCAGGCGATGACCTGCACACCGTTTCGGCACAAAAGCTCGATGAGCGGCGTGTTGCTCACGCCGATGCCGAGCACTGCCGCTGTTTTTCCCCGCAGGGAGGATAGATATTCCTGTATCGTCATAGACGTTCATCCTTTCGTCTGCACATACAAATTCAATATATAGTATAGCGCAGGAATGCCAAAATAGCAATGCATTTTCCGTTGACAAGCCCCGCGCCATGGGCTAAAATAGTTGTGCGAGTATGACAGACAGTCGCGCGGCGAGGCCGAAAGGCCCGCTGTGAGGAAAGTCCGGGCTCCACAGGGCAAGGATAACGGGTAACGCCCGCCCAGAGCGATCTGAGGAAAAGTGCAACAGAAATAGACCGCCCGAGGTATGCAAGTATCTCAGGTAAGGATGGAAAGGTGCGGTAAGAGCGCACCCGTCGGCTCGAGAGTGTCCGATGCTGTAAACTCTATCCGGAGCAACACCGGTATGGGAGCAATAGGTTGGCCCGACCGCTCCCGGGGTGGCTGGAGTACCGCGGCAACGCGGCGCGTAGATAGATGACTGTCAAATACAGAACCCGGCTTACAGTCATGCTCGTGCAAAATATGAGAGGGACGGCGGAAATCGCCGTCCCTCCCGTTTTTTCTTTTCTGACATAAACTGTCCAAAATGCAGAAAAAGCGGCGGGAGCTCCCGCCGCTTTTCTTTTTTATGAATCAAACTTCCTTCTTGCCGATGCGGATGAGACGCACGACCACAGGGCTCAGCACCACGTTGAAGAGGAGCTCAAAGATAAAATTCGCGCCGACAAGGCCAACGATCATATACTGGCCGATGTTTGCACCAAAGCCCATCGCATCTGCCCAGCCGCCGATGGTCTCCATGAAGAAGAGCAGGCAGCCGATCAGGAACACGCCGGTATTGACCACCGGACAGACCACTGCGGCCACCGCCACGGCAAGCGTGCGGTTCTTGTTCTCAAGCGCCTTGTAGACAAGGCCGGAGAGAAGGCCCGCCAGCGTACCCTTGACAAGCACCGTCAGGATCGTGCCAAGCGCGTTGACGCCGAGGAACGCCGCCGCGTCGCCGCTGAGCAGCACGACCACGCCGAACACAAAGCCGAGCCACGCGCCAGCACCTGCGCCGTAGAGCGCCGCACCGATAACGACCGGCACCAGCACCAGAGAAATGCTGAACGTGCCAAACCGGATAAAGCTGCCCATCAGCTGCAGAACGATCACAATAGCGGTGAACAGACCGAGACCAACGATCTTCTGCGTGTTGTTGTTCTTACTCATATGTTTCTCCTTTCACCCGGCCGTCCGTGCAAGGGGGGGCTATACAGGTGTTACAGCAGGAGCGCGCCGCGGAAAAAGCTCCTCCTCACAGCGCACCTTGTTTTTCTGCCGAAACTGGACGTCCGACGTGCCAAGATATAATACCAAACAACGGTGACAATTTCAAGTGGAATATTTATATATTTTTATAGGATATCCATATAAGTTGAGTCAATGCCGAATGTTGGCCATTTCGCCTTTTCGAACGTACAACGCCCATACAGGCGTTCGCCTCCAATACGTCAAATTCGGGACTTTCAGTGCGTCAGCAGCAAGAATCTCAGCAGAATATATTGACAGGAAAACTTGGCGCATTTATAATCTTGACAAGAAAACTTGGCAGAGAGGTACCCTATGAAAAAAGAAGATATCTTGGCGATCAGCCGCAGAGAAAACAAAAACAGAGACCTGGCAGAGGCAGAAATATCCGTGCAAGCCGGCAGCATTGCCAGCCGCATCGGAGCCGGCACGTGCTGCTTCGTTTCGGTTCTATTTGTTTGGGCTGCTAACACGATGCTTTTCAGCCCATGGATCATCTACTTCAGCATTCTTGGTACGCATTATCTGGTAAGATTTATCAAAGCAAAACGGAAAACAGACTTAACGATCACCGTCTTGTATTTCGCAATGTTCATCCTCTGCTTCGTCTTTTTTGTTTTGCGGCTTATTGAGTCAAAGGGATGAACGATGAGTTAAAATTGCGGAACAGATTGAAAGAGGCGCGGTTTGAAAAAAAGCTCTCACAGTCGCAGCTCGCAGAAATGGTAGGCGTCTCACGAAACACGATCAGTTCGATCGAGACCGGACAATTTAACCCAACTGCCAAGTTGGCTCTCATTCTCTGTATCGCTTTGGACAAGAAATTTGAAGAATTATTTTATTTTTAGGGAGGTCACGATGGATCATTTATTGCTTCTGATATTGGGCATATTCCTGTCAACCCTTGGCACCGTAAATATAAAAGGAAATATCAGCACGATCCATTCCTATAACCGTCGGAAAGTAAAAGAGGAAGATGTTCCCAAATACGGCAAGGCCGTTGGCATGGGAACGCTTGTCATTGGTGTTTCCCTCGTGCTATCCTATCTCGTCACATTCTGGAATGCAGATGCCATCGATTATATCGTTCTTCCGGCGCTGGTGATCGGCTTATCTTTCATTCTATATGGACAAATCAAGTACAACCACGGTATCTTTTAACCGTTCACCCTTTCATAAGATCCTGCCCTTACAAGGGAGTTCTTCATTCACGCACCGAAAGTTGAAATAGAAAAAGAGCTTGAGAATATCTTCTCAAGCTCTTTTTAATCTCCATGATGTATATCACAACAGAAGCCGCCGTGTACGCCGCAGCAGGACAAAGATATGTCACAACTGCGGGTATCACACTGCTGAAAAAGTCAGCATTTGCAAGGGGTTTAGTCCTGGTCCCAGTTGTGGTAGGTATTTTGCACGTCCTCTTACATTTTGAAAAATTCCAACTGTCACGCCAACGCCACACAATTCTGCGCCTGACTAAGCCTGATTTTCCAGTGCATTTTCATTTGGCAAATTCTGTTGTGCGGATACGCTGCTTTATTCAAGCGTCATATCCGTTTTCCTGTAAATAATCATAACAGAACTGCTTCCCTTTTTCAAGCCCCAAAATCAAAGTCCTACCTCTACCTGATAGGCTTGTTCTCTCCCTCTTTAGCCTTTTCTCCAACTAAAATGTAAATTCACCTATCCAAGAACTGTGCTGCTCCTATGAGTGGTGCAGTTCTTTTTATATATTCAACTCACCCAAGAAAGGAGGTATCCCCATGGCGTTCTTCATTTTCTTCGTACTCTTTGTGTTCCCTTTCCTGCAAGCTGGCCCGCTCGATAACTGGGCCTCATTCCTCGCGTGGGCTATTTACATCATTATCCCGCTTACCGTCACTGTCCTGCTCTGCATCACAACCGCGCACGAAGATGACGACGACAGCAAGAAAAATTGAACCTGAATGTTCAAGTGAAAGGAGGTGTCTCGGATGACTGGTGAAGGCATCGCGCTCTGCATGGAGGTCTTGTTCGTCCTCTTCATCCTTATTGGCTGCATCTAATGACTGCGCCAACTACAGCCCTATCCACCAACCTACATTGAAGAAAGGAAGTATCCCTATGTCAAGAAATGAACTCATCGCCAAAATCGAAGCCCTCAACGAATGGGAAACCATGATGGAAGAAGCCAAAACTGAGGCAGACGCCATTCGCAGCAGCATCAAAGCCGAGATGGAGGAACGCGGTGTAGAGGAATTGCAGGCTGGCAGCTACATCATACGCTGGACCTCTGTACTTTCCACCCGCTTTGACTCTGCCGCCTTTAAGCGTGTGCATGATGACCTCTATAAAGCCTTTACGAAACAAGTCGCATCCCGCCGCTTTTCTATCAGCGCATAAGAAAGCCCCTTGTCTGCACGCCGACCAAAGCAACAGACAAAGAGCTGACCACAACTCACATTACAATGGAGAGGGTACGAGTATTATATCGTGCTCTCTCCTATTTTTCAAGGAGGAATTACCATGAAACAACTGACTTCATATAATCGCGTCGCAGGATATCTCAACAAGTTGTTTGACCTGCTCAATCAGCGCTTTTTTGAAAATGAACTATCAAGACCGACCATCACCATTCAATCCACGCCACGAGCGTATGGGCATTTCTCGATGAGAGATGACACATGGGTTTCCGTCATGGGCAGCAGCAACGAAATCAATATCGGGGCCGGTACGCTCGCAAGGCCCATTGAAAACGTCTGTGCAACGCTGCTCCACGAGATGGTGCATTACTATTGCCATGTCAACGGCATCAAGGACACAAGCCGAGGCAACACCTATCACAACAAGCGCTTCAAGGGGATTGCCGAGAGCCATGGACTAAAAGTATCTCACCACGAAAAATATGGCTGGACAATCACCGAGCCAAATGACGAGCTTTTGACCTTCGTTCTGGAAAACGACCTGAGCGACATCCTCATTACCCGCAACGAGTATTACGGCGTTTCTGTAATGGGAACAGGTACGCACAGCAACACCCCGCCTCTCCCGCCGAAGCCGAGCAGCAGTAGAAAGTACATCTGCCCCTGTTGTGGAAACAGCGTTCGGGCTACTAAGAGCGTTCGTATCGCGTGCTTGGACTGCAAAGAGCCGATGATTCTTGCATCTTGATATTCAATAAGAAATTATTATAGATTTCCTTTCTCTGAGCGACGCAAGACAGGGGGGCTATCCTTATACCCCGAAGCTGCTGTGAACGATTCTGAGAGGAAAAAGATAATTAAATATCCTATTGAGCAACGTGCTCTATCCCTCATCAGCACCATCTAATAAGGTATACCTTTACAACCACACCAAAAACCGATGGATTTCCTGTCTGAGAACCACCAAAAGCAGTTTTCGGATATGTGCGGAAATTCATCGGCTTTTTCATACACTTTTCAAGGAGGTTATCATGGAAAACAGAACCTACTACTACGCCCGTGTCAGCACCAAGGAACAAAATCTTGACCGTCAGCTCAATGCTTTTCGACAGCTCGGCGCGACTGACCGTGATATCGTGACCGATAAGGAGTCAGGGAAAAACCTCGACCGCTCAGGCTATCAGGCATTGAAAACAACCATTCTCCGTCAGGGGGATACGCTCGTCATCAAGTCCCTCGACCGACTTAGCCGCAATAAGGGTGACATCAGAGCAGAGCTGCAATACTTCAAGGAGCATGGCATCCGTGTTAAAATCATTGACCTTCCCACGACGATGACCGACTTCCCCGTTGGGCAAGAATGGGTGCTTGAGATGGTCAACAACATTCTCATCGAAGTTCTCGGCACGATAGCAGAGCAAGAGCGCACGACCATCAGGCAGCGTCAAAGGGAGGGAATTGAAAGTGCACGTTCAAAAGGCAAACACTTAGGCAGACCTCCCCTGCAAAGGCCCGAAAATTGGGAAGCAGTCTATGCCTCGTGGCAGCACGGAGAATTGACCGCAAGAAAGGCAATGGAGCTGACAGGGCTGAAACGCAGCAGCTTTTATAAGCTCGTCAAGAAGATGGAGCAGTAAAAGAGAAGCCCCCATGCAGCATGATCGCTCCGCGATCAGCTGCACAGGGGGCTGTATCTATATCTCAGAATCCCTTTCCATTCCAGACATTCTTCATCATGGAGATATATCTCATAGTCTCAACGTTCTTAGCTGTAGCAGCATTTTGATAAGCTGAGAATTTGACATCATCGCCGATGCTGGAAAGCATTGATTCCGAATTCCTATTGGCGTTTTGAATCTCGTAATAAAGCGTATATTGATTTTCCTTTATCTGCTCAAGGTGCTCTGTTATCGTGGATAGCTGACCGATGACAATGTTCTGCCGCAATTCCATCTCATATAGGTTATACGCACCGTTGGGGCCTTCAAGCTGGTCACAACGACCACTGGCAAGGTATTCGTAAATCGTAGACACCGCGACAAGATTCCGGTATTTAGAGTAAATAATGCCCTCTTCATAAAGACTTATTAACGCTTCTTCCAAATTCCATTTTGCATCAAACAATTCATGCATTACAGCTTTGCCACGACTCTCATAATCAGCGACTTCTTCGGAATATGCGACCAACTGCTTTTCGTACATATCCCGCTTTTTTTGATTTTCAGATTCAATTTCACTAAGTCGAAGCTGATATTGTCCGAGATTGTTTTCGTACTCCTGTAATTTAGCTTGATACTCTTCCTCTTCCCTTTCCTGTCTTCTTTTCCCATCTATTAATATGCCAACTGCTACTATTGTAGCAAGTCCAGCAATTAGAAAGTTAAGAGCAGATAGACTGTTAATGCCAAAAAATAAAAAAACGAGCGCCACAATAAAACAAGCAGCCGCTGCTCCACCCGTATTTTGTTCATCCGGTTCTTGCGGCGGCGGCGGAATCATCCCTGATAAATATCTCGGTTCAGCAGGTCTTTTCGGCATTTGCGCTACGTAACTTTCAGGAAACTTATCATCAATCTGCTTCGCTTCATAAACGCCTATCTCTAAATCTTTTACTCGACGTACATATTCAAGCAGTTCTTGACTGTTCATACTATTTCTCCCCTCTATTGAATCTCAAGTTACAAGGTCGCCCCTGCAAAGGGGCTTATATCATCTGTAAAGAGCTGCCTGTTTGCGAACAACTGGAAGCAAGTCTTTCATCTCGATATATTTGTCGATGACTCTGCTCGCCATATCAAATAGCTCCTGTTGTCCATCAAGCATATAAACCATCTTTTCACCATGAAACATATTACAACGTATCCTGTAGATTACTGCGATTGGAGCGGCATAAGTACATTTGTCATTATGTACCCAGTCAGCCACTGCTTTTTTGGCATTACGCTCACTGCTCCTGAATTTCAAACGAGAAATGACTTCACTTTCATTTCCTCCCGCATATTGAATCAATACGCCTCTGAACTGTTCACACACGCTCATCAGCTCTCCGCTTAATATTGTATCTTTGCTAATTCTTTTCATAATTGCACTCAACGAACAATGCCGACCAAAGTAGCTGTCCTCAAATACTGCCCACTCGACAGAAAAAGTGCCGATGCTCTCAAGCGTTTTGTTCTCTACTCCGTCCATAACGTAATTCTCCTTATCTGTATCATTTCATTCATTATATCTTGTCGTGTAATACACGTCAATAGTGTTTGTCAGATTATTTTGTTGCACTCTCTTTTTGGATACACTGTCCATAAAGGTGGTGGAACATTTGGAGAACGAATATCTGAAACCCTACTTCGACAACACCGAGCGCTTGGAAAACCTGTCCTATGCAATTGGCTACTACCGCAAGGAAAAAGGCTTGTCACAGGAGCAATTGGCTGAGAAATTAGGCATCAGCCGCCAGCATCTCGCAGCAGTAGAGGCTCCAAGAATGAATCGTGGTCTGTCTCTCGAACTGCTCTTCAACATCGCCTCTGTGCTGGAAATTGAGCCTTACCTATTGTTGAAATTCAGGCTTCAAAAATGATTGAAAAATAACTGCTCTACCACTTGTAGCTTCTTACCAAAGTGGTAGGGCAGTTTTTGAAATTTATGCTTCCCACGAGCAAAGAGAAGGCCCCCCAGCAAAGGATCCGCGAGCGGATCCTCTGCACAGGGGGGCTATATACTTCTAACCTGTTCTGCTCAAAAAGGGATATTGTCTATATCAAAAAATGAGTCCTCGTCGTCTGGTAAAGTACTACTTCTCGAATTTACTCTATCCTCTACGTCATCTACCCATTCTCTTTGCTCAGAGTCTTCATCCTCTGTGTCTTCTTCTCTCCAAGCTCTGATAGCATCCTTTGCATAGTCTGGAAGCCACTCTAACTCAGAATCATCAAATTCTTCATCTTCTTCGTCCTCTAAGCCAAATCTGTCTTCATTGTCTTTCAAGTCATGCAGAACACAAATAACTGTTGGCTTTCCCTTTGCCCTTTGTACTTTGAGCAATCCTGCACTCTCAAGATGCTTAATGCACTCACCTACAGTAGTAGGAGACAAATTCAGCTTAGTTGCAATACTCCTTGTACTCTCCCATACGATACGTTCATCAGGGTCTTTTCCTAATGCTTTTGCAAATCCATTTAGATATCCATACAGAAGAGCATCTGAATTCGATAATCCATCAAAGAACAATGCTCTATATGGTACAGATACTTATCTGTGAGCTAAGCATTTATTTTTTTCTTCATATTAAATACCAACCTTATTTGAAATTTTTCATCTTATCTCAGTTTTCTCATCAATAAGATGTTAAGTAAAGATTTAAGCTACATGAGCCTTTGGCGAATGCTATTGTAATTTTAATTTCAGTACTTAATCTTTTAGTAATCTATTTTTAATCTTATAGTAATCTAATGGCAGCCTGTAAGTACTGGAAATACAGGATTTTTGCAATTTTCACTTTACACTTACCATAAGGTTTCTGAACACCTGTGTTGGATATTTGCATCACTCATACTCATGGACTGATTCAGTAGTGTCAGCATTTTAGTACAGTAGTGTCCAGAGCAATATCACAGGAATGCTAAAAGCCTTGATTTATACGAAATTATATGGAATATTCTCAATTCCATTCGCTACAGCTCTTTTGCTTCTGTAGGTATAATAGCATATATATTTACATTATGTCAATAGTTTATAACATAATTTACATTTTATTCAATCTTTTTGAATTTATTCCTATTTTATTTTAATTTGAATAGTGCAGCATTGAATCTGTATATTTGAATACTCACATTGCCATAAGAACGCTCCTGCTCTTGGCAATTTCAACAATATCCCTATCACGCAAGCTCTTTAGGTAGGTCTGTGTGATTTGGATGTTCTCATGTCCCAGCAAGCGTGAAATTGTGTAGAGGTCAGTCCCCATCTTGACGTGCTGTTGAGCGAAAAAATGACGACAGGTATGGGGCGAAACGCGAACATCCTCTATTCCCTCTCCGTACAGCTTTACGATAATCTCTACCGCTGTAACTGTCAGCATCTTCCCATGGAACGAAAGGAAGTAATAGTCATCAGTCTTCTTGTAGAGGAAATAGCTCTCTCTGACGCTCTCATACTTCATCATCGCTTTTCTGAGCACGGGTGTGATAGGAACCACTCGCTGTTTGTGATTCTTCCCGTTGATGATGATATAGTCCTCGTGAACATCTTCTGGCTTGATACTGCAAAGCTCCAAGCAGCGAATCCCTGTCTCAAAGAACATCGTCAATATCGCGCGGTCACGAATAGCCTTGAAGCTGTTCCCACTGCAATTTTTCATCATCCGCTTTACCTGTTCAGGCGTAAAGGGAGTAATGACAGGCTTTTCCTCTTTGCACCAGATGAAGTTTCCCTTCGTGTTGAACGCTCCGTAGCCCTCTCCATAGCAATATTGAATAAAGGACTTCAAGCCTTTCAGAATGCCATTGATGTAAGTTCCCTTTCTGTGACTGGCTGTGAGCATTTTTACAAGCTGCCTCACTGTCGCTAAGGTAATTTCTTCTACATTTTCGACACCCACGGAATGGCAAAAACGCAGAAAGAGATTGAGGTTATTGCGATAGCCCTTAATCGTTCTTGGACTATACTGTCTAACCTCAATCTCAATCAGATATTCTTTGATAGCCTGTTCAATTTTCATCCCGACACCCTCTATTTTGACATGATGTATGTCACAACAGAAGCCGCCGTGTACGCCATAGCAGGACAAAGATATGTCACAACTGCGGGTATCACACTGCTGAAAAAATCAGCATTTGCAAGGGGTTTAGTCCTGGTCCCAGTTGTGGTAGGTATTTTGCACGTCCTCGTTGTCGTCGAGCATGTCGAGCAGCTTTTCCATGTTCTTGATGTCCTCGTCGCTCTCGAGCTTCACGTAGGTCTGCGGGACAAGGCTGATGTCCGCGCTGACGAAGGCGTAGTCCTTCTCCTCGAGGGCCTTGACGACGTCGTTGAACGCGTCGGGGTCGGTCGTGATCTCGAAGACGTTATCCTCGGCGTTGAAATCGTCGGCACCGGCGTCGAGCGCATCCATCATGACGGCGTCCTCGTCGTAGTCTCCGTCCTCGTTGTCGATGATGATGACGCCCTTGCGGTCGAACGACCAGCTGACGCAGCCCTGCGCGCCCATGCCCTTGCCGTACTTATCGAAGTAGTGGCGGACCTCCGGCGCGGTGCGCTGGCGGTTGTCTGTCAGTGCCTCGACGATGACGGCCACGCCGCCGGGGCCGTAGCCCTCGTAGGTGACGGACTCGTAGTTGTCGGTGTTGCCCGAGCCGAGCGCCTTGTCGATGGTGCGTTTGATGTTGTCGTTGGGCATGTTGGCAGCCTTCGCCTTGGCGATGACGGTCGCGAGACGGGAGTTGTTATTCGGATCGCCCGAGCCGCCCTGCTTGACGGCGACGATGATTTCCTTGGCGATCTTGGTGAAGGCGGCGCTGCGCTTGGCGTCAGCTGCGCCCTTCGTCTTTTGAATATTGTGCCACTTGGAATGTCCGGACATGATATGATCTCTCCTTACAGATAGTATTGAATGACGTCTCTGTGCGACGTCGATATTACGGTTTTCACCTCGGGGAAATGCTCCTCCAAATACGCCTTGACCGTCGGACAGACGACGTTCTCCGTCGGAAAATGCCCTGCGTCGATCAGGTTGAGTCCCCGCGTATCCAGAAAATCGTTGTAGCGCAGATCGCTCGTCACGAACGTATCGCAGCCCTGCGCAATGGCCTGCGGGATGTATTCGCCGCACGCGCCGCCGCCGACGGCTACGCGGTGCACCCGCCCGCTGCCGCGGCAATAGCGCAAGCCGCCGCAGCCGAGTAATTCTATCACATCCCGCAGGAACTCTTCAAGCCCTTTTTCGCAGGAAAGTGTGCCAATACGCCCGATTTTTTCGTCGTTGAGCAAAAAAACATCGTTAAGGCCCAGTTTTTTCGCCAGACAGTCGTTCACACCGCCGTCCGCAGCATCCAGATTCGTGTGCATGCAGATGGCGGAAATGTCGTTTTTGACGAGTGCGGTCAAAACGCCGCCGAGGCGCGTGTCGGGCCGAAGGGTCTGCATCTCGCGCTCGTGCCAGCGCACGTTCATCACCGGATGGTGGGACACGATGAGCTGCGCGCCGCAGTCGATAGCCTCCTGCACCACGCGCTCGGTGATATCGAGCGCGACTAAAATGCGTTCGACCTCCTGCTCGGGATCGCCGACGAGGTGGCCGACATTGTCCCAGTCCATCGCGCTCTCGCGCGGTGCCCAGGAAAAAAGCCTCTGTTCGATCTCATGTACCGTTGCCATGTTCCCACTCCCCTTTTCTTCTCTCGATCTCTTCGATGAGATTTTCAAGATGCGCGATACGCGCCTCCTTATCTGCGAGCGACGAGACGGCGAGGCCGTCTCTCGCCCGATTGAGCTTTATAAGATGCTGCGACAGGTATTCGCCGTACAGCGGGTCGGACCGCAACAATAAGCCTGTCAGCGCGTCCGCTTCGCTCAGCTCCTGCCCCATCCCCGCTCTCACACGGAAGACGACGTAAAGCTGCTCCTTGTCGCGCACGAGCGTCTCGCTCAAAAAGCGGTAGCCGTGCCCGCAGAGCCAGCGGCGCAGAAGGTCGATCTTTGTCTGCGGCTGCAAAATGAGCGTATGCACGTCCTCATGCGTCCAGGGCGCGGCCTCGAGAATACCGAGGATCGTCTCGCCGCCCATGCCGGCGATAGCGATGGCGTCGCACTCCTCTGCTTTGATCTTCGCAAGGCCCGGGCAGAGGCGAAAATCCATGCGCTCCGTCACGCCGTATTCTCGCGCCGTCGCGCGCGCGTGGTCAAGCGGCAGCGCGTTGATGTCAGACGCAATGGCGCTTTCAATGCGCCCGTGCTGCAAAAGCCACACGGGAAGATACCCATGGTCGGTGCCGACGTCGGCCAGTCTCGCGCCCTGCGGCACAAGGCTTGCGATGCATTGCAGCCGCGGCTGAAGCTGTAATTCCTTTTCCACCGCCGCCCTCCTTTCGCTGAGCGAACAAGACGCATACGGAAGACCCGTATGCGTCCTTTTCTTATTCCTTGACAGGCTTGTTGGCCTCTTCGTTCACGAGAGCCAGCAGCTTCTCCACGTCGATCCCGTGGACCATGCAGGCCTCTTCCACCGTCTCACCGCGGGAGCTGGGGCAGCCCAGGCAGTGCATGCCGATCGACAGGAAGATCGGCGCGGTCTGCGGCGCAACGTCCAGAATGTCACCGATGATGGTGTCGCGCTTAATTTCGATCATGTTTGATTCACCTCCGTGAAAATAGCTGAAAATAGTTTATCCCATTTTTCGCACTTTTTCAATAGGAAATATGAAAAAAGAAGCTGCCATAAAGCCAAAAAAGAAAGACGCCCGCATTAGCGGACGTCTTTCGATCAAAACGTTTACAAGAATTACTGCTCAGCGCGCATCTTGGCGAAGCACTCGCTGCAGTAGACCGGACGGTCGGACTTGGGCTCGAAAGGAACCTTGGCCTCGCCGCCGCAAGCTGCGCAGACTGCGGTGAAGTACTCACGGGGGCCACGAGCGGCGTTCTTGCGAGCGTCGCGGCAGGCCTTGCAGCGCTGGGGCTCGTTCTGGAAGCCGCGCTCCGCGTAGAACTCCTGCTCACCGGCAGTGAACACGAACTCTTTGCCGCACTCTTTGCAAACTAAAGTCTTGTCTTCGTACATGATTTTACCCTCTCTTTGAATCAGAAAAAAATATATGCGTTCAGCGTTTGCTGATATCGCCGGAAAAAATGTGCTGCGCAGCCTTGCGGCGAACGCGCTGCACGGCGTTGTCCACCGACTTCGGAGACTTGCCCACGGCCTTTGCGATCTCGTGACAGGAAAGGCCTTCCAAATAGTACCCTAAGATCTTCGCCTCGAACTCGGACAAGTGCTTGCGGGTACTTTCGAGTAGACTCTCCACGTGGTCCCGCTCCGCGATGAGGAGCTCGGGGTCTGTGTGGCTGGGATCTAAAGTACCGGCGGTGTAAGAAGAACTGTCAAAGGAAGGGGTATCAAGGGATATGGATTCGTTCAGCGGATAATGCTTGCCGCGGGAGGCGGCACGGAGCGCGGAGAACAGGCGGTTGCGAATGCAGATCTCTGCATAGGTGTGAAACGACGCCGCCTTGTCAGCGTCATACTCCCGTATCGCCTGAATGAGACCGAACATGCCCTCCTGAATCAGATCCTCCCCGTCGCCGCCGGCGAGGAAAAGCGGACGCGCACACGCGCGCACCATTCCGTAATAGCGCGTGACAAGAAGCTCTTCTGCTTCCCTGTCGCCCGCGGCGGCCATGGCGCACAGCTGCTCATCCGTGCAGGCTGCAAGCTCTTTATGATGGCTCTCACTCTGATGATACTGCATGTATTATACCTTCTGTGCTCAGGTTTTGTCAAGTATTTACGAAAATTCAGTATTAGCGCTAACGATTTTACAGCATTTTTATCACATTGACCAAATTCTCGGCCGCAAGAAGGGCGATTTGTTCTGTTTTTGCCTCAACCATGACGCGGATGAGCGCTTCCGTGCCGCTCGGGCGGACGAGCACGCGTCCCTCGCCGGAGAGCTTCCCCTCCTCCTCCGCGATGGCCGCGGAGAGTGCATCGGACGCCATGATGGCATCCTTGACGCCGCGCTCATGCGAAACGGCGACGTTGAGCAACACCTGCGGATACTGCGGGCAGACGGACGCAAGCTCAGAGGCCTTCTTCCCGCTGCGCGCGAGCACGTCGAGGAACTGAAGCGCCGTCAGCTGACCGTCGCCGGTCGTGGCGTAGTCGGTGAAGATCGTGTGGCCCGACTGCTCGCCGCCAAGCTTGTAGCCGCACTCATTCATCTTTTCGAGCACGTTGCGGTCGCCCACGCTCGTGCAGACGAGGCCGACGCCGTTTTCGCGGCAGAACTCGTGAAGGCCGAGGTTCGACATCACCGTCGCAACGATCGTGCCGCCCGAGAGCTTCCCGCGGCGCTTCATGTCCGAGCCGCAGACGGCAAGCACCTTGTCGCCGTCGATAACGCCGCCCTGCTCGTCGACGAGCAGGCAGCGGTCCGCGTCGCCATCGAACGCGACGCCGATGTCATAGCCGCCCGCGACGACCTTTTGTGCAAGGTCGTCGAGATGCGTCGAACCGCAGTGGTCGTTGATGTTCACGCCGTCCGGCTCGCGGTGGATGAAGTCACAGAAGCAGCGGAAGCGGCCAAAGAGCTCCGGTGCCGTCGCGGACGACGCGCCGTTCGAGCAATCGACCAGCACGCGCAGGCCGGACAGGTCTCCTTCGATCGTGCCAGCTAAATGGTCGATATACGCCTCGCGCGACTGCCGCAAACCGTGGCGCAGGACACCGATCTCGCCGTGCGTCGCGGCGGGATAGATGTCGGTGAGAATTTTTTCTTCGACCTGCTCTTCGATCGCGTCGGGCAGCTTGTAGCCCTTTTCGTTGAAGACCTTAATGCCGTTGTGCTCGTAGGGGTTGTGCGAGGCGGAGATCACGATGCCCGCATCCGCGCCTTTGAGCACGGTCAGGTACGCGACCGCTGGAGTCGGCAGCACACCGAACGGCATCACGTCGCCGCCGACGGAGCAGATACCCGCGATCAGCGCACTTTCGAGCATATCGGACGAAATGCGCGTGTCCTTGCCGATGGTGATGACCGGCTTTCTGCCCTTTTCTTCCTTCAAAACGGCCGCGATGGCCTTGCCCGTACGGAACGCAAGATCAGCCGTGAGATTTTCTCCCACAACGCCGCGAATGCCGTCGGTGCCAAACAGTTTTCCCATGATTTTGATTCCTCTTCTCAAAAAGATTTGAAGTTTTGCCGTAAAGTAGTTTGCATTTATAGACTAAGCTGTTCCGGCACTTCGTCCATGCTCTTCGGCACGGAGAGGCCTAAGTGCTCATATGCCTTGCGCGTGACGCAGCGCCCGCGCGGCGTGCGCTGCAAAAAGCCGAGCTGCATGAGATACGGCTCGTAAACATCCAGCAGCGTGACGGCTTCCTCGCCGATGGTCGCCGCCAGCGTCTCGATGCCAACAGGGCCGCCGCCGTAGTTTTCGATGATGGCGTGCATCATCCGGTGGTCGATGGGGTCTAATCCGAGGTCGTCGATCTCGAGCGCGCGGAGCGCTTCGTCCGCGACCTTCTTCGTGATGACGCCGTCGGCCCGCACATCCGCAAAGTCGCGCACGCGGCGCAGCATGCGGTTCGCGATACGCGGCGTGCCGCGCGAGCGGCGCGCGATCTCGAGCGCACCCGTCGGGTCGATGTCGACATTCAGGATGCTCGCCGAGCGCGTGACGATTTTCGAAAGCTCCTGCGGCGTGTAAAGCTCCAGGCGCAGCGTGACGCCGAAGCGGTCGCGCAGCGGCGCGGACAGCTGGCCCGCGCGCGTCGTCGCGCCGATGAGCGTGAAGTGCGGCAGATCGAGGCGGATGGAGTTCGCGCTCGGGCCCTTGCCGACGATGATGTCGATGGCGTAGTCCTCCATCGCGGGGTACAGGATCTCCTCCACGCTGCGGTTCAGGCGGTGGATCTCGTCGACGAACAGGATGTCCCCCTCGCTCAGATTCGTCAAAAGCGCCGCAAGGTCGCCCGCCTTTTCAATGGCGGGGCCGGACGTGATGCGGATGTTCACGCCCATTTCCTGGGCAATAATGCCCGCGAGCGTCGTCTTGCCGAGGCCCGGAGGGCCGTGCAGCAGCACGTGGTCGAGCGATTCGCCGCGCTTTTTCGCCGCCGCGATGAAGACGGCAAGGTTGCCCTTCGCCTTCTCCTGCCCGATGTATTCCGAGAGCGTCTTCGGGCGCAGCGAGCCCTCCTGCGCGTCTTCGCTCAGGAAGGTCTTGGCCACGATCGGCTCTTCATAAATGTCGGTTCCAAAATCAATGCTCAAGCGCTCACGCTCCTTTTTGTGCTTTGCGAAGGAATAATCAGTACCTGATCACAAAATAAATCACATACAGCCAGCTCAAAAGGCCGTGTACAATCGCCCAACCAACGCTGTGCCATGTCGTATAGGAGATGACCATTGCAAGGCAGGTTCCAAAGGTAATGCCCTTTTTAGCAGCCTCTTTTGTATTTTCGTTCATTTATCGTTTCTCCTATTTTACCATTTTTTTAAGGCTCTGGCGCACGATCTCTTCAAGCGGTAAGTTTTCCACGTCCACGCCCTTCATCGCGACCGCGATGTCCTGCTGCGTGTAGCCGAGCACCGCGAGCGCGGCGGCGGCCTCGACGGCCTTGCTCTTCTCACCCGCAACGATGCCGGGGGCCGTGGGCATACCGATCTCCTGCTGTTCTTTGGCAAGCTTGTCCTTGAGCTCTAAAATGATGCGTTGAGCGATCTTCTTGCCGATGCCCGGCGCGGCGATGAGCGCCTTTTCATCGCCCGTGATAACGGCCATCGCAAGCCCCTGCGGCGTGCAGACCGAAAGTATCGCGAGCGCCGCCTTCGGCCCCACGCCCGAGACGCCGATGAGCTGCTTGAAGCTCCCGAGTTCGCCCTGCGTGGCAAAGCCGTAGAGGTCGAAGATGCCTTCGCCCACGTGCAAATAGGTGTAAAGCTTGCCCGCTTTACCGATTTGAAGCTGTGAGATCGTCGTGCTGGTGGTCTTGCAGGCGTAGCCCACGCCGCCGCAGTCGATCACGGCGAGGTACGACTCCACATGCGCGACCGTTCCGCTGACATAATAAAACATAAACTGCCTCTCTCCTGCTTAAATGGTCTGCTTGACGTCGTTCCCGCCCACGCGGCTCAGGAGCGACGTGGCGCTGCGCGCGTGGCAGATGGCAATGGCCAGCGCGTCGGCCGCATCGTCGGGCCGCGGCACAGCCTTGAGCTTTAAGAGCCGCTTGACCATGTCCATGACCTGTTTCTTTTCAGCAAGGCCATAGCCGACGACGGCCTGCTTGACCTGCATGGGTGTGTATTCGTAGAGCGGCACGCCGCTCTTTTCCGCGGTACACAGAATGATGCCGCGGCCGTGCGCCACGGCGATGCCGGTCGTGATGTTGTTCGAAAAGAACAGTTCTTCGACCGCGATGGCATCGGGCTTTAACTGCGCGATGAGCGCTTCCGTGTCCTGCTCGATCTGCACAAGGCGGCGCGCCAGCGGCAGTCCCGCGGGCGTGGTGATCGCGCCGTAATTCAATAGCTGCGTTCTGCCGCGGTCTGCTTCGATCAGGCCAAAGCCCACGATGGCGATGCCCGGATCGACGCCGAGTATCCGCATGCGCATCACCTCCCACGATATTTATTTAAAAATTATATCAAACAACTGTCCGAAATGCAACGAGAAATCACAGCATGAAAAAGGCCGCTCAAAGAGCGGCCTTCCAATTTTCTTTTCATGCCCGCGGATGCGCCTTCTGATAGACGTCCTTGAGGTGCTTTTTGACGACATGCGTGTAGATCTGCGTCGAGGAAATGTCCGCGTGGCCCAGCATCTCCTGAATGGAGCGCAGGTCCGCGCCGTTTTCGAGCAGGTGCACGGCAAACGAGTGGCGCAGCGTATGCGGCGTGATGTCCTTTGAGATGCCGGCGGTCTCCTGATAGTGCTTGACGATCTTCCAGAATCCCTGGCGGCTCATGCGCTCGCCGTTCATGTTGACGAACAGCGCCGTTTCCTCCGGATCAGCCAAAAGCTGCGGACGCACCTCCTTCATGTAGTGCGAAAGTGCCTTGACGGCGGCGGGATAGAGTGGGATGATACGCTCTTTGCCCTTGCTCTGCGCGCGGATGAAGCTCGCGCTCAGGCTCACGTCCTCTTCATTGAGCGAAATGAGCTCGGAGACGCGGATGCCCGTGGCGTACAGCAGTTCGAGCATCGCGTGGTCGCGGTAGCCCTTAGCGTCCACGCACTGGGGCTGGTCAAGGAAGAGCTCGACCTCTTTGCCCGTGAGGATCTCGGGGAACTTGTGCTCCACCTTCACCGCGGCAACGCCCTTGGCCGGGTTCGCGCTGACCTCTCCGGTCATCTGGAGGTAGGTGTAGAGCGACTTGATCGACGCGATGGAGCGCGTGATCGTCGCGGCGGACTTGCCCTTGCCGCCCATCCAGGCGACATAGCCGCTGATGACCTCCTGCGTCACCTGCGGCAGCGGCATGGGGTGGAACTCGTCCAAATACACGGCGAACTGGTGCAGATCGCGCATATAGGAGCTGAGCGTATTCTGGGAGGCGTGCTTTTCCGTGGCCAGATATTCTTCGTATTGCGCCAAAAGGTCGGCCATGATCGCACCCCTCCTTCCCAAAAAACAGTTCAAGACGCCGCCAGCAGCAAAAACTGCGGCACGAGCCACAGCTCCAGCAGAGCGGCAAACAACAAACACACACAACAAATGCCAAAGCGGTACCAGTACGCGCTCCCGTAGCTGACTGCGCGTCCCCGTCCCCCGCCGCCAAGCGAAAGCGACAGCAGCACGCGGGACTTGTCAAGCGACGCGTTCCCGAGCAGCAGCGTGCACGGCAGCACCGCCAGAAGCCGGATGCCGAACAGCGCCAGCAGCAACGGAAAGCTCCCCCGCCCGAGCGAGAGCGCAAAGCAGAACAGCGAGTACGATAGAAGAAACCCCTGGCACGCACACACGAGCGGTACCGCCACAATGCCGATGGACGCAAAGCCCAGCAAAAACACGATACCCGGCGCGCGGAAATAGCACAACAGCGTTTCGCCCAGCGCCCGTACCGAAAACGGCCTGTTCACGCCGCCCGATAAAAACGCGTCGAAATACTGTTTCAGCTCGCCGCCCGCGCTCTGCAGCGACCGGAGCGCAAACACGTACCCAAGGATCACACCCAACACAATAAACGCCGATAACACCAGCATCGGCACAGGCACGCGCTGCGGCAGCGCGCCGCGGCGGTCTCTTCTGTTCGTTCGACTCAGCAAGTATGTCACCCCTCGTGAAGGGAAGCGGCATTCTGCCCGCGGAGCAAAACGATAGAACGCACCTATAAATATAGGCCGTTTGCACTCTTTTCGCAAGCGGAATTGCCAACTTTTCCCATTTTTGTTAATTATGTCAAAATATTATGTAAAGTGTATTATGTAAACTATTGAAACAAATTGAAAAAGCGGTGGCATTTTACCAAGATATGGGGTGGTTTTCGTACCCGTTCCCCATATCTGGAAGCAGTTCTCCGCTTCACCACCCAAGTCAGAAAAAGTCATATTTTCCCGTCGCTCTTGCTCCATTTGTGCAAGTTGTTACAGCTTTTCGCGCCGCATTTCCTCCACCGCTGATCAAAAACGTGTGAATACGCCTATTGCTTTATGTTCACCTGCGCTTGCGGCGAGCGCGTGCCTTGGCGCCTCTCCCCTTTTTCCCGTTTCTTTGTAGCAGGAGCGGCGCCACCGCGCCGACCGCCATCGCCGCCGCCAGCTCGAGCGACCGCTCCGGCGTCAACCCATCATAAACAAAAAAGCCGATCACCTGCATCGTGACCCACGCGCTCGCCGCGCAGCCCGCCGTCATCATCGCACGCTTGCTTGTCTTCCTCGCTCCGATCATGCAGCCCAAAAACGCCGCGACCGCCGCGCAGACCAGCACCGCGCCGTTCGCCATCTCCTCGCTGATCGCACCGCGCAGTATCAGCGCCGATGCCAGCATCAAAAGCACCAGCTCCGTGCCGCAGCACACAAGCGTACCCAGCGCGCATTTTTTCGCGTACCACGCGGTGTTCACCGTCTTTTCCACGCAAAAACCTCCCCTGCATTCGCCTACATGAGCGTATGTCAGGGGAGGTTTGTTTATGCTATGCAGTTGTCGATCTTACTTGATCTCAGGATCGTAAGAGGGCTTATCCTCGGACTTTTCAGCCTTTTCCGCCTTGTCCTCAATCGGCAGGGCCACAGTCTTGGCCTCTTCCTCGGTCTGAGGCTTTTCCTCAGCCTTCTTCTCCGCCTTGTCAGCCTTCTTGGCCTTGGGCGCAGCCGCCTGCTCCATCGACTCCGCAGACTGGATGCCCCACTTTGCGACCTCGATGCGGACGCGGTCCTCAGAGGTCTCGAAGACGACCGTCGTGTCGTTCACCTGAACGATGCGGCCGACCATACCGCCGATGGTGGTGATGCGTTCGCCCTTCTTGAGGCTGTTGCGCATCGTTTCCGCCTGCTTCTTGCGCTTGTTTTCCGGACGAATGATGAGGAAGTAAAACACCGCGATCATTGCGACCAGTAAAATCATGCTATCCATAGTACAGTTGTTCCTTTCAACACAAAGATATTATTATTATAGCGGATATTCCCCCATTGTGCAAGGGGTTTCTTCGCGAGATCAGGCTCTTTCCGAAAGCTTTCCGCTGTACGCCTCGCGGAAGGCCTCAAATTCGCCCGCGTCGAGCGCGTCGCGGATGCGCTGCGTCAGCTTATTGTAGAAATAGAGGTTGTGCATCACCGCAAGACGCAGGGCCAGGATCTCCTCCGCCTTAAAGAGGTGGCGCAGGTACGCACGTGAGAAATTCCGGCACGTCGGGCAGTCGCACTGCTCGTCGATCGGCTGCTCGTCGAGCTTGTACTTCTCGTTTTTGAGGTTGATCGAGCCGCTCCACGTGAAGAGCTTGCCGTGGCGTGCGTTGCGCGCCGGCATCACACAGTCAAAAAAGTCCACGCCGCGCGCCACGCCCTCGATGATGTTTGACGGCGTACCGACGCCCATGAGATAGCGTGGCTTATCCTGCGGCATATAGGGCTCGACCGCGTCGATGATATCGTACATTGTCTGCGTCGGCTCGCCGACCGCGAGGCCGCCGATGGCGTAGCCGTCACAGTCGAGCTTTGCGATCTCCTTCATGTGCCAGATGCGAAGATCTTCGAACGTCGCACCCTGATTGATGCCAAATAACATCTGCTGCGGGTTGACCGTATCTGACAAGGTATTCAGCTTGTCATGCTCGATCTTGCAGCGCTCCAGCCAGCGCAGCGTGCGCTCACAGGATGCCTTCGCGTACTCGTAGCGTGCCGGGTTTTCCACGCACTCGTCGAAGGCCATCGCAATGTCGCTGCCGAGATTCGACTGAATGCGCATGCTCTCCTCCGGCCCCATGAAGATGCGCCGGCCGTCGAGGTGCGAGGCGAATGTCACGCCCTCTTCTTTGATTTTGCGCAGGCCCGCAAGGGAAAATACTTGAAACCCGCCGCTGTCGGTCAGGATAGGGCCGTCCCAGTGCATAAACTTGTGGAGACCGCCCATTTGGCGCACCACATCGTCGCCGGGGCGCAGATGCAGGTGGTACGTGTTGGAAAGCTCGATCTGACAGCCGAGGTCTTTTAAGTCCAGCGCGCTCACGCCGCCCTTAATGGCCGCCTGCGTGCCGACGTTCATAAAAACCGGCGTCTGCACTTCCCCGCCGTGCGCGCATTTGAATCTGCCGCGTCTGGCCTTGCCTTCATATTTGATGACTTTGAACATAGAACCCTCCTCAGGAAATGAACATTGCATCGCCGAAGCTGAAGAAACGGTATTTTTCTTTTACCGCCTCTTCGTAGGCATGCAGTACGTGCTCGCGGCCCGCGAGCGCCGAGACCAGCATGATGAGCGTGGACTGCGGCAGGTGGAAATTCGTCACGAGTGCATCCATCACCTTGAAGCGGTAGCCCGGGTAGATGTAGATGCTCGTCCAGCCTGCGGACGGCTCCATGTGTCCGTCCTCCTGTGCCCAGCTCTCGAGCGTGCGGCACGACGTTGTACCGACGCAGATCACGCGTCCGCCGCGCGCCTTCGTCTCGTTGATAAGCGTCGCCGTCTCAGGCGGGATAACGCAGTATTCGCTGTGCATATCGTGCTGCTCGATGTCGTCCTCCTTGACAGGACGGAACGTACCGAGGCCGACATGCAGCGTCACATAGCCGATGTTCACGCCCTTTGCCTGAATTTTTTCCAGCAGCTCCGGCGTGAAGTGCAAGCCCGCTGTCGGCGCGGCGGCGCTGCCGTTGACCTTGGAATAGACGGTCTGGTAGCGCTCCTGATCCTGCAATTCCTCCTTGATGTAAGGCGGCAGCGGCATCTTGCCAAGGTGTTCGAGCACCTCGAGGAAAATACCCTCAAAGTCGAATTTCACCATGCGGTTGCCGTCAGGTAACACGTCCACGACCTCCGCTTTGAGCTCGCCGTTGCCGAACTGCATCTTTGTGCCCTTGCGCAGGTGCTTGCCCGGCCGCACGATGCACTCCCATGTTTTGTCGCCGCGGTCGATGAGCAGAAGCACCTCGCACGCGCCGCCGCCCGGTAGGCGCTGGCCCAAAAGGCGCGCCGGCAGCACGCGGGAATTGTTCAAGATCAGGCAGTCGCCGGGGTTCAAAAAGTCCGGCAGCTCATAAAAATGGTGGTGTGAGAGCTCACCCGTCTCCTTGTCAAGGCACATCAGGCGCGATTCGTCGCGCTTTTCGAGCGGCGTCTGCGCGATCAGCTCCTCGGGCAGGTAATAATCAAAATCTTTTGTCTTCATGTTGTTTCTCTTCCCTCATCGGATGCTGACATCCGTGTAGTAAAACTGCAAAATATCGCGGTAGGAATAGCCGAGGTTTGCCATCGAGTACGCCCCCCACTGGCTCATGCCGACATTATGCCCGTAACCGCTGCCGGAGATCACAAAGCTGCCGCTGCCGGACGATGTCGTCGTCCGCTGCACAAGCTGCGATGTGCCGCTCGACGTGATGACGTACACGTTGCCGGACAGCGCCGAGTTCTTCCCGCTGCTGTCGATCGCGCTCATAGAGCCGAGCGCGACGCTTTCGCCCGTGTCATTCACACTGTAAATATTTTCGCCCGTACCGCCGCCGATCGTAAAGCGCTGGCTGCGCAGATTCAGCAGCGTCCGGCATGCCTCGCGCGAAACGGTCTTGCTGCCGCTCGTACCGGTAAAGGTGACGGAATAGACGTTACCTGTGTCGGTATAGGCCGAGACATAGGCGTTTTTCACCGTGCCGATGCCATAGCCGCGGTTGTTGAGAAGCGTTGTGAGTTCCGACGCGGTAAACGTCGTCGACCAGTTGTACCGTGGGATGATCGAGGCGATCTTGCCCTCATAGGGGTCGATCTTGCCTTTGAGATAGCCGACGTCATTGCCCCAGACGTTCAGGCTGTCCTCGCTCGCGCCGCCGTTGCTTGAATAATACACAGCCTCCTGCACGAGTCTTCCGCTGTAGTAGAGGAACTCCCCCGCCGTCTGGTCGACCGCAGCATCGGAATTCGCACCGCTCGCCGCCGTGCCCTGATAGACCTGACAGTGCGTCGTCGCGCAGATGTCAAAGCCCTGCGCGCGATGCTTCGTCTGACAGACCGCGTAGGTGCGCGCACAGACTGCCTGCGCCTTGAGCGCCTCGACCGGCCAGTCCTTGCTCATTTCCCAGGGAATGACGCATTTGACATAGTCCTCGAGATCCACCACGTTGATGACATTGATGTTCCCGCCGCTCACGCGCTGGTATTCAAAGCCGCCGTAGTAGCGGTAGCCGCGGAACCACGTGACCGTCTTTTCACGCGTCTCGATCGGCAGGATGCCGAGGTTTTCGCTCCCGCCGCAGTCGAATTCAAAGAGGATCGTATCCGTTCCCGTCACGATGACCGTCACGCCCGTGCCGCTGCCGCCGACGGCAGTGCCGCCGTATTGGGCTGCCGCGGACCGCGCCGCACTCAGGCTCGTGTAGCTGCCAGCGCGCGCATAGAACGCACCATCCTCGTAGGCAGCGAAGCCGCCGCTGTACTGCGCCGCTGTGCGCGACGCGTCGTCGTAATCGTAAAACGTGCCGGAAAGCTGCACATGATAGGTCGTATCCGTCGTCACCGTGATCTTTTCATACAACTGCGGCAGCGTGCCCAGCTCCTCAAAGCTGCCGTCCGCGTCAAAATACCCCAGCGCGTAGCCGCCGAAGGCCGAATAATTCTGAAGGTTCGCCGCGCTCATCGCGTCCGAGCCGTACTTGAGCCCCACGCGAAGCGTCTCACCGTCCGTTGCCTGCGCGAGCGTGCACAGTGAAAGGCACAGCAGACAGGAAAGCAGGAACGTTCTGCACCATTTTTTCATAGTATCCTCCACAGCCAGTTTTGCAGAAGCGATCGCTCTGCGCCCGGCTGAACATATCCATATGAATCGTATTTTACATTATACGACAGTTTCCCTCTGCTTTCAAGCAAAACTGTATCTCTTTTTGGCCGCCGCTCTCCCCTACCGTTTTGGCGGTCAAGCGTCATGGAAAGGAGTCCTTTATGAAACCCTGCGTCTTTACCGGCAGCGCCGTCGCTATCGTCACACCGTTTTGCGGCGACGGCGTCGATCTCGAAGCCTTCGACCGTCTCATCGAGCGCCAGATCCAAGGCGGCACCGACGCCATCGTCGTCTGCGGCACAACCGGCGAGGCCGCGACGCTGAGCTACAATGAGCGCATGGCGCTCATTGAGCGCTGCGTGCGCACCGTCGACCGCCGCGTGCCCGTCATCGCGGGCAGCGGCACAAACAGCACCGCGTCCTCCATCGCGCTCTCCAAAGCCGCGCAAAGCGCGGGCGTCGACGCGCTGCTCACCGTCACGCCGTACTACAACAAGGCCTCGCAGAGCGGCCTTGTGCAGCATTTCTCCGCCATTGCGGACGCGGTCGACATTCCGGTCATCCTCTACAACGTTCCCTCCCGCACAGGCGTCGGCTGCACGGCGCAGACCTATCAAGCGCTTGCCAAGCATCCGAACATTGCCGGTGTCAAGGAGGCGAGCGACGACTTCGACCTCATTCAGGACACCCTCAACCTCTGCCCGCCGGGCTTCACCGTCTGGAGCGGCAACGACGGCTCCACCGCCGCCATCATGGCTCTTGGCGGCAAGGGCGTCATCTCCGTCGCCGCAAATGTCGTCCCACGCGAAATGCACGAGCTGACGCAGCTCTGCCTTGAAAATCGCTTCTTGGAGGCAGGCACGCTTCAGCTCAAGCTGCACGAGCTGATCCGCGCGCTGTTCTGCGAGGTCAACCCCATCCCCGTCAAGGCCGCCATGGAGCTCTTGGGCCTGTGCAGCGGCGAATTGCGGCTGCCGTTGTGCCGCATGTCTGAGCGTCATTTGGAACAGCTATCCAGTGCGCTAAAGCCGTTCCGATCCTCGGTATAAGTGGTTCTTATTTCTCGTTTATGCAATATTCATCGTGTATTCATTTTGTATTCGCGTAATATTCATTGCGGTATTCACCAAATGTTTACTGTATTCATTCTACCGTTTCGCTTTGTGCATTCAGTCAAAAAGCAGGACTCTGCGCTGAAAACGCGCAGAGCCCTGTTTCACTTTTTCGTTTACGTTTTGTAATCAGCCTCGCTTACGCCTTCACGCGGTGGAAGACCTTCTTACCCTTGCGGACGATGATGCCCTCGCCCTCGAATCGCTCACGCGCAAGGCTCTCGTCGATGGAGGCGACCTTCACATCATCGATCGTCACACCGCCCTGCTGGACCAAACGGCGCGCCTCACCGCGGGACGGGCACAGGCCGGTCGCGACCAGCATCGAAAGGACATTGATGTCGCCGTTTTCAAAGTCGGCATCCGTCAGCGTGCTCGTCGGCATGTTGGCGTTATTGCCGCCCGCGCCGAAGAGCGCCTTGGCAGACTCCTCCGCCTTCTTGGCCTCCTCTTCCCCGTGGACGAGTGCGGTGAGCTCGTAGGCGAGGATCTCCTTCGCGCGGTTGAGCTGGCTGCCCTCCCACTTGTCCATCTCGTCGATCTGCTCGAGCGGCAGGAATGTGAGCATACGGATGCACTTCAAAACATCCTGATCGCCCACGTTGCGCCAGTACTGGTAAAAGTCGTAGGGCGTGGTCTTGTTCGGGTCGAGCCACACTGCGCCGCTCGCGGTCTTGCCCATCTTCTTGCCCTCGGAATTAAGAAGCAGCGTGATCGTCATCGCCTGCGCGTCCTTGCCGAGCTTGCGGCGAATGAGCTCCGTGCCGCCGAGCATGTTGGACCACTGGTCGTCGCCGCCGAACTGCATGTTGCAGCCGTACTCCTGGAACATGTGGTAGAAGTCGTAGGACTGCATGATCATGTAGTTGAATTCCAGGAACGAAAGGCCCTTTTCCATGCGCTGCTCATAGCACTTGGCGCGCAGCATGTTGTTCACAGAGAAGCACGCGCCCACCTCGCGCAGCAGCTCGATGTAGTTGAGCTTCATCAGCCAGTCGGCGTTGTTGAGCATCATGGCCTTGCCCTCGCCGAAGTCGATGAAGCGCTCCATCTGGCGCTTGAAACATTCGGCATTGTGGTCGATGTCGGCCTTGGTGAGCATCTTGCGCATATCGTTGCGGCCCGAGGGGTCTCCGATCATGGTCGTGCCGCCGCCAATGAGCGCAATGGGCTTGTTGCCCGCCATCTGGAGTCTTTTCATCAGGCACAGTGCCATGAAGTGGCCGACGTGCAGGCTATCCGCCGTGCAGTCAAAGCCGATGTAGAACGTCGCCTTGCCGTTGTTGACGAGGTCGCGGATCTGCTCCTCGTCCGTCACCTGCGCGATCAGGCCGCGCGCTTTGAGCTCTTCATAAATTCCCATTTGTTGATTCCTCCTGTATTTCTATTTTACTTCATTTCGGACATTTTGAGACGCTTTCGGATAGCAAAAAAACGCCCTCTGTCCGTTTGGACAGAGGGCGAACAAATTCGCGGTACCACCTCTGGTTCGCCGTTTTCTCGCAAAAACGGCCTCACGGAGTGCTGACACACTCCCGCGCGATAACGGGCGCTCCCGGGGCGCGCCTACTGGAAGGATCTTCGTTCGGGCGCCGGCTCCGCGGTGTATTTCGGCACGTTTCCTCTCCTTCTTGCACCGGCCGAAGGCTCTCTGCGCAGGAAATCGCTGCTTACTTCTCCGCTTCATCACCGTAAACGCGGATATTGTAACGTAAAGAATCGGTCTTGTCAAGTATCAAGTATTCTGCGGATTGTAATACATCACGAGCTTGCACAGCCCGTCGCACAGAAGCGACAGATTTTCCTCGTCGATCTCCTCTGTTTTCCGCGGCAGGATACAGCGGCCAAAGCCCTTGACCTTTTTGCACGCACAGATGACCGTGCCGCCCATGAACGCGCGGTTGTCCGAGGGATAGTGAACAAGTCCGTCGGTCTTCAAAAAGCAGGTCTTTTTCTCGCTGTTGCTGAACTGCTCAAGGATCGTATCGAGCAGCTTGTCGTTCCAGCGGCTCGCCTTGCCCGGCAAAATCAGCAGCTCATCGCCCTCACCCACGCAGTCGAGCACGACGACACTCTTCTTTTTGAGCTCGGGATGCGCATGAATCAGGCGCTTGGCGCCCTTGCTCCCCTGTGTGCCGCCGTCAAGGAACAGGAAGCACACCTCGCCGCGGTAGCGCGGCGTCAGCGCCTTTGCGACCTCGAGCAGTGCGATGACGCCGGAGGTGTTGGCATTTTTGTTGTTCGTCTCACTCTTGCCATATTTGGGGTAAAAGAGCGTCACGACCAGCAGCAGCAAAAAGAGCGGCAGCGTCATATTCGGCATGTTGAGCGCGAACGTCACGCCGAACGAAATAAGGAAGCTCACCGCCAGCGCCAGCAGCGGTATCAGCGCCTCGTAGAGCATATACGTCGCCGGTCGCGTCGGGCAAATGAGCGGCGGCAGGACCTCGCGCACGCCGGTGTCGTAGTGCGCCGCGAGAACGATCTTTGCCTTCTCGATGTCGCCGACGACCACATTCGTCACATTGCCGCCCGCCGAGAGCGCCGACGTCCCGCTCTCGAGCTTCGGCGAATAGCCGAGCTCCTTGAGTGTGTAGACAAGCCAGGTGCGGAAGTCCACTTTTTCTTTTTCCTTGCGCCGCACCGGAAAATTCCGCTCGATGCGCTCAGCAAATTCGTTCATCTAATGTTCCTTTCTTCGAAAAAGCGCCGCATCGCGGCGCTTTTCTCTGACATGTGATTTTGCTTTATAGTAGTTGATTTTTAAAGTTCTCCGCCGCGCAGAGCAGTTCCTCAGCTCCTAAGAGCATCGTCTCGCTCGGGTGGTCTCCCCCGCTTAGGCGGGCGATCTCGCCGCGGCGCGCCGCGCGGTCGAGCGCGACGACCTTTGTGAGCGTGCGGCCGTTTTCCTCGCCCTTTTCCACGCCGAAGTGCGTGTCGGCCATCGCCGCGAGCTGCGGCAGATGCGTCACGCACAGCACTTGCCGTGTGCGCGAAAGCTTGGCGAGCTTTTCCGCCACGCGCTGGGCAGCCCTGCCCGAAACGCCGGTGTCGACCTCGTCGAACACCATCGTCATCACGCTGTCCTGCTCGGCCAGCACGTTTTTGAGTGCCAGCATGATGCGCGACAGCTCGCCGCCGGACGCGATCTTCTGGATGGGGCGCAGCGCCTCGCCCACATTGGCGGACATCAAAAACGCCACGGCGTCCACACCGTCCTCGCCCATGTCCTTTTCCTGAAAGTCGATGGCAAAGCGGAGCTTCGGCATATCGAGCTCGCGCAGTTCCCGGGAAATACGCTCCTCAAGCTCCTTTGCCGCCGCGTGACGGCGGTCGGAGAGGGCCTGCGCCGCTTCGCGCGCAGCCTTTTCCTGCTTTTTGAGCGTCTGCTCGAGCTGCTGCGCACGGTCGTCTGCATACTCGATGCGGTCCAATTCCTCACGCGATTTTTCAAGATATGCAAGCATCTCCTCGACGCTTGAGCCGTACTTCTTTTTCAGCCGGTAAAGCTGGTCGCAGCGCGACTCCACGGCGTCGAGCTCCTGCGGAGAAAAGTCGTATTCATCCTTCTTATCGCGGATCGTTTCGGCAAGGTCATACGCTTCACAGCGCAGCGCTTCCAAGCGCTCCGAGAGCGTGATGAATTCATCGCCGAGGCTGCGGAGCGAACGCAGCGCATCCTCCGCCTCCTTGATTGCGGACACCGCGCCAAGGCCCTCGTCCCCACCGTTCAGGCAGGCGTCCGCCTCGGAGATGGCGGAAATGAACTTTTCGCCGTTGCGCAGAATATTGCGGCGGGCAAGGAGCGTCTCCTCCTCCCCCTCCTGCAAGTCCGCGCGCTCGAGCTCGCCGATCTGATGGTGCAGCATGTCGACACGGCGCGCTTTTTCGGCCTCGTCCATCTTGAGCGCGTCGATCGCGCGGCGCGTCTCTTTCATCACGTCATAGCGCGTACAGTACGCTGCCAGCTCATTTTCCACGCGGCCAAAGCGGTCGAGGTAGACAAGGTGCTGCTCTTCGTCGAGTAACTGCTGTCCGTCGTGCTGGCCGTGGATATTGAGCAAGTTCGCGCCGATACGCTTGAGCTGCGCGACCGTCACTGGCCGTCCGCCCACGCGGCAGACGTTTTTGCCGTCACCGTACAGCTCGCGCTGCAATAAAAGCGTTCCGTCCTCCTCCGGCGTAAAGCCGTTTTCGGCGAGTCCCGGCAAATCTGCCGGGACCGCGCTGAACGTCGCGCTGACAAACGCCTTCTCCGCGCCCGTGCGGATGAGCTCGCGCGACGTGCGCTGGCCGAGCACCGCGCCGAGCGCGTCGATCACGATGGATTTGCCCGCGCCGGTCTCGCCGGTGAGCGCGTTGAACCCGCGGCCGAACAGAATGTCTGCCCGCTCAATGATGGCGATATTTTCAATGTGCAAAAGCTCAAGCATCGCTCATTCTCCTGCAAGATTTTGTTCTTACTTGGTCTGGCGCTGTCTCTGCATGTCCTCGATCTCCGAGCAGAACTCGGCGGCGGACTCGTTTTCGCGCATCACGATCAGCACCGTGTCGTCACCCGCGACGGTGCCGACCTTGGCGGAGATATCCATCCCGTCAAACGCCGCGCCGGCCGCGGGGCCGAGGCCCGCCATCGTCTTGATGAGCACCAGATTCTGCGCGCAGTCGACCGAAACGATGCTCTCGCGCAGGATGGTCTGCAGGCGGTCAGCCAGATTCAGGCGCATCTTCTGCGTCGAAACGGCGTAGCGGTAGGTGCCGTTGCCGGTCGGCTCCTTAATTAAGTGGAGCTGCTTGATATCGCGGGAGATGGTCGCCTGCGTGCAGGAGATCCCCTCCTTGCGCAGGCTGTCGATCAACTGCTCCTGCGTTTCGATCGCCGAAGCGGCAATGATCGCAAGGATCTTTTCCTGTCTTTCATTCTTCATTGCTGGTTCCTCCCATCAACATTTTCTTTTGTAAGATCTCGCAGAAACTGCGTTTGCTCAGTCGAACGAGCTTGGTGTCGAATTTCGAGCGGCGCACTTCAATACTGTCGCCGCTGCGCAGTGAGAATGCGCGCCCGCCGTCCACGCTCAAAAGGACGGGCTTGTAGCTGTTTTTTTCCGTCTGCACAGTGATGACCCGCTCGGGCGAGAGCACGTAGGCGTTGGCGTGCACGCTATGCGCGCAGATGGGCGAAACAATGAAGTTCCGCGCCGTCGGCTCGACCACAGGGCCGCCCGCCGAGAGCGAGTAGGCCGTCGAGCCCGTCGGGCTCGCGACGATCACGCCGTCGCCCGCCACGTCCACGAGCTTCCCCTGCTCGGTGAAGATTTGCAGCCGGATCACGCGCGAGATGTTGCCGCGCGCGATCAGTGCCTCGTTGAGCGCAAGGTTCGAGTAAATAACACGCCCGTCGCGCTGGACGCTCACGTCGAGCATCATGTGGCTCTCGATCTCATACTTTCCGTCACACAGGTCGCGCAAGCGCAAAAGGTCTTTGCTCTCAAGCTCGGCCATGAAGCCGAGGCTGCCGAGGTTGACGCCCAGCACCGGAATGTCGCGGTGCGCAGCGGTTTTGGAAAGGTGCAGGATCGTACCGTCGCCGCCAAACGCGATGATCATGTCCGCACCGCGGATCTCCTGCTGAAGCGGCTCAATGTTGAGCCCGTAGCCCTCCGGCGGCTCCTGATTGCGAAACGGCAGGCACACGACATTCGGGCAGCCAACCTCGTCGAGCACGCGCTTGGCCTCCTTCGCGACGCGAAGCTGCGCGTCGCGGTAGGGATTCGGGCATAAGATGACTTTTCTCAGCATCCCGCGCCCTCCTTCCCGTGGTCGAGCGCCGCGTGTGACTGCTCCACAAGGCCCTGGAGGTCAAACGTCTTCTCCACCCAATCACCGCTTTCGAGATACCCGAGGTATTCGATGTTTCCCTCGGGTCCGCGAATAGGAGAGAATGTGATATCAAGCACTGTAAATCCAGAATCCTTTGCATGTGTCAGGAAGTTTTCCAGCACCTCAAGGTGTACGTCCGGGTCGCGGACGACGCCCTTTTTCCCCACCTTTTCGCGTCCCGCCTCAAACTGGGGCTTGATGAGGCAGGCGACATGTCCGCCCTCTTTTAAGACGCGGTGCACCGCAGGCAGGATCAATTTCAGCGAAATAAACGACACGTCGATGCTGGCAAAATCCAGCTCGTCAGGAATCTGGTCGCGGTCGAGATAGCGCGCGTTCGTGCGTTCCATGCACACAACGCGCTCGTCGGAGCGGAGCTTCCAATCGAGCTGTCCGTAGCCGACGTCGACGGCGTAGACCTTTGTCGCGCCGTTTTGCAGCATACAGTCGGTAAAGCCGCCGGTCGAAGCGCCGATATCGGCACAGATACAGCCGTCCAGCTTGAGGCCGAACGTCGTCATCGCCTTTTCGAGCTTGAGGCCGCCGCGGCTCACATATCGGAGCGTGTTGCCGCGCACCTCGATCTGCGCGTCGTTCGGCACGGCGGTGCCCGCCTTATCCACGCGCTGCCCGTCCACAAAGACGAGCCCGCTCATGATCATCGCCTGCGCGCGCTGGCGGGTCTGTTCCAGCCCGCGTTCAACGAGCAGCAAGTCCAGTCTTGTTTTATTGCTCATCGCAGCACCTCCGCAGCCTTTTTTGCCAGCGATTCCGCGTCCAGCCCGAACTCGCGGTACAGCTCCTCCACCGTTCCCTGCGCAGGAAACGCCTTGCCGAGGTTGCACAGCTCCAGCCGTTCGGGCGAAATTTTGTTCCAGCCCAGAATGGCCGCCATGCGCTGGCCCATGCAGCCGACGCCCGCGCACTCCTCGGCGACCAGCATCGCCTTTGTTTTGCCGATGACCTCGCGCATGTCGCGGTCATAGAGCGGCGAGATGGCGTTGATCTTCACAACGCGTGCCTCGATGCCCTGCTCGTGCAGGATTTCCGCCGCGTCGAGCACATTGTTGATCATCGTGCCGTAGGCGCAGAGGGTGATGTCCTCTCCCTCGCGCAGCACGACAAGGTTCTGCCGCCCGCTGTCTTCCTTATAATTTCCCTCGCCGCCGCGCGGATAGCGGATGGCGACGGGGCCTTTGATCTCGTTCACCGCACGGTCAAGCATCGTGCGCAGCTCTGCAAAGTTCGACGGACACAGCACCGTCATATTCGGAATTTCCGAGAGGAATGTCGCATCGAAAATGCCGTGATGCGTCTCTCCGTCCGCGCCGACCATGCCCGCGCGGTCGACCGCGAAGACAACATGCAGGTCGGAGAGCGCCGTGTCGTGGATGAGCTGGTCGTAGGCGCGCTGCAAAAAGCTCGAATAGATCGCCACGACCGGCGTGAGCCCCTGCTTGGCCATGCCCGCGGCCATCGCCACGGCATGTCCCTCGGCGATGCCGACATCAAAAAAGCGCACGGGATACTGCTCGGAAAAATCGTGCAGGCCCGTACCGTCGCGCATTGCGGCGGTGATAGCGCAGATCGTTTCGTCATTTTTTGCGAGCTTACAGAGTTCGTCGCCGAACACCGCGGAAAAATCTCGCTTATGCTCGCGCGGCACGCCCATCCGCGGGTCAAATTTGCCGACACCGTGATAGCGCTCCGGCTCGCGCTCGGCGGGCGGGTAGCCCTTGCCCTTTTTCGTGTGCACATGCACGAGCACCGGACAGTTCAGGTCCTTCGCCCATTTGAGCGTGTTGGTGAGCTGCCCCACGTCGTGTCCGTTCACGGGGCCGAGGTAGGTAAAGCCCATGTCCTCGAACATCGTCGAATTCGGCAGCAGCGCCTTTTTGACGTTTGTTTTCAGATGATGGTTAAAACCATACACCGCGCGGCCGACCGCGTTGCGGTCGAGCAGATCACGATAGGCTTTTTTGAATTCATAGTACGCAGGCTTCGAGCGCAAAAGTCCCAGATGCTCGCTCACCGCGCCGACATTGCCGTCGATCGACATGCCGTTGTCGTTCAGAATCACGATGAGCGGCTCGCCGCTCGCGCCCGCGTTGTTAAGTCCCTCGTAGGCAAGGCCGCCGGAGAGCGCGCCGTCGCCGATCAGCGCCAGTACGGAATAATCCTGATGCTGCAGCGTCCGCGCCCGCGCCATGCCGAGCGCGACGGAGACGGAGTTGGAGGCATGTCCCGCGATAAAGGCGTCATGCCCGCTCTCGCGCGGCTTGGGAAAGCCCGAGAGGCCGCCGTACTGGCGCAGAGACGAAAACTGCTCGCGCCGGCCGGTCAAAATTTTATGGGTGTAGCACTGATGCCCCACGTCGAACACCAGCCGGTCTCGCGACGTGTCGAACACGCGGTGGATGGCCACCGTCAGCTCGACCGCGCCGAGGTTCGAGGCCAGATGCCCGCCCGTTTTCGACACATTTTTCAGCAAAAATTCACGCAGCTCCGTACATAAAAGCTGCGTTTGCGAGTCGTTCAGGGCCTTGATGTCCCGGGGATCATGGATGGTTTCAAGAATCAATACGGTTTCCTTCTTTATCTGACAAGATGCAGCACCGACAGCACCTTCGCCGTCAGGTAGATGACATCCTTGCTCTTTTTCATGGCGACCTTTTTGCCGATGGCCTTGCCGCCGATCGTCAATCCGGAAATGAGCGCCGTGACCACGGTGGATACGACGATACTGCGCCAGCCGAAGCTGTTTTGCAGCAGCACGACGATGACCGTCGCGGTCGAGCCGCTGACGATGCCGCAGATGTCACCGACCACATCGTTGCAGAACGAGGCGACCTTTTCCGCGTTGCGGATGAGGTACAGCGCCTCCTTCGCGCCCTTGACACGGTGCGCGGCCATCGAATTGAACGGCTTGGGATTCGCCGCCGTCACGGCGACGCCGATGATATCGAACATGATGCCCAGCGCAATGAACAGCAGCAGGATCAGCGTTGCAGTCACATAGCCCGCATCCTCAAGCACCGCGCCCGAGCACAGGCTCATCGAGGCGGAAAGCGCCACAGCGATCAAAAACACACGGATGACCCAGCGCGCGTGGCTGGGCGTCTTTTCCGTTTTCTTCTGCTTTCGGTCTTCTTCGTTTTCCAAGGCTTTCTTCTCCACAGTTAATTCATAATCATGCTAATCAGCGGCAGCAGCAAAAGGTAATCCTGCGGCATAGGTCGGGTTGGCTTTCCCCGCAGCGCACCTCTCGTTGCCGATGGAGGCGGTTCCCCCTTAGGCGCTGCACCCCGTTGTTACCAGACGAGGTACCCGATTGCCACTTAGTCCGCACTGTAACCCTTTCGCTGCCCTTGCGACAGCCTAGGTGATTTCCACCCCGGAGTCACGCCGTTTCTTATCCTCTTTTGCAGGAAAAATTTCAAGGAGCGATCGTACCTCGCTCTTGGCCGGAGTCTGTACGTTGTTCTCCTATCCGAATTCCCCACGCAAGGCAGGCTACGCTGCACACAGCGTTCGCGGCACAAAGGCCGGGTAGCACCGCAATGCAGGTTCATATCCCGTCCCGTACCGAAGTCGATACCCGAAACCGGGAGTCCGCTCCGGCACAGCAACGAGTCTCCGCAGAAACAGGGTCGGTTCCCCCATGCCATTAGGGGTCGCCCGGAGTCTGCAGGCGCAGCTTTCGCTTTCGCCTCCCTTCAGCACCCACCCCAAACTGGGCGTAAGAAGCAGGCACCAAAGGCTTCACAGTTGTGCCCTTTAAAGGATTTTTAGGCCCTTCTTAGGAAACGGCAGCTCCGACTAGGATACTGCGCCGCTGCTTAGCATTGCCTATTATACACCAGTCAAAATGAATATGCAAGATATACACAATAATATTCACCTTAGGAAATTGTAAATTTTTTATTTCGCAGAAAATTCTGTCTGCCGCGCGGAAACAAAAAAGAGGTCCGGCCTTCGCCGAACCTCTTTTCATCATATTTTGTAATTTGGAAATTACTTGTTGCCGTTGACCATGGAAGCGATCTCAGCCGCAAAGTTCTCCTGCTTCTTCTCGATGCCCTCGCCCTTCTCGAAGCGAACGGCGGTGTTGAAGCTGACCTTGCCGCCCAGCGCCTTGGCAGCGTTGTTCATATACTGCTCGACAGAGACGTCGCCGTCCTTGACGAAGGCCTGCTGAAGCAGGCAGTTCTCGGCATAGAACTTGTTGAGCTTGCCCATGACGATCTTTTCCTTGACCTGATCGGGCTTGTTGGCCATCTTCGGGTCGTTGGCCATCTGGCCGAGCATGACTTCCTTCTCCTCGTCCAGAACGTCCTGCGTGACCTGGCTCTTGTCCCAGAAGCGGGGGTTGAGCGCGGCGATCTGCATGGCGATGTCCTTGCCGATCTCGGTGGCGTCGCAGCCCTCGACGGTCAGGTTGACGATAACGCCGATCTTGCCTTTCATGTGGACATAGGGGACGGAGAAGCCGTCAGCGATGCGGGCGAAGCGACGGATGCTCATGTTCTCGCGGATGGCGAGGAACAGCTCGTCCTTCGCATCCTTGACGGTGCCGTTGCCGGTGACCCAGGGGCAGCCCATGAGCGCGTCGACGTCAGCGGGGTTCTCCTTGGCGACGACAGCGGCCACGCCCTTGACAAAGTTGTTGAACGGCTCGCCGTTGGCGACGAAGTCGGTCTCGCAGTTGACCTCGACCACAACACCGACACCGTCGATGACGGTGGCGTAAGCCATGCCCTCAGCAGCCACGCGGCTGGCCTTCTTCGCCTGAGAGGCGAGGCCCTTTTCGCGCAGATACATGACGGCCTTTTCCATATCGCCCTCGCACTCGATGAGGGCCTTCTTGCAGTCCATCAGGCCGCAGCCGGTGGCCTGGCGGAGCTCGTTAACAACAGCAGCAGTGATAGCCATTCTGATATCCTCCTGAAAAATAGTGTGGTAAAAATGAGACGGGGCGAGGCTTTGCCTCGCCCCGTAAGGTTCTTTTCTCGCTTGATTGGGAAAATCAGGCCTGAGCCTCGCCCTCGGCCTTCTCCTCGGTCTCTTCGCCCTGCTTGCCCTCGATCATGGCGTTGGCCATCACGGAGGAGATGAGCTTGATGGCGCGGATGGCGTCATCGTTGCCGGGGATGGGGTAGTCGATCTCGTCGGGATCGCAGTTGGTATCGGCGATGGCGACGACAGGGATGCCGAGCTTGTGCGCCTCGGCGATGGCGTTGCGCTCCTTGCGGGTGTCGACGATGAACAGCGCGCCGGGGAGCTTCTTCATTTCCTTCACGCCGCCGAGGTACTTCTCGAGCTTCTCGATCTCGGCGAGGTGCTTCATGACTTCCTTCTTGGGAAGCATATCGAACGTGCCGTCAGCCTGCATGGTCTTGAGCTGGTTGAGACGGTCCACGCGGGTACGCATGGTCTTGAAGTTGGTCATCATACCGCCGAGCCAGCGAGCGTTGACATAGTAGCCGCCGCAGCGGGAAGCCTCTTCCTTGATAGCCTCCTGCGCCTGCTTCTTCGTGCCGACAAACAGGATGTTCTGGCCGCTCTCAGAGACGGAACGGACGAAGTTGTAGGCTTCCTCGAGCTTCTTGACGGTCTTCTGCAGGTCGATGATGTAGATGCCGTTGCGCTCGGTGTAGATGTAGGGAGCCATTTTGGGGTTCCAGCGACGGGTCTGATGGCCGAAGTGGACGCCTGCTTCGAGCAGGGCTTTCATGGATACGACGTTTGCCATTGCTTGTAGTTTCTCCTTTAAATTTAGTTTTACCTCTGGAGCCTTCATCCCTCCTGCCAACCTGATGGCACAGACAAGAAGTCCGGTCTCCATGCGGAATACCCGGGTATTATACCCCGCTATTTTCAAAATTGCAAGCACTTTTTGAAAAATCCTGTGTTTTTCCCGTTTTCTTTTCCTTTTGCCGCCTTTCCCGCGTCGTTTTCCCGCGCTTTTGCACCCAGAAGTTGTCATTTTTCTTTTTTAATAATGTCTTTCTAAAATTTAGGCTTGCAAAAATGTCGAAAATCTTTATAATGTGGTAGGTCTGCTATTGGGGGACTTTTCGTCCGCCGCCCTTTTCAGTACCGGCGGCGGCGCGTGCGGTGCTCTCTGCGCGGGATCTCCTGGCGCGGAAAGGGCTTGTCAATGAGAATGATATCGTCCCCGATCTGCTTGATACACTCCCATGGGATGCAGTATTCCTCTCCCCGGCCGAACAGCCCGAAAAAGCGGTACGGCCCGGGAATGATGAGTGCGGTGAGCTGCCCGTCCGGCAGCCTGCATTCCACGTCGCCCACATAGCCCAGGCGGCAGCCGTCGCAGATGTTGATGACCTCCTTGCAGCGGAAGTCGGCAAAGCGGCAGTTCATGCGCATCCCCTCCTGTTCCCTTTCATTGTATTTCCGGAACAGGAAGTCCTATCCCTCGCATTTCCCGCGACTTCTCTCCGGGCTATGCCGGAGAGAAAATTTTCTCTACGGAGGTTCCCCCACATGACAGAGATCCAGCTCAATATGTACCATGCCCTCGCGCTTGGCGCCGCCATGTACGCCCTCGGTCTGGTGCTGATGAAGAAGATCCCCGTGCTCAGCCGCTTCTGCATCCCCGCTCCCCTGGTCGGCGGTCTGTGCTTCGCGATCTTCAACACCATCCTCTATGCCACGGGCACGGCGGTCATCACCTTTGACGACACGCTGCAAACGGTCTTTATGATCTTCTTCTTTACGACCGTCGGCTTCACCGTCAGCATTCCGATGCTGCTCAAGAGCGGCAAATCCGTCATCATGCTCCTTATTTTGAGCGTTGTGATGATCATTTTGCAGAATGTCGTCGGCAGCGGCGTGATGGCGCTCATGGGCAAAGATCCGCTCTACGGCCTCGCCTGCGGCTCTATCTCGATGATCGGCGGCCCCGGCACGGCGGCGGGTATTGGTCCTGACCTTGACGCGGCCGGTGCCATCGGCGGCACGACGGTCGCCGTCGCGGCGGCGACGTTCGGCCTCATCTTCGGCTCGCTCCTCGGCGGCCCGATCGCCCGCAAGCTCATCGTCAAGAACCACCTGCGCAACGAGCTCGCAGAGCAGACGGTGGAAGAGGATGTCGACGACACGCATTACAACACCCACGCCAATAACTTTGTCTACGGTTTCCTGCTGCTGATGTTCTGCGCCGGCGTCGGCAACGTCGTCAGCGTTCTGCTCACGAACCTCTGCGGCTTCAGCTTTCCCATTTACATTGGTTCGATGCTCGTGGCCGTCGTCGTGCGCAACGTGATCGACCACTTCAAGATCATGGAGTTCCCCGCCGCCGAGATCAGCACGATGGGCAACATGTTCCTCGCGATCTTCCTCTCGATGGCGCTCTCGGGCCTCAAGCTCTGGCAGCTCGTCGACCTGGCGCTGCCGATGATCGTCGCCCTCGCCGCCGAGGTGCTGCTGATGGTCGTCTTCTCGCTGCTGGTCGTCTTCCCGGTCATGGGCCACGATTACGACGCCGCGATGATCACCGCCGGCTTCATCGGCTTCGGCATGGGCGCCACGTCCAACGCCATGGCCAACATGCAGGCCGTTTCCCGCCGCTACGGTCCCTCTCCCTCGGCCTACTTCGTCATCCCGATGGTCGGCGGCCTCTTCAACGACTTCTTCAACGCTGCGATCATTGCATTCTGTATCGGTCTTCTTGCGTGAGAACCGTTTGAGGGCGCAAAGTCCATCGAAGCGCGCCGAACGATAAAAAATATCCCCGCTTCCCGTTCCGTATGTTTCCGCCGCGTGCGGACATACTGAAAGCACTACGCATGGGAGGCGGGGATTCTTTTTATGCTTGGCAAGGTGGAGATCTGCGGCGTGAACACGACAAAGCTGCCGACGCTGACCGCCGCGGAGACGGACGCGCTGCTTCATCGCGCAAAGGACGGCGACGCAGCCGCGCGCGAAAAGCTCGTCGAGGGCAATCTGCGGCTGGTGCTGTCGGTCATCCAGCGCTTTTCCGGCCGAGGGGAAAACGCGGACGACCTCTTTCAGGTCGGCTGCGTGGGGCTGCTAAAGGCCATCGACAACTTCGACATTTCGCAGAATGTTCGTTTTTCCACCTACGGCGTGCCAATGATCATCGGCGAGATCCGGCGGTATCTGCGCGACAACAGCTCCATTCGCGTCAGCCGCTCGATGCGCGACACGGCCTACCGCGTCTTACAGGCGCGTGAAAAGCTCCAGCGCGAGCAGCAGCGCGAGCCCACGGTCGAGCAGATCGCGCGCGAGCTCGGCATCCGGCGCGAGGAGGTCGTCTTCGCCATGGACGCCGTATGCGACCCCGTGTCGCTCTTTGAGCCCATCTACTCCGACGGCGGCGACGCCGTGTGCGTCATGGATCAGGTGCGCGACAACAAGAACACCGACGAGGACTGGCTCGAGCAGATCGCGCTCAAGGAGGCCATGGCGCGCCTGAGCGAGCGCGAGCGCCAGATCCTCGCCCTGCGCTACTCCGACGGCAAGACGCAGATGGAGGTCTCGAGTGAGATCGGCATCTCGCAGGCGCAGGTCTCGCGCCTTGAAAAAAACGCCATCAAGAGCATCAAGAAGAATATGTAGACTCAGACAAAAAGGAGCGGAAATGTTTCCGTTCCTTTTTCCGCTTCTTCTCTTGACTTTATCCGCCATTTTATTACAATATAGTATGTATTTTTGCGCCGGTGGGATGCTCCTCCGGCAAATCCGGATCAAATGGAGGTTTCTTCCATGCATTACAACGTCATCATCATTGGCGGCGGCCCCGGCGGCATCTTCTCCGCCTACGAGCTGACAAAGGATCGCAGCGACCTGCGCGTCGCCGTGTTCGAGGCCGGTCACAGCCTTGAAAAGCGCCACTGCCCCATCGACGGCGACAAGGTCAAATCCTGCATCCGCTGCAAGAGCTGCTCGATCATGAGCGGTTTCGGCGGCGCGGGCGCATTTTCCGACGGCAAATACAACATCACCAACGACTTCGGCGGCACGCTGCACGAGTACATCGGCAAAAAGCAGGCGCTCGACCTCATGCACTATGTCGACGAGATCAACATGGCCTACGGCGGCGAGGGCACGAAGCTCTACTCCACCGCCGGCACAAAGTTCAAAAAGCTCTGCATCCAGAATAAGCTGAATCTGCTCGACGCCTCCGTCCGCCATCTCGGCACGGACGTGAACCTCGTCGTGCTCTCGAACCTCTATGACCTGCTCAAGGACAAGGTCGACTTCTACTTCGATTCTCCCGTCACCACCATCGCCCGCGAGGGCGACGGCTACCGCGTCACCGTCGGCGAGACGGACTATACCTGCGATAAGTGCATCGTCTCCGTCGGCCGCGTCGGCAGCAAGTGGATGGAGGGCGTGTGCCGGGAGCTCAAGATCCCCACGAAGTCGAACCGCGTCGACATCGGCGTGCGCGTCGAGATCCCCGCCGTCGTCTTCTCCCACCTCACCGACGAGCTCTATGAGAGCAAGATCGTCTACCGCACGGAAAAGTTTGAAGACAACGTGCGCACCTTCTGCATGAACCCCTACGGCATCGTCGTCAACGAAAACACCAATGGCATCGTCACGGTCAACGGCCACAGCTACGAGGACAAGGCCCTCCAGACCGACAACACGAACTTCGCGCTTCTCGTTGCCAAGCACTTCTCCGAGCCGTTTAAGGATTCCAACGGCTACGGCGAGTCCATCGCGCGCCTGTCCAACATGCTCGGCGGCGGCGTCATTGTCCAGCGCTTCGGCGATCTCGTCCGCGGCCGCCGCAGCACGGTCAAGCGCATCGAAGAAGGCCTCGTCACGCCGACGCTCGCGGCGACCCCCGGTGATCTGAGCCTCGTGCTCCCCAAGCGCATTCTGGACGGCATCATCGAGATGATCTACGCGCTCGACAAGATCGCGCCGGGCACCGCAAACGACGATACGCTCCTCTACGGCGTGGAGGTCAAGTTCTACAACATGGAGGTCGCGCTCGACGAGCACCTTGAAACGCCGTATAAGGGGCTCTATGTCATCGGCGACGGCAGCGGTATTACGCATTCGCTGTCGCACGCATCGGCGAGCGGTGTTTATGTCGCGCGCGAGATTCTGGAAACGGTTTAACAAAACCATTTGCAAATTGTTCCGCGCAGGCGCGGGGGGATTTCCTGCGCCGCGCAGGAGTGCGTAAAAGGGGGATACTCTCTTTCTCGAAAGAGAGTATCCCCCTTTGCAACCCCCGAGAGAAAGGACGAGGGGCCTTCCCCCTCGACCCCGCACATTGGCAGATCGGCACTTGAAGAGCTGCGCGGCCTGCGGAATCGGGTGCGGTGTACGTGGCTTCGCCACGAATCTTCTGCTATTCGTTGCCGATATCAACCGCGCCCTACTCCGTGGGGCGCGAGTGACGGTAGTACGGCGGCGGACTGCCTGCGGGCGCGGCATTGCTGCGCTCGCCGCGGGAAAATGAAAAGCTACCGACTAACACACCGGTAGCTTTCAGATAAATTCGATAATATCGTTTGGGGTGCAGTCGATCAGTTTGCAGAGCTTTTCCAGCGTCAGCAGTGTGATGTTCTTTCCCTTTTTCAGCGAATCCAAAGTCTTATTGTCAAGCCCATTTTGCAGCAGATAATACTGCGAAATACCTTTTTCCTGCAACGTTTTCCATAAAGGCTCGTAACTGATGATTGTCCTCACCCCACCTTCTTACGAGCCTATTATATGGAGCAAAGTGAAAAACAAGTATTGTGTATATCTCCACAATGTGGTAGGATGCCATCAAGGAGGGATGCACTATGACAACTTATAAAAGTCTCTATCACCTGATGGTACGCTCCATGAGCGAAGCCATCGACCTTTACGATGAGGGCAAGGGCATTCTTGCCCGTGAAGTCCTGAAAAAAGCCCTGTTAGACGCAGAAGAACAAGTCATCACATATGATATCATCCCCGACGAGCCTATCGGCAGTACCGATTCAGCAGAAAACTAAAAAATCCCCAGCGCGGCGAGCGCAGCAATGCCGCTCCGGCAGGTACTATCAGCTCAGAAGCATCCAAAGTAGGTGCAGTGCTTACCGGAAGTGCCACGGGGTGGATAATCCAAAAAGGAGGGGCAAGGCCCCTCCCTTTTGGTCGTTAGGGGTGCAGGGGCGAAATCGAAACGCCCCTGCCGTTCTCTTGGGGGTTTAAGGGGGCCATTCTCTCACGTGAGAGAATGGCCCCCTTTGTCGCATCCCCTGCACGGTGCAGGGAACATTTCAATGATTACTTTTTAAAGCTATCTTTAAGAGTAACCGACCGGTTGAACACCAGATGATCCTCGGAGCAATCCTTGTTATCAAGGCAGAAATACCCAAGGCGCATGAACTGAAAGCTCGGCGCGGTCTTGCCCTTCTTTTCGGTCTTGTTGTACGCCGCGGCGATGTCGCGCATGCGCGGCTCGACCTTGCAGCCGGTCAGCACCTCGAGCGAATCGGGGTTCATGCAGGCAAGGAAATCCTTGTCCGCGCCGTCGGGTGCGGGGTCGCTGAACAGCTCGCTGTAAACACGCACCTCGGCGTCCAGCGCGGTCGCGGCGTCGACCCAGTGGATCGTCGCGCCCTTAACCTTGCGGCCGTCGGCGGGATCGCCGCCCGGCGAGTTCGGGTCGTACTCGGCGTAGACCTCGACGACGTTACCGTTTTCATCCTTCTTGCAGCCTGTGCAGGTGATGAGGTACGCGCCCTTGAGGCGGCACTCGGGGCCGTTCGGCGTCAGGCGCTTGTACTTGGGCACGGGGACTTCCATGAAGTCGTCGGCCTCGATCCAGCACTCGCGGGAGAACGTGATCTCATGCGTGCCGGACGCAGGGTCGGTCGGGTTATTCTCGACCGTGAACGTCTCGCTCTTGCCCTCGGGATAGTTCGTGATGACAAGCTTCACCGGATGCAGCACGCCCATCGTGCGCTCAGCCTTTTCGTTGAGGTCCTCGCGCAGGCAGTGCTCAAGGAAGCTGTATTCGACCACGCTCGCGCTCTTGGCAACGCCGATGCGGTCGCAGAAGCTGCGGATGGACGCGGGAGTGAAGCCGCGGCGGCGCAGGCCGCACAGCGTCGGCATACGCGGATCGTCCCAGCCGGAGACGATGCCCTCCTCCACAAGCTTGCGGAGCTTGCGCTTTGACATGACCGTGTGATCGATGCCAAGGCGGGCAAACTCGATCTGGCGCGGCTTATTGGGCACGGAAACGTTGTTCACCACCCAGTCGTAGAGCGGGCGGTGCGCCTCGAATTCGAGCGAGCACAGCGAGTGCGTGATGCCCTCGAGCGCGTCCTGAATGGGGTGAGCGAAGTCATACATCGGGTAGATGCACCACTTGTCGCCCTGACGGTGATGGTGCATGTAGCGGATGCGGTAAATAACAGGGTCGCGCATGTTGAAGTTGCCGGAGGCTAAGTCGATCTTTGCGCGCAGCGTGCGGCTGCCCTCAGGGAACTCGCCGTTTTTCATGCGCTCGAAGAGGTCGAGGTTCTCCTCTACATCGCGGTCGCGGTACGGGGAGATGGCGGGCTTGCCGATGTCGCCGCGGTACTCTCTCGCCTGCTCGGGCGTCAGGTCGCAGACGTAGGCAAGGCCCTTTTTGATGAGCTCAACGGCGTACTCGTAGTCCTTTTCAAAATAGTCGCTGCCGTAGAAGAAACGGTCGCCCCAGTCGAAGCCCAGCCAGTGGATGTCCTCTTTGATGGCGTCGACAAATTCGACGTCCTCCTTCGTGGGGTTCGTGTCGTCCATGCGCAGGTTGCAAAGGCCGCCGAAGCGCTCAGCGGTGCCAAAATCGATGGTCAGCGCCTTGCAGTGGCCGATGTGCAGATAGCCGTTCGGCTCCGGCGGAAAACGGGTGTGGACCTGCTGGCCCTGGAAGCGCCCACCCTCCGCGATGTCTTCTTCGATGAAGGCGTCGATAAAATTTTTGCTGCCGGATTCGCCCTCAGCGGCGGCAGTCTTGACTTCCTCAGCCATATGATCCATTCCTTTCTTCGCGTCTGCTGTGAGGCAGACAAAATAATGAAATATTATATCCCGTATTGGGAGTTATTGCAAGCATAATATGCTTGCAGATTCCCTGCGGCCGCGCAGGGGTGCGGATAAGGGAGGGATATCTCTTTTTCGAAAAGAGATATCCCTCCCTTAAACCCTCCCAGAGAAAATTCACATTGCAAGCATTGCAGCTCTTCGAGCTGCTCGCTTGCAATGTCGAAACCTTTCTCTTGGGGGATTTAAAGGGGGCTGTTCTCTTTTGTGAAAGAGAACAGCCCCCTTTGCCCCGTTCCCTGCTGGCACGCAGGGATAATTTCGCTCTTCATTGGAAGAGCTTTTCAAGCTCTTCCCTGCTCATCAGCAAATTGAGCACCTCCACCAGCGCATTTGCGCTCAAATGCTCCGGCAGCTCCAGCCTTTTGCACAGCGCTTTGCGCTTTTCCACGCTGTCCGGGCCGATCAGGCCGAGGTCGTAAAGATCTGCTTTTGTGATGGATTTTCCCTTTACAGTGCTTTCTTCATCAATGGTCGCGCCCGCGCGGCGCAGAGCGTCAAGCAAAATTTCCGGCTTCATGCCCTCGACGCCGAGCTTGCCCTCCTTGCCGCCCTTGCGCTTGCGCTTCTCCTTGCCGTAGATGTCCGGTACGTAGGCTTGCAGCACACGACCCTCGGGGATATTGCCCTTGACGCGGTTACGGATCACGAATCCCGCGCCGTCGGGGTCGGTGAAGAGGATGATGCCCCGCTCCTTGGCGAGCTTTCGCAAAAAGGCCTGCTTTTCCTTGTCGTTGAACACGGCGAAGCCGCCGAGTTCCACGATGACCGCGTCTACGACCTGCGAGAGCATGTTCTTGTCGTACCGTCCCTCGACGACGATGACTTCCTTTACCTTCGGCTTTGCCATAGATTCACTTCCCCTGTGCAAGGCGCATCAGCAGCAGCTTGAGCTCGCCTTCGCTGTCGATGCCCTTTTCGCTTTTCATGCGCTGGTCGAGCCGCTGGCACATGAGAAGGCTCTGGCTGCACCACTCGCTCGTCGTTTTGCGCGCCGCCTCCATCAGTAAGCGCGCGGGATAGTCTGACCGCATCCCCCACAGCTCCATGAGCCAGAGCTTGTCCTTACCGTTGTCGAGCGCGATGCGCGCGGTGTAGATGCGCCGCAGCTCCTTGCTGATAACGGCCAAGATCACAAACGGCTCCTCCTGCTTTTTGAGCAGCTGACCCAAAAGCCCCGACGCGCGGCCGTAGTCGCGCTTCGTGATGGCGTTCGTCATGTCAAACACCACCGCGTCGAGCACAGGATCGGCCACGGCGTTGATGTCGTCGGTCGTGATGTTCTTTCCCTTGGCGTAGGCGCCGATCTTCTCGATCTCCGGCACAAGGCCGGTCATCAGCGCGCCGCAGGTAAAGATCAGGTGCTCCGCCGTCTGTGCGTCGATACCCTTACCGAGCGCGCGGAAGCGCCGCCCGATCCAATTGATGAGGTCGCTGCGCTCCTGTGCCTCGAACTTGACGCTCTGTGCGTTTTTGTCGAGCGCCTCGTAGAGCTTTTTATAGGTCTTGCTCGGCTTGTACTCGACAAGGTCGTACACAAACACGAGGCAACAGTACGGCGGAAAGTCATTGAGTAGCGCGATGAGCGCCGTGCGCTGCTCCTCGGGGAGCTTAAAAAGGTCACAGTCCGTTACCACGATGAGCGTGCGCTCGGCCATCATCGGCATCGCCTCGACCGCCTCGTTCAGCTCCTGCATCGTCAGCGTCTTGCCGCTCAGGCGGTGGTAGTTGAACTCCTCAAAGCCCGCGGGGACGAGCTTTTTTTTGATCTCGCCGAGATAGTATTCGCGCAGATAGCTCTCCTCGCCGTAAAAGATGTAGACCTGACCGATATTGCCCGCGCTCAGGTCGCTTTTCAATTTCTGATAGCCCTTGTTGGGCGTTTTTCTCTCTGCCATGAAGTCCTCTCAGTCCACTGTGATCAATATATTGCCCTGCATGTCCGTGCGGTAGACCGTCATACCCGCGTCCGTCAGGCGCAGCAGCGCCTCCTCGGTCGGATGGCCGTAGCTGTTGTCGCCCACGCTGATGACGCCGGCCTCCGGCGTCACCGATTCGAGCAGCGTCGTACCGGTGGAATACTTCGAGCCGTGATGTCCGACGAGCAGCACTTCGATATCCGGTAAATCATAGGTCTCGACGAGCTTCGTCTCGGTTTTCGCGTCCATATCGCCGGTGATGAGCGTGTCGAAGTCGCCGAGCGAGCACAAAATCGTCAGGCCCAGCTCGTTTGCGCCCTTCTCGCCGAGCGGCGGATAGATCATCATCGTCGACGCACCGTTTTCTACATCCGTCATCTCGGTGACATAGTGGATGTTCACGCCGTAGCGCTCGGCGAGCGCTTCGACCTCATCGCGGTCACCCTCGCCCGCGTCGATATCGGCAAGGTAGATGGTATCGACATCCACGCGCGCAAAGAGCGCGGCAAGGCCGTTGGCGTGGTCCTCGTGATAATGCGTCAGCACCACGGAGTCGAGCGTCGCCCCTGCGGAGCGCAGATAGTCCGCCGCGATCGCGCCGGCGTCGATGTAGGAATTTTTGCTGCCGCAATCCACGAGCGCCGCGTGGCCCTCGGAAATGAGCAGCACGCTCTCCCCCTGCCCCACATCGAGCGCGACAACGTTCAGCCCGCCCTGTTCATAGTGCAGGACATTGACCTTTGCCGCGGCGAAGAGCGACAGGACGGAAAGCCCCACCGCCGCAAAATAACGGTACTTCCCGCGCTTTGCCAGCGCGCAGGTGATGAAGATCGCGTACACGTACGCAAGCCATGCGACGGAAAACGCGGTGTTGAAATAGATGGCGTGGAACGGAAGCTCCTCCAAAAGTCCTGCGATGGCAAGCACCGCGCGAATGCCGAGCGCCGGCACAAAGGCACAGGCCGCGCCGAGCTGCGGCACAGCCGCCGCGATCAGTACCGAAAGTAATCCCAGCGCGAACACGACGCTCACGAGCCACAGGCAAAGCAGGTTGCTCAAAAGCGACACGATGGAGAGCGTTCCGAAATAGTAGCACGCAAGCGGCGTGGAAAACACCATCGCGCCGAGCGTCGTCGAAAACGACAGCAGCGCCGCGCGCACAAGCTTGTGCTTGCCGTGGGCACGCTTCGTAAGCTTCGGCGTCAGCCAGATAATGCCCGACACCGCGGAAAACGATAATTGTAAGCTGATGCTTGCGATGGCGAACGGATTTTTGAGTAAAATGAGAAGCAGCGCAAACGAGATGGACGTCGGCGGGTCGTTGTCACGCCCCAGAAGCGGCGCGATCATGCCCATCGAGATCATGATGCACGCGCGCAGGATGCTCGGCGTCAGGCCTGTGACGAACGCATAGAGGAAAATGAGCGGGATCGTCACGGCGCAGCGGAGCTTTTTCCGCTTATCGCCCATCAGCGAACCGATCAGCGACGCCAGAAAGCAGCAGTGCAGACCCGAGACGGCCATCACGTGGGAAAGGCCCACCTCGGATAAGTTGCTCGCGTCCTCCTCGTCGAGATATTTCTTGTCGCCCAGCAGCAGCGCCCGCAGAAATGCGCCCTCGCGCTCGCTGTAGCTGCGCTCAATGGTCTCACCGAGCGTCCTTGCGATGCGCTGCGGCAGATACTTGAGCGCGCCCGCGTTTGTGTCGTCATAAGTCGGGTCGCCGCGCTGATAGAGCAGGATGTAGACGCCTTTGGCCGTGAAATTGCGCAGGTGCAGCCCCTTCCCCGTTGGATCGGTCGCGCTGTTGAACAGCGCCTCCGCCGTCACATGCGCGCCGGGTTCGAGGTCCATAAGATCCGCGTCACCGTAGTAGATGGCCCGCCCCGGCAGGCCGCGGTTCAAGATCTTCACCGTGACCTTCGCGCCGTGGCTCGTCTCCTCGGCATAGCCCAAAAGCTCGACCTCAACCGTGTCCTGCGTGTCGAGCAGCGCGTCGTTCGGCGCTTTGATAAAATGCGCATAAAGCGTGTTGTACCCGAACGCAAAGCATAAGCCCAGCGCGCACAAAAACGCGCGCTTTGCCCAGTCCCCGCGCTTGTTTGCGCAGCCACAAAGTCCCATGACAAGCGCCGCCGCGGCAAACACGCCGCACAAAATGAGCGCCCACTGCGCACTCAGTAAATACTGCGAGAGCGCAACGCCCGCCGCAAACGCCGCGCAGAAGATCGCCAGTACTCTCATCGGCGCGCAGGGTCGTCCGTCAGCCCGAGCAAGTAGTCGGTGCTGACGCGGTAGTAGTCGGCGAGTTTGATGAGCGCCCATACAGGAATCTCACGCTCGCCCTTTTCATATCGCCAATAAACGTTGCGATTCAGATTGAGATATTCGGCGATCTCGATCTGCGTCTTATCGTTGTCAACTCGAAGGTCTTCCAGCCGCTGGAAATACATGAAATCACCTCGGATTTATGCTACCATTCGGTAACATTTCCGAGAGAATCTTCACCCATACGGCTTCACATTATGCATGTAAGCATACAACAATTCTTGCCGTTTGGCAAGGAAGAAAATGCCGCCTGCGGACGGCAAGGGCAAAGGGGGATATTCTCTTTCCTCGGAAAGAGAATATCCCCCTTTGACCCCCAAGAGAAAGGGCCCACATTGCAAGCGAGCAGCTCGAAGAACTTCAATGCTTGCCGATTGCACTGCCCATAACGCGGCGCTGCCGCGTTTGAAGCTGCGATACGATTTGACCTACTCCTACTATCCGCTGCCGCTCTGCCCATCTTGTAGGAGTACAGCCTAATTTCCGTCTATCACCAGTCTCATCAATGCGGCGAGCGAAGCAATGCCGCATTCCGCACGCAGTCTGCCGCCGTGCTACCGTCACTCGCGCCTCACGATAGTAAGGCGCGGTTGCAAGACGTAACGAAACGTAGGGATTCATGGCGAAGCCATGTACACCGCACCCGATTGCGCAGCGCGTGCAGTTCTTCAAGCTGCAAACCCGCAATGTCGGGGGTCGAGGGGCCCTCCCCTCGTCCTTTCTCTCGGGGGTTTAAGGGGGATACTCTCTTTCGAGAAAGAGAGTATCCCCCTTTAGCGCACTCCCGCACGGTGCGGGAACAACGTGCAGCGCTGCCGCGCTGCCAATTTCGTTTCCCTACGGGAAACCCCTCAGCCCGGAGGCCAAGTCATGTCGCGGCCGGCGAGAACATGAAAATGCAGATGCGGCACGCTCTGTCCCGCCTGCTCGCCGATGTTGGACACGACGCGGTAACTCTCAATGCCCTTCTCCTTGGTGAGCTTGGCAATGACCTCGAAGATGTGCGCGACGACGGCGCTGTTCTCTTCGTTCACGCCCGCGACAGATGCGATGTGCGCCTTCGGGATCACAAGAAAGTGCACCGGTGCCTGCGGCGCGATGTCGTTGAAGGCATAGCAGAGGTCGTCCTCGTAGACCTTGTTCGACGGGATGTCGCCCGCGATGATCTTGCAGAACAGACAATCAGACATGTTTTATCGCTCCTTTCTGTAAAGTAATTTTATCTTACACAAATTGATTTTTCTCGGCATCGTAGGTGTAACCGATGCCTGCAAGCGATGTTTCGATGCTCTCGCGCGCAACGTCCAGATCATCGCACAGCGAATCGACAGAATCGTAAAAATCGCGCAGCTTCATATTCACGGCGCTCAGCAGCATCGCCGGATCCTTCGGTAACGCCGCCATCAGCCGAGCTTGCTCAGGATGAGATCATCCACCGCCGCGAGCGCGTCGTCGACCTTGCTGACTTCGGTGCCGCCGCCCATGGCAGAGTCGGGCTTGCCGCCGCCCTTGCCGCCGCAGATAGGCGCGATGGCCTTGATGATATCGCCTGCCTTGATTCCGCTTGCGACCGCTTCCTTGCCGCACACGGCCAGAAGCGTGACCTTGCCGTCCTTGACGGAGGCGAGCACGCCGATGATCTTGGGCTCCTTGTCGCGCAGGAAGTCGCCGAGCTTGCGCAGGGCGTTTGCATCCATGCCGTCGCGCTGGGCGGTGACGAGCTTCAGGCCCTTCACTTCCTTGGCGGAGGTCAGGAACGTGCGCGCCTCGCCGAGCGATGCCTGCTCCTTGAACTTTTCAAGCTGGCTCTTGATCTCCTTCATCTCGCTCAGCATGCCGCCGATGCGGCTTTCGAGCTCGTTCGACGTGGTCTTTAAGAGCTGCGCCGCGCGGATGAGCTTCTCCTGGCCGCTTCTAAGCTCTTCGAGCGTCTGTTTGCCGGTGATAGCCTCGATGCGGCGCACGCCGGAGGCAACGCTGCCCTCGCTCTTGATGCGGAAGAGGCCGACCTTGGCGGTGTTGTCAAGGTGCGTACCGCCGCAGAACTCCATGGACACATCGCCCATCTCGACCACGCGGACAACGTCGCCGTACTTTTCGCCAAACATGGCGACAGCGCCCTTCTTCTTTGCTTCCTCGATGGGCAGCACCTCGGTCACAACGGGGATGCCGCGCAGGATCGCGTCGTTGACGAAAGTATCGACCGCGAGCAGCTGCTCGGGCGTGATGGACTCAAAGTGCGTGAAGTCGAAGCGCAGACGGTCGGGCTCAACCAGAGAACCGGCCTGATGCACGTGGTCGCCGAGCACCGCCTTGAGCGCGGCGTCGAGAAGATGGGTGGCCGTGTGGCCGCGGCGGATGGCCATGCGGCGCTCAGAATCAATGGATGCCGTCACGGTGTCGCCGAGCTGGAAGCTTCCGCGGATGACCTTACCGGTGTGCATGAACTTGCCGCCCTTGTTCTTCTGGACGTCCGTGACCTCAAACACGGCCTCGCCGCAGCGGATGACGCCCGTATCGCCGATCTGGCCGCCCATTTCGGCATAGAACGGCGTCTTGTCGAGCACGATGATGCCCTCCACGCCGCTCATCATAGCCTCGGCCTGCTCACCCTCGACCACCAGCGCGACGACCTTCGCATCGTCGACGGAATCGTGGTCGTAGCCGACAAATTCCGTGGACGGAATGTCCTTGCCGAACTCAACGCCCGCCCAGCCGAGGTCACCGAGCGCCTTGCGCGCCTCGCGGGCGCGGGTCTTCTGCTCCTGCATCTCGTGGTCAAAGGCCTTGCGGTCGAGCGTCATGCCCTCGTCCTCGACCATCTCGACCGTCAGGTCGATGGGGAAGCCGTAGGTGTCGTACAGCTTGAACGCGTCCGCGCCGGAGAAGACGGTCTCGCCCTTCTCCTTGTGGGCGTTCAGAAGTTCGGTGAAGATCTTCATGCCGCCGTCGATGGTCTTGGCAAAGTTCTCCTCCTCGGTGCGGATGACCTTGGTGATATAGGCCTGACGCTCGCGCAGCTCGGGATAATGGCCTTCGTTCTCGTGCACGACCGTATCCACGACCTCATAGAGGAACGGACGGTTGACGCCAAGCAGCTTGCCGTGGCGGGCGGCTCTTCTCAGCAGGCGGCGCAGCACGTAGCCGCGGCCCTCGTTGCTGGGCAGCACGCCGTCGCAGATCATAAAGGAAGCCGAGCGGATGTGGTCGGTGATGACGCGCAGGGACACGTCCTTCTCGCGGCTCTGGCCGTAGCTCGCGCCGGTGATCTCCGTGACCTTGTTCGTGATGTTCATCACGGTGTCGACGTCGAAGAGCGAATCAACGTCCTGGCACACAACGGCCAAGCGCTCAAGACCCATGCCGGTGTCGATGTTCTTCTGCTTGAGCTCGGTGTAGTGGTCGTGGCCGTCGTTGTCGAACTGGGAGAAGACGATGTTCCAGACCTCCATATAGCGGTCGCAGTCGCAGCCGACGGTGCAGCCGGGCTTGCCGCAGCCGTACTTTTCGCCGCGGTCGTAGTAAATTTCAGAGCAGGGGCCGCACGGACCGGAGCCATGCTCCCAGAAGTTGTCCTCCTTGCCGAACTTGAAAATGCGGTCCTCGGGGATGCCGATCTCCTCGTGCCAGATGCGGAACGCCTCGTCGTCGGCGGGCGTGGTCTCGTTGCCGGCGAAAACAGAGGGATACAGGCGGTTCGGGTCGAGGCCGACCCACTCGGGGCTCGTCAGGAATTCCCACGCCCAGTGGATGGCCTCGGTCTTGAAATAGTCGCCGAACGAGAAGTTGCCGAGCATTTCAAAGTACGTGCCGTGGCGCGCGGTGTGGCCGATGTTCTCGATGTCGCCGGTGCGGATGCACTTCTGGCAGGTGGTCACGCGGTGGCGCGGGGGCTCCTGCTCGCCGGTGAAGAACGGCTTCATCGGCGCCATACCGGAGTTGATGAGCAGCAGCGACGCGTCGTTCTGCGGGATCAGGGAAAAGCTGGGCAGGCGCAGATGGCCTTTTGTCTCAAAAAAGTGCAGGAACATTTCCCGCAGCTCATTGAGACCGTAATACTTGGGCTGAGACATGGTTGGTTTCTCCTTTTATTGTAAAATTTACTGTTGTTCGTTCTGTGTTTTCAGATAAGCGCTCAATTCCGCGAGCTCACGGTCGAGATTTTTATAGAACTGCGTGACGTGCCATCCGTCGCAGAGCGCGTGGTTGATGAAAAGTGACATCGGCAGCATCATGCGGCCGTTTTCCTCGCGGTATTTTCCCCAGGCGAAGCGCGGATTGCTGTCGTCTGCGCCGCCGGCGGGCTCTTTGATCTGCGTGTAGTAGAGCCACGGCACGCAGGAGACGAAGAAATTCGCCAGCACGTCGCCATCCTCGGTCAGCGTACCGCGCTCGAGCGTCTCCTTCTGCCGCCGCTTGCCCTCGGCGACAAACTTTTCGTAAGACGACAGATCGTCCTCAAGCAGGCAGTAGACGTAAACGCCCGTGCCGTCGGGCTTCATCACGGTGTACGACGGGTCACAGTGATCATACTCAACGACCTGACCGTCGGGCAGCAATCTCCGCCGCAGCTCGGGAACGGCGTTCGCCGCGCGCATCACCGCATAGAGATAGCTGAGGAAAAACGGACGGCCGTTAAGCGAAGCAAGAAGATCCGTAATATCCACCGGAACCGTGATGCCCGCCCACGGGTCGGTCATCGTGCGGAAGTATTCAAACTGGCCGCCGCGCGGGTCCTTCGTCATGTCGATGATTTTTCTTGTCATCTGCTCACTTCCCTCTCACATCCAGTCCGATAAGGTTCATCTCCGTATCGAACGCGATGCGGAACACCACGGACTTTTTGTCGTATTTCGCGCCGATGACGGCGATGGCATGCGGCTCGTCCGCGTCCGTCACGCCCGTCACCATCGAATCCTTGACCTTTTTGAAGCTGCCGCGCCCCTCGGTCGCGGTATCCATCATCTCTTCAATGGCATCGGCGCTCGTCTGCTCGCGCACATCCTCGCGCAGCGCGTCGTAGACCTCTTCATATTCGCCCTTCGTCAGCTGGGACATGACGGCAAGTCCCGCGCTCGAGACCTTGTCCTCGTCCATGCCGTCGGGCAGCTCGTTTCCGCGGCAGCCGGCCAAAATCACCAGCAGCACCGCAGCCAATGCGAAAAGCCACACTTTTTTGCGCATATCTATCCCTTTCCAAAAAAATAAAGCCCCCGTCCCTACACATAGGGGCGAAGACTTGACACTTCACGGTACCACCCTAATTATCTTTCCGCTTGGGGGAAAGCATCTTAGCCGTCCGGTAACGGGGACGAGGCGTTCCGCTCCTCGCGGACGGCTCCAAAGCGGCTGCTTCGCACCGGTGGCCGAGGGCTTGCACCATTCCCCTCTCGCTTCAGGCTCGTCTGCAAAGCTGACTTTTTCATTGCGTTTTACTTGCGTTATTATATCTCAAATTCAGCTTTTGTCAAGCATCCCTTGCCTTTGGGCAGAAAATGGCATATACTGCTTTCGTTTGAATGATGAAGGGAGAATCGCTATGAACCGTTCCCGCTCCGGCTATGTCTATATCGTCCTCTGTGCCGTCATTTTCAGCACGATGGAGGTCATGCTCAAAACCGTGCACGGCGTGTTTGCGCCCATGCAGATCACGTGTCTGCGCTTTCTCGTCGGCGGCATTCTGCTCATCCCGTTCGCCTCGCACTCGATGAAGAAGAAAAACGCCTCGCTCTCGCGAAAGGACATCGGCTTTTTCGCGCTTTCGGGCTTTCTGTGCGTCGTCATCGCGATGTCGCTCTACCAGATGTCCGTGACCTATACGCGCGCGTCAATCGTGGCGGTCATCTTCTCCTGCAATCCGATCTTCGTCACGGTGTTCGCCCATCTCTTCCTGCATGAGGACATTCATCGCAACCACATTATCGCGCTCATTTTGGAGCTCACGGCGGCGCTCATCATCATTGACCTCATTCATGCGACGCTCGATCCCACAGGCTCGGTGCTCGCCATTCTCTCTGCCGTGATGTTCGCACTCTACAGTGTGTTCGGCAAAAAGCGTACACCGCGCTTCGGCGGCATCGCTGTTACGTGCCTGAGTTTTCTCTTCGGCGCGGGCGAGCTCGTGTTCATTCTGCTCTTCGGCCGCACGGCGGCGGGCGCGTCGCTCTATGGCGCGGTGGGGCTGAACCTCTTTATCGACGTGCCGCTCTTTGAAAATATCCCTGCCTCGGCCATTCCGGCACTGCTGTACATCTGCTGCATCAACTCCGCGGCGAGCTTCGTCTGCCACATGATGGCGATGGAGAAAACGTCCGCGCAGGAGGCGTCGCTCATTTTCTTCCTAAAGCCCATCTTGGCGCCGATCTTCGCGCTTCTTTTCCTCAAGGAGGAAATTCCGCTCAATATGATCGTCGGCATCGTCTGCTTCCTCGCAGGCTCGCTGTGCGCGATCCTGCCGGGCATCCTCGCCCAGCGAAGGCTTTTGAAAACAGAGCGAAACTAAGCAGAAATGCAAAAAAGGCTGCTCTCTTTCGTAAGAGAGCAGCCTTTTTCATCTTCGCTTCAGTCCTTCGCGCCCAGCGAGACCGCATGGCGCACGAAGCTCATCGGCGGCACATAGCGCGGCAGCTTCATTTTGAAGACCGTCTGCGGCGTGCGCGGCTCGGTGAGCTCGAAGCCCTCGAGGTCGTGCATCACGGGCGCGGTCATCGTGAACGGGCGGCTGTCGGGGCCGACGAGCTCGATCTCGTCGCCCGCGGCAAACTTGTTGCGAAGCGACAGCGTCGCGTTGCCGTCCGCATCGCAGTCCGTCACGACGGCGCAGACCTGCCAGTCGCGGATGTAGCGCGAATTGTCGTAATACTGCCCGGGCTGGCCGTAGTAGAAGCCCGTCGAATAATGGCGGTGGCTCACATGCTCTACCTCATCGCGCCATACGGGATCGACTTCCCTGCCCGCGGCGACGTCGTCGAGCACATGGCGGTACGCACCTGTGACGATGGCGGCGTAGTAGGCCGACTTCGCGCGCCCCTCGATCTTGATGCAGTCGATGCCCGCGTCCATGATATCGTCTAAATGGTCGATCATGCACATATCGCGCGAGTTCATGATGTAGGTCCCCTTCTCATCCTCGAAGACGGGGAAATATTCGCCCGGACGTTTCTCCTCCATCAGCGCATACTGGTAGCGGCAGGGCTGGGCGCACTGGCCGCGGTTCGAGTCGCGGCCGGTCATATAGTTTGAGAGAAGGCAGCGGCCCGAATAGCTCACGCACATCGCGCCGTGACAGAAGGTCTCGACCTCCAGCTCCTCTGGAATTTTCGCGCGCATTTCGCGAATCTCCTGTAAAGACACTTCCCTTGCCAGCACCACTCGTTTCGCGCCCAAATCGTACCACGCGCGGGCGCACTCGTAGTTTGCGATCGACTGCTGGGTCGAGATATGGCGCTCGCACTTGGGCGCATACTTCCCCGCGAGCGTAAACGCGCCGAGGTCGGCCAAAATAAGCGCGTCGACACCTGCGTCGTTCAAGCGCTCGAGGTGCTCGGGCAGGCGCGCGACCTCGTCGTTGCGCGGCATCGTATTCACCGTCACGTGGACGCGCACACCGTGGTCGTGCGCGAACTGCACCGCTTTGGGAAGCTCCTCCGGCGTGAAGTTGCCCGCGAACGAGCGCATGCCGAAGCTCGTACCGGCTAAGTACACTGCGTCCGCGCCGTAGAGCACGGCCATCTGCAATTTTTCCATATCGCCCGCCGGGGCGAGGATCTCGGGTTTTCTTCTCATCGTTGTCCTCTTTCAAAGCGGCAGCGTGGCATAAGCCACGCTGCCGCGTCATTTTATGTTAGCCTGCGTACTGGCTGGAGCTGACGAAGCTCGAGTGCTCCGCGTAGGTCTTGAAGAAGTGGTGCACGCCGTCCTTGCCGAGGGCGTAGAAGTAGTAGTTCGTCTGCGCCGGTTCGAGCGCCGCCTGAATGGAGGCGAGACCGGGGTTCGCGATGGGCGTGGGCGGCAGGCCCTCGTACATCGAGAGGTTGTAGGGCGTGTTGTAATTGAGGTCGCTGCTCGTGAGCGTGCCGGTGTAGTTGTCACCAAGGCCGTAAATGAGCGAGGCGTCGATCTGTAACTTGTGATACGTCTCGCCCACGTTGTTGAGGCGGTTGTAGATGACCGAGGCGATGTTCTCGCGGTCCGTGCCGTCCGTCTCCTTTTCGATGAGCGAGGCGATGGTCAAGATCTGGTTGAGCGAATAGCCGGAGGCCTCGACCTTCTGCATGAGCTCATCGCTCATCTTTGTATTAAAGTTGTCGAGCAGTCTCGACAGCGCGTGCGTCGGGTCCTCGTCCACGAAGAATTCGTAGGTATCGGGGAAGAGATAGCCCTCAAGGCGCGTCAGGTCGCCCTTTTTATTGTTGTCGATGAACGAATAGTCGAAGTCCGAGTTCATCGCCGCGTCGGTGAGCTTTTCCGCCGTGTTGACACCATACTTGTCCATCAGCGCAATGATCTGGCGGACATTATAGCCCTCGGGGATCGAAATTTTAACGGTATTCGCCGTGAGCGACGCGTTCTTGTTGCTCATGCGGTTGATGAGCGCGTCGTAGTCCATGTCGCTGTCGACGGCGTAGGTGCCGATGCCGATGCGGCTTTCCGCGTGGCGGAGCCTGCCGAACGCCTTGAAGAACCACTTGTACTTAATGAGCCCCTCGTCGTGGAGCTTCGTGGCGATGGTGTTCAGGTTGTCATCGCGCGTGATCTCGATGGTCGTCTCGACCGGTGCCTTGTTGAAAGAGCACATGTCGTTCGCCAGCAGCCAGCCCACACCGGCGAGGATCGCCGACGTGATGAGCACGAACGCGAGCCACAGCGTAAAGCGGCGGCGCTGCCCTTTCTTCTTCAGTTTTTGCCGCTCGGCGCTGCTGCGCGTGGAGCGGTGCTGCGTGCGCTGCTCCGCTTCGCGGACGCTCTCGGCATCCCAGCGGGCGGTTTGATCGTAGTTGTCCTCGTAGCTCATAGCTCCTCCTTGCTGATTTGAAATTCCCTCACCTTTTTCTATCGGTCAGGCTCACCTTTGCGCGCTCGCGCATAGGATAGGGCATGACAAGTGAGGTGAAACGAAAATGTGCAATAACAACAATAGCTGCGTGTGGCTGATCCTCATCATCATTCTGGTGCTGTTCGGCTGCGGCGGGTGCGGCAATAGCTGCGGTTGCGGCTGTGGCTGCAGCAACAACTGCGGCTGCGGCAGCAGCAACGATTGCTGCTGCTAAGGCACTCTCCTCCTGTGAAGATGGGGCGCGTGAGCGTCCCCTTTTCACTTGTTTTTGATGTGGTCAAGCCTTCAAAAGTTCCGTCACGCGGCGGTAAATTTCCTCGTGTATGTCTTCGACCGTGCGCATCGCGCCGTCTTTCGAGCAGCCAATGCGCTGCCAGGAGCAGCGCTCGGCGACCTTTTTCGCATTCTCGCGGCACGCGCGCAGGTAAGCTTCGTCCTGCTCGTGGATGTCGGCCTTCGTGTTTGTCGCCTGTTCGCGCTCGCGCATCATCTTTTCGGTCAGCTCGGTCGGCACGTCGAGATAAAAGACGAGCGACGGCTCGGGCAGGCCCAGAAGGCCGTATTCAAAGCCGAAGAGCCAGTCGAGATACTTCTCCCGCTCGCCGTCCGGCAGCTTGCCGGCCTGATGCACGGCGTTCGAGGTCGTGTAGCGGTCAGCGATCAGAAGTCCACCCGCCTCGTAATATTTGCCCCAGTCCTGCTTGTAGGACGCGTAGCGGTCGACGGAGTAAAACGTCGACGCCGCGTAGGCGTTCACATCGCTCGGGTGCGTACCGAACGCGCCGCCGAGGTACAGCTCGACGAGCGCGGCGGACTTTTCCCCATAGCGGGGAAAGTTGAGCTTGCGGCAGTCGACACCCTCGCGCTGCAGCCTCTCGAAGAGCAGCTTGCTCTGCGTCGCCTTGCCGGAGCCGTCCGTGCCTTCAAATACGATCAGCTTGCCGCTCATTTGCGCTTCTCCCCCGAAACGTGGACAAGGAAGAGCGGCAGCTTCATCATACGGCCGATACGGGACGGATTTTTGATAAGGCGGTAGAACCACTCCAAATTATGCTTGCAGTAGAACTCCGGCGCGCGCTGCGCGACGCCCGCAAAAATATCCATCGAGCCGCCAAGGCCCATCAGCAGATGACAACCCGTCGCCTCGCCGTATTTCGCCATGAAGAGCTCCTGCTTCGGCGCGCCGAGGCACACGAGCGCCATGTCCGCGCCGCTCGCCTTGATCTCCGCGGCGATGGGGGCATCCTCCTTAAAATAGCCGTCGTGCGTGCCGGCGATGACAAGGCCGGGAAAGCGGTTTTTGAGATTTTCCGCCGCCTGCTCGGCGACGCCCGGCTTTGCGCCGAGCAGGTAAACGCTCTTGCCGAGCTTGGCGCAGCGCTCGATCATGCCCGTGCCGAACTCGATGCCGGGCACGCGGCCTCTGAGCGGCTGGTGCAGAATTTTTGCGCCGTACACGATGCCGATGCCGTCCGGCAGCACGAGGTCCGCACCGTTGACGGCGGCGTTCGCCGCGGCATCCGCGCGGCAGGTCTCCACAATCTCGGGATTGGGCGTCACAACATAGTGCGCACCCTCGGAGCACAGAAGCTCTTCCCCGCGCGCAAGCGCCTCGTCCATCGTCACATTATCAAAGCCAACGCCTAAAATATTGATCCGCATGATAGTCTGTCCGTTTCTTTCACATTTTTATTAAAGCAGTTTATTATATCACTCTTTTTTGCCGCTTTCAACCTCTTTGGCGCTTTTCTCCGGCAGCTGCGAGAGGATGACCGCCGCAAGCATCAGCGCGCAGCCGAAATACTCGCGCAGGCTCATGCGCTCGTGCAGGACGATCGCGCCGCAGACAACGGCAAAAAACGACTCGAGGCTCAGCAGCAGCGACACGACCGTCGGGTCGCCGTCCTTCTGCGCAAGGATCTGCAGCGTGTAGCCCACGCCGCTCGACACCACGCCGACATAGAGCAGATACGGGATGCAGGTCTTCACCGCCTCGAGCGTGGTGTGCTCGCCGAAGACGAGCGCGCCGACGGCCGAGAGCACAATGACCACCACGAACTGCGCGCAGGACAGCGCAATGCCGTCCACCCGCTGCACATAATGATCCACCGCGAGGATCTGCGCGGTAAAGGCAAAGGCGCAGAGGAAAATATAGAAATCGCCGCTGCTGAACGAGACGGAGCCGCCGTCAAAGCAGAGGAAATAAAGCCCCGCCACAGCAAAGAGCACATAGATCCAGGTGCTCTTCTTCGCCTTTTTGCCCAGCATGATGCTGAACACCGGCACGAGTATGATATAGAGCGTCGTGATAAAGCCCGCCTTGCCCGCGGTCGTCGTTTCAATGCCGAACTGCTGCAAATTGACGCCGAGTGTAAGGAAGAACCCGCAGATCAGTCCGCCGCGCAGCAGCGCGCGCTTTTCCTCCGCGGTATACTTCTCGCGCGGGCGAATGCGCCGCACAACAAGCAGCAGCAACAGCAGCGCCAATGCCGCAGGAATGGAACGCAGCGCGTTGAAGCTGAAGCATCCGAGATGCCCCGCGCTGAGACTCTGGGTCACAAAGGAGCTGCCCCAGATCATCGCTGTGATCAGCGGCAGCACCACCTGCCGGACTTTCGGATTTTTCATAGTTGCCTCCCGGATATCACACATGTTACAATGTGACATAGCATATCAAAATGCTGCATTTTTCGCAAGTATTCCGGCGGAAAAATTTGCACCGAACGGAGGCGCCCCTTGCAAATCGACGACATTCTTCTGCTCCGCATGAACCGTCAGTATCTTTTTGTCCCCGCAGAGGACGAGCTCACCGTGCTGCGCAGTCTCTGCGGCTTGCAGGCGCAGTTTTACGGCAACTGCCTGCACGCGCTGCGTCTCCGCTGCGGGAAAGCGCCGGATGAGGATATCCTGCGCACCTCCGCCGTCAAAATGTGGACGCTGCGCGGCACACTGCATCTGATCGCACTCGATGACCTGCCGCTCTTCCTCTATGACGGGCGCAGTCATTTTCTGCGTCCGTGCGACACAATGGAAAATGACGACCAGCTCTCCGCCGCGCGCAAGCGCGAGCTGGCCGCAATCATTCTGGACGCCGCCCAAAGCGGCTGCGGCGGCCGCGAGGAGCTGCGCCTTCTCTGCCGCGAGCACGGCATGACCGCCAATGAAGAACAAAACGCGTTTGATCCCTGGGGCGGGCTGCTCCGCGCGCTGTGTGAAAGCGGCACGCTCGGCCACACCGCGCAGCAGAAAAAGGCCTTTCGCCCCTGCCCGCCGTTTGCACCGATGACAAAAGCCGCCGCCCTGCGCGCTCTCATGCGGCGCTATCTGACACACTACGGCCCCGTAACAGTACAGGACGCCGCATACTTCTTCGGACTGCCCCAGCGAGAGCTGCTGCCGGTCATCGAATCGCTCTCCCCGCAAGAGTTTATCTGTGAAGGTAAAATATTTTACAGCTTATGCGATATCAATATTATCGGCGACCTGTCCTGCTGCCGATTCCTCGCTGGCTTTGATCCGCTGATGCTCGGGTATAAGAAGCGGTCAAACCCGTTCCTGCCCGAAGAGGCTCTGCGCGGCGTGTTCACGCTCGCCGGTATCGTTAGACCGAGCATCCTGCTCGACGGGAAGATCGTCGGCGTTTGGAAACGCCGCGGGAAAGCTGTCGAATTGACATGGTTAATACCTTTACAATCCTTGCAGCGCAAAAGAATCGAAGAGGAAGCTCTTCGGATTTTTGGAGATTCGGTCTCCAAACTGGTTTGGAGGGATTGAGTCGCGCCCGTTGGGCGCGAGGGGGATAGCAGCGCGTGCAGCGCTGCACGAGTCAAAGGGGGTTATTCTCTTTCACAAAAGAGAATCCCCCCTTTGGAACCCCCAGAGAAAGGCTTGACATTGCAGGCGAGCAGCTCGAAGAGCTGCAATGCTTGCCGATTGCACTTCCCTGCGCGCGGCATTGCCGCGTTTAGTGTTGCTATACGATTTGCCTCTGCTCCTATCATCCGCTGCCGCTCTGCCCATCTTGTAGAAGTGCGCAGTAATTCCCGTCTACCTCCAGTCTCCACAATGCGGCGAGCGCAGCAATGCCGCATTCCGCAGGCACTCTGCCGCCAAACTACCGTCACTCGCGCCTCACGATAGTAAGGCGCGGTTGCAATCGGTGACGACTCGCAGAAGATTCATGGCGAAGCCATGTACACCGCACTTACATTGCGCAGCGCGTGCAGCTCTTCGAGCTGCAAACCTGCAATGTGCGGGGTCAAGGGGCAAGGCCCCTTGCGTTCTCTTGGGGGTCAAAGGGGGCCATTCTCTCACGTGAGAGAATGGCCCCCTTTATTCAACGCAGCCCTTGGGCTGCAATATTCTTCCCTTAAAAGGGAAATTTTCCCAAAATCAAATGAGATTCTTTTCAGAATCAGCATCAAACAAATGCACCAGTTTGGCATCAAACCCAAACTTCACCGCCGTATGCCGCGCATACGCCATCGGATCAATATTCGCGGTGGGAATGACTGCCACAACATCCTGCCCGTTTGCGGCAAGGTGCAGATGCAGCTCGCTGCCCATCAGCTCGCTGACGTCGACCTCGGCAGGGATGCCGCTCTCGCCGAGCGCGATATGCACGGGGCGCACGCCCGCGGTGACACTGCGGCTCTCGACGCCTGCGGCGGCGAGCTTTGCGCTCTGCTCCGCGGTCAGCGTGACGGTCTCGCCCATGACGGTGAGCGTATAGCTGTCGGCGGTCTTTGTGAGCTGGCAGTTTTCAAAGAAATTCATCTGCGGCGAGCCGATGAAGCCCGCGACGAACAGGTTCGCCGGATGGTTGAAGACCTCCTGCGGCGTGCCGATCTGCTGGATGTAGCCGTCGCGCATGATGACGATGCGGTCGCCGAGAGTCATGGCCTCGACCTGATCGTGCGTGACGTAAATGAACGTGGTGTCGATCTTCTCGCGCAGCTTGATGATCTCCGCGCGCATCTGGTTGCGCAGCTTTGCGTCAAGGTTCGAGAGCGGCTCGTCCATCAGCAGCACCTTGGGGCTTCTGACGATGGCGCGGCCGATGGCCACGCGCTGGCGCTGGCCGCCGGAGAGCGCCTTGGGCTTGCGGTCAAGGAACTGAGTGATGTCGAGGACTTCGGCCGCCTCGCGCACGCGGCGGTCGATCTCGTCGTTGGGCATTTTCTTGAGATGCGTCTTGCCGTCCGCATCCGTCTCCGCAATCTTCTTGAGCTTGAGCGGGAAGGCGATGTTTTCATAGACGGTCATGTGCGGATAAAGCGCATAGTTCTGGAAGACCATCGCGATGTCGCGGTCTTTGGGCGCGACATCGTTCATCTGCTTGCCGTCGATGAAGAGCTCGCCGCCGCTGATCTCCTCGAGACCGGCGATCATGCGCAGCGTGGTCGACTTGCCGCAGCCGCTCGGGCCGACGAGCACGATGAACTCCTTGTCGGCCACGTCGATATTGAAGTCCTGCACGGCGACGACGCCTTCGTCGGTGATCTCCAGATTGTTCTTCTTTTCGACGGCCTCGTCTTTCTTCTTTTTCTTCTTGCTTTCGGTGTTGGGATAGACCTTTCGGACATTTTTCAGAATGACCTCTGCCATAATCGTGAACCGCAGTCCTGCCGCCTCCGCGATGCAGGACCTCGCAGCCGCCTGAGCGCGCCGCTTTACGGCAGGTCTCCACACTGCCGCACCGCCGGTTCGGCGGAAAACGTTCCTCCTTTTGTATTTCCCGCGGGCGGTACGTAGAGGTGGAGTAGCGCAGGCGGGAGGGAATGGAAGTGAGCAAAACTGCTCAAAACCAGTATACGGCAAAGCGCGGCTTTCCACAATGGAAAACCGCGCTTTCATACTGCATTTTGGTAAGATAGATAACAAAAAGAACCGAAATTTATGCCTTTTTACCACGGCGGCGGCGATAGACGACCGCCAGCCGGTCGATGAGCAGATCGTAGACAAAAAAGAGCAGAAGCCCCATCGCTGCCGTCGCCCACAGCAGCCAAGTCGCGCTCTCGGAAAACTCCTGCACGACGGCGGGGAGCTTGAAGACAAAAATGATGAGCGCGTACATGACGCCCATGCTCACGGTGCAGAGGCCGAGCTTCGCCAGAAGCCGCAGCGCTTTGGATGAGATCGCGTCAAGATTCGGCTTCACGAGGGGATAATAGCCGAGAAAGCAAAAAACGAGGGCCGCTTCCTTATCCGCGCAGAGAAGAAGTCCTAAGACTGCCGCGGCGGCAAAGCAGCTCCATGCGTAGCTTTTGCGGCATTCCTCGCGCGCGGGCAAAAGCGCAGCCGATGCGAGGATCGGCCAGGCGTAGGTCGAGAGTGGGATGACGCCGCTGAGCCAGAGGAAGGCGACCGCGAGCGCGCACAGTACGCCGCACAGCGCCAGTTCATGTGTTTTCTTTGCCAAAATTTACTTCACATCGCTTTTACAGATATTCCGGCTCCATCGCGTCGTGGAGCACGGTGGTGATCGCGTCGGAAAAGACGCTGTCGGAGTGCGCGTGCAGGGCGTTGAGCGTCTCCGCCACGGCGGCGACCTTCACTTTGCCGGTGGAGTACACATCCTGATCGAAGATGAAGCGCACTTCCTTTTCCTGCACCTGCTGAACCTGATTGCCGCTGCGGATGTTGCGCTGGACAAAGCCTGGGCCCGCGTGCAGCTTGAGCGCCGCGAGCGCATCGAGCTTGCGCTCGACGTCGACCGAGCACTTGGCGACGCTCGCTTCGTCCACGCCGTCCTCGTCAAGAATGCCGAGATACGGCGGCTGGAGCAGATCGTTCCAGCGGCGGCCCGTGAGGCCGAGCTGCTCGCGCGAAATGGCGTTGACAAAGCGAAGGCCCACGCGGTCAAAGCAGTTGGGACGGTAAATCTTGATAAACTGGCCGAGCGGCTCGTCAAGACGGGCGGCAAAGTCCTCCCAGTGCGTGTAGCGCATGGTGGAAAGGGCGATGAAGTCCTTCGTGAGGCTCAGCTTGTAGCCGCCGTCTTCGGAAATGAACGTGTGGTTGTTGACCGTCCGCGCGGGCGCGCCGTTCACGCCGGGCAGCTTTTCCACCTGGCACTGGTAGCGCGGGAACGCCGCGCGCACGGTCTCCTGAAAGTCGGCGGGCTCGCGCGTGTCGATCGAGAGGATCGTGGGGAAGCGCAGCTGGCAGATGACTTCGATGAGCTGAGATTTGCCGTAGGCGTAGCGGCGGTTATCGGAAGAGATCATAACGTAAATACCTCCGTCATGTTGCATTTGATTATAGATTATAGAGGAAAGAAAAACGATTGTCAAATCAGCGTTCGTGCGCGAAGAAGCGCTGATAAAACTTACCAGCAGAAAAACTGCATATCCGATTTTTTATGAGTCAAACTACCCTTGCGATACCCAAACAGCAAAACTCTTTCAAACAGGTGAAACCAAAAACAATTGTAGGAAAAGGAGAAAATCATTATGTCCAGCAAGAACAGCAACAAGCTCAACATCCCCGAGGCCAAGGCCGCTATGAACAAGTTCAAGATGGAAGCCGCCAGCGAGGTTGATGTACCCAGCACCTATTAAAACTTTTACACAGACGAATTAAGACCCACTACTTACGACAATACTCAGAAAACTCTTATATGTATGAACTTGCTGCATGTAAGGAGAAATACAATGGCGTTGCTCGAAAAAGTGTGGAAGCCATTGAGCTGAAGCTGAAGGGCTATGAGTCCACGGAGATCGCAGAACACTATGATACAAGCGTAAATAACGTCAACGCATGGATCTCGCGTGCTCGCAGCAAACTCCGCAATGAGCAGGCATTAGACTGGGAGGTAACGAATCAGGAGAAGAATAGCCGCAATCCACCGTCTGAGACACAATCCGGAAAGGAGATAAAACAATGACATCAGATATCTCCTTTTAATGGCATATCCGTCTTTACAGGCGGTAACATTTTCCACTCCAAGGTATAGAACGGAAATGTGGAGACAGCGTTCATCTGATGGTTTGCGCCGTTCATCACAAACTCAACTCCGGCGGCGATTTGACCGAACTTTCCGATGATGAGTTTATCGTCATTCCACTCGGACAAATGTGAAACATGACTTTCAAAATCCAAATCGGCAATATATGTAAAGTCTCCGACAATAATGTTCGGATTTGTAATTGTCGGCTTCACATATATTTCTTTGTCATACCCTGTAATCGGATGTATTGTATTTGGATGCTTTCCGTCTTTCATCTTAACTACCTCTTCAAATTTAATTTTGTTAACATCTTATCACGTCGATATATTGAGCGCAAGGATTGGCATGTCCGTGGGAGAGATTCACTGGAGCCTACCTGAATAAACGAAATCATACATACAGAAGAAAAGAGCATGCAGCTCTCGGAAAAAGGCGCATTCGTGACTATGACAACATTGAGGCCAAGCGGTATCTGGATGTCATTGAATCGATGCTATTAACCAATGATAGCGGTCTACTGTGCACGGCCCTCCAGACGACACAGATGTTCGATCGGGACAGCACAGAGTTCTACCTGATGAGACCTGAAACGCTTTCATCCTAGGCTAAAAATCACATAAAAACAACTACCAAAACCTGCTCCGAGTGAAGGGCGGAAACTGGTAGTGATTTCGTACATACGAGCTGTCCCCGCTCAGGGAGCGCAGAAATAGGTAGTGTTAGGCAATACAAATTCTGTCTGGGTGTTTTTTGCTTGGTCAGTTTTGCGCTTTCGGGAGTAGCTGTATGCCGCAGCCTCGGGTATCGAATTGCCCCACCTATAGTCCGCCCAGCACAGCAATCCATTTTAGCTCGAGTGAGCGCAGGGCAGAGAGGTTGGAAGATAGAACGCGGGCGTCCAGCAGTTGAATATAGACAAAGCAGTTTACCACAAGTCTCTCCGCCAGATGTCCCGCAGCGTTCACTGCACAGTATTTTTGATAAACCAACTTTTCCCTCTTTTGCTGCGAGTTGGATTGTGATATATTGAAAAATACTATGAGATGAGCAAAACAGACGGAAGGAGCAGCCCGCAAACAAGGCAAATGGGGAAAAATAGTTTAGGGCATCTCAAGGGCGCAAAAACCATAGCGCGGTAAACCCCGCGCCTGCAAAAGGTATGGAAAAGGCAGATCAGGCGGAACGCCGAAGCTGTTTGGCAGAACGGTAGGAGTGAGAACCGTGCAGAACAGCGGCCAACGCAACCGCCAGGGCGGAGATGTGGGCCAGCGTGTTGAGGTTCGCCGCGCTTGCGCCGCTGCGCACCCACAGCCGTTCCTGACCTGTGGATTTGAAGCGGGAATTGTAGCGCTCGCACTCTGTACGCAGGGCGTAAGTCCGTTTAAAATAGAGACAGCTGCGGTCAATGGAAAGTCTGTAGTCATCGGGAACGGTCTTGTATTTCGTGCAGCCCCGGTTTTTCTTGCCGTTGTTCCAGTTCTTGTGGTTGCAGGGACATTCGCCGGTTTTGGATTGACGGAACGGGCAGCAGTATTTCTGCCGGGTACGATTATTGTCGGTGGTCTTGCCATCCTTGTGCATGGCGAACCCGGCCGCGCAGACCGGATTGCCAGCAGGAAGTGCCTTTAAATCTTTCGTACCGCGTGGATTGAGCGGGATAAAGGCCTCGCCCTCATAGACCGTTTTCACGGTATTGTAGATGCTTTTCGCATCGTAGCCCTTGTCGGCAAGGAAGGCGCATTCCTTCAAAGAGATCGTCTGATCCGCGGCCGCGAGGATCTCAGCGGCGACGGCAGAATCGGCGATGTTGCCCGGTGTGGTCAGCTCGTAGAGCGGCAGGCCGGAGATGCAGTCCACCAGCACATGGCTTTTGTATCCCCAGTAGAACTCATACCGCCGCTCATTGTGCTGGTTGGAGGCCGAGTGGACGCCGAGGGCGCAGTCCGGATCGCTTTTCGGGTGGTTTTCCTTGGAGAACTTGTTCTTTGCAAAGGATTTTGGATTGTTCTGCTTCGTGTTTGCCATGACGGGCGTGGAATCCAGGCCAATAAAACATAGCGAAGTCGCTATTTTTCTTTGAATAGCGACTTTGCCATGTTTTTTGATCAGGTTAATGATTCAATGCAAATAAGAGAACATCAGCTAACTTGTTGCTAAACATTTCAATTGTCTTATCTGAAATTTCTTCGGAGGTATCATTATGTCCTAATAGGTTCCGATGATAGGTAATATCATCCTCCTCATAATTTTTATCTTTCTTCCTCGTCGCGTGGAACCCGATTTTATTAAATGCAATTGAAGGATTGTAAACTTCACGGATATAGGTTGTAATGTCTTTTTGGCGGTGGTTAGGAGCGACAAGGTTAAGCAACAGTTCATATTGCATTAGGTAGCGCGTCACAATATTGTCAATCTTCATGATGTTAAAGAAAAGCATATAGTAGTTGTCAGCTTCGGGGTGAGAACATTTTAAGATAAAAAGTTCTTTAAATGCATCAATTTTGTGTTGACGAATTATTGTGATGCTTTCAGAAATGCAAATACCGTCACGCAATTCAAATTGAGCCCCATCAGGGAAGTTGGGATTGTATATTTGTTTGATGCACATTTTAAATTTAAAAATAGTTGGCTGAAACTTCCCATATAAATTCACAAAAAAGTGTTGCACTTTTGGAGTTATTTGGGAAAGTACATTCCGATCCACGACTAAGGACTCTTTTAGATAAATCTTTACACCTTCAATTGAATCATCTGATTGTATAATTTCGACTTCATCAATTAAATCGTCATTTACAGAGAAGGTGTGGGTATCATCACTAATAATATCACCTTGTACTCCTCCTACTTCGTATAAGACAAACGGTTTCATTTAACCACCCCTAATCTATAATTTTGTGAATGCTTTGCAGGAGTAATCTGATGAAACTAATTATAACTGAAAAACCGAGTGTAGCAAAGAGTATTGTATCGGCTCTGGGTGTCACATTCAGAGCCGACGGCTGTTTTGAGGGGAACGGGCTCATCGTTTCCTGGTGTGTGGGCCATCTGGTGTCCCCGATGGACGCGGCGGGCTATGACCCCGGCTACAAGAAATGGCGGTATGATGACCTGCCCGTCCTGCCGGAGCCCTTCCGCTATGTGCTGGTGAAGGACAAGGAGGACGCCTTCCAGAACTTGAAACGCCTTATGGAACGGGAGGATGTCACCGAACTGGTCAACGCCTGCGATGCCGGGCGGGAGGGTGAGCTCATCTTCCGGCTGGTCTATGAGATGGCGGGTTGCGCCAAGCCCTTCTCCCGGCTGTGGATCTCCTCGATGGAGGACGCGGCCATCCGGGAGGGTTTTGCCAATCTGCGCCCCGGCGCGGAGTATGACCCGCTGTATCAGTCCGCCCTCTGCCGCCAGAAAGCGGACTGGCTCATCGGGATCAATGCCACAAGACTTTTTTCTGTCCTCTACCACCGCACCCTGAATGTGGGGCGGGTGCAGACACCTACCCTTGTCATGCTGGTGGACCGGGACTGGAAGATCACCAGCTTCAAGAAGGAGAAGTACCACCATGTTCGCCTTGCTCTGGATGGAGCCGAGGCGGTCAGTGAGCGGATCACCTCCCTGGAGGAGGCGGAGGCCCTGCGGGTGGCCTGCGCTGATGATCCGGCGGTCTGCACCGCTGTCACCCGCGAGCAGAAGAAAGAGGCGCCGCCCAAGTTCTACGACCTGACCACCCTCCAGCGGGAGGCCAACCGCCTGTTCGGCTACACGGCTAAGCAGACCCTGGACTACACGCAATCTCTCTACGAAAAGAAGCTGTTGACCTATCCCCGGACGGACAGCCGGTTTTTGACCGCCGACATGGCGGAGACCGCTGCGGCGGTCCTCCACCTGGCGGTCAAGGAGCCGCCCTTTGATGGGTGCAAGGAGTTCTTCCCGGATGTGTCCCTGCTGGTGAACGATGGGAAGGTGTCCGACCACCACGCCATCATCCCCACCCTGAAGCTGGAGAAGGCAGATCTGTCCGCTCTGCCCGTGGGCGAGCGGAACCTTCTCCTGCTGGTGTGCCGGGAGGTGCTGTGCGCGGCGGCGGAGCCATATGTGTACGAGGCGGTCACGGCGACCTTTGAGTGTGGCGGGCACACCTTCACCGCCAAGGGCCGCCATGTACTGTCCCTGGGTTGGAAGGACATTGACCGCATTTTCCGTGCCTCCCTGAAGGAGAAGCCGGAGGACGAGGCAGAACCCGCCGCCCTGCCGGACTTCACCAAGGGGCAGACCTTTGACCAGATGGAGGCCGCTGTCACCGAGCACTTCACCGCCCCGTCCAAGACGTACACGGATGTGATATTTTGTGAGCGTAAGGAGTGGATAGGAATTGAAGAAAGGAGTTCAG